>Ga0070698_100000283_pt1 | contig 51735 bp, 42 predicted proteins | sample KBSK1502metaG_FD_65477 | JGI IMG/M metagenome (GOLD analysis project Ga0070698, IMG submission 65477) | Corn, switchgrass and miscanthus rhizosphere microbial communities from Kellogg Biological Station, Michigan, USA - KBS K1-50-2 metaG | ecosystem: Host-associated > Plants > Roots >...
AGATGGTTCTCGATCAAGTTCGATCGACTGCGCGTGCCGCCGGGGAAGAACAGCGAGTGGTAGCCGTGCTCGAGGAGCACTGTCGAGTATTCCTTGAGCACATCCTTATAGAGCTCGAACCGCAGGCGGCGATCGACGCGATACGCGCCGAGGTTGCGCATGAAGAACGAGATGAACGGATTCGTGAATAGATTCTTGCCGGCGCCGTACGTCGCCGGCGGCAGGCCCGCCTGCACGAGGCCAAAACCGATCGCCGGCGAATCCATGTTCGACGAGTGCGTCGGTGTGACGACGAGCGTGCCGCGTTCGGCGCACGCGTGCGCGATGTCGATGTCGCCGTCGGCGATGATGCGATCGGAGAGGTTGCGCAGCGCCGCCATGCCCTCTTTGAGACTGCCGAGCGGGCTCATCAGCACGCCGAGCAGCGAGGGCCCGACGCCGGTGGCAAACTTGTACACGCGCGCGTCGAAATTGCCGACGACGTCTTTGCCGTAGTACCGAACGAGGCTTCGCAGCTCGGCCTGCTTTTCCTCTTCGCTCATGGTAAGCAGGCGCCTGGAAAGATCGCGCCAGCGGTCGACAGCGCCGTTCTTGGTTTTCTCGAGGCGCTTGATCTCGCTGTACGCGACGTCGTTCAGAACGTATTCAAGGGAGGCGTCACCACCCGCTTTTGCCTCGGCAACTCGCCGCGCGACGACGCGACGCTCGACCTCGGAGAGCAACCTCTCGCGGTCGTCGTTGAACCTCTCGAGGCGGTTTTCGGCTTCCCGGACCGGCCGGTCGCTGGCCATGCCGATCCTGTAACACACCGCAGAAACCGGAAGATCGCCCCTTGCGGCTTGCACTATGCTATGTTCTTCATTAAGTAACGCGGCGGGCTCTGAGGCAGAGCCTGCTGGTTCCCGGCAGCAGCGCTGGATAGGAGTTGTGGTCCATTGACCAAACGGTCGGCTACGCGGAGTAGCCCGAAAAAGAAAACAGCGGAGCCTGCGGCGAAAGCCACGAAGGCCAAATCCGCTCGTGCGTCCACGAAGGCCGCGCCCGTCGAGGAGGCCGAACCGGCTGAGCCCGCTCCAGTCACTGTCGCGCGGCAAGCCGCGCGGGGGAGGCGGACCAAGAAGGCCGAAGCGGCGCCGACGCCCGCGCCGCCGCCGCGCCCGGTCTACGACCTCGAAGGACCCATACCGCCAGAGGGCGAAGGGCTCCCACCGAAGGTCGGCGCGCTACTCGGGGTGGGGCAGAAGGCACTCGGCATCAAGTCATTTCGGCCCGGCCAGGCCGAGGCGTTCGACCACCTCTTGAACCAAGAGGATGTACTTGCGGTCATGCCGACGGGCAGCGGCAAGTCGCTGCTCTATCAGCTGACGTCGCTCATCGTGCCGGGCGTGACGGTCGTCGTCAGCCCGCTGATCGCCCTCATTAAGGATCAGCTCGACAAGATGGTCGCGAAGGGCGTGAGCGCAGCGAAGATCGATTCGACGCTCACGGTCAGGCAGCGTCGCGAAGTCGATGCGCTCGTGCACTCGCCCGGCGGCAAGCTGCTGCTGACGACGCCCGAGCGCATGGCCGATCCGGCGTTCCGCACCTATCTGCGCGAGGCCGCGAGCGGTGTCGGCGTGTCGCGTTTCGTCGTCGACGAAGCGCACTGCGTATCGCAATGGGGCCACGATTTTCGTCCCGCGTATCTGTCGCTGCGTAAGGCGCTAGAAGATGTCGGTCGCCCGCCGGTGCTCGCGACAACGGCAACCGCGCCGCCGCACGTGCGCGACGACATCTTGTTTCAGCTCGGCATGGAGAAGGCCACGATCGTCACGACGACGTTCGATCGCCCGAACCTGCACTACGAAGTCATCATCTTCCACGACGAAGACGAGAAGATGCGGACGCTCGTCACGCTGCTCAAGAAGCTGCCGCGACCGGGGATCGTGTACTGCGCGACCGTGAAGAAGGTCGAGGAGCTCTACGAGGCGCTCACGCGCTGGGGCATCAACGTATCGAAGTATCACGGCCGCATGAACAAGGGCGAACGCGACGACTCGCAGCAGCGATTCATGGAATCGCCGGACCTCATCATGGTCGCGACGAACGCGTTCGGCCTCGGCGTCGACAAGGCGAACATCCGCAACGTACTGCACTATCACGTGCCGGGCTCGCTCGAAGCGTATGCGCAGGAAGCAGGACGCGGCGGCCGCGATGGCAAGCCCGCGCGCTGCGTGCTGTTGTTCTCGCCCGACGACGTCGCAATCCAAGAGTACTTCTTGTCGGGCACGTATCCGACGAAGCGCCAGGTGCGTCAGGTGTTCGAGGCGATCGAGCATTTCTCGAAAGCCGAAGGCAAGCTCGCCGAGGATTCACCGCCGACGGTCGCGAACATCGCACTCGGCTCCAGCGTCGGTCAGCAGCGCACGCGAACCGTGCTGTCGCTGCTCAAAGACGAAGGGTTTGTCACCGAGAGGGATGGCGGGCTCTACCACATCGCCGATCCGGCACCCGAACGCGAGCTCTTGCTCGAGCGCGCGAAACAATACGAAGCGCGACGCATCGCGGATCGTCAGCGCCTCGATGCGCTGCTCACGTACGTCAAGGCGCCTGGTTGTCGCAATCAGGTGATCCTCGAGTACCTCGGCGAGCCGCAACCGCCACGCTGCGGTCGATGCGATAACTGCTTGCGTACGCGCGAGGCGGCGCTCGCCGCATCGACGGAAGCAACGCGCCTCGGTGCTGTCGTCACGCGGCAGCTCGAGGACGATGCGGCCGAGGCAAAGCTACCGCCGCGTCGCGAGATCAAAGCGCGCGTCGTGCGCATCGATGTGCCGCAGCCAAGCGTGCCGGCCGTCGACATACCCGAACCGCCGAAACCGGCGACGGTGCTCCGGCGCAGCGCGAAGCCCGCGGCGACACCGACGAACGGTCGACCTGCAGCGCAACCTCCGCCGCCGGCGCCGGCACCTCCGCCGGTTGCCGCCGCGCCACCGGTGCTGACGCGCAAGAAGCCAGCGCCCCAGCCGGAAGAAGTCGACGAAGACGATGATGATGACGACGAGCTCGAGGAGGGGGCCGCTGTCGCCGCGGCGTCCGCCCCCGCTTCCGCCGATGCCCAGCCGGTCGATGAGCTCGACGACGATTTCGACGACGACGACGATGACTTCGACGACGACGACGAAGACGACCTCGATGACGACGAAGACGATGATGACGACTTCGAAGACGACGAGGACGACGATTACGAGATCATCGACAAGACGGCAGCTGAGCTAGCCGAAGAAGGCATCGAAGGCCCCGGCGAGATCACGGTGCTCGCGCGCAAGCGCCAGCCCAAGCAGCCAAAGCAGCGACCGCAGCGCCCGATCGATGCATCGCCATCGGCGAGTGCTGCCGAAGCGCGGCGCAGAAGGCGGCGTCGTCGTCGCAAACGACGCGCGATGCTGCCGCCGAAGAGCGCGTTCGTCACACCGGTGCTGTCGACAGCTGCGCCGATCGCAGAGGCGCAACCGCGTCGGCCCGGCGGCATGGGCTCGAGCGGCGGTCCGGTCATCGAATACGTACGCGGTCCGATGCGCATCGCGGCGCCGCCCGTCGCATCGGCAAATCCCAACGACGCCGGCGTCGCGCGCAGGCGCGGCAAGAAGCGGCGCTGGGAGCGCAACGGCGCTGGGCCGGGATTTCGGTCCGATGGTCCGCGTCGTTTCGATCAGCCGCGCGATCCGAATCGCGCGCCGCCACCACCGGGCGCACAAGGCGCCCAGCCGTGGCAGCAGGGCGATGGCAATGGTGCACCGGGTGAGCGTCGGCGTCGTCGTCGGCGTCGTCGGCGTCGTGGCGGAAGCGGCAACGGATTGCCGCTTTCCGCGGGCGCGCCGCCGCAAAATGCTGCGCCCGACTCCGCCGAAAATCGCGGAGAGCCTGTGAGCTTCTTCCAACCGACGGGCTCGGGCCCTCAGCAGGCGCCCGCGCTGGGCCCCGATGGTCAGCCGATTCGCAAGCGTCGTCGTCGTCGTCGCCGTGGACGCGGCGGCCGCAACCGCGAGTGGCGCGCGATGGGCGGTAGCGGCGAGGGTGGCACGAGCGGCGGTGGTGCGCCGCCCGAAGGTGGCGATGGCGGAGGTGGCGGCGGCGACGGCGGCGGTGCGATCACCTCTGACGACGCAACGTAGTCTTGGACTTGGGCGCCTGACTTGGCGCTCGCGCTCGAACACCGTACGCTTGTGATGTGCTCGACTGGCTCGGTTCCGTACAGATCCGGAAGCGCACGCAGAGCCGTGTCGAGCTCGATCTGACGCGCGCGACCGCATGGACGGGCTGGGGCCTCACCGCAGGCGGCCTGTGGCTGTTCACGCTGGGTCTACTGTGGGCAACTCTCGGCGGCGCGCTCGTGGTCGCGCTTGGTGGCCTACTCGGCACGCTGCAGCGCAAGCTCGTGTTCGATCGCGAAGACGGCCTGTTGCATATCGAACAACGAATTCTTGGTATCCGTCGGCGTGCGGCGATTCCGCTGTTCCATCTGCGCGCGGTCGTCGTGTCGGCGCGACGCCGCGGTCTGTATGTCGCGTATGTCGAGCGTCGCGTGGGCGGCACGATTCACCTCGACGAGGCCCGCCGCCCCGCGCCCCTGCTCGCGCTTGCCGAGGCAATTGCTGATGTCGCCGAGCTTCGGCTCGTGTACGACGCAACAACTCGCGTCGCCGCCTCCGACTAGCGTCCCGACGACTGGCGCGACGAGGCGCGATCGCGTTACCGTTATTGTCGTGCGTTGCTACCTGCTTGCCCTGCTGGGTCTGGGTGTCGCCTGCTCCAGCGAGGGGTCCGCGACCAAGCAAGAGAAACCCACCGAGACGCGCAAGCTTGCCGGCGTTTATCCCGACAAGTTTCAGTGCGAGAGCCTGACGAAGACCGAAGAGCTCGTGACCGCGCTCGGCGCGACCAAGGTGAACATGATGGTCGGCCAGTTCTCGCCGCCCAAGGGCGTTCCCCAGCCGTGCAACTACGAAGTGGTGATGCAGGACCACGTCGAGTACTGGACGTACGACCTCGATTGTCGCGATGACATGAAGCAGCGCGCCGATGCGCTGTTCGAGCAATACAAGAAGTCGAGCGCCGATCACGTAGCGCAATACGATCACATGACCGACGCGGGCCTCGTGAAGCCGACCGATGCCGGCATCGTGATCAAGCGCCCCGAAGACGCGGTCGAGGTTCAGGTCGGCGCAAAGGCGCTCGACCACCACGGCCAGGGCCTGATCTTCATCGATGACGATGCGCCGTGCTACGTGCGTGTGATCGGCCCCGATGCCGCGCACCGTCTCGAGCTCGCGAAGCTGCTCGCAACGAAGCTCACGTTCGCGAACGCGCCGATGACGCCTCGCCCCGCCAAGTAAGGAAGTGAAATGATCCGGTGCGCGCTCGTCGTCGCGCTGTGTGCGCGCTCGTACGCCGAGCCGCTGTTGCCGTTCTCCGCGACGCAGCTCGGTAATGGAGTGCGCGTCGTGCTGGCGCCGGATCCGAACGCGAGCTCGGTGGTCGTGCATGTGCGCTATGAGGTCGGCGCCGGCGACGAAGCGCGCGCTGAAGCGGGCTACACGCACCTCGTCGAGAGGCTATTGTTCGCGGGCACGAAGCACGTCGGTGATTTCGAGGCGCGCATCGAAGCGGCCGGCGGCTGGGCCGGCAGCGTGACGACGCAGGATCATCTGAGCGTGTTCGAACAAATGCCGCCCGAAGCGCTCGAGCTCGCGCTGTGGCTCGAGGCCGAGCGGATGGCCTCGCTCTCCGAGTCGATCACGGATGCCGGCCTCGCGCGCGCAAAAGCGGACATCGCGGCGGAGTGGCGTTCGGCGTACATCGAGCAGCCGTCGTCGCTCGTCGCGCGCGATGTGCAGCAGCGATTGTGGCCGACCGTCAACCTCGTGCTCGGCGACAACATCGCCGTGCCGCGCGCGACGAGGGCGACGATCGCGGCATTCGCCCGCGCCCATATCGCGCCGACACGGACGACACTCGTCATCGCGGGAAACTTCGACGCGACGCGCGCGCTCGAATACGTGACGAAGTACGTCGGCGCGATTGCACCTGCGCGCACGAACGGCGGCGTGAAGATCGCGCGTGCAGTGCCGCTCGCCTCGAGTAGCGAGCATGCTATCGGTGATCCGATCGCGAATGTCGTCGTCGCGTTTCGCCTCGACGAGCCATTCTCTGATGACGCGCTCGCTATCGAAGTCGCCGCACGCGTGCTAGCCGGCGGTCGCGCATCGCGGCTGCAGCGCCGACTCGTCGACGGCAAGCGCGCGAGCACTGTCGACATCGAGCTCGTGCGCCAACGCGGTGGCTGCGAGCTCCACATCGCGGCGACGCCGATGCCGGGCATCGCCTCCGCAACCGTCGCGCACGAGCTCCAGTCCGAAGTCGCAAAGCTCCACGGCACGATCTCCGACGACGAGCTCGAGCGCGCGAAGGCCGCGGTCGACCGCGATCTCGTGCTCGCGCTCGAGGGCCTGGCCTATCGCGCCGACGCGCTCGCGAGCTGGCGCGCCTACGGTGGCGCTGCCCTCTCGCTCGATGTCTTGCGCGCGCGCTATCGCGCGGTCACGACGCGCGCGCTCGACCGCGCGATCGAGACGTGGCTGTCCAAATCCGTCACGACAAACAGCACTCAATGAGGGGACGGTTTTCAGTTACGGTCATCGTCACCTGCGCGCTCGGTTGCGCCGCGCAGGCGCCGCGCGTCGACTGGAGCGCATCTCCACGCGTCGACGCGCGTCGGCCGCTCGTCGCTCCATCCGCGACCGAGATTCGGCTCGCAAATGGCATCCGCGTCGTCGTCATCGAGAACCATCGCCTGCCCATCGTCGCGATCGCCGCGGTGCAGCTGAGTGCCGGTGGTCGCGAAGATGGCGCGAGCGCCGGCGTCGCCGCGCTGACCGCGGATCTTCTCGACGAAGGTGCCGGCGCGCGCGATGCAACGCAGCTTGCCGAGGCACTCGAGCGCGCGGCCGCGCGCATCGACATCTACGTTGCATCTGATTACGCGAGCGTGCAGGTCATCACCACGTCGGATCATATCGAGGCAACGCTCGACTTGCTCGCCGACATGATCCGGCGGCCGCGCTTGGCAGACGCCGATATTCAGCGCGTGCGCGAGCGGCGGCTCGCCGAGCTCGAGGATCGTCGCCGGCGATCGCGCACGATCGCGGCGCAGCTCTTCGATCGCATCATGTTCGCATCGCATCCATATGCGACACCCGCAGAAGGCACGGTGGCGGGGCTGACGAGCGTCGAAGCGTCGCATGTGCGCGCGTTCTGGCGGCGCGCGTATCGACCCGAGCAACTGACGCTCGTTGTCGCCGGGGATGTGCGCAGCGAGGCATTGCGACCTGTCATGCAGCGCGCGTTCGGCGACTGGACGAACACGACTCCGGCAGCGAGCACGCCCACGCGACCGATGGACCGCAGCGCGCCGCAACTCGGCTACATCGATGTACCCGGTGCGGAGCAATCGGTCGTGCTCATCGGCCGACGCGGCGCAGCCGCTGCTGATCCGCACCGCCTCGCCGGCGACGTCGCAAACGCGATCCTCGGCGGTGGCGTCGGCTCGCGCCTCGATCGCGAGCTTCACGACAAGCTCGGTATCGCGCTCGCCGCGAGCACGAGCTTCTGGCGCGGCCATCTCGCCGGCACGTGGTCGATGACCGCGACGGTGCGCACCGACGCGACTGCACAAGCGATCCGCACGGCACTGTCGATCATCGACACCGCGCGCAAGACCGATGTCGCCCCCGTCGAGCTCGCGCGTGCGAAGGCAAACCTTGTGCGCGCCGCCGCGCAAACGTTCGACACGATGGCGGGCACCTCGCGCGCGTTCGAACGCCTCGTCGCGCAGGAGCTGCCGCTGACGTGGTTCGCCGATTACGAACGCGCGCTCGCCCGCATCGATGCCGCAGCCGTGCGCGGCGCCGCGCAGGCCGCGTGGTCCGATCTCTCGATCGTCGTCGTCGGTGATTGGTCGAAGATCGGTGCCGAGCTGGGCGCACTCGGCTTGCCCGTCGTGAAATACACGCTGCCATGACGTCGCGGTCCGAAGTCGCAGCGCTGCTCCGGCTCGCGACGCCGCTCGCGATCCAGCAAGTGGGCCAGCAGTTGATGGGACTCGTCGATGCCGCGATGCTCGGTCGCTGGAGCGATGCCGCGCTCGCCGGCGCCGGCGTCGGCAACAACCTCTACTTCGGCATCTCGTGCGTCGGCATCGGAATCGTGATGGGGATGGACACGATCGTGCCGCAAGCGCTCGGTGCCGGTCGCCTCGACGATGCGCGTCGCACCGTCGGCGCAGGCGTGCGCCTCGCGATCCTCGTCGGCCTCGCCGCCACCCTGCTCTGCTTCGCATCGCCGCTCGCGCTCGAGCTCGCCGCCGTCGATCCAGACGTTGTCGGCGAAGCCCGGCCGTACGTCTATGTCCGCGCGCTCGGCGTCGTGCCGCTGCTGATCACCGTCGCAATGCGATCGTATCTCGCGGCCCATGGCCGCACGCGGCCGCTCGTCGTCGCGGTGCTCGTCGGCAACGTTGTCAATGCGCTGCTCGACCTCGTGCTCATCTACGGCCTCGGCCTCGGCGTGATCGGCGCAGCGCTCGCGACGACGATCGTCAACCTACTCACGCTCGCTGTCTACGTTGCGGGCGTTCGCGCGATCGATGCCGGTGCGCAGCGGCCGCGCTCGACCGCCGCGGACCTCACGATGATCGCTCGCTACGGCATTCCCGTCGGCGCGCAGCTATTCGCCGAGGTCGGCATCTTCGCGCTCGCCACGATCCTCGCCGCGCGGCTCGGCAAGATCCCCGCCGCAGCACACTCGATCGCGCTCAACGTCTCGAGCTTCACGTTCTCGTTCGCGCTGGGTGTTGCGAGTGCAACGTCCGTCCGCGTCGGGCACGCGATCGGTGCCGGTGACCTGCCGCTCGCGCGCCGTCGCGGGCTCTCCGGCATCGCGCTCGGCCTCACCGCGATGGCGTGCTTTGCGGCGCTATTCATCGTCGCGCCGGCATTTCTCGCAGCCGCGTTTACCGACGAGCGCGCCGTCATCGTCGCCACCGTCCCGCTCCTCCAGATTGCGGCGCTGTTCCAACTCTCCGACGGCACGCAAGCAATCGGTGCGGGCGCGCTGCGCGGACGCGGCCATACGCGCGCGACGCTATGGGGCAATTTGCTCGGTCACTACGTCATCGGACTGCCGCTGATGCTCGCGCTCGCATTCGGCGCCGACCTCGGCGCGCCCGGGTTGTGGTGGGGCCTCTCGGTCGGCCTCACCGCGACGGCTCTCTATCTCCTCACGCAATTCCTCCGCTCGACAACTGCTCCGCACCGCCTCCCGGTTACCGAATAGCCGCGCGGCGGTGTCATCAGCTTTTGATGTCGCCTTGCTGTCGGCAGTGCCGCAAGCGTGCCTACGATAGTCGGCATGCGCCACTACATCTTCGTCACCCTGATCGCGCTGTCTGGATGCAAGAAGGATAAGACCGAGCCTCCAGCGGCCGCAAAGTCCGCAACCCCATCGGCCGCGCCTGCGAGCCCACGCCCTCCCACCGTTACCGAGCAACAGGCCGCGAGCTACGACAAGTTTGCGGGCGAGACCGAAAGCTTCAGCAAAGACATCGAGAGCGCAGCAGGCGATTGCGCAAAGATCGCCACTACGATGGGCGCCCATGCGCAAACGATGGCGGCTGCGCAACAGGCGATCCTGGGCAACAAGATCGACACGACCGACGCCGCGGCGAAGGCGTGGCTCGCCGCCACGTACGACGCGCGCGTCGGCACCGCGCTAGCCGCGTACGGCACGGCGGCCGCCAAGTGCGGCACCGACACAGCGTTCATCGCCGCGCAAAAATCGTTCGCGCTCAGCAACGACGCGATGGCTCAGGCCGGTCTCGCCGTCGAGGAGGCGAACAAGGCGATGGGCGAAGCGAACAAGGCAATGGACGAGGCCGGCAAGGCGATGGACGAAGCGAACAAGGCGATGGACGAGGCCAACAAGGCAGTCGGCAAGACGAAGTAGCAATCAACGCGCTTTGCACGATTTGCGAAATCGCCGCGCGTCTTCGAGCGTCGCGGCGCGCTCGCCGGTGCCGATCGCGAACAGCTCGCAATACGTCTGCGTCGCGCCCTTCTCGTCGCCGGCTGCGACGAGAGCGCGTGCGAGGCCCAGCGTCGTGTTGAAACGCCGCGGAAAGCGCTGCAGCGCAGTGCGGTACGCGGCGACGGCGTCGCGAGCGCGCCCGAGCTCGAGCAAGAGATCGCCGAGCACTTCTGCTGCGGGCAACGTCGCCGCCGGCGTGACCGGTGGCTTCGGCGTGGCACCTTCGAGCTCGACGGCTTGCTGGAGCAGCGCCACGGCGTTCGCGTCATCCTTCGCGACGTGCGCGCGCCAGCCATCGAGCATGAGGCGCAGCATCTGGCTCTGGCGCGCGAACACGGCTTCGCCCGCGGTACTCGCGCGTTGTTCGAGCTCTGGCCACAGCGGCTGGAATAGTGTCATCGCGATTCCCCAGTGCGCCATCGCGCAACGCGGGTCGCGTGTGGCGACATCGCGAGACGCCGCGCGCCTGCGTGTACGTCATGTGATGAAGCAGCGCGACGCCGTGATCGAACTCTTGCTGCACGGCCGGCGCGCACGAGATCGCGAAGTGAACCGTGCCGAGCGATGGCGGTGCCGGCGCACGTGCAGCAGGCGCCTGCGAGCAAGCGGCGATCACCAGCAGCAGTCCGATTCGCACCATGGGCATCCTACGTCAGAAATACGAATCGAAGCCGGCGACGAACCGCGGGAACCACGCGCGGATGCCCGGTGCCGACTCCATCGGAAATGCGAAGTCGAAGCGAAACAGATCGCGCGACGTCTGTGGAATGAGCATGCGCAGACCGACGCCGATGTCTTGGTACACGCGCATCGTCGAGTACGAGCTCGCCGCGCCGCCGGCTTCGTAGAACAGCACTGCGCCAAAGCGCAGGACCCAGATCGGAAACGGCGAGCTGCGCGCCTCGAGCTGCGCGACGAAACGACGATCGCCGATGAATTGCTGGATGCCGTAACCGCGAAGGCCGGAGTCGGAGCCGACGGAGTAGAACGTGTTTTGCGTATCGTGCCAGCGCGTCTCCGTCGAGATTTGCCCGATGAGCCGCAGCACAGCGAGCGTCGGCGTGGCGCCGCGAAGCTGCATGCTCGCCGTGTTGTCGATCGTCTTGCACGGCCGGTCGCCGATGCCACCATCGAGCGGGCACGTCGCGTTCTGGATGCGGATCGCAGCCCCCGCCGACAGACGCAGGAACGCATCGCGGCCAAATGGCATCGTCCAGCCGGCCGCGATCGACGGCCGCGTGAAGTAGTAGTCCGAGCCGAGAAACTTCAGGCTTTGCTGCACGCCGATAGTTGCGTTCGGACCGACGCGTATGTCTTCGGCGAGATCGAACGTGTCGACGTTGCGAATCGTTCGGTAGTCGGCGCGAAAGATCGAATATTCGATGAACGGGCTCGAGACCAGCTCGGTGCGCGGGAACACCGCCTCTTCGAAGTACATCTGCAGCGCCGGATCGTCGGGGAAGTTTTCGAGCAACTCGGGCTTCTGGCTCGTGACGAGATGGCCAACCTCGACCTGATGCTTGAACACCTTGCCCCATTGGCGAAGCACGCTGGCCCGAGCCGACCACGTGCGCAGACGGTATTCGCGCGGCAAGAACTCGTTGTCTGGCGTCGATGGATCGTCGACGGCGCGCAATCCGGTGCCGTAGTACGAGCGCGCGATCGCGTTGCGATACGAGAACGAGCCGCCGCCACCCCACTCGCTCGCGAGCGACCACAGCGTGCGCGTGAGCGCGACCGTGGCTTGACTGCCTTCGTCGCGGATCTTGCCTTCGTCCTGTAGACCGGTGGGATCCGTCGTCTCCCTGCGTTCGTCAGTAAACGGATCGACGACATCGAGGCGTTGTCGCGTGAACAGCTTGTCGATGCGAAAGCGAAAGTCGAGGTGTAGACCGAGGAAGTTTTTGTCGATGAACAGCGGGCCGAACGCGATCGCGCCCTGATCCATGAGCAGCGCGAGCGCGACGGTCTTGCGCCGGCCCAGAAAGTTATTCTCGGCGAGCGAGATCGTGAAGTTCGTCAGCGCATCGCCTTGCACCGAATATTGCGTGTTGAGGCGCAGGCTCCAGATGTCGCGCGTGACGACGAGCATGTCGACCTTGCCCGCTTCGATCGACTTGATCGGCAGAAACGCGACGACGCCCGTGTACAGCGGGTCTTTGAGGCGACGCGCGCTCTCGGCGATCTTCTCTTCGTCCCAGACTTCGCCTTCGTCGATTGTCAGCTCGCCGCGAATCTTCGATTCCGCCGTCGTGAAGTGGAAGATATTGAAGAACTGGAGCCAGTTTGGCTCGGCGAAGACATCCTCGTTGTAGATGAGGATGTAACCGATCGTCTTGCCCCATGGCGCCGGATCGATCTGGAACGCGAGCTTGTCGAGAGCGCGCGCGATGCTGAGCTTCTCGAGCGACGAGAACGTCGCGATCCAGTCGCAATCGGGCGCGTGTGCGGCGCACTTTGCCTGCGCGGCGAGGCGCTGCTCGTGCGCGCTCTGCTGATCGTCTGCGATCGCCGGTGCCGCGCATGCGAGCACGGCACAGACGACTACGAGGCGACGCACCCGAGGGACTTTACACGGGCTATGGGGCGATGCCCCACGTGACGCGCGGGTTCTTACCCAGATCGCGAACGAGCGTGACGCCCGTCAAGCCGGCCGCCTCGAAGCGCGCGCGCACGGCATCGGCCTGATCGAATCCATGCTCGACGACGAGCGCGCCGCGCGACTCGAGATGCTCGCGCGCAGCAGCGCAAATGCGATCATAGAACACGAGGCCATCGGCGCCACCGTCGAGCGCGAGCATCGGCTCGCGGCGCACCTCGGCGGCTAGCGTCGGGATCACCGACGAGGCGATGTACGGCGGGTTCGCGACGATCAGGTCGAACCGCTCGCCGGCGACGGGCGTCCAGAGGTCACCGCCGCGCACGTCAACTCGATCGCCGACGCCGTTGCGCTCGGCATTGCGCCGCGCGAGCGCTGCAGCTGGTTCGGAGATCTCCGTCGCGACGACGCGCGCCGCCGGCAGCTCCTTCGCGAGCGCGACAGCGAGCACACCCGAGCCGGTGCACAGGTCGAGCACGCGGCACGGCGCGTTGCGGTCGGTGCGCGTCGCGCGTGCGACTTCGACGACGGTCTCGGTGTCGGGCCGCGGCACGAGCACGGAGCGGTCCACGTAGAACGGCATGCCCCAGAACTCGTGCTCGCCGATCAGGTACGCGACGGGCTCGCCGGCGAGGCGCCGCTTGATGAGCTCGCGGTAACTGGCAAGCTCGGCTTCGCCGAGCGGCTTATCGAACCCCGTATAGAGCTGCGTGCGCGAGCAGCCGAGCACGTGGGCGAGCAAGAGCTGCGCTTCGAGGCGCGCGCCCGCGATGCCGGCCTCTGCGAACCGCTTGGTCGTCCAGTCGAGTACTGCGAGCGTGGTCCAGGTGGCCACGCCCCCGTATAGCTCACAGAATGATCGGCTGACACACGCCGGCGCCGCTGATCTGCGCGTTCGTGCGAAACGTGTTGAGCCGCTGCCACGAGGGCGCCTCGAACTGCGGAATCGTGCCGTCCTCGCGCACGTTCGTGACGTGGTACGTGTGCTCGTTCCAGATCCGCCGCGCCTGGATCCAGCGGTCCTGCTTGTCGCGGATGACCTGCACCGTCGGCGATGGCGTGGTCCCATACTGATTCGACACGACGACGATCTCCGCCGAGCCATCGTTATCGATATCGGCGACGACCGGGTACTCGCTGAGCGTGCCGCTGGTGCGCGGCATCGTGAAGATCGCCTGGCCGGTGGCATCGAACACGAACAGGCTGTGCTCGTCGGCGTACATCGCTTCGGCGGTGCCATCGCCGAGGAAGTCGAACGCAGTGCCGGCCGCGATGCCTGAAACATCGGAGACGGTCGCGCTCCACACGATCGTCGCGTCGGCGCGATACACGGTGTAGTTGCTCGCCGAGCTCATCGCGAATTCGGGCCGGCCGTCGCCGTCGAAGTCGTGCACCGTCGCGGGTCGGATCCACGTCGTGAAGCCGGGCGCGACGTTGGTCGGGCGCAGATCGCGGTACTTGATCGCGCCGTTGTGATCGATGAGCGAGAGCCCGTTCGTGTTCGTCAGCAGCACTTCGGGCTCGGGATCGCCGTCGAGGTTTGCGACTTGCGGATAGCCGCCGGCGAGATCGGTCGCCCAGTACAGCGTGCCGTCGTGGTGATACGCCGCTGCGCCGAGCACGACCTCGAGGTAACCATCGCCGTCGAGGTCCGCAGCCGCGGTCGCGTTCCACGACGCCTGCGGATGCGAGGCCGTCCACTTCACGGTGCCGTTGCGATCGAAGACGGTATTGCCGCCGATGATCTCCACGCTGCCATCGTGATCGAGATCGGCGAGCGCGATCGCGCCGGAGTACCAATCGCCGGCCCATATCCCCGCCGGTCCCCACTTCACGCTGCCATCGTGGTTGAACGCGTACAAATGACCGCTCGGATCGACGGTGACGATATCCGGAATGCCATCGTTATCGATGTCGCCGATCGCCGGGGTCACCGTGCCGTCGACGACCGTCGTGATGCGAAGCTCCTCCGCGCCGGTCTGGCCGTTGAGCATATAGATGTGACCGGGCTCTTGCGGCGAGCCGGAGCTCGGTGACGACACGACGACGACATCGGGAACGTCGCAGAGATCGATCGCGCCGTCGCCGTTGTCGTCGGAGAGGTTCGCGACGAGTGGCGTGACGATGCTGTACGCATCACCGCCCGGCCCGGTCCACGACCACTGCACGTCGGGGTCGAAGCTATCGGGCGGCGCCTTATCAGTGCAGACCGGAACGCCGTTCGTGTCGTCCTGGACTTTGCACTGGTTGACGTTGTTGCCGTCGCCGCCTTCGCCGCCATCGGGCCGCCCGCGGCCACCAGGCCCGCATGCGACCAGGGCGAGCACGAAAATGCATTTGATGCGCATGCAGGTCGTGTTAAAGCTCCGCGCGGCGAAACGGTCAAGCGAAACCGTTCGACGGAAAACTGAGAGTTGCCGGTGGCGCAGCCGTTGCTGTACGCAGAGTCCATGATTCGTCTGCTCATCGTGTTGTTGATCACGGCGTGTGGCAGTCACGGCGCGGGCAGCGAATGCCGCGAGAGTCTCGACTGCGACGAAGGCTTTGACTGCTCCGGCCCGAACGACGGACCCGTCTGCGGCATCGCGCCGCGCGAAGGGTGCTTCAACGACGGTACGTGCAGCAACGGCCAACGCTGCAACGCGATCGCCGACACGTGCAGTCGCGACGGTGTTGGCTCGGAGTGCGGCGCCGCCTGCACGAGCGACGCCCAGTGCGGCCCCGACTTCCGCTGCGACCTCGGCGCGTGCATCGCCGTGCTCTGCACCGCGGGCTACACGTGCCCGAGCTATCAGCGGTGCGACCCATCGCGAATCACCGCGGCGACGCCGTTCTACGATCGTCATCATGGTTGCTTCGACATCCCATGCACCACCGACGGTAACTGCGATCAGTTCTGCGTGAACGGCATCTGCCAGACCGCCGCCGGCACGTGCCAAACGCCAATGCAGGTGCCTTAGAACTCGTACAGCGCCGGCACGAGCGTCCCCGGTGCGGGCTCGACCATCGTGAAGCCGACGTTGCCATTCGCGTCGAGTGCATACGCCGTCGCCGCGCCCGTCAGCGTGATGTTCGCGGTGCTGTTCGGGAACGTCTTGTCGGCGTCGAGCAGGACATCGAGGTAGGGGCGGTCTTCGGTGAAGCGCGCCTGCGCGAACCCGATCTCGACGTTGCCGAACTGGTTCGCAATCTCGGCGAGCACGTAGGCGTCGTCCCACTTGCACTTGTCATCGAGCATCTCGCTCGCCGCGACATCGATGACGACCGTCTTGAAGTAGCGCGTCGAGGTGCTCGCGGTCGAGAACATCACGAAGTGCGGTTTGACGGTGATGCTGCACGATGTCGTCGCGCCGGTCTCGGTGAGCGAGAAGCTCAGGCGCGAGGGCATCGGCGTGCCTGTCGCAAGGTAGCTCGCGCGGATGCCGGCATCATCGATCGCGAGCGTGCCGCTCATGTACGGGCTCGCGCTAAAGGCGGGCTTGGGTTCGGGAGGCTGGCTCGGTGCATCGATGGCCGGCGCGCTCGCATCCGGCGCGATTTCCGACGGTTGTTCGCACGCGACCAGGCACAACAGGAGCAGACAGACGGGCTTCATGCTCACAAAACGAACGAGCGCGCCGACGTGGGCATTTTTTCATCCGGCGATCACGATATCGGCGTGATTGATGCCGGTTGGCCCGGTCACGACGAGCGCGCCGACCCGACGAAGAACACTGCCCGAATCAAATCCGGCGAGCGCGCGCTCGGCCTCCGCGGCGCCGATCGCATCCCACGTGCTGCCGTCGACGTACGCGCCGGCGGCGGCTGATCGATCGATGCCATCGCTGCCGGCGACGAACGCGCTGCGATTCGTGCCGCGGACGCGCTTTGCGAGCTCGAGCGCGAGCTGTTGCGCGCGCCCTCCTTCGCCCGCGCGTTCGGGCAAGCGCACTGTCGGTTCGCCCCACGCGACGAGCACGCGATCGCCGAGCGCGGTCACGAGCTGCTGCGCGACCATCGCGACGTCGTTGGCGATCGGCTCGGCGATGCGTTGCGCGGCGATGCCGCGCGCGCCGAGCGCTTTCGTGATCGCGTCGCCGAAGCTCGCCATCGGCGCGATGATCTCGACGCGATCGCCATCGCGCACGGTGGGACCCGAGCCGATCACGCGCGGATCATCACCGATGACATCGCTCACGACGAGCGTCACGATCGGCGCGGCCGAGCGCGCTGCGAGCTTGCCACCTTTGATCGCCGACAGCTTCGTGCGCAGCGTGTTGAGCTCGTAGATCGAGGCGCCGCTCGCCATCTTCTCGCGCACGCACTCGCGATATTCGTCGAGCGTTACGCCTTCGATCGGCTGCTCGAGCAGCGACGACGCGCCGCCGGAGATCAGCGCGAGGACTACGTCGTCGGGCTGTGCGCTGTCGACGAGATCGATCGCGCGCTGCGCGGCCGCGATGCTCGTCTCGTCGGGGAACGGATGGCTGCCCGCTACGACCGACCAACCGGCCGGATGGTCGGGTGGCGCATCCGCGATCGTCACGACGAGCCCGCGCGCAACCGGGCCCGCGCCGCGCGCCATCGCCATCGCGGCTTTGCCGACTGCGAACCCGATGAGCTTGCGGCCGCGCAGTGGCTCGCGCGCCAGCGCCTCACGCACGCGCGCCGCCGGATCGCACGCGACGACCGCCTCGCGGAACACCGCCTCGCAGATCGCGCGCTCGATCACCGGCACATCATCGCACGCGGACGATGTCGATCTCGTCGCGGCGTCGCGCGCGAGTCAGATCGTGACGCGCGCGCGGTTCCGGCTATTCCACATCGCCACTTCCAACGAGTGCAATCGCATCGGCCGAAGGCGTGTCACGATATCGACATGGCATATCGCGATGACCACGAGGCCGCACTACGTCGCGCCGAGGCGGCCGAGCGCGAGCAGGCACGTCTCGCCGATCGAAACGTCGAGCTCGAGCGCAAGCTCGACGCTGCGCAGCAGTGGCTCGGCACGCCGCGGCGACGCATGCTCGCGCTCTTCGGGGTCGTCGTACTCTGTGCGGGCACTGCGGTGGGCGGCGCGGCCATCGGTCGTGCGCTCGGCACTGCGAACACGACCTGCCCGACGTGTCCGCCGATTCCAGTCGCGGCGAAGTTGCCCGCGGTCGTCGGCGTGATCGTCGCGGATGGGCCCACCGTGGGGCATTGGACGCTGACCGCAACGAAGTGCGTGCGGCGCTCCGATGGCGTGGAGCTCACTGCCGTCGGCAGCGAGAACTATGCGGTCTGGATGTCGTCGCATAGCGTCGAGGTCGAGGTGCCGGCGGGAGACTTCGCGCTCGACGAGACGAAGTACTGCCGCGGTCACGGCTTGAATTTTGGTCTCAGTGAGAAGGACGGCGGCTACGAAGGCCACGTCACACTCGACTGTCGCTGGAACGACAACAAGCGGCCGCGCCAGGACGACAATCGGCTGCAAGGCCGCATCGATTTCACGCGCTGTCGCTGATCACCACGCGTTCAGTACCGCGTTGATGCGATCGATGCCCTCGTCGAGGCGCGACTCGTCGACGCCGGTGAAGCACAGGCGCGCGTAGCGCGTGCACGCATCACCAAACGCATTGCCGGGCGCGAGCAGCACGCCCTGCTCCGCTACGCGCTCGAGCACCGGCATGCAGTCGTCACCGGACCAGCGCGAGAAATCGACCCACAAATACGCGCCACCGGGCGGGCACGCCGCCGGCGCGACGAGACGCGCACGCGCTCGATCACGCGCGGCGCGGTACCGCTCGCGAGCCGTGCTGAGAAATGCATCGCCGAGGTGCAACGCGCCGAGCGCGGCGCGCTGCATCGCGACGGGCACGTTGTACACGCTGTGATTGACGAGCTTCTTGATCGCCGTGGCGACATCATCGGGCGCGAGCGCGTAGCCGACGCGAAGACCGGCTTGCGCGTAGCTCTTCGCGAACGAAAACACCGTGACCGTGCGCGATGCAGCGGCTGGATGCGTCGCGATCGAGATGTGCTCGGCGTCGTAGCTGTAGTGCTCGTAGACCTCGTCGGCGAGGATCCACAGATCGTGGCGCTCGGCGGTGCGCGCGATGATGTCGATATCCGCGGCACCGAGCATCGCGCCGTCGGGATTGTTCGGCGTCGCGACGTAGATCGCGCTCGTGCGCGGCGTGATCGCGCGCGCGAGCTCGGCCTCGAGATCGGCGGTCCATGGCACCTCGATCGGCGCCACGCCGTGCCCGATCGCCATGCCCTTGATGAGCGGCCAGTGCGGCGTGAGCATGACGAGCTCGTCGCCGCGGTCGCATAGCGCTTGCACGGTACAGAACAGCGCGTGGGTCGCACCGCACGCGATCTGAACGCCGTGCTCGCCGACCGGGATGCGATTTTTCGCACGCGCCTTCGCGACAAGCGCATCGATGAGCGGCGCCCAGCCGGCAGCCGCGCCGTAGGCGTAGAGGTCCGCCGCGGCATGCTCGGCCCATGCGATTTCTTCGAGGGCCGTCGGCGGCCGCAAGTGCGTGTCGCCGATCTGCAGCGGGATGAAATCACCGGGAAAGCGCGCGAGGTGCTCGCGCAGCTTCGCGAAGATCGAGGCCGGCACGCTCGTGCCGGCTTGCGATAACGCAGGGTGCCGCGCCACGCCGCGACCCTAACATGCGTCACGGCGAGCACGCTTGGCCGCCGCGAACGCTTGCGATACCGTCACGATAATGAAGGACGAGCCTCTCGCGCCAGCCGCACCGCGCCGGCGCCCGCTCGGCTTCGAGCTCGCGCTCGTCGTCCTCGTGTCACTCGCGGTGTTCGTGCCCGGCATCTGGGGCTACTCGCTCGTCGATCCGTGGGAGACGCACTACGGCGAAGTCTCGCGCATGATGAAGCAAGACCACGACTGGGTGCACCTCGATTGGCCCGGCGGCATGGACCCCAAAGACCACGAAGGCTTTCGCTCCAAGCCCGTCCTGATGTTCTGGCTGATGGCCGCGAGCATGACGGCCTTCGATGTCGCCGACAACGGCGGCTACTCCGGCGAGATGACCGACAGCGTGATGGTGATGGTCGCGATCCGCATGCCGTTCATCTTATGCGGCGTGCTCGGCCTCGTGATGATGTGGCTCATGCTCGCGCGACTCGTCAGTCGACGCGCCGCGTGGCTCGGCTTACTCGTGCTCGGCACGACGCCGTTCTATTGCCTCGTCGCGCGGCAAGCGATTCCCGACATGCCGCTCGTCGCGACCGTCATAGGCGCGATCGCGATGTTCACGATGGCGACCGAAGACGGCGAACGCCCGTTCGACGTGCTGTTCCGATTGCGGCTCGGCCGCCGGCGCATCGAGATCAACCAGTTTCACGTCTTCCTCGCGATCGTCGGCGGCTTTCTGCTCGTCGAGTGCGTGTACTACGTCATCTACTTCATCTCATCGCCGCGAATCGCGGTGCGCCAGTTCCCGAATCCCGCGCTGTTCTTCCTCCTATTCATGACGCTGATGTTCAGCGGGCTATCGCGCCTCGGCTGGACGATCGTGCGCTTTCCTTCCGTGATCGTCGGCTCTGCGATCGCATTCTTCAGAGCCGACGATCGACCGTACACGCTCGAGGCGCTCGAAGAATGGGAGAAGTTCGCGCCCGACACGTACGTGATTCGCGCGCTCGCCTATCCGATCGTCTACATCTTCGGCTATGGCTGGGAGAAGACCGCTGAGGTCGCCGATCGCGCGCTTCGCATGGCGCCGCTGACGTCGATGCGCCAGTTGTATCTGCTGTGGTGCTACACGTTCCTCGGCTTTTCCGTGCTCGCGAAAGGCCCACCGGGTCTCGGCGTGTTCGTGCTCGTCGCGGTGTTTCACATCATCTTGCTCGCGCGCTGGCGTGATCTGTACGAGGGCAAGTTCGAGGTCAAGCGCGCGCTGTTCTTGCTCATCGTGATCGCCGTGCCGTGGCACATCGCCATGTACCTCAAAGAGGGCATCCGGTTTGTCGACGAGTACATGTTCACGCACGTGCTCAATCGCGCCGCGGTCGGCGTCGACAACTCGCCCGGCTCGTTTGGCTACTACACGTCGCAAATCGGTCACGGCATGTGGCTGTGGGCTGCGCTCTTGCCCCCGGCGTTCGCCGCGGCGATGTTGCGCGCGCGCACCGATACGCGCGAAGGCCGCGTGCGCCTCATGATCGGCCTGTGGGCGATCTGCGGCATCGCGCTGTTCTGCCTCGTGCAGACGAAGTTCCACCACTACGTGCTGCCCGCGGTGCCCGCGCTGTGCATCCTCGTCGCGCTGTTTCTCGACGACATGGTCGCCGGCCGCGAGCGCTTGCACTGGATCTACGCTGCGCTCGGCATCGGCATCGTCCTGCTCATCGCCCGCGACCTGATGTGGGAACCCGAGCGTTGGATCGAGATGTTCGTATATCGCTACGACAGACCGTGGCCGAGCGCCGAGCCGTATCAGGTCGATCCTTCCGATGGCTTCCTCGGGCTTGGCATCATCGCCGCGATCGCGCTCGCGGTTGCCGCGTTGCCGTGGCGGCGCATTGGCGTCGCGATGCTCGGCGTCGCCGGGCTCGCGATCTGCATCTGGTCGCTGCAGTCGTACATGCCCGATGCCGGCAAGCACTGGGGCATGCGCGAAGCCATGCGCACCTACTACGAGCAGCGCACGGTCTACGGCCAGAAGAACGTCTACTTCGCCGCGCACCAGATCTACGACGAGTGGAACGACGTGCGCTCGAGCTGGCGGTTCGAGACATTCATCCCCGACACGCTGCACATCGGCCAGCCGATGACGATTCGCGTGCAGCTCAACAAGCAGGAGAAAGAAGACCTCGTCGAGACCGAGGTCGCGATGCTCGGCACGGTCACGCGCATCGGCGATCACGATGTCGACGTCACGTTCGTGCCCGGCGAGCGCGCGAAGCTCGAGCCGCTGCTCGCGCGCGCCAAACGCGAGAAGCGCAAAGCGGTGCGCCGGCCGATTCATGTCGTCGATGCGGATCGATTGGTCGCGTGGCAGCTCTACTGGCGCGGCGAGAACTTCTGGTCGAGCGACGAGCTCTTCGGCCCCGTGCCGGAGATGAGGACCGGCTTCAACAAGCCCGACAACGCCGATTTCCAAAAGTACATGGGCGATCGCACGAAAGCCCCGCTCGGTCGACGCTACTTCCTCGTCACCGAGGCGGGCCGCGCCACGAGCGTACGCTCGATGCTGCCCACGACGCGCGCCAAAGAAACATTCGAGGTCCTCGACACGACGTCGAACAAGTTCTCGCTCGTCGGCTTCTACCTCTAGAAGTTCTTGTTCAAGCTGACGCCGCCGACCTGGCCCATGTTCTGGTTGTATTGACGCGCGGCGCGATCGGCGACGGAGCGATCGACCGCGTGCGTCTCGGGGTTGAGCTGGTGCGCGCCCCAAAACGCCATGTAATAGCCAGCGCCGAGACCGAGTGCGCCGCCGATCGTGAGGCCTACTCGAACGGGCACGTTCGGGATGAAGTAGCCGACGATCATCGCGACCGCGCCGGCGCCCATCGAGATCCAGCCGCGCGTGCGCCACTTGCGGCCGCTCTCGCGCATCTCGAGTGTCGCGTCGAGCGATGACTTGTCACCTGCGATGCGAAAGAAATCTTCGTCGGCGAGCTGCTGCCGACCCTGGACCGGATACCAGATGTTGGCGGTGTGAACCTGCGTCCGGTCTTCATAGATCGCAGCGCTGCCGACCTTCGTACCGTTGGAATCGCGGTACTCGGCCTCTGCGACCTTCTCCTTATAGGTCGTGGTCCAGACTTTGACATCGTCGACGACGGCGAGCGGTTCACCACTGGGGACGACGCCACCCTGCGGGCCTTGCCTGGGCAAGAGACACCCGGCAAGCGCGATGGCCAGAACAAGCGCATAACGAGACATGGGGCTTTCCTTGTGTGTGTTCGCAAGGGGGAGACCCGCACGTTGGCGCTGTCGCGAGAAATCTTTTAGAAGCGATAGGTCCAGCCAGCGATGACGCCGGACCGCGTCGGCGCGATGGTCACGCCGCTGGCTTCGACCTTCGGGCCACCGACGACATACATGACCGCGCCTGCCGCGATCGCCGCGACGCCGACGCCGCCGAACACCCAGCCGAGCATCGCGCTGCGCTGACCGCGACTCTCAATGTCTTCTTGCTCGCTCGTCCACTCACCGGTGTACCCGTCGAGCTCGTCGGATGCGCTCTTGCTGTCGAACGCGCCACGGCGCCGACGATGATGCCGATCTTGCGTAGCCCGCCACCGCTTTGCGGGGGCGCTTCGATCTCGGCGGTGGCTTGGGCTCGATCGGTTTTTCGACGGGTCACGCCGAACGCCACGTACAAACCGGATCTCACGCGCCGAGGAAACACCTATACGTGCAGCGAGCCGATGACCACGCAGCGTCCGAATGGCATTTCAACGTACGCTCCGGCGTCGCCCTATGCCGGCATCTTTACGATCGGCGTCTCGGCTCACTTTCAGTGGCTGCTTATTGTTTCGGGACCGTAGCGGCCGACATGTAGGCGGCAAGCCGGGGCAACCGAACGACGCCTTGGGTGTCGAAGCCTTAGATCGCCGAGCGACGTGGCGCGTGGAATGTTGATGCTATCCTCAACCGTTGGAGCTCTCGGACCCGCGAGGAGCCATGGCACAAGTCAGTGATACGTCTGCGATCCGCCGCCTGGTCCGCGGAGCGCGCTTTCGAATTCGAACGCAGTGGGCACTCGAGGGCGCGACGAGCGCGACGATCCTCGCAGCCGCGACCGCTCTCGTTTCGATCTTTTGCGTGCGCACGCGCACCATCGCGCCGGCGACCGGCATCTACCTGCTGATCGCTGCTGGCGTGATGATCGTCGTCGGCGCCGTGATCGGCGCGTCGCGTCGTCTGGATGATGAAGCCGTCGCGCGACGGATTGATCGCGCGTCGAATCTTTCGGATCGACTGTCGACGGCAATCGCGTTCGAGCGCGCGATTAAAAGCGGCGCGCCGCTCGAGCCTGACATGACGCACGAGCTCATGCACGCCGCGATTCGCGATGGCGTGCGCGCCGCGCCGCGCGCGAACATTCGTGCGGCGTCGCCGTTCACGTGGCCGCGCGATTTGCGCGCCGCACTCGGTTTTCTCGCCGCGTCGGCACTCGCGGCCGGACTCGCGATTCCACACGACGACATCATTCCGCACGTCACGCGTGCGTTCCCCGATCGCGTACGCCAGGGCGGCACGACGATGATCGAAGGCGATCACCTGCTCCAAGGTCTCGCCGCGCCGATCGCATCGCGGCCGATCACGAAGACGCTCGGCACGCCGAACGTTCCCGAGCCGGTCACAAAACCCGAACACGGCTACGTGCCAACCGGCGGCGCCGTCTATCTCGGCAGCGTGACGGGCTCGCGCCCGGTGATCGTCCTCGATTGGACGGCGACGCAGATCAAGATCCGCATTCCCGACGACGCGCCGATCGGCAAGACGAGCTTGCTCGTCTTCATCGCGAACAAGAAGGTCGGCAGCGCCGACATCGAGGTGCTGCACAAGAAGGATCCGAGTGGACATCCGCCCGATGCTGTCGCGCTCGATCCCGACGAGAAGGCGTACATCGAAGCGATCGTCGCCGAGCTCAAGAATATCGCGAAGCGCGACGACGTGCCCGAGCTCGCGGAGTTCGCACACAAGATCGAACAGCTGCTCGAGAAGGCCGAGAACGGCGAGATCACGAAGGAGCAGTTGCTGCAGGAATTGCAAAAAGCCGAAGACGCGCTGGCCAAGGATGCCGAGCCGAATCAGGCCGAAGTCCAAAAACAGATGGCCGAGATGGGCAAGGAGCTCGCGAAGGACAAGCTGACGAAGGAGCTCGGCGACGCGCTCCAGAAGAACGATCTGCAGAAGGCGAAGGAGCAGCTCGAGAAGCTCGCCGAGAAGCTCGAGAAGAAGGAGCTCTCCGAGAAAGAGAAGGAGCAGCTCCAAAAGCAGCTCGAGAAGGTCGCCGAGCAGATGGAGAAGCAGGAAAAGCAGCAGCAGGAAAAGCAGGAGCAACAACAGAAGAAGATCGAAGACGAGATCCGGCGCCTCGAGAAGGAAAAAGACAAGGCGAAGAACGACAAGCAGCGCGAAGAGCTCGAGCGCCGACTCGAAGAGAAGAAGCGCGAGCTCAAGAAGCTAGAGAAGGAAGAGCAAGAGAAGCAGCAGTCCGAGCAGCGCCGCGCGCTCAAGCGCTTGCAAAAGGATCTCGAGAAGGCAGCCGAGCAGCTGGAAAAGCCGAAGAAGGATCAGCAAGGCAACGAGCAGGACAAGCAGGAGCAAGAGCAGAAGGATCAGCAGGCGTCACAGAAGCTCAAGGACGCCGCGCGCGAGACCGGTCGCGTCGATAAGGATCAGAGGAAGCAAGCGACGCAAAAGAAGATGGGCTCGCAGATGGATGATCTGCGCGAGGCGATGCGGCGCGCGAAGCAGCGTGGCAACAAGGGCCCCAATGATCCGTTCAACAAGAACGGCAAGAACCAGGACTTCATCGCGCGCGCTCGCGGTCAGAAGGGTTCTGGTCAGGCGTGGAAGCCCGGCCAGGGCCAAGGCCAGGGCCAGGGCCAAGGCCAGCAGAACGGCGGTCAAGGATCCGGAAGCGGCCAGAGCAGCACGTGGGGTGTCGGCCACGACGACAACCTCGCCGGCGATCCCACGCAGAAGACAGGCAACACGAAAGATCAGGACGTGCAGGGCAAGGCCGGCGATAAGGGCGGCTCGACGCGCGAAACGATCCTCGCCGCGGCGCAGAAGGGCTTCGCGTCGAAGCGATATCAGAAGGTCTACCAGGATTATCAGCGCATCGTCGAAGAGGTGATGCGCACCGAGAAGCTGCCGTCGAGCTACAAGTACTACGTCAAACGGTACTTCGCGAAGATTCACCCGAACGTTGTTGAGGACCAATGAGTCAACTTGCGACTGCGCAGGACGTCGAATCCACCGTCTCTTCCTTCACCCACGATTTGCGCCGGCTCCGTCAGGAAATCGGCACGATGATCGTCGGCCAGGAAGAGATCGTCGAAGGCGTATTGATGTGTTTGCTCGGCGGCGGTCACGCGCTGCTCGAAGGCGTGCCCGGCCTCGGTAAGACGATGCTCGTGCGCACGCTCGCCGAGACGATCCACGCGACGTTCTCGCGCATTCAGTTCACGCCCGACCTCATGCCTGCCGACATCGTCGGCACGAACGTCATCAGCGAAGAGCACGGCATGAAGCGCTTCGAGTTCGCGAAGGGTCCGATCTTCGCGAACATCGTGCTCGCCGACGAGATCAACCGCGCCACGCCGAAGACGCAGTCGGCGCTGCTCGAGGCGATGAGCGAAGGCTCCGTGACGGTCGCGAAGCAGACGTACACGCTCGACTCGCCGTTCTTCGTGCTCGCGACGCAAAACCCGCTCGAGATGGAAGGCACCTACCCGCTTCCGGAAGCGCAGCTCGATCGCTTCTTCTTCAAGCTCGTCGTCGAGTATCCAAACCGCGATCACCTGCACACGATCCTCGAACGCACGACCACCGATCACATTCCGCGCCCGCAAGCGGTGATCGATAAGTCGCGCATCGTCGAGATGCGTGAGCTCGTGCGCAAGGTCCCGCTCGCGCGTCAGATCCAGGACTACGCGGTGCGCGTCGTGCTCGCAACGCACCCGGAGAATGCCGAGGCGACACCGCTGTCGAAGCAGTTCATGCGCTACGGCGCGTCACCGCGCGGCCTGCAGTCGATCATCCTCGCCGCGAAGATCCGCGCGCTGCTCGAAGGCCGCTACGCGGTATCGATCGATGACATCCGCCACGTCGCGCAGCCCGCGCTGCGGCACCGGTTGATCCTCAACTTCGAAGGTGAAGCCGAAGGCGTCCAGCCAGACACGATCATCGAAGAGATTCTCAAGGCGACCAAAGAGGCATAGTGGCCCAATCTGCTGTCGCTGTTCCAGCGCGCTCGAACCGAGCGGAGGATCGATCCGGGCTGTTCGACGAGCGGTTCCTCAAGACGCTCGAGCATCTCCACCTCGTCTCGCGCAAGGTGTTCTCCGGCAACCTGCGCGCCGAGCGGCGCACGCGCAAAGTCGGCTCGGGCATCGAGTTCGCCGATCACCGCACGTACGCGCGCGGCGACGACTTCCGCTACATCGACTGGAACCTCTACGGACGCCTCGACAAGCTGCTGTTGCGCCTGTTCGAAGAGGAAGAGGACCTTCATATCTACGTCTTGATCGATGTCTCCGATTCGATGTCGATCGGCTCGCCGCTGCCGAAGCTGCACTACGCGATGCAGGTCGGTGCGGCGCTGACGTACGTCGGGCTCGCGAACCTCGACCGCGTCGCGATCATTCCGTTCGGCGATCGGATCGTCGATCGATTGCCGCCGTCGCGAGGCAAGAACCGCATCTTTCGCGTCTTCGACTTTTTGCGCAAATGCGACATCGGCGGCAAGACCGAGATCGCCGAGTGCATGAAGGACTTCGTGACGCAGAACAAGCGTCGCGGCCTCGCCGTCGTGATCTCGGATTTTTACGATCCGAAAGGCTTCGAGCAGGGCATCAACACGCTGCGCTACCACAAGTTCGAGCCGTTCGTGCTGCAGGTCTATGACGTGCGCGAGGCCTCGCCGAAGCTGCACGGCGATCTTTCGCTCGTCGATTGCGAGACCGGCGACATCCGCGAAGTCACCGTGTCCAAGTCGCTGCTCGAGGCGTACGAGAAAGAGCACGAGAAGTACTGCAAGGAGCTCGAGGCGTACTGCACGAAGTACGCGCTGCCGTTCTTTCGCACGCACACCTCGATTCCGTTCGACGAGCTCGTGCTCAAGATCTTCCGGTCGGGAGGGTTCCTTCGGTGAACTTTACCGGCCCGCTCTCGCTCGGCATCTGGACGTACTTCGCGATCGGCGCAGCTGCGCTCGCCGTCGGCGCGTACATCATCAAGATGCGACGCCGGCGCTTCGAGGTGCCATTCGTCCAGTTGTGGAAGCGCGTCCTCGAGCAAAAGGATGCGACCACGCTGTGGAAGCAGCTGAAGCGGCTGATCTCGCTGCTGCTGATGCTGCTGATCCTCGGCCTCATCCTGTTCGCGGCGCTCGATCCGACGCTCGGAGTCACCGGCCGCGCGGCGCGCAGCGTCGTGATCCTGATCGACAGCTCGGGATCGATGAAGACGCTCGATGGCGACGAGGCCGGCAAGAAGAGCCGCATGGACATCGCGAAGGAGAAAGCGGACACGCTCATCGATTCGATGGGCGGCGGCGACGTCGCGATGATCATGAAGGTCGATGGCCAGGCAACGCCGCTGAGCCGGTTCACGAACGACAAGGCGATGCTGCATAAGCTGATCCACGGCGACGGCGTCAAGCGCAAGGAGAAGAACCTGCTGCTCGACGGCATCGACGCCAGCGACACGCCCGCGGATCTGTCGCGCGCGCTCGGCGCAGCGGCGGATGCATTGCGCGATCGCAAGAACCCACTCATCGTGCTGATCAGCGATGGCGCGTTTCCCGAGACGCAGCTCGGCCTCGTGAGCTGGGAGAAGCCAAAGCCCGGTGACTCGACGCCGGTGAAGAACCTCGCCGCCGTCGATCTCTCGGGTATCGACGTTCGCTACATGCCCGTCGGCAAGCGCGGCGATAACGTCGGCATCGTCGCGTTCAACGTGCGTCGCTACATCGCGAACAAGGCGGCGTACGAGGTGTTCATCGAGATCCAGAACTTTGGGCAGGAGCCGGCAAAGCGCACGCTCAACCTGCAGAACGGCGACACGCCCGTCGACACGCGCACGATCGAGCTCGCGCCGGGCCAGCGCGTGCGTCACATCTACGAGAAGTTGCCGGCGAGCGAAGATAACGAGCTGCGCGCTGCGCTCAAGCCGCTCGTCGGGCCCGATGGCCGGATCGTCAAGAACGGCAGCGATGCGTTCGCGCTCGATGACATCGCGTACGCGCTGTTGCCGGCGCGCAAGAAGCAAAAGGTGCTGATGGTCACCGAGGACAACCTGTTCCTCGAGGGCGCCCTACTCGTCTACGACAACGTCGATCCGACGAAGATCTCGCCGGCGGAGTACAACGCGAAGCCGCAGCTCGCCGACGGCATGGACGTTGTCATCTTCGACGACTTCACGCCGGAGGTGATGCCACCGCCACCGGCGAGCCTGCTCTACTTCCATCCGACGGGAGACAAGTCGCCGATCCCGGTGCGCGGTCAGCTCAGCAACCCGCGCATCACCGAGATCGACGAGGAGCATCCGGTGATGCGCTGGGTGACGATGTCTGACGTCTACACCGACAAGAGCAACGTGTTCGTCGTCGATCCGAGGCGCGGCGAATCGACAATCGCGTTCTCGGTGCGCGACCCGATCATCGCGGCCAAGCGCGATGGCAAGCGCAAGATCCTCGCGTTCGGATTCTCGCTGCCCGCGGCCAATCGCGAGAGCGCGACGGATCTGCCGATGCGCGTCGCGTTCCCGATGCTGCTCGTCAACACGCTCGATTGGTTTGCCGGCGACCAGGCCGACCTGCTCACCACGTATCCGACCGGCCAGCGCCAGCGCATCCCGCTCGACGGCGTCGTCGGCGCGAGCGATGCAGAGGTCGCCGGTCCCGACGGCACGATCACGCACACGCCCGTGATCGACGGGCTCGCGACGTTCTACGGCTCGCGCGTCGGCTTCTACAAGGTCGCGGCGAAGACGACCGACGGCAAGGTGATGGCGCAGATCAAGCTCGCCGCGAACCTCGCGTCGGTTAGCGAATCGGATATCGCGCCATCGACGTCGCTGACGCTCGGCGGCAAGAAGCTGCAGGCGCCGGAGGCGTTCGCGCTCACGCCGACGCAGAAGCTGTGGTGGTACTTCGTGCTCCTCGCGATCGCGCTGATCGTGACCGAGTGGATCACCTATCATCGGAGGATCACGGTCTGATGGCGACGAGCGTCGGCAAGATCGTTCGCGAGCTCACGCGCCCGGCGGTCGCGATCAAGATCCTGATCGCCTGCGCCGCGGCGGTGGGCATCTATTTCGGGATCTCGTATTGGATCGCGGGCCGCACGACGATTCCCCTCGCGTTCGGCGACCGCCCCGTGACGCTGCTCGATCCCGACAAGCTGCTGCTCGTCTCGATCGTGCCGTTCTTCTTCTTGCTGCGGCTCGTGTCGCTCACCGATCTCTCGGTTGTTCAGCAGGTCGTGCAGGCGACGCTGCGCTCGCTCGTCGTGGCCGCGCTTGCGACCGCGGCGGCGCGGCCGTCGTGGATCACCGACACGAGCAAGGTCGCGACGGTCGTGCTCGTCGATGTCTCCGACTCGGTCTCCGAGAAGCAGCTCGATGCCGCGAAGAAATACGTCGACGAGCTCGATAAGGCGAAGGGCGATGGCAGCATCCAGCTGATCACGTTCGCCGAGAAGCCGAAGGTGGCGCGGCCCGACGATGGCAAGGCGCTATCGAGCGCGGTCAAGCGACACGCCGGCGCGGGTGCGGGCACTGATGCGCAATCCGCGATGCAGCTCGCGTACGGCCTCTATCCCGATGGCTTTGTCGATCGCATGGTGATCATCTCGGACGGCAATCAGACCGAAGGTGACCTCGCTGTCGAGTCCTATCGTGCGAAGGACATGAACGTGAAGGTGTCGTGGCGCACGTTCGAGTCCGACCAGACGTCGGAGGTGCGCGTCGTCGGCATCACGGTGCCCGACGACATCAAGGTCGGTCAGCCGTTCGAGGTCACCGCGGAGATCTGGTCGACGGAGAACCAAAACGCGACGCTCGCGCTCCAGCAGGACGAGTTTCCAAACGGCCTCGAACCGACGAAGACCGTCGAGCTACGCGAAGGCAAGAACCTCATCAAGTTCAAATCCGACGCAAAGCACGCCGGCGCTACGACGTACAAGCTGCGCCTCGCGAAGGTCGATAAAGACACCGAGACGAAGAACAACACCGCGGTGATGACCGCGCCGGTCCGCGGTCGACCGAACGTGCTCTACGTCGAGGGTGGCACGCTGCGCGAGCCCGGCAGCGCGAGCTATCTGTCGAAGGCGCTCGAGCACGAGAACATCGATGTCTCGGTGCGCGGCCCGACGGGCATCCCGTCCAATCCCAAGGAGCTCGAGAAATACGACCTCGTCATCGTCAGCGATGTGCCGGCGCACCTCATGGGCGCGGGCCAGATGGCCGCGCTCGACACGTATGTCAAAGGCTTCGGCGGTGGGCTCGTGATGGCCGGTGGCGAAGACTCGTTCGGCTCGGGCGGCTACGAGCGCACGACGATCGAGAACATGATGCCGGTGCGCTTCGACTCCGAGAAGGTGAAGGAGCAGCCCGATATCGCGCTCGTGCTCGTCATCGATCGCTCGGGCTCGATGCAGGGGCCCAAGCTCGAGGCCGCGAAAGAATCGGCGCGCGTCACCGCCGAGGTGCTGTCGCCGAACGATTACATCGCGGTCGTCGCGTTCGACAGCGAAGCGCAGGTGTACGTGCGGCCGACGCGCGCATCCGCACGCACCCGCATCTCGACCGACATCTCGCGCCTGCAATCCGGCGGCGGCACGAACATCTTCCCGGGCCTCAAAGAGGCGTTCGACATTCTGCAGGGCATCAACGCGAAGGTGAAGCATGTCATCCTGCTCTCCGACGGCGAAGCGCCGACGGATGGCATCGCCGAGCTCGTCGGCGATATGCGCGCGGCGCGCATCACGGTCTCCGCCGTCGGCGTGCAGGGCGCGGATCGCCAGCTGCTCTCGATGATCGCCGACAACGGCGATGGTCGCCTCTACATGGTTGAAGACATCGGCGCGCTGCCGAAGATCTTCATGAAGGAGACGCAGGAGGCGCAGAAGAGCCAGCTCGTCGAGGACCTAATTCGCGTGCGCGTGGCAAAGAAGGTCGAAGCGATCGAAGGCACGAACGTCGAGAACGCGCCGGCGCTACACGGCTACGTCACGACGAAGCCAAAGCCGACGGCCGAAACGATCCTGATCTCGGATCTCGGCGAGCCCGTGCTCGCGCGCTGGCGCTACGGCGCAGGCACGAGTGTCGCGTGGACGAGCGATGTCAAGAACCGGTGGAGCGTCGACTGGATCCGCTGGCAGGGCTATCCAAAGTTCTGGGCGCAGGTCGTGCGCTCGTCGATGCGCCGCAAGGTCTACGACAGCTACGATCTCTATGCGAAGGTCGCCGACGGTCGCGCGCAGGTCGTCGTCGATGCAATCGATGCAGGTGACCGCTTCGTCAACGAGCTCGACACCGAGCTTCAGGTGATCGATCCGGCGACGAACAAGGTCATCGAGAAGTTGCCGATGCCGCAGAGTGCCGCCGGTCGCTACGTCGCCGATTTCAAGCTCCAGAAGTACGGCAGCTACCTGGTCAAAGCAGTGCACAAGCGCAACGGCAACACCGTCGCCGAATCGCTAGGCTCGGTGTCGCTCTCCTACCCGCTCGAGTACCTGCGCAGCACGCCCGATGTCGAGCCGCTGCGCCACGCAGCGCAAGTCTCCGGCGGTCACGACCAAGCGAAGCCCGCGGAGATCTGGAACGCGGACGGTCAGAAGGTCAGCTACACGCAAGACCTCTGGCCCTACGTGCTGCTCGCCGTCGTGCTGCTGTTCCTGCTCGATCTCTACGCGAAGCGCGTGCGTCTGTTCGGCTATCGAACGATCAAGTTCTCATAGCCGAAGCACGACGCCGACCCCGACGAACGGCGATAGCCGTGTCGACGCGTGACCCGCGGGATAAAGCCCATCCATCGTCGCGCCGAGGCGCGCGCGCAGATCGAGCCGATCGGTGAGCGGAGCGTCGAGCCCGCCGGCGACCTCGACGTGAAAACTGCGCGCTTCGATGCCCTGCAGCGGGATTGCGTCGAGCGTGACGCGGCCGCCGACGATCTGCGGCCCGGCGGCTGCCTCGATGCGCGCCTGCAGGCCACCGAGCTCGAAGATCTTCGCGATGCCAGGTAGCAGCGTTGCCCGTGCGAGCGGTTCGCTGCCGACGGAAAAGCCGACCTCGAGTCCGACGCCGAGCTCGAGACCGTTCAGCCATGCGCGATCCCAGCGAGCTGTGATCGTATGGCCGATGCCGCCGGCGGTGCCCGCGATCGGTCTTGCCGCGTAGTAGCCAAGCGTGAGGCGATCGCCCTCGGGTGATGCCGACGCTCGCGCGGCCGCGAGCGCGATCATGGTGGTGGCTACTCGACTAGCCAGTACGCTCCCTCGCGTCATCGTTCAAACGTGACGACCTGTCACGGGTAGTTGTCGGTTAGTTGCAACATAAGGTAATTAAATGGGTTTTTTAAAAAGTACCACATGTATGGCACGTGGCGTGCTGTGGCGCCAGAGCACACAGGAGAAGTGATGCGCAAGAAACTCGGCTTGATGATGTTGTGCGGTGGCTTGGTCGCGGCTGGCGGCTGTATCGGGATGGAAGAGCTCGCCGGCGAGGATCACGCCGAGCTCAAGAACAACTCGAGCACCGTGACCTATACGGGCCAAGGCCTCTTCGGCGATGGCTTCGGCGGCTACGATCTGCAGACGGAGCTGTGCGGGCTCGCAAACGGTGCCGACGTCGATGGACCGTATCTGTTGTGGGTGCTGACGGCGACGCAGGCGACGAGCGCCACGATCACCGGGCCGTGGGGCACGGCGGCGATGACGCCATCGGGCAGTGGAACGTTCAAGTACGTCAGCGGTTGGTACGACCCGAGCTCGTTGCCGGGCAACGTCACCGCGACCTACGCCGGAAAGATCACCAACGCGCAGCTCGTGATCAGCCACGGCTGCCGGCCGTTCGACGAGATCGGTGCATGGTGCTCGCCGGGGTTCTGGCGAAACGCTGCCGACGGTGCATGGGCGCTGACGGGGCACACGCGAAGCGATTTGTTCAACACCAGCGTTTACGACTTCTGGTTCGGCGCGACATTCGCGGTCGACCCAACCCTCGGCACGGTGCTCGGCGATGCACCAACGTACTCGGGCGCGCCGAATGCGGGCACGAGCGGCTACGAGCTCAACGCGTTCAACGCGACCGGCGCGATGCTGACGGATTCGCTCGAAGGCTTCCGCTACGACTGGGACGTCATGCACAGCGGATCGAGCGAGGCGTGCCCGATCGATCACTTCGGCAACTTGAAGTAGCTCGCGAATCCGATATTCCCGGATTTCGCGTGGCCTCGAACGTGCTTTCTCTTTGCGTGTCATGCCCAGACACATTGATACGCACAGTGGTTTTTCGGCCAAATGGATCGTACTCGGCGTCATCGTGGCACTGGCGCTCGTCATCGGTGGCTCGTGCGCGTCGAAGTACAACCGGCTCGTCAGCCTCGATCAGGGCGTTAAAGCGCAGTGGGCGCAAGTTCAGAACGCCTATCAGCGACGCGCCGATCTGATCCCGAACCTCGTCGAGACCGTTAAAGGCGCGGCGAAGTTTGAAAAGGAGACCTACGTCGCCGTTTCGGAGGCACGCGCGCGCGCCAATCAAGCGACCGCGATGACGACGACCGGCGATCCGACGACGGATGCCGGCAAGCTCCGCGAATTCGAGGCCGCGCAGAATAACCTCACGTCGCAACTCTCGCGGCTGATGGTTGTCGTCGAGCGCTACCCGGATCTCAAGGCGACGCAAGGCTTCCGCGATCTGCAAGCGCAGCTCGAGGGTACCGAGAATCGCATCACGGTCGAGCGTCAGCGCTTCAATGAAGCGGCGCAGCAGTTCAACACCGTGCGCGATAGCTTTCCGATGAACCTGTTTGCGGGCTTCTTCGGATCGCGGTTCGCGGAGAAGACGTTCTTCACCGCGCAGGCGGGCGCCGAGCATCCACCGAAGGTGCAGTTCTAGGAGCAGCCGTGCACCGAGCGGTCATCGCGCTCGCGCTGCTTTGCTGCGCGGCTTTGCCCGCGGCGGCTGCCGAGACGCCCATCCCCGCGGCGCCGACTCGCTGGGTCACCGACGAGGCGGGATTCATCACCGAGTCGACGCGCGCCGAGCTCGACGCGCGACTCGAGCGCTACGAAGCCGCGACAGGTCATCAGGTGATCGTGTGGATCGGCACGACGCTCGGCGACGCGCCGCTCGAAGAATGGGCCGCGAATGCGTTTCGCGCGTGGGGCATCGGTCACCGCGGCAAGGATGATGGCGTCGCGATCTTCGTGTTCGCGGCCGACCATCGCCTGCGGATCGAAGTCGGGTATGGCCTCGAGGATGTCCTGCCCGATGCGTATGCATCGCGCATCATTCACGAGGCGATGGAGCCGCCGCTCAAGGCGGGCAAGAGCGACGAGGCGATCCGCGTCGGCGTCGATCAGGTGTTGTCGCGCCTCGGCGGCGAAGGCCAGCGCCCAAGTCTTGCGCCAGCACCCGCGCAGCAGCGAGGGCCAAGCCCGATCTCGCTGATCCTCGGCGCGCTCGCGGTGATCGCGCTCTTGATCCTGATGGTCACGCATCCACGACTCGCGATGCTATTGCTATGGAACATCTTTGCCGGCGGCCGCGGCGGGTTTGGCGGTGGTGGTGGATTCGGCGGTGGCTTTGGCGGCGGCGGTGGTGGCTTCTCGGGCGGCGGCGGGAGTTCCGGCGGCGGCGGCGCAAGCGGAGGTTGGTGATGCGGCTGAAGAACAAGATCGACTCCGCTCGCGTGCAGACGGCGATCGAAGCTGCCGAAGCGAAGAGCTCCGGCGAAATCGTCGTCTCGGTCGCCGAGCTGTATTTAGGCAACATTCACGCGGCTGCACAGCACGCGTTCGAGCGCCTCGGCGTCGCGAACACGCAGCTGCGCAATGGCGTGCTGCTGTTCATCGCGCCCGCGCGGCGTCGCTTCGAGATCGTCGCCGACGAAGGAGCCCGCGACAAGGTGACGCCCGGATTCTGGGACGTGGTCGCCGGGCGCCTGTCGCAGCGATTTGCCGCCCACGAGTACACCGCGGGGCTGGTCGAGGCGATCGAGACGATCGGCGACGAGCTCGCCGTGCGGTTTCCGCGCTGCGCGGGGGACATCAACGAGCTACCCGACGCTCCGGCGCCGTACTGCGACCTCACGGCTTCGCTTCTTCCGCGCCGATGATCACGAACTGATCGCGCTGCGCGAGATTGGCGAACATCGCTTCGATGACGCGCGGCACGAGCGCGACCGTGTACACGCGCGGCTCGTCGATATCGCCCTAGTCCGGCCCGATGCATAACAGGTTCGCCGCATCGCTAAGTGCGCCGAGCGCCGACACGCTGACCTGCGCCGCTGCGCCGCCGTCGATGTAACCCACCGCCATGTCGTTCGACCGATCGACGACGACGACAACGTTGACCCAGCGCCCGACGATCGCCAGGCCGAAGTAACCCTGGACGACCCGCACGTCGTCGGCGACGTTGAACGTCCAACCACCCGTGCCGAGCTCGAGCTCGTAGCCGCGCTGGCCGGCGTTGCCGCCGCCCTTCCACATCGGCATGTCGAAATCATCGACACCAGCACCGGCGCGGACCCAAACGCTGTAGCTGAACGATGCGGCGCCGACCTCGAGGCTCGGGTCGCCTACCTGGCCGACGCAGAGCGAGTCGTCGACGCCGTCGTAGCGGCGCGCACCGCCGGCGATGCCATCGGTGGGCGCTGGCAGCTGCGCTGGAGGCGCACCGAGATCGTGCTCGTGGCTCGTGCTGTCGGCTTCGCCGAGCACATGGCCAAAGTGCCAAACGCCGGCGAAATCGTCTGACCACACCGGCGCGACAAGCGTGCTCGGCGGGCCGCCGTAATAGAGATAGATAGATGTCGACGGTGGGACGAGCTGCGGCACGCGGACCCACGCATCGAGCGTGCCGCGCGCGTAGCTGACGAGCTCGGAGGCGAGATACGTGGTGCCATCCCGTTCGGTGAAGATGAAGTCCGCACCATCTGCGCTCGCATGCGCGGCGAGATCAGGATCGTTTGCCGTGATGCTGACCGTAAAATCGGTGAGTGACGCGCTCGGTGTGAGCGCAATCGCCTTGCGATAGCGATAGCCCTCGAGCCAGCCGGGTGCCGGAACTTCGAGCGGGTCGAGACCGAACAGCTCGTCGCATCCCGACAGCGCGATCAGGATCAGAACGGCTCGGCGCACATGGCAAGAGTACCCCCGCCGCGGTCGTCACGGCGATGGGTCGGTACGCGCGGATGTAGGCGGTGCCGTCGAGATAGCCTATGTCGCGCAATCGTCATCGTCGCGCGCGATCGTCATCGTCGCGCGCAATCGTCATCGTCGCGCGCAATTGTCGCGTCTCGCGCGATGGCCGCGACCCGCGCGATGGTCGCGAACCACGCATGTCGCGCGCCGGCCCAAACGCAGGCCGTAAACGCGATTTGCCGACGACGTACTGGCGATTTCTCGTTGACACGTGGAATCGAGAGCTTACAATCTCTGCCTAATCATGCCTGGCACCTCACAACTCGACCTTCGCCTCCCCGAACACGAACCGAAGTCACCACGCGGCGGCTATCGCAAAGGCGCCGGCCGCAAGCGAACGCTTCCCGGTCGGCCGCGCGTGAAGCATCGCGTCCGGCCCATGATGGGCGACCGATTCGCCGCGCACGTGACGATGCGGATGCGTCCCCAGATTGCGCGGCTACGTGGTTGGGATATCGGCAGGGTCGTGCGGCGCGCGTTCGTTTACGGCTGCCGGTTCGGCGCGATCGTCGATGGCGATCGCATGCTCGAGTTCCGCATCTGCCAGTTTTCGATCCAGGGCAACCACATCCACATGATCTGCGAGGCCACCGATAACACGGCGCTCGCGCGCGGCGTGCAGGCGTGGGCCGTACGCGTCGCTCGCGGGCTTAACGCGTTTCTCGAGCGCGAAGGCAGCGTGTTTGCCGATCGGTATCACCTCGAGGTGCTTCGGAACCCGACGCAAACTCGAAACGCGCTGTGCTACGTGCTGCAGAACGCACTCCATCACCGCGAGCGCCTGCCGCGAAACTGCAACGGCATCGATCCGTTTTCGTCGGCGTGGTGGTTTGACGGCTGGGTCGATCACTCCTGGCGCGAGGGGCTAACGGCACCGGAGGATCGTAGCGTCGCTGAACCGAAAACGTGGCTGCTTCGCGTCGGATGGCGGCGAGCGAAACGCGGTCTTATTTCGATCAAGGAGATTCCCGCCACGCGGCGCCACTGAACTTCAACGAAGGGCGGTCGAATCGCGACGATATTTCGCAGCGACGCTTAAACGCGCTCGCCGCGCAGAGCCCTGTGCGTCCTGACGGGCTGAGGACAACCGCCCCGCATCGCTAGACAGACGAACGACCGCGTGACGCTAGGCAGTTGCCCTCAGCCCTTGGAGGACCGCGTCACCGCGCCCATCGCGCCGAATTCGCGGTCCTCCACAGGACCGCACAGGGCCTACCGCTGCTAAGAGGAGTTTTATTTTCGGGGGGAAGAGAACGCGCCCCATGTTGACGTCGCTCGACGCAAAGCGCACCCGATTAGCAACTCACGGCGATGGTGGTGGTCTATGCGCGCGGATATACGCGGTGGCGTCGAGATAGCCGCTGGGATCCTCGCTGTACCCCTGACCGACGGGAAGCGATCGCTCGCGCATCTCGAAGTGAAGATGCGCGCGGTAGCGGCCATGCGCGTTGCCCATCGTGCCGATGAGCTGACCGCGAACGACGGGCGCGCCGGGTGCGACGAGGATCTGATCGAGGTGCGCGTAGAGCGATTCGACGCCATCGGCACAGCCGTGGCGGATGCGAAGAACGTTGCCCCAATCACCATCGTAGTCCGTCGCATCGACGACGGTGCCGGCGGCGATGGCGTGAATCGGCGTGCCGAGGTCGCTGTCGCCGCCGTAGATGCCATTCCAATCGTTGCCGAGGTGATGGTTCGCGCCAAACGGCTGGGCATCGTAAAAGCCCGCGGCGTCGGGTGGCCCGACCGGAAAGTCAAAACCGCAGCGTTGGTGGGAGTCGCCGCCGCTGGACACCGCCGCGAACACGAGCGCGCTCGGGCCAAGGATGCCGAAGATAAAGATGGCGGGCCGCACCTGGGCAAGATCCAACGCACGAGCCGGCGAAACGATCTATCAGCGCAACGCGCCGAGATCGTAGGTGCGGCCGTAGCCCCGCGATACGTTCTCGATGTGTACCGAAATCGTGCCGTCGGGCGCGTAGGTGTACGTTTCGGCAATCTCGACATCGTGGAGCTCGCGCCGCTCTTTCGCGAGTGTGGCGAGCTCTTCGCGATCTGCGAGCGCCGCGTCGTATGGGAAATAGATATCGGTCCACGGAACGAGATCGTGGACGGGTTGGCCTTCGGCATCGAGCGCGCCGCACTCGAGGAATCGCAGGTGGCCGACGGCGTGCGTGGGGCGGTAGCGCCGCTCGACGACGAGCGGAGTTTCTGCGGCTTTGCCGATCAGCGAATCGAAGACCTTGTCGGCACCACCGGAGGCTTCGCGCCATACGCCGAAGTGGCGGGTTGCCGCTTCGCGAACCATCACCGCGGCGGCAGGATCGGCGGCGACCGCAAGCCCGACCGCGGTGGCGGCGAACGGTTGCGGCGCGAGCTGGAGCTTTTTGGCAAAGCGGGCGCGCAGCCGCCGCGCGACAGCGGGGAATGCGGCACCACCGCCGACGAGATAGAGGCCACCGAGCTCGCGCGGATCGTCGGGATCGATGCCGCGAGCGCGGAGACGATCGAACAGGCGATCGATCTCGACGAGCGTGCGATCGATGAGCGGCTCGGAGCGCGCGAAGAGGTCGGCGACATCGATCGTCGTCGAGCCGAGCGCGCCTAGATCGACGAGCAGCTTCTTACTCGCGGTGCGCAGCGTTTCTTTCGCTTCGCGTGCGCGCTCGAGCGCCGCGGCGCGCGCCATGCCGTTGGGTGCGGCGATACCGAGTTGCCGGCAGGCCGCATCGAGCACGAGCTCGTCGAAATCATCGCCGCCGAGGCGCGCGATGCCTTCGGCAGCGATGAGCTCGAAACGACGACCCTCGAGCGAGACGGCGGAGGTATCGAACGTGCCGCCGCCGAGATCGTAGACGACGACGTAGCGTTTCGGGCTGCGCTTGCCGAGCTCGCCGAGGTGCAGGTGCGCGAGCTCGATCGCGGCCGCGGTCGGCTCGTTGAGGAGGCCGATCGGCGTGAAGCCAGCGCGGCGAAACGCTTCGAGCGTGAGCCAGCGCTGGCGCGAGGCGGCATTCGCCGGGACCGAGAGCATGACCTCGAGCGGTGCGCGCACCTCGATCGTGGAGTGATCGACGAGCAGATTGCGCAGCTCGCGCGCGAACGCGGTCACGAGCTCGAGCGCCGTGATGCCGGGCAGGCCCGGCACGGGGTCGTCGGGCATCAGCGATTGCGCGACGCGCTTGATCGATCGAATCGCGTGGTCGGCTTCGCCCGCCGCGAGCGCGTGCGCGGCCTGCCAGCCGACGAGCAGCGTGTCGCCTTGCAGTGCTGCGATGCCGGGGACGTGCGAGCGAAACTCGCCGTGATCATCGAACGCGACGATCGGGTGCCGCCCGTCGAGAACCGCAGACACGACGGTGCGCGTGGTGCCGAAATCGATTCCGAATCGCATGGGACACGCGTAACACGATTTCGCTAAGGCATCACGGTGTAGTCAGATCTCACGACCGTGCGCTGCGTGCCATCGGCGGGCGGCGTCGCGGGAGGGAAATCGGCAGCTCCCGCCGATGAGGTGACCGCCTGCGCGAAGCCGGTGATTTCGACGCCCGCGATCGGCTGCAGGGTCGCGCTCCAACCGGCGAGCGCGGATAGATCGGGCATCGTGAACATCGGCGACGCGCCAGCAGCTCCCGGCGAGACGAGCGCCTGCCAGAGCACGACGCAACCCGTGTTGCCTCCGCATTGTGCCATCGTGAGCTGCTGGCTCGCTTGCCACGAGTAACCGACGGCGTTGGCGTACGCCGGCCACATCGACGAGACTTGCGCATACGGCGCCGCGCTCGCGATCGTCGCGATCACGCCGCCGAGCGGTGGCGGTGCGGTCCACGTCTGGGCGGCCGGCGCCGTCGTGGTCAGCGTCGTGGTTGCGGTCTGCCCGTTCGCGTTGACCGACATTTCTTGCTCGTACAGATCGCCCGCCATCGCCTGTGCGCTCGCCAACGCGCGCGATTCGTACGGCGTTGTGTACAGCTGCACGAGGCCCGCCTCCGTGCCACCCGGCGTGAACAGCGTCGTCATCGCGCCGATGCGCCCGGTATCGGTGATCGTCACCGGATACGCCATCGTCGCCATGCTCGTCGAGAAATCGACGTTCGCCGTCGTCGCGCCGCTGACGGCGAGACCGCGCTGTATGAATGCGCGATCGACAACGCGCTCGCCGGGCCCGACGCCACTCTGCATCCTGAGCACGAGCAGATCGTGGGTGCCCGGCGGCGTCATCATCATGAAGGCGCCCGTATTCGGATTGACGATGCCAAAGCGATCGCCGAACGTGACGAAGAAATTGCCGCTTGTGCCGAGATTCGACACCGTGCCTGTCAACGGGACGGTGCCGGCAAGGCCCGCACACCGCGGCGGCAACGTGAGCGATAGGTTCGGGCGCTCGCTGACCGCAAAGCGCGCGATCTGAACCTGACGGATCTGCGCGGCGCCGAGCAGCGGCCCACTCGCGATGCACGTCCACGCGAAGCTGTACGTCGCGCCGGCGACCGAAAACGAATACGTGTTGCCACTCGGCGCAGGAGCAAGCATCCATGCTCCATCGCCATCTTGATACGCGGCGATGAACGACACCTGCGCCGCGTCGGTCGGCTGATTCGTCAGCGTGACCGTGACCTGCGTACCGCCGTCGATTCCGTCGTCATCATCATCGCCCGTCGAATTGCCACCGCACGCGACGAGGATCGCGAGCGTCGCCACGAAGTATGCGCGCATGCGTTCAACGATACACCTCCACCGGGGCGCATCACAAAACTCGTTCATCGGCAGCCATCGCTGCTTCGATCGATGGCGTACGCTGTGGTCCGGACCACATCCACGTGCTCGAGCACCGCGCGATCGAGCGCATCGAAGTGTTCACCGAACGGATACGCATAGACGCGCGGTGTGAAGCCATCCTCTCGAAGCACGGCGAGGCTCGGCTCCACCTGCTCGGCGACATACCGTTCGACGTTCGCCGGCGTGTCGATCGGCGCGTGCGCATGATCCATCGAGTGCGCCTCGACATCGTGGCCTCGCCGATACAGCTCCTGCAGCTTGCCGCGCCGCTCGGGCTTCGCGCCGCGATAGCGCGCCACGAAGAACGTGACGTGTGCATCGTAGCGCTCGAACAGCTCGGCAAGGTCGTACCAACCATCGATCGACCAGTCATCGAAGCTAAGCGCGATTCCCGGCGACGCCGGGATTCCCTCGGCGAGCTGGCGATACGTGAACGTCGCAAGACCGAGATCACGTGCGGCCTTCAAAATCCCCTCGATGCGCGCCGGCGTTATCGTCGAGCGCGGGTCGTGCGCGTACAGCTGAAGGATCGTTCCATCGCGGCTCGCACGCTGAAGTCCGCGCAGGATGCTCGCCATGTCTGCCTTGTTTGAATCGATCGCCGTCGAGCACAGCACGCGCCGCCCGGGCCCGCTGTAGTAGACCTCGGTCATCTCGTCGATCGAGGCGCGGCAGGCCAGTGCAGCGAACATGGCAATGACCGCGCTGCGCACGACCGCCGCCACTGCAGCGCACGTGCCCGCGACAAATCGCGCAGCATCGCGGGTCTGCTTGCTGAACGCTCGAGTTTTTCGAGCGTGACTGACAAGCGCGTCATGTTTTGGCCGAGCTTCTCATTTTCCGGTAAATCGCCCGGGTCGCCGCTCGAGGAAGGCGCGCATGCCCTCCTGCACGTCGGCGGACTTCATGATCGGCATCAGATCGGGCATCAGCCGTTCGGCGGCTGCGAGCTCCGCCGCAGGGATCGCAGCGCGCGACGAAGCGAGCGTCGCGTACACGCCGAGCGGCGCCTGCGCGGCGATCACCTCGGCGAGCGCAAGCGCGCGCTCGAGCTGCGTGCCATCGTCGACGATCTCCTGCACGAGCCCGATCCGCAGCGCTTCCGCGGCATCGAACTCGTCGCCGGTCAGAAGCCACCGCATCGCGTTGCCCCAGCCAACCTCGCGCGGAAAGCGTAGCGTTGCGCCCCCGACGGGATAGATCCCTCGCTTGACCTCGATCTGGCCAAACTTCGTCGAGCGTGCGGCGATTCGCACGTCGGTCGCGAGCATGAGCTCGATGCCGATCGTGAGACAGGTGCCTTGCACGGCCGCGACGACGGGCTTTGTCACGCGTGCACCCGTGAGCCCGAGCGGATCGCGTCCGCCTTCCTTGATCGCCCAGGTCCCCGACGAGAACGCGGCGCCCCACTGCGGCAAGTCGAGCCCGCCGGTGAAGTGCTCGCCCTTCGCGTAAAGCACGGCGACGCGCAGCTCGGCATCGCGCTCGAGCTCGGCATACGCGGCGCACAGCGCATCCCACATAGGCAGATCGAACGCGTTGCGCTTCGCGACGCGATCGAGCCCGACGAGCAAGACATGACCTCGGCGTTCGACGGCGACGGTACCGATCGACATAGGGCGACTGTACTACTCGTGCATCGCCGCGCAGCGCTCGGCGGTCATCGTTCGCAGCGTTGTGACGTGGGCGTCATGCTCGGGTCGGTGATGCTCGGAGGCCGCGATGCGATTCGCCGCGGCCGCGATCAGCATCAGATCCATCGGGTCGCAGTCCGACGCGACGACCGCGCGGTCGAGCGCCGCCAGCGCAAGCTCCTCGGCGCCGTACACGCCAAACGCCTTGCACGCATCGCGCGCGCGCGTGATCCACGTGTCCATCGGAGCGTTCGCCCAGCGAAAGTACGTGACGAGCAGCCACGCGCGCTCCTCGGCATGGTCGTCGGGAAACTCGTTGTAACACTCGCGTACCGCGAGGAGCTGGCCGCCGATATCGGTCCGCGTTGGATCGGATGCACGCGCGAGCGCGCAGCGCGCGGCCGCGGCGCGTCGTCCACATGGATCCGTATCCGCGACGAGCGATACCGCCTCCTCGACCGCGCCCCACGCGAGCACGCGCTCGCAGCGCTCGCGTGTCGTCGGGTGCGCATCGGCGTCCATGACACGCGAGGCGACCGCCCTCGCGTCATCGCGCATGCCGAGCGCATCGAATGTCGCGGCGAGCAGATCGAAATCGGCGGGCGCGTCGAGCCCGAGATGCTCGAGCCGGCGCATCGCACCCGCCGCATCGAGCCCGACGGTGACGAGATTGATGACATCGAGCCGCGCCGCTCGCGATACGTCGCCGAGCTTGCGCATCGCCAGCTTCGCGAGCTCGTCGACGGCGCCGCGATCGCCCGCTTCGATCCGACACCACGCCTTTCCGTACGCGACAAGCTCGGGCGCATTCGTGCGCCGCGCCGCCCATGCATCGGTGCAGCGATCGCGAGCCATCGCCGCATCGAGATGCGGCTGTAGCGATGGCAGCTCGCTCAGCGGCCACGGCCTATGCGGATCCGTCGCCGGTGCGACGCTGACCAGCTCGAGCTCCGGCCGCTGCACGATCACGCGCGCCGGCAGCGGTCGTCGCCCGATCGGCACCGGCGCCGGCGATCGCCGCTTCTTCGCTGGCGCCGCCGCGCACGCGCACATCATCGCGACAAGCGCGACGCGCATCTAAAACCGCTTCGCGATACGCACAAAGCCGGTGAACCCAAGCACCGCCGGATCCTCGATCTGATCGCTGCGCTTGTTCGTGATCCGCATGATCGACATGTTGCCGATGCCGAACCAATCTTCCTTGATGCGATAGAACAGCTGCCCCGTCGCCGAGAGGATCGTGTTGTTCGACGTTCCGTAGCAGTCGACCACAAGCGGCCACGAATTCGTGCCCATCACCCCGAGTCCGCAGCCGGTGCCCATGCCAAGCACGCTGTCGGCGATGCGCGAATACGACAGCTCCGCCTCCCATTCGCCGCGCCCATCCTGAATCAAGCGGTTCACGAACAACCGATACATCTCGGCAATGCTGCGCTGGTACGCGAGGTCGCCGACCCTGAACGCGCGCGAGGCATCGATGCCGACACGCGTATCGAAGAAGAAGTGGCGGTCGACGACCCCGGCCCAGATCTCGACGCTGTTCGCCGCCTGCAGCGTGATGTCTTCCGTCATCGGATCGGGCGTGATCAGCGTGAACTGCGGGCGGTTGCGGAACGTGCCCGCCACCGAGATCTCGAAGCGCTGCTGGGTGCCGAGACCAGCCGAAACGCCGAGGCGCGCCATGTTGGTCGCGAGGCGAACGATGTACGCCTCGTTTTGCACGACCTTGTTACCGGCCTCGGACGCATCGAGCGCGCTCAAGAATGCGCCGGCCTGGACGTTCAACGTCTCGGTATCGACGCGATGGAACGACGCGGTGATGCGCAGCCGCGGATCGGGCTTGAAGTTCGTGCCGAGCGACACGTTCGTGAATTTGATGTGGCCGGGCGCCGACGCGGCCGCCGCGCCGATGAAGTCGACGAGCACCAGGTGATACATGTCGACCTTCGAACCGCCGCGGTAATAGCCGTTCGACGTCGCATAGAGGCGCGCTTGCTCGCGCTCGAGTGGCACCTGCGCGACCGCGCCGACTGCGCCGTAGGAATTGATCGTGCGATACGCGACGCCACCGCCGCCCGTCGTGACGATCTTTCCCGCGGCATTGCCATCGGCGGCCTTGAGATCGACGTAGTCGGTATCGAGCGAACGCGAGCCGCGCACTGGGAACAAGCCGGCGAACGTCAGCACGGTGAACTTCGACGACAGCGCGTAGTCGAGGCGCAAGCCATCGATCTTGAGGCCACCGAGATCCGGAATGAATTGGCGCCCGAAAAAGAAGTCACTGCGCTTGCCCGCGCGAATGATCCAGAGCTCGCGAATCTCGTATTCGTTCTGGCCGGTGAGTCCCGACTGCACGCGATTCGCCGGTGTCGTAACCGTGACGCCCTCGCTCACGTCGTTCGCCGGCGTGTTGACGACGCGCACGCGCGCATCGGCGCGCGCATCCCAGCGGCTCGCCGCGATGTGGCGGAAATCGGTCTGCAGTCTCAGCTCGGTGAAAAAGCGCGCCGGCCCGGTGTTCGACGCGTTACCACCCTGCAGGTTCTGGTAGTTGCCTCCCGACTCCGCATAGAAAAACGTGCTCGACGCGATGCTGCCCTGAACCAACGTGCCGTTCTCGGTCTTGTCGGTATCGATCTTGTCGACGAAGAACCGATCGCGTTCGAACTCGTTCTCGCGCTTCTTCGTCCCCAGATCGTGACCGGTGAGGTCCTGCTTGGGGCGCAGCGCCTCATCGGTCGTATCGGGCGCTTCCTCTTCTTTGGCTGCATCCTTGCCCGTACCGCTCGGCGTCGCCTCGCCGGCATCCTCGTCGGTCGCCTCTTCGTCGTCGGTCTTCTCGCTCTTCTCCTCGTCTTCACCTTTTTTTTGCGCCCACGCGGGCGCGACCGCGACGAGCACGAGCGCGAGCGCGAGCGCGATCTTCATCGGCACACCGAGTCGCGGCCAAATGCCGCGGTGCCTTGCGCGGGTTTCCAGAAGTTCGGGTTGTGGCAGTTGCCACATGTGATCGTCTGGATCCCGGCGTGATTCACGCCGAGGCGCTCGCCGACCTTCGCGGCGTCATCGCGGTGACAGCTCGCGCACGTCGCCGACAGCCCGACGAAGTTACCCGACTTATGACAATCGAAGCACGTGAACGTGCGGTGCAGACCGGTCAAGTTGCAGCCAACGCGCGAGTGATCGAAGCGCGCCGGCGTGAATGACCACTGCGTGTGGCACTCGCCGCAGCGTGGCGATAGCGAGTTCGAGTGGATGTCGTCCTGGCGATGGCAGTTGATGCACATGTTGCCGGCGCCGGCGAGCGGCCGATTGTCCTTGTGGCAGCGCTCGCACGCGAGGCTGTCGTGCATGCCGCGCAGCGAGAAATCGCCGACATCGTGCAGCGGCTTGACGTCCTTGAACGTCTTCGTCGTGTGGCACTGCTCGCACGCCGTGCCGTACTGGCCCTTGTGCACGCGAGGCTCGGGATGACAGCCAAAGCACGTCGTCGGCCGCGGCTTGAACGTGATCGATGGATGGCAATCCGCGCACCGCACCTCGAGGTGTTTTCCATCGAGGTGGAACTTCGACATCGTGTTGTGGTTGAACAAGTTGTCGCCGGTCTCGACGTGGCAACGCTCGCACTTGTCGCCGAGGCGGCCCTTGTGCGCGTCGTCGTCGGCGTGGCAGCCCTCCGCGGAGCACTTCGCCGATGCCTCGGCGAACTTGCGCTTGGGATGACACTCTTCGCACTTGTTCTCGGTGTGCGCTCCCTTGAGCGGGAAGCTCGTCACCTCGCCCTTCGCATCGGCCGGGAACGGCTCGTTGTGATCGAACTTGAGCGCGTCCCACACGCCGGAGCTGTGGCAGGCATCGCAGTTCTTGCCGAGCGTGCCTTTGTGCAGCGAGTCCTCGTGGCACTTGCCGCTCGCATTGCATGTCGTGGGAATCTTCTCGAACGTCGTCTGGCCCTTCGAGCTGCGCCCGGTATGGCACTCGGCGCACGGCACGCCTTTGTGGCCTTTCACGAGCGGGAACTTCGATTGCGGCCCGTGATAGAGCGCGACCATGTTCGTGTACTTGACCTCGATCTTGCCGGCGTCGGTGTGGCACCCCGTGCCGCCACCTTTACCGGTGCACTGACTGCTCGTGTACTTCTTGTCGTGGACGTTCTTGTGCTCGTGACAACCCATGCAGTCGGCTTGTCCCTTGCCGTTGATCAAATTCGTGAACCGCTCGAAGTCCGCCGGATTGCTGCCGCGATGACACATGCGGCACTTCACATCGGCGTGCTTGCCGGTCAGCGTGAAGCGCGTGTTCTTCGCGTGGTTGAACACATTCGGTATGAACTTCGGCCCGCCTGACGGATGGCACGTGCCGCATTTCGGCGGCGAGCCGAACTCCTTGAAGCGATCGCCGTGGTGGCTGTCCTTCGCGTGGCACTGCTCGCACGCGCCGTTTGGCTTGCTCTCGCCGAGCGCCTTCGTGTGGCAGTTGTAACACTTGATCTGGCGATGCGCGGGACCGAGGTCGAAGCGCGTCTTCTCGCTGTGGTCGAAGTTCTGCTGCTTGAGCGTCTTGAATGTCGGCGAGTGACACCACTCGCAATCGCGCTTGCCGAACAGATGGCCCTCGTGCGGGCTCTGATGACAGCCCGAGTTGCCGCAGCTATCGGGATCCTGGAACGGCAGATTGAAGACGCTCTTCGGGTGACACTTCGCGCACGCGACATCCTTGTGGCTGCCGAACAGCGGCATCGCCGCGTCCTTCTTGTCGTCGTGGTTGAAGCGCTGGTTGCCCGGCGTCTTCGCCGGCTTCCACACGCTCTCGCCGTGACAGCGCTCGCACACGAGCATGTCCTTGCGCTCGAACTTGTGCGGCTGATCGTCGCGATGACAGCCCGCGGCACCGCACAACCGATCCGTGCCCATGTACGTCTTGAGGCCCTGCTTGTCGCGCACCTTATGGCACTGATCGCAGTCCGTCGTCGCGTGCTTGCCGTTGAGCGGCCAGCCGGTGAGCTCGTGGTTGAACGCCTTCTGCCCGCCGGGCACCGACTTCCAACCCATGATGTCGTAGTTGCGGTTCTTGTGCTCGAAGTGGCACGTCTGGCACGGCTTGCCTTTCACGCCCGACGACGCGTGATAGCCCTTGCCCTGGTTGATGCGCGATTTGAGATCGTTATGGTCGTGACAGTCGAGGCATTTGTCGTTCGACAGATCCTTCGTGCCGTTGACGTGACAGTCGTTGCAGTTGTTCTGGTTATCGAGTGACGCGTGGCTCTGTGACAGCGGGCCGGGCGAGCTCGAGAAAAAATCGGCGAACGCGGGACCGGAAGACGCGGCCACGATAACGAGCGCCACCAGTGCTCGTTTCATGGCGCATATCTTACCAGGCACGCGACCACGCATCCCAGATGTGCACGGCCGCAAAGCCGGTCAACAGAATGGTGAACGGGACGTGGACCTTCTTCCACGAGTTGAGGAGTAGTTGAGCTTTCGGTGCTACGACCTGGCGACGCGCGATCACCATCAAGCGCGCGGTACGCCGAGACAGGTTTCTGCGAAGCTGCCAGCTATCGGCGCCGAGCATCTTGAGCCGCCGCCGGCGCGCGTAACCGCGCACGTCATCGATGAGGCGCGGCAGGATCGGGAGCACGAACGGTAGGCGCGCGATGTCCTGCCAGAGCAGCCAGAACAGCGCGAACACGACGCTCGGCGACTGTGCGACGCGGCTGCAGCGCTCGCGATAATCGGCGAGCTCGCGATCGAGCTCGGAGATCGCAACCGGAATACGCGGGCGATGCATCTCCAAGAAGCGCTGGTGATCGAGCTCCTCGAGCTCGACGCCCGACGATAGCCCCGGGATTTGCGTGTAGAGGTATCTGCCGAGGAACCCGGAGATCACGACGATCGCCATGCTCCAGAACGCGGCCGAGACCCACGAGTCGAGCTGCAGCGCCGAGTGAAGGATGACGAACATCGGGCCGATCGTGCCGGCCATCAGGTGGAAGTCGAACCACATCGTGTTCGATGCGAGCCAGCGGAACAGTTTGATGCGCCGGAAGATCGGATAGATCGCGGCGATGATCATGAGCCCGACGCCGACGAGGCCGCAGTACACCGATAGCCCGGCGCCGGCGCGATACGTGATGCGTTCGAGGATGAGATCCTCGGCGACACCGACGTTGTTCGGGTCCGCCTTGAACAGGCTGTACTGGTACGACATCTCCGGCGCGTAGAGCCGCAGCAAGATCTCGCCCGTCGCGAGCATGAACGCGAGCAGGCCGAGCATCCACATCACGAGCGGCGCGTAGCGACCGCGCTTGACCTTTGCGAGGCCGCCCGAGCGCACGTCGACGCCCTCGGTGAACGGCATCACCGGCAGCACCTCTTTGCGATCGCGCTTCGTCAGATCGGCATCGAAGCCGTGACGCGCGAGCTGCGCCATCGCCGGCGAACGCTCACGGAATAGGTCGTACGCGTTGATCTCGATCAGCGAGCCAGTCGGGCACGCCGAGACGCAGGCCTGATCGCCGTAGCTGATGCAGTGATCGCACTTGTTCGCGATGCGGCGCGCGCGCGCGACTCGACCGGTGCCGGGCCCGAAGTTCAGTGCGTTGTGCTTGTCGAGGCGCTGCATGAACGCCTTCTTGAACGTCGGCGCGTCGGGCTCGATCTCGACCATGTCGATCGCGCCGTACGGGCACGCCTGCGCGCAGGCGGTGCAGCCGGTACACGTCGCTTCGTTGATGACGACTTCCTGGCGCTGCTCGTCGAAGCGGATCGAATCGTACGCGCACGGATCGATGCACCGCTGATCGGTGCACGTGCGGCACGTGTAGATGAAATCGAGCATGCCGAGCTGGTAGCCGCCGAGCGTCAACCGGCGCGCGCCGTAGCGCTCCTCGCATGCTTCCTCGCAGAGCATGCAATCGATGCACAGGCCGAGCTGGCGCACGCGCACCATCTCGCCCGAGACGCTGATGCCCTGCCGCACGAAGAAGTCGAGTAGCTCTTGCTTGACGCCCGACACCCACGCGAGCCGCTCGCGCGAGATCGACAGCGCTCGGCGCAGCCGCGCTTCGAACGATGGATGGCGCACCGCGAGCTCGGCGATCCAGCGGTGGTCGAGCGAGATCAAGATCGACGGCGCCGTCGTGTAGAACGCCATCGGTTGGCCGCGCGCGGCGCTGAGCGCGCCGGAGTTGAACAGATCGCCTTCCATGAAGAGCGCCACGTTCTTGAGCGCGATGCGCGCGAGCGGCGGCGGTTTGATCAGCGACTCTTGCTCGCGCTCTTCTTTCGTGGCGTTTTCGTGCGCGAGCTGCTGCGTGCGACGATCGGCGAGCTCTTGCTCGGTGAACACGCCGGCGGCGACCTGGCCGCGCGCGACGTAGATCACCGGCGCTGGTTGACCGTGCGCGAGGCCGATCGGATCGAGGACGAACATGTCGCGTTCGAGCTGCCGCGTTGCGATCCCACCTTGGGTCATCGCCGCGATCAGATCGTTGTCGGGAATGCCTTCGAACAGCGGCAGTCCACGGAGCAGCGTGTAGGCCTTCTCGAGGCCGGGTGGTACCATCGCGCCGGGAATCGAGGCGCTCTGCTGGATGGCCAAGTTCGACATCTGCCCAGGAAATTGCGCGACGAACATCGGAAAACCCGAGGTCGCTAGAAAGCAAACCGCGAGCCCACCCCGATGAAGCGGTGTTTAGGGCCTGATTCTATCAGGATGCGCGCGACAGATGTTGAAGTGGCGACTGTTGGCCGGGGACACCCCTCCCCAGTGCGTTCCTTGCGCATGTCTGCGTGTTTCTTGGGTGTAATTTCCTCGGCGGCCTACGCCGATCCGGGCTTCGTGCCGACCAAGGTGGATCCTGATCCGCCGTCGCGGGCGGCGCCGCCACCCAAGGCCGAGCCCGAGCCGAGCTGGGATCTCGATGGTCTCTACGTCTGGCTCGGCCCGACGGGCGCGGCGAGCCACACGCAAGACGAGTGGGATTCCACGTTCGGTGCACATGCCGCTGTGATTCGCGTGCGCGAGAACGAGCTCGTCGGTGCTGTCGGCGCGACGATCGGCGCGAGTCGGTGGACCGTTCGCGGCGGCGCACGCCTCTGGCTCGACGGTCTCATCGGCACGCGCATCGGTCGCATGGTCGGGATCACCGCGGGCCCGATCCTCGAGCTACCCGAGCTCAAACATCCCGAGGTCGGCGCGTCGGTCGGTGTCTGGGCGTTTCTAGGCGTCGTGCCGTTCGTGCGCGTCGGTACAGTTCGCGAGCTCGGTGGATTCGTCGAAATCGGCATTCATATCGCCTTGCCCGTGTTCCGTGCTCGTCGGTGAAAACGCACGAACTACGAGTACCTGCTACGAGCCCAATTGACAGCCGGCGGTCGGCGGGGTACCTAACCACACCCTTTTACGGGGCGTAGCGCAGCCTGGTAGCGCACTTGGTTCGGGACCAAGGAGTCGCAGGTTCAAATCCTGTCGCCCCGACTA
>Ga0070698_100000284_pt1 | contig 51733 bp, 47 predicted proteins | sample KBSK1502metaG_FD_65477 | JGI IMG/M metagenome (GOLD analysis project Ga0070698, IMG submission 65477) | Corn, switchgrass and miscanthus rhizosphere microbial communities from Kellogg Biological Station, Michigan, USA - KBS K1-50-2 metaG | ecosystem: Host-associated > Plants > Roots >...
GGACGTCGGGATGCCGCGGCTCGATGGGCTGGCGCTCTGCAGGCGGATCAAGGCCGACCCGGGCCGGCGTCTCATTCCCGTCGTGCTGATCACGGCGTCGTCCGATCGCGAGAGTCGGCTCTCCGGGGTGAGCGCGGGCGCGGACGACTTTCTGACCAAGCCGGTCGACGCCGAGGAGCTCCTTCTGCGTGCACGCGTGCTCCTCCATGACCGGGCGCAGAACAAGAGACTCGACGCGACCGAAGGAGTTCTGCTGGCGCTCGCGCGCGTGGTCGAGGCCCGGGACCGCTACACGATCCATCACGCCGAGCGGGTGGGCCTGTACGCGCGCGAGATCGGCAGGGCCGCGGGACTCGACGACGAAGATCTCAACACCCTCTACCTGGGCGGCGTGCTGCATGACCTCGGGAAGATCACGATCCCGGACGCGATCCTGAACAAGCCGGGCCCTCTGAATGTCGAGGAGACCGAGCGCATGCGCCGCCACGCGCCGGAGGGAGAGCGGATCTGCCTGCCGCTTCGCTCGGCCGGCCATTTCCTGCCGATCATCCGTCACCACCATGAGCGGATGGACGGTCTCGGGTATCCCGACCATCTGGTCGGACGCGCGATCCCGCTCGGTGCGCGTATCGCTGCCGTCGGCGACGCCTGGGACGCGATGACGAGCGATCGCCCTTACCGTCCCGGACTCGACGTCGACGAAGCGATGCGTCGCCTGCGTGAAGGCGCGGGCACGCAATGGGACGCCGAGCACACCGGTCTCTTCCTGGAGCTTCTCGATCAGGGGCTGAACGACCGCGTGCGGGTCGAGCAGGAGCGGCTGCCGGTCCTCGCGCTGGCAAGCTAGGTCTCATCGCGAAGCCAGCCTCGAGATGACCTGAGCCAGCCGATCCCGCCGGACGACCTGGCCGCGTGGGTGCGCTCCCGCTAGCGGTCGATCGCGTCCCCGGCGCGTGCGACGGGCAGGCCGTCGGCGGCCCACGCCTCGAAGCCGCCGATCACGTCGGTAGCCTCGGTGAATCCGAGCTCGTGCAGCGTCGCCGCGGCGAGACTGGAGGAGTACCCGTGCTCGCAGATGAGGATGACGTCGTGCTCGCGGCCGGCGATCGCCGGGCTCTGGTGGCCCGAGCTCGGGTCCACGCGCCACTCAAGGACGGTCCTTGGAACGTGGAGCGCGCCGGGGATCGTGCCGTCGCGGCGGAGTGCATCCGCGCTCCGGGTATCCACGAGCAATCGGCCGCGAGCCATCGCCCCCGCCGCCTCGCCGGGCGTCAGCCGCCGCAGCCTGGCGCGCGCTTCCGCCAGGAGCTCGTCGATCGTCTTGCGCGGCACCTCAATACGATGTCATAGATGACGCTCACCTCCGCGCCTCTCGATCTCTTCCACGCTCCGGTCCGCGACTGGTTCCTGACGTCCTTCGGAGCGCCCACGAAGCCGCAGGAGCTCGGCTGGCCGCCCATCGCCGCAGGGGACTCGACGCTGCTGCTCGCGCCGACGGGCTCGGGCAAGACGCTCGCCGCCTTCCTCGCCGCGATCGACCGCCTCCTGTTCGAGCCCGTGCCGCTAAAGGGCGCACGCTGCCGCGTCCTGTACATCTCGCCGCTGCGGGCGCTCGCGGTCGACATCGAACGCAACCTGCGCGCACCGCTCGTCGGCATCATGCACGCGGCCGAGCGGGCGGGCACGGCGGTCAACGTTCCCGCGGTCGCCATCAGGACCGGAGACACGCCGAGCCGCGAGCGGGCGCGCTTCGCCCGCGAGCCGGCGGACATCTTCATCACGACACCCGAGTCCCTATACCTCGTCCTGACGAGCGCGGCGCGCGCGGCGCTCCGCTCGATCGACACGGTCATCGTCGACGAGATCCACGCCCTGGTCGGCACCAAGCGCGGCGCGCACCTGGCGCTGTCGCTCGAGCGACTCGAGGCGCTGGCCGGACACCGCATCCAGCGGATCGGGCTCTCGGCGACGCAGCGTCCCTTGGACGAGGTCGCGCGCTTCCTCGGCGGGTTCGAGGCCGGGGAGCCCCGTCCGGTGCGCATCGTCGAGGCGGGTAGCGGCAAGCGGCTGGACCTGCGCGTCGAGGTCGCGGTCGAGGACATGGCGCATCCAGGGGCAGGGGCTCCTGCCGAGCGGAGCGAGAGTGGCGCGCGCCGTGACACCGTGGCGGGCGTCTCTAGCGGGCCCGCGGCGGCCGCCGACGCGCGCACCAGCATCTGGCCGGCGATCTATCCGCTCGTCGTGGATCTCATCCGCCAGCATCGCTCGACGCTCATCTTCGTGAACAGCCGCCGCCTGGCCGAGCGGCTCGCTTCGGCCCTGAACGACGTCGCGGGCGAGGTGATCGCGCACGCGCACCACGGCTCGATCGCGCGCGAGCAGCGCCTCGAGATCGAGGACGGCCTCAAGTCGGGCAAGCTGCCGGCCATCGTCGCGACGAGCTCGCTCGAGCTCGGCATCGACATGGGCGCGATCGACCTCGTGATCCAAGTGGAGTCGCCGCCCAGCGTCGCGAGCGGGATCCAGCGGATCGGTCGTGCCGGCCACCGCATCGACCTGCCGAGCAAGGGCGTGATCCTCCCGAAGTACCGCGGCGATCTCCTCGCGTGCGCCGCGCTGACCGAGCGCATGTACGCCGGCGCGGTCGAGCCGCTGCGCTATCCGCGGAACGCGCTCGATGTGCTGTCCCAGCAGATCGTCGCGATGACCGCCATGGACGACTGGCGCGTGGACGAGCTCGAGGAGACCGTCCGCCGCGCCGCGCCGTTCGCGGAGCTGACGCGATCGATGCTCGAGCAGGTCCTCGACATGCTCTCGGGTCGCTACCCGTCGGACGAGTTCGCCGAGCTGCGGCCGCGCGTCGTCTGGGATCGCCTCGCCGGAGTGGTCCGCGCGCGCGAGGGCGCGAAGCGAACGGCGATCACGAACGGCGGGACCATCCCCGATCGCGGCCTGTACGGCGTGTTCCTGCTCGGCGCCGAGAAGGGCAAGGGCCGCGTGGGTGAGCTCGACGAGGAGATGGTGTTCGAGACGCGCGTGGGGGAGACCATCCTGCTCGGCGCGTCGAGCTGGCGTGTCCAGGACATCACCCACGACCGGGTCATCGTGTCGCCCGCGCCCGGGACGCCGGGAAAGATGCCGTTCTGGAAGGGCGAGACCATCGCGCGGCCGCTCGAGTTCGGGCGGGCGATCGGCGCGCTGACGCGATCGCTGCGCGCCGAAGCGCCTGACGCGGCGATCGCGAGGCTCGTGAGCTCGCATGCGCTCGACGAGGGCGCGGCCCTGAATCTCCTCGCGTACCTCCGCGACCAGGAAGCGGCGACCGGCGCTGTTCCGGACGACAGAACGATCGTGGTGGAGCGCTACCTCGACGAGATGGGTGACTGGCGCGTCTGTGTCCTGAGCCCTTTCGGCGGCCGGGTCCACGCGCCCTGGGCCATGGCCATCGCGGCGGGGTCCGCCGTTTCTCCCGGAGGGTCGCCCCCGGGAGGATCAGCGGGTCCGGGTGTCTCCGACCCTGAAGTCGACGTGATGTGGTCGGACGACGGGATCGTGGCGCGCTTCCCCGCGTCCGACGAGCCACCCGCCATCGATTGGGTGTTGCCGGACGCCGACACCGTGGAGGAGGTCGTGATCGGCCGGCTCGCCCAGACCGCGTTGTTCGCGGGGCGTTTCCGCGAGGCCGCCGGCCGCGCGCTCCTGCTTCCGCGGCGCTGGCCGGGCCAGCGTGCGCCGCTGTGGCAGACGCGCCGCCGTGCGGCGGAGCTGCTGCAGGTCGCCTCGCGGTTCGGGTCGTTCCCGATCGTGCTCGAGACCTACCGCGAGTGCCTGCAGGACGTCTTCGACATGCCCGCCCTCGTCGAGCTCCTCGGCGCGATCCGCCGGCGCGAGATCCGCGTCGTGGGCGTGGAGTCGCGCACGCCGTCGCCGTTCGCGGCGTCGCTGATGTTCAACTACGTCGCGAACTTCATCTACGAGGGCGACGCGCCGCTCGCCGAGCGCCGCGCGCAGGCGCTCGCGGTCGATCCCGCGCAGCTGCGCGAGCTTCTGGGCGAGGTCGAGCTGCGCGAGCTTCTGGATGCCGACGCCCTTGATGAGCTGGAGCGCTCGCTCCAGCACCTGACCCCGGAGCGCGCGGCCAAGAGCCTCGACGCGACGCACGACCTGCTGCTGCGCCTGGGTGATCTGAGCGCGGTCGAGCTCGAGGCGCGCGGCGCCGACCCGGCGTGGATCGCGGAGCTGGATCGCTCCCGCCGGATCGTGCGTCTGACGATCGCGGGAGAGGAGCGCTTCATTGCCGCCGAGGACGCCGGGCGGTACCGCGACGCGATCGGCGCTCCGCTGCCGCTGGGCCTGCCCGACGCGTTCCTCGAGTCCTCTCGCGAGCCGCTCGTCGATCTGGTGCGTCGATACGCACGTACGCGCGGCCCGTTCGCCGCGACCGAGCTCGCGCGCCGGCTCGGCACCGGCGTCGCGCCGATCCTCGCCGCGCTGCGGACGCTGAGTACCGCCGGCACCGTGGTGGAGGGCGCGTTCCGCCCCGGCCGCTTCGGAGGCGGCTCCAGCCGCGTGGAGCAGGAGTGGTGCGACGCGGGCGTCCTGCGCACGCTGCGGCAGCGATCGCTGGCGCGCCTGCGGCGCGAGGTCGAGCCCGTCGAGCAGCAGGCGTTCGCCCGGTTCGCCGTCGCGTGGCACGGCCTCGATGCCCCGAGGCGCGGGCGAGCCGACGCGGCGATCCTCGCGGTGGTCGAGCAGCTGCAGGGCGCCGCTATCGTCGCCTCCGAGCTCGAGTCGCGCGTGCTGCCGGCGCGCGTCGCCGAGTACGACCCGTGCGAGCTCGATGCGCTCGTGTCGTCGGGCGCCTTGGTCTGGTACGGGCAGGGGCCGCTGGGTCCTGCGGACGGCCGCGTGGCGCTCGCGCTCGCCGAGCACGCGACGCTGCTGCGCGCCGAACCGGAGTCGCGTCCGTCGGGCGACCTGCACGGGCGGATCCGCGAGCACCTGCGGACGCGCGGCGCGTCGTTCTTCCCGCAGATCCTGTTTGCGACCGGCGGCGGCTTCGCGCCCGACACGCTCGACGCGCTGTGGGACCTGGTCTGGTCGGGCGAAGTCACGAACGACACACTCGCGCCGTTGCGCGCGTTCCTCGCTCCTCGTGCGCAGCGCGGACGCACGGCCCTTCGGTCGCGTGGCCTGCCGCCGGAATCCGCGGGCCGCTGGTCGCTGGTCGAGGCGGGCTCGGCATCCGCGACGGAGCGCGTGGCCGCGCGCGTGTGGCAGCTTTTGGAGCGCCACGGTGTGGTGACGCGCGAGGCGGTCCAGGCCGAGGGCGCGGCCGGAGGATTCGCCGCGATCTACGGCGTGCTGAAGGCGATGGAGGACGGCGGCCGCGCGCGGCGCGGCTACTTCGTCGCCGGCTGCGGCGCCACGCAGTTCGCGCTGCCGGGAGCCGTGGAGCGCCTGCGCACCTTCCGAGAGCCGTCCGAGGAGCCGCGTGCGTTCGTCCTGGCGGCGAGCGATCCCGCGAACCCGTATGGCGCCGCGCTCCCCTGGCCCGACAACGCCGCCGGAAAGCCGACGCGCAGCGCCGGCGCGCTCGTCGTGCTCGTGGACGGCGCCCTCGCCGCCTGGCTCGCCCGCGGCGATCGCGTGCTGTTGACGTTCGTGGGTGACGACGGCGCGGAGCGGACGCGCGCCGCTATCGCGGCATCTCTGGCCGCGGAGGTCGCGCCGCGCAGGCGTCGCACGCTCTTCCTCGAGACCGTCGACGGCGTGCCCGTCGACGAGAGCGCGCTCGCGCCGGCGCTGCGCGACGCGGGCTTCACGCGGACCCCGCGCGGTTACCTGCGGCGGATTTAGTGTCGCGTCCCGGAACGCGTGCACATCTCCATCGGCCCGGCACCGCCGATGCCGGCGTCGCCGTCGTCCGCGCGCTCGGTCATGCATCTGCGGATGCACTCCCTCGCGTGCTCCTAGGCTCCTGGGCCTCGGCGTCCCGGGCCGCGGATCTGCGCACGCCTTCCGGGACGCGACACTAGATGCCCGAGGGCGACACGATCTTCCGCACCGCGACGGTGCTGCGGCGCGCGCTTGCCGGCAGGACGGTAACCGCGCTCGAGCTGGTCGCGCCGAAGATCAGCGCCGCGGCGGCGCGACGCACGGTGTCGGGCGGCGTGGTGCGCGGCGTGACATCGAACGGCAAACACCTGCTGATCACGTTCGGGACGGACGGGGAAGACGTCGTGCTGCACACCCACATGAAGATGAGCGGCGCGTGGCACGTCTACCGCGTTGGCGAGCGCTGGCGCGCGCCTGCCGATGACGCGCGCGTCGTCGTGCGGACGGACGAGTACGTCGCGCCGTGCTTCCATCCGCCGATCGTCGAGCTCCTGACCGAGCGCGAGCTGCTGATCCATCCGGTGCTATCGGCGCTCGGCCCTGACATCCTCACCGAAGAGTTCGACCTCGACGAAGCGGTGCGCCGACTCCGTCGCGACCCGGAGCGCGACGTCGCGACGGCGCTGCTCGATCAGCGCTCGATCTCTGGGATCGGGAACGTCTTCAAGTGCGAGGCGCTCTTCCTCGAGCGCGTCTCGCCGTGGGCTCGCGCCGTCGAGCTCGGCGACGACACGCTGCGCCGTCTCGTCGCCCGCGCCCGCGCGCTCATGCGCCGCAACCTCGACGGCGGGCCGCGGCGCACGCACTTCTCGCTGGACCCGCGCGAGCTCATGTGGGTCGACGAGCGCACCGGACGGCCCTGCCGCGTCTGCGGGACGCCGATCGCATGGGGCTGGCACCCCGACGAGGTGCGCAAGAGCTGGTACTGCCCGACCTGCCAGCCATCGCCGGCCCGCGTCGCGGCGCGCCGATGACGCGCGCGCGCCTGAGGTTCAAGACGGGCGATCCGGTGCTCTTCGTGCTCGAGGACGTGGTCGCCTACGGCCCGCCGGTCACAGGGCTCCGCGCCTGGCTCGGCGCCGTCAACGCGGCCGCCGAGGGCCGCTGGATCATCACGTTCAAGGAAGGCGACGAGATCCTCGGATTCCGCCGCGACGAGCTGAAGAAGCTGCGCGCGACACCGGAGGGCGCCGAGCTCGTGTTCGGCGAGGGCGAGACCGAGCGCACCGTCGCGCTCCGTGAGGCCGACGTCGTGAGCTGGTCGCCCGAGCCCGACGACGTCCGCTCCTGGCTGGGCCGCCTCGCGCATGGCAGCGGCGAGGCGTGGGTGCGGCTGCGCGACGGCAGGGAGCTGCGTTTCCCGATCGGCGACGGCCCGCACGTCAGCCTCCTACCCTGATGGCATGTGCAGAAGTATCAAGCGACTCCGCGAGCGTGACGTCGTCGCGAGCGAGGACGAGATCCGTGCGGCCGCGCGGCAATTCGTGCGCAAGGTGAGCGGCTTCCGCGAGCCGTCGAAGCGCCACGAGGCGGCGTTCGAGGCGGCCGTCAACGAGATCGCGCGGTCCTCGGAGCGCCTGCTCGGAAAGATCGCCGCCGAGGTCCGCTCCTAGCTGCTGTGCGGCGCGGTCAGCGCGGGCTTGCTCGTCGCGCGCACTGATGGTGCGATCGCGACGATCGGGGCGCGCGTGGCAGTCGGCGCCGGAGCGACGATCGGCGCGGCCGTCGGCACCGCGACCGCCACGGCCGGAGCGCGCGTCGCTGGCGTCCCGGTCCGCGCCGGGCTTACCGGCGCGGGCGCGACCGTCAGGCGAGGCGTTGGCGCGAGGGTCGGCGGCGCCACCGGCATCGCGGGTGCGATGATCGGGATCTCGAGCAGCTCATCGAGCGCGTCCGTCGGCTCGACGACCGTCGCGACCGGCGGGCGCAGCGGGGCGAGCGCGTTGTAAGGGTGGGCGCTCACGTATCCGGTCCCGCCGATGAGCACCATCGCGGTGACCGCGAATGCGGCGACCTTGAGGAGCCACGCCGGCATCGCTGCTCTAGCTCGCCGCGCGTTTGCCGATGAAGGGGACGCGATCGTAGGTCGCCGGGATCACCTCGCGCGGATCGACGCCAAGGTGCGAGTCGAGGATCTCCTGGTAGACGGCGCGGAAGTCGACCGCGTACTTCAAGTTGCCGGTGGCATCCAGCGCGGTGAGGCTCGGTGACTCCCCGTAAAGGCCGCCCTTGACCGTGTCGCCGATGAGCATGACCGGCGAGGCCGTGCCGTGGTCGGTGCCGCCATTGGCGTTCTCGCGCGGCCGGCGACCGAACTCCGACCACGTCGCGATGAGGACGCGGTCCGACATCCCGTATCCCGCGAGGTCCTGGTAGAACGCCGACGCCGCCGAGTCGAGATAGGCGAGGAGCTGGTCCTGCCGGGCCGCCTGCTGCTGGTGCGTGTCGAACCCGCCAAGCGTGACGTGCAGGATCTTCGCGCCCGTGCCACTGACGATGAGCTCGGCCGCGAGCTGCAGCGCCGAGGCGAGCTGGTTCTTCGAGGAGTACACGAGCCGGACGTTGTCGTCGTACTTGGCCTTCGGCACGTAGCTCGCCGCGGCGGTCCGAAGCTTGGCCATGGTGTCGCGAGCGGTCGCGACCGAGGTGTCGAACAGCGCGCCATACATGCCGGGCGTGCTGCGGTAGAGCGCGCCCATCGCGCGATCGCGCATGTCGCCGCCGTCGAACGCGAACTGGCGCTGGTTGTTCACGACGGTGAGCGTCGCCTGGAGGTCGGCGAGCGCGCCCGGGACGCCGGTGCTGCCGCATGCGCATCCGACGAGGGGATGACCGGCCGAGTCGTAGTTCTTCTCGATCGTCTTCCCGAGCCAGCCGTCCTGCTGGCGGCGCGTCGGATCGCCCGTCTCCCAGACGCGGATCGAGTCGAAGTGAGAGAAGGACGGCTTCGGGTAGCCGACGCCGTTCACGATCGCGACCTTGCCCTGGTCATACAGGGCCTTGATGCCCTTGAGGCTGGCGTTGAGGCCGAAGCCGCCACCGAGAGGGAGCGCGTTGTCGGCGACGCGGCCGAGGGTCGGACGCAGCGAGCGCAGCGTGCCGTCCGCGAGCGGCATGACGGTGCCGAGCCCGTCGTTCCCGCCGGCGAGCTGGATCATCACCAGGATGCGGTCGTTCGTGGCGCCGTCGCGCTTCGCCGCATAGACGGCGCGGGCGAAGACGTCGGGCACGGCCGCGTAACCGGCCGCGAGTCCGACCGCTCCGGCGCCGAAGACCATCCCGTTGCGCAGGAAGTCGCGCCGCGAGATCTTCTCGATGCCCTGCAGCGCCATCAGACCCACCCCACTTCGCTCACTTGAGCTGGAACTCCGCGGACGAGAGCACGACGGACCAGCGGGAGCGGTCGTCGGTCGCGTTAGTCAGCAGCTCCGCCGTCGCCGGGCCGACGACACCATCGAGGTACCGCTTGTACGCATCCACGCCTGCGGGCAGCGTTCGCGTCTGGCCGATCGCCTGGGTCACGAAGTTCGCGCGCGCGACGACCGTGTTCGAGGAGACCCAGGCCTCGTTGCGCGGCCAACCGCCGACGCTCGGTGGGTCGAAGAGCACCTGGCCCATGCCGCTCGACGCGCCGTTGATCGCGCGCGTGAGCTGCGGCGTCGTGCCGAGTGCCTTGGCGACGCTGACCATGAATTCGATCGGCGACTTGACCAGCGCGCGGTAGCTCTCGGGGGAGCTGAGCTCGGGGCTGGTGAACACGTCGCGCATGAGCGACTTGAGGTCGTAGCCGCCCGCACGGAAGCGCGCCGCGAGGCGATCGACGAGCGCGTCCGCGGGCGTGCGATGCACGAACTGCGCGAGGACGCGTCGCACCACGAACGGCGCGGTCGCGTCCTGCGCGAGGATCCGGTCGATGACCGCCTCGGTGTCGAAGCCGCCGGTCTTGCCGAGGTAGGTGAGCGGGCCGGAGAACGCCCGCGCGCGGTCGAAGACGCCGCTCTTCCCGGGGTCGGCCACGGCCGGCATCGCTCCAGGCTTGGCCCGCGCGTTGAGCGCGTCGACCATCGCCTGCGTCCGCGGCTCGCGCCAGCCGGCCAGGGCCTTGGCCGCGGCCCGGACGTCGTCCTCGCTGAAGCGGTCGACGCCGAGCGAATACAGCTCCATGAGCTCCCGCGCGTAGTTCTCGTTCGGGTTGCGGCCGGTGGAGATGCCGAGGTCGAGGTAGCGAAGCATCGCGGGATCCGTCGTGACCGACATCAGCATCGTCTTGAGGTCGCCCAGCCCTTGCCGGCGGAACGTCTGGTTCTGCCAGTACATGAAAGGCGACTGAAGGCCCACCTTGCGGTAGTCGCTGGTGAAGTGGCCGTGCCAGAACAGCGTCATGCGCTCGCCGAACGGAGTCGGCGAGGTCTGCATCGCGTCCAGCCACCAGGTCTGGAGCGCCTGCACCTGCAGCGGCTTCGTCTGGTTCGCGTCATCGGCTCCGGCGAGTGGCGGCGGATCGGCGAACGGCGTCTCGACGAGGCGGTCCACGGTGCGGGCGTATCCGTCTGAGAGAGCGCGCTCCAGCTCGGCATCGGTCGCGCCGAAGGTCGCCCGACGCAGCAGCTGGGCGACGCGGGCGCTCTCACTGCCGAGCGGCGAGTCCCAGTCGTAGCTCGCGCCTCGGATGGCTCCCCCCGTCACGGCGTCGGGCTGCCGCGCCGCGGGCAGGGGCCGCGCCGAAGCGCCCGGCGCGGCGACGGACGCGTCGCCGCTCACGGCGAGCGTGGGGGGGATGGCCGCGCCCGGCCGGGGCAGCATCGGGGTCGCAGGAAGGGGGAGCTCGGGCGCCAGGGCGCCGATCGCCGCGGGCATCGATTCAGGCGCGCCTGCCATGTCGACGGCCACCGGTGCGCCCGGCGCACTGGGACGGAGGCCGAGGAGCTTCTGGGCCTCGATCCCAGCGATGCGCTCGTCGAAGGCCCGGAGGCCCGCCAGGCGGGCCACCGCCACGCCGACGGCGGCGCTCAGAGACGCGGTGAGGACGGCCCGCCGACTTGGCTTGATTGACTTGCGATCCCGGTCGCTGCCCATCCCGCGCCATGTAACGCATCGCCGCGCGGGATTGCTACGGTCGGCCGGGGGGTGCGCAAGCAGGCTTACAGAGTCTTAACAAGGTCCGCGAGCCCGATGCCCTGGCACACGCCGAGACCCTGCCGTGGTCGGGCACAGAGGTGATCACCCAGCGGTCATCCAGATGTGTAATCGAAGTGTCCAGAAGCCCGCATCCGTGTGATATCTTGAGCGAAGTGGCATGTAAGTCCACTTACAGCTAGCACATGTATGGGGAGGTCCAACTTGGAAGAGCAATCAGAGATCAAGGGCTGGATCACGGGTCGCGTGCCGGGCGACTGGTACCAGGAGGCGCCTGAGGTCCTCGTCGACCGGGACGAGATCGTGGTGATCGGGCGGATCGGTGACATCGCCAACACGGACGGCGTCGACCTGCAGGCCGCGCGCGCCGGCCGGGTCAAGCAACACCGCGAAGAGACGCGGGACGCGCGGATCCGGATCGCGCAAGAGGCTCAGAAGAAGTTCGGCCGCGCGCTCTCGTGGGGCGCGCGCAGCGGGGACTACGGCGAATTGTTCACGCATCTGTCGATCCCGGTCATGACGCGGCTGCGCATCCGTGAGAGGCAGCTGCTGGACGCGCTCGTCGACGCCGGCGTCGCCCGAAGCCGTAGCCACGCGCTCGCGTGGTGCGTGCGGCTCGTGGCGCAACACCAGGGCGACTGGGTCAAGGAGTTGCAGGAGGCCGTCTCCAAGGTCGAGCAGGTCCGCAGCACAGGGCCGAAGCTGCACTAAATGAGCGCGGGTTTCTCCGCCGCGGCGGTCCCCGACGGCGCCGCCGGCCGGGCGGTCCTCGACGCGTTCTCGCAGGCGGTGATCTCGGTCGTGGAGCGCGTGTCGCCGTCGGTCGTCCACGTGAGCGACGGCCGCGGCGGCGCGAGCGGTTTCGTCATCGCGCCCGACGGCTACGTCCTGACGAACGCGCACGTCGTCGAGCGCGCATCGACCGCCGAGGTCACGCTCCACGACGGCTCGACCCACCGCGCTTCGCTGAGCGGCCGCGATCCGTCGACCGACCTCGCGGTCCTCCGGATCGATGACGGCCCCGCGCTCGTCTCGGCGGAGCTGGGCGATTCCGACGCGCTCCGCGTCGGCCAGCTCGTCATCGCCATCGGCGATCCGCTCGGCTTTCAGTCGACGGTGACCACCGGTGTGGTGAGCGCGCTCGCGCGCTCGCTGCATGCGCGCGACGGCCGCCTGATCGAGAACGTCATCCAGACCGACGCCGCGCTGAACCCCGGCAACTCTGGCGGACCGCTCGTCGACACGTCGGGCCGGGTGGTCGGCGTGAACACGGCGATCATCCCGAACGCGCAGGGCATCTGCTTCGCGGTACCGAGCGCGACCGCGCGGCAGGTCGCCGGCGCGCTGATACGCGACGGCCGCGTGCGGCGCGCTTACCTGGGCATCTCGGGCGCACCCACGGCCATCGGACGGCCGCTCGCGAGCGCGCTCGGGCTCGCGACCACCGCCGGCGTCCGCGTCGTCGACGTGACCGCGGGCTCGCCGGCGGACGGCGCCGGCATCAAGCCTGGGGACATCCTCGTGTTCCTGGACGGATCCGCGACGACGACCCTCTCCGCCCTGCAGCGCCTGCTTACCGCGGATCGCGTCTTCCGCCGCACGCCGGTGGTACTCATCCGCCGCGGCGAGCGCATCGATCGCGAGGTCATCCCCGCCGAGGCGCCCTGACGCCGGCGGCGCGGGCTAGGCGTCCTTGACGAGCTGTAGCCGGCCGGGGATCGAGGTGTAGCCCAGCTCCGCGTTCAGGTGGAGGATCGGGGCGTTCTCTGAGTCGTTGTCGGTACGGACGGTCGGGATTTCGAGATTGATCGCCTGACCGATGGTCTCCAGCTTGAGCGCGCGGGCGATGCCCCGCCCGCGCACGGCCCGTGCGGTCGCGGTCCAGTCCGTCCAGACGTTCCCTCGCACCGGTGGGTAGGAGAGCGCCGAGACGCCGACGACATCGTCCCGCAGCCGCGCGATCCACATCCGCTCCTCTCGGATCCCCGGGCTCGCGAACCACTTCATGAACTGATCGAGCGGCTCGCGAACATGCGGCACGGTCCGCGGGACGTCCTGTGCCGCCTCCTCGGACATCTCGTGCAGCTTGCGGTACCGATCGGCGTCGTGGTCGTCGCGCATCGTCCCGATGGTGATCCCCTGCTCGCGCATGCGCGCGCGTGACGCCTCGCGCATCCGGAGAAGTCGCGCACGACCCGCGACGAGGTCGAGCTCCCAGGCCCTCGCGTACCGATCTTTGCGATAGCCGCGGGCGAGCAGCGTCGCGATCTTCTCCTCGAGGTCCTCTCGTACGAAGACGGTGAACACCCGCGCTCCGTCGCGGCGCGCGCGGTCCTCCATCATGTCGAAGACGGCCGAGAGGTTCTCGGGAGTCTCGTGAACGGGCGAGAACGTCGCGCTGACGCGCGCGTAGCGCTCGGGCATCTTTTCCCATGGCGCATGGAGGTGCCATGCGAAGCCGACGGCGCCGCGTCCCTTCAGAACGATGAAGCGCTCCACCGTCCAGTCGGGATCGCCGCTCGCCCACCAGTGACGCTTGATCCGTGGATCCATCGGCTCGTCCGGCAGCCGGGCGGTGAGCAGGTCCGCCGCGAGGTTCGCGTCGTCGAGGACGGCGGGGCGCAGCGTCAGGTCGCCTCGGACAAGCGCGTGCTCGGACGTCGTTGGGGGCACGGCGCGAGTCTAGGGACGCGGGTGGCGCGGTCTACCTTCGGGGATACTTTCACTCCGTGGAACTCGTGGTTCTCCTCGATGTCGACAACACGCTGCTCGACAACGATCGCGTGAAGGCGGACATCGCGACCGCGCTCGAGGGCGCCCTGGGTGACGCCCGTGCGCAGAGATTCTGGGAGCTGTACGACTCGGTACGCGTCGACGCGGACGTCGTCGACTATCCCGAGACGCTGAGGCGCTTCGTGGCCGAGGACGCGAGCGATGGCGACGTCGTCGCGGCCATCGTCGGCGGGATCCGCTTTTCCGACTACCTCTATCCGGGCGCGCTCGATGCGATCGCCGGATGCTGGGAGCTGGGGACGCCGGTGGTCCTGTCGGACGGCGACCCGGTCTACCAGGTCGCCAAGATCGCGCGCGCCGGGATCACGGCCGCGGTGCGCGGGAACGTGCTCGTCTACGACCATAAGGAGCGCCACCTCGACGACGTCCGGGAGCGCTATCCGGCGGATCGCTACGCGATGGTCGACGACAAGGCCGCGATCCTCTCGCGGATGAAGGGCCTGCTCGGGCCGGCTCTCGTCACGCTGCACGTCCGGCAGGGTCACTACGCGGGCGAGCCGCCAGACGGGCCACCGCCGGACCGCTCCATCGCGTCGATCGGCGAGCTCGCGCCCGCGCTGCGGGAAGAGCTGGGCGTCGCGGCTGGTTAGCGTAGAGGAGCACAGAGGAGGGTCCGATGACCGTGAGCCGCGAGCGCTTCGACCAGGGCATGACGTACGACGAGTACAAGGCCCAGATGACGCGGAACCGCGAGACCCTGGAGGCGAACGAGCGCGCAGTCGAGATCACCGACGCGGACCGCAGGGCGTTCTCACGAAAGGTGAGCGCGCTCGTCCTCGCGGAGGACTGGTGCGGCGACGTGGTCGCGAACCTGCCGGTCCTCGGCCGGCTCGCGCAGGACACCGGGAACGTCGACATCCGCGTATTCCTGCGCGACAAGAACCTCGACCTGATAGAGCAGTACCTCAATCAGGGAAAGTTCCAGTCGATCCCGGTCTTCGTCTTCTTCGATCAGGCCAATGACGGTTGGCGCGAGCTCGGCCACTGGATCGAGCGCCCGGCCAGCGTGACCGAGAAGCGCCGCGAGGAGCGGACCAAGATTTACGCCTCCGACCCGCGGTTCGGCGCGCCCGACGCGCCGGTCGATCAGCTTTCCGCCGATGTCCGCGCCGAGCTGCAGGGGCGGCTCGTCAAGATGCGCGCCGACACCACGGTCTGGGCGAACCGAGAGGTCCTGCGCGAGCTGGGGGAGATCGTCGCGCGCTGATGGCGCCGCCGCCGAAGGTCACGATCACCTACTGCGCGGAGTGTGGCTACGAGGACCAGACGCTGGCCCTGGCGCGCTCTCTCATGCTCGAGTTCGGAGGATCGATCTCGGGCATCGAGTTGATCCCGTGGGAGGGGGGCACCTTCGACGTCTCTGTCGGAGGCGTCCTCGTGCATTCGATGAAACGCGATGGCGGATTCGCCGATCACGGACGGGTGAAGGCGGCGGTGCGTGCGACACTAGAGGTGTGAGTGGGGAAGCCCTGACCCTCGACACGCTGTCCCGGCCGCTGCGCGACCTGCGCATCTCGGTGACTGACCGCTGCAACTTCCGCTGCGTGTACTGCATGCCGAAGGAAGTGTTCGGCGCGGGCTATCGATTCCTCGACCGCTCCGAGCTGCTCACGTTCGAGGAGATCGAGCGCCTCGTCCGCGTCTTCGCGTCGCTTGGCGTCGCCAAGGTCCGCCTGACCGGCGGAGAGCCACTCATGCGGCGCGGGCTGGAGACGCTCGTCGGCATGCTCGCCCCGATCGCGGACCTCGACCTGACCCTCACCACGAACGGATCGCTCCTGGCGGAGAAGGTGCCGGCGCTGAAGTCCGCCGGGCTGCGGCGTGTCACGGTCAGCCTGGATTCGCTCGACGACGACGTGTTCAAGTGCATGAACGACGTCGGCTTCCCGGTCGCGAAGGTGCTAGGCGGCATCGACGCGGCCGCTGCGGCTGGCCTGCCGGTGAAGGTGAACATGGTCGTGCGACGCGGGCTGAACGAGGACAGCATCCTGCCGATGGCGCGCTTCTTCCGCGAGAAGGGCCACATCCTGCGGTTCATCGAATACATGGACGTCGGCCACACCAACGGCTGGCGACTTGACGACGTCGTTCCGGCGCGCGAGATCGTCCGGAGGATCTCCGAGGAGATGCCGCTCGAGCCGATCGGCGCGAACTACCCCGGCGAGGTCGCGGAGCGGTGGCGCTACACCGACGGCAGCGGCGAGATCGGCGTGATCGCGTCGGTCACGCAGGCGTTCTGCAAGGACTGCACGCGCGCGCGGCTGTCGGCCGAGGGCAAGCTCTACACGTGCCTGTTCGCGACCGAGGGGACCGACCTCCGCGCACTCGCGCGAGATGGGTCCGACGACGATGCGATACGTGCCGCGATCGCCGCTGTGTGGGCCGAGCGCACCGATCGCTACTCCGAGCAGCGCTCGACCGAGACGGCCGGCGTGCACAAGATCGAGATGTCGTACATCGGCGGATGAAGCCGAAGGCTTCTTCCGCCACCGCACAGAGAGGCCGCGCAGCGGCCGAGTCGTTGATCGGCGGATGACCCGCGCGGTCAGGCCTCGATCAGGGCGAAGCCTGCTGTGACGAAGTCGGCGTCGAACGTCAGCACCGACCGGACGTGCTTCGCCCGCATGACCGCGAAGCTTGTCGCGTCGACGAACGAGTACGGGCGTTCGTCATGGCGCCGCAGCCAGGCGAGCGCGTCGCGCTCGTGCTCCTCGTCGACTCGCACGACGGAGAGCCGCGCCGAGCGCTCGAGCTGATCGAAGAATTGGATCGCCGCCGCGTGTCCCGCCCGTCGCCGGAGCAGCGTCCACGTCTCGCCCCGGACGTTATTCGTCGTGATCAGCTCTTGATCCGCGACCGACCTTAGCATCCGCACCGCGCCGCTGTGACGGTCGTCGCGACGATCGCGGACCGCCGTCCAGAAGGACGTGTCGACGAAGATCAACGGCGCCGTCGCCTCCGCGCGGCCTCGTCCGCGGCTCGCGCCTCCGCGGCGTATGGGCCGTATAGGAACTCATCGACGACGTCCGTGACGGGCTCGTAGGAGTCCGCCCCGACCATCTCCCAGAGAGGATCCTGTTCGATCGGCGGCAGTGGGCGGATCCGCTCGCGCACCAGGTCACGGATGACCGCGCTCTTGGAGCGCTTCGTCTTCCTCGCCTCTCGCTCGAGCGCGTCGTCGAGCTTTTCGTCCATCAGGATCTGCAATCGACGCATCCTTGAAGCATACACACTCTAGATGAAGGTGTGTATCAATGCTGGCCGTACATCGGGGAGCCGGGTCACCACCACGCACGTCCGCGGATAATCCGCGCCTTGACCGATCTCTTTCACTTCAGCGAGGACCCGACGCTCGCCCTGTTCCGCCCTCAGGTCGCGCCGACCGACCCCGACGCACGCGCCATCGTGTGGGCGGTCGACGAGGAGCACGCCCCGCTGTACTGGTTCCCGCGCGACTGCCCGCGGATCACGTTCTGGCGCAACGAAGCCACGAGCGACGAGGACGCGGCGCGCTTTCTCGGACACACTTCTGCTCGGCGCGTGCACGTCATCGAGTCGGCCTGGCTCGAACGGCTGCGCGCCGCTGTCCTCTTCCAATACCGCTTCGACCCGGCGCCCTTCGCGCTCGTCGCGGACGCAGAGACCGGCTATTGGGGAACGGCCGAGACGGTCACGGCGCTCGGGTGCGAGCCGGTGGGCGACCTCCTGGCGAAACATGCGGCGGCTGGCATCGAGCTGCGGATCACCCCTTCGCTGTGGCCGCTGCGGGACGCGCTCGTCGCCTCAACCGTGCGCTTCTCGATGTCGCGCCTGCGCAACGCCGCCCCGCGCTGAGCTCTGCGCTAGGGCCGGTCCGGGTCGAAGAGGTCCGCGTCCGGATGACGGCCCGAACGCACCAGTGACGCGACCACCTCGCCGGTCGCGATCGCGAACGCGTTCCCGTGGCCGGTGAATCCGCCATTCACGTAGATGCCATCGCTCCGCCGTCCGGCGTACGGCAAGCCGTCGTGGGAGAACCCCATCGTCCCCGCCCAGCGGTGCGTGACCGGCGCGTCGATCCCATGCTCGGCCAGGAACCCGTCGAGGGCGGACTGGATGCGCGACGTGGTCGCGAGCTCCTCGCCGACCTCCTCGTCGAACGCGATGTCGCGCCATCCGCCGACGAGCACGCGGCCGTCTTGGGTCTGCCGCCAGTAGCGATACCCGCGGTGCGCGTACGCGGGCCGCTCGAAGACGCGACGCGCCAGCGGCGCCGTCGCGAGGACCTGTCCGCGGATCGGCCGGACGCGCGAGCCGTGCACCAGGTTCTCAGTGAAGGCGTTCGCGCAGATCACCACCGCGCCCGCCCGCACGCGTCCGCCGGGTGTAGCGACGCCGTCCGGCCGGACCGATGTGACCGGTGTGCCCTCGTGGATAGCCACGCCTGCCCGCTCGGCCGCCTCGGCGAGACCGCGCACGAAACGGACCGGGTGCATCTCGCCGTCGTCCACGAAGTACGCTGACCGCTCGTCCTGGTGCAGCTCGACACCAACGCCGAGGCCTCCGAGCGCGCGCGCGCTCTCGCGGATCTCTCTCCATTCGGCGTCATCGCCCGCGATGAGCTCGGAGCCCAGCCAGCGCAGCTCGCCGTCGATGCCCTCGCGCCGCGCGAGGCTCTGCAGGAGGATCCGGTTCGTGATCGTGACGCGCCAGATGCGGTTCGCGCGGTCCGTACCGAAGCGGAGGCACGCGGCGACGTAGTTCTCGGCGACGCCCTGCAGGATGAAGCCGGCGTTGCGGCCGCTCGCCGCTCCAGCGACGATGTCGCGCTCGAGCACCGTGACCGACGCGCCCTGTCGCGCGAGCGCGTACGCGGTCGCGAGCCCGGCGATCCCCGCGCCCACGACCACAGCATCGGCGGTCCGCTCGGCGTCGAGGGGTGCGCGGGGCGCGTACGGCTCGTCGAGCCACAGGCTCGGTGAGGGGTCGGGGTTGCTGCGTTGAACCTGACGAGGAGCGGGGTCGCTGACCTCGGCGCGCGGCCTGGGGTCAGGCAGGCTCGGCGACGCCGTGGTGAAGCGCCTCGGACAGCTCGCGTGCCATGCGCTCGGCGTTCGCCGAGTTGAGGCGCATGCGCTCGGTCGACTGCGCGACCGTCTCGCGGATGTCCGGCGTCTCCTTCGCGCGCAGGAACGCGGCTCCCTCCGCCGCGAGATCGCGCGGCGTCAGCTGGCCGACCGCGTTCACCATGCGGTGCTTGCCACCCGGATCCATCTTCGACACGTGCTCGTCCCAGCTCGCCGTCAACGTGCGGAAGGCGATGTCGCGCGCGTGCCGCTGGCCGTGCATACGCAGCAGTAGGAGCCCGCGATCCTGGTCGCGGATGAGGCCGGTGAAGATCGCGTCCGCGGTACGCCGGACCAGCGCGGGATCCTCGAAGTCGGCGAGCGCGTTGCGGAAGCGCGCCTCCTCTTGCGCGTCCGCGGTGGCCATCGCCTTCATCCGCTCGATGTAACGGTCGTACAGCGCGGCATCGCCCTCGATCGCCGCGATCCCCACGAGCGCGGCCGCGAGATCGGGGTCGAGCCGCGCGCCGCCGTCGAGGTGCGCGAGCACGCGGCGGCGTGCCTCGCGGCGCACGTCCACCGCGGCGGCGACCCGGCCGAGCGCGTTCAGCGCCACGACGCGCTTCTGCCGCTCATCGGCGGAGTCGTCGGCGCGCGGGTCCGAGCCGACCGAGTCGAGCGTCGGGCGGAATAGACGCTCCACGAACGCGCGGAACGCGCCTTCCGTCGCCTGCTGCACCGCGTTGGCGGAAAGCCACGCGAACTGCTCGTACAGCACTCCCAGCACGGCGCGGTCGGTCTCGCCCTCGAGCCCGCGGATGAGGTCGAACGCCTGGCCTACCGTCGCCTTCCGCGCGGTCACGAGCGCCCACTGGTTGTCGGCGAGCGAGAGGCGCTCCTCGGGATCGAGCGACGACACGGCCGGCCGAAGCAGTCGGATGGACGCGTCGTCGAGCGCGGTGCGGTAGAAACCCGCACCGGCCGCGTTGGGGAAGTACCAGCGCGCGCCGGGAAGCGTCACGCGCGTTGACTCGCCTTCCAGCAGCACGCGCTCCTCGCGCGTGCCGGCGGCTGTGCCGTATTTGAAGACCATCGGGATCGGCCAGCGCTGGACCGTCGGTGGCGCGTCCGGATCGCGGAAGAAGCGCCGCTGGCGGAGGGAGACCTCGATGCCGGCCGAGGTCTCGCGCGCCTCGCACGTCACGAGCGGGTGTCCCGATTCCTTTATCCACGCGTTCGCGACCGTCGTGACGTCGCGGCCCGACGACTCGTCGAGGGCGTGCCAGAAGTCGTCCGCGGTCGCGTTCGCCTCACGGTGCCGGTTCAGGTAGATGCGAACGCCGTCGCGGAAGGCCTTCTCGCCGAGGAAGGTCTCCATCATGCGCAGGACGCCCTGGCCTTTGGTGTAGGTGATCGCGTCGAACCGCTCGGACGCCTCTTCGACGTTCTTGGCCTCCACCGAGATCGGGTGTGTCGATAGCAGGGAGTCGAGGCTGAACGCGCTGGTGTTCTGCGCGACGACGTCGCGCCAGAAGCCCCACTCGGGATTGAGCGCCGCGGTGCACTTCTCGCCGACGAAGCTCGCGAACGACTCGTTGAGCCACAGGTCGGTCCACCAGGCCATCGTCACGAGGTCGCCCCACCACATGTGCGTGAGCTCGTGAGCCGCGACGCTGAACACGGCCTTGAAGGTCGTGGTCGACGCGGTCGCCTTATCCGCCTGAAGGAGCGTCACGCGGTAGGTGATCGCGCCCGGGTTCTCCATGGCGCCCGCCTCGAAGTCGGGGATGGCGATGGCGTCGACCTTGCGGTACTGGTACGGGATCGCGGTGTACTCCTCGAGCCAGGCGACCGCGCGGACGTGCGCGTCACGGGCGTAGGCCGCCTTCTCGGCGAGCCCCGGCGGCATCCACACACGCACCGGGATCCCGCTCGGCGTGCGCGCCTCCGGGGTCGCCTCGTACGGGCCGACGGTGAAGGCGACGAGATAGCTCGAGATCGGCGGAGTCTCGACGAAGCGCGACCGCGTTCGCCCGTCGGGCAGCTTCTCGGCGCCCTCGAGCGGCATGTTCCCAAGTGCGACGAGGCCCGTCGGGTGCACGAGCTCGATCGAGAAGCGTGCCTTGAACTCGGGCTCGTCGAAGCAGGGGAACGCGCGCCGCGCGTCCGCGGCCTCGAACTGCGTCGCCGCGTAGCGCTCGGTCCCGCGGGTCGACCGGTAAAGGCCGCGCAGGCGCTCGGTGATCGAGCCCGACCATGCGAGGGTGAGCACGTGGTCGCCAGCGGGCATCTCGCGGGGGAAGGCGACCGTGGCCGTCTGCGACTCTGCGTCCGTCGTCACCTTGGTCATGGGGGTGCCGTCGATGTCGGCGGCGCTGATGTCGAGATCGATCGCGTGGAGCGTGATCTCGCGGGCCGCGCGCCCGAGCCGGACCTCGATGCGCGCGTTTCCGAGCGATGTCCACTTGTCGAGGTCGAGATCGAAGCTGAGCACGTAACGCGCGGGGCGCACGTCCTTCGCGAGGCGGAAGTCGTTCACGGCGGACAAGGGTAGCCTCTAGCGAGAGATGCCGCCGCAATTCATCTACACGATCCGCGACCTCAAGAAGGTCGTGCCCGGGACGCAGAAGGAGATCCTGCGCGGGATCTACCTCGCTTTCTACCCGGGCGCCAAGATCGGCGTGCTCGGCGCGAACGGGGCGGGCAAGAGCACGTTGCTGCGGATCATGGCCGGCGTCGATCGCGAGTTCCAGGGCGACGCGCGCATCACCGAGGGTTTCACCGCGGGCCTGCTGCCGCAGGAGCCCGCGCTCGACGCATCCAAGGACGTGCGCGGCAACGTCGAGGAGGGCGTCACGGCGCAGCGCGCGGTCCTGCAGCGCTTCAACGACCTGTCCGCCAAGTTCGCCGAGGAGCTCTCGCCAGCGGAGATGGAGCGCGTGTCCGACGAGTTCCAGCGCACGCAGGACGTGATCGAGGCCAAGGGCCTGTGGGATCTCGACACCAGGGTCGACCTGGCGATGGACGCGCTTCGCCTGCCGCCCGCGGACCAGGACGTGACGACGCTGTCGGGTGGCGAGCGACGACGGGTCGCGCTCTGCCGGCTGCTGCTGCAGAAGCCCGACCTGCTGCTGCTCGACGAGCCGACCAACCATCTCGACGCGGAGTCGGTCGCCTGGCTCGAGCGCTTCCTGAAGGACTACGCCGGGACGGTGGTCGCGGTGACGCACGACCGCTACTTCCTCGACAACGTCGCCGGCTGGATCCTCGAGCTCGACAAAGGTCACGGGATCCCGTGGGAGGGCAACTACTCGTCGTGGCTGGATCAGAAGCGCAAGCGACTCGCCGACGAGGAGAAGCAGGAGTCCGCACGGCAGCGCACGCTGGCCCGCGAGCTCGAGTGGGTGCGCGCGTCGCCGCGGGCTCGGCAGGCGAAGAGCAAAGCGCGCATCGCCTCGTACGAGAAGCTGCTGTCGGAGAACCCCGAGGAGCGCGAGACCGACCTCGAGATCTACATCCCGCCGGGACCGCGACTCGGCGACATCGTCGTCGAGGCGAAGGGCCTGCGGAAGGGCTACGGCGACCGCCTGCTCTTCGACGACCTGGAGTTCTCGCTGCCGCGCGGTGGCATCGTCGGCATCATCGGGCCGAACGGGGCGGGGAAGACCACGCTCTTTCGCCTCATCGCAGGCGAGGAGAAGCCGGACGGCGGGACGCTGCGCGTGGGCGAGACGGTGCAGCTCGCGTACGTGAGCCAGTCGCGCGACACCCTCAAGGCCGAGAACACGCTGTGGCAGGAGATCGCGGGCGGCGAGGAGACGATCATGGTCGGCACGCGACCGCGGAACGCCCGCGCGTACGTCGCCTCATTCAACTTCAAGGGCGCGGACCAGCAGAAGCGCGTCGGCGACCTCTCCGGCGGCGAGCGCAATCGCGTCCACCTCGCCAAGCTGCTGCGGACCGGTGGCAACCTGCTGCTGCTCGACGAGCCGACGAACGATCTCGACGTCGACACGCTGCGCGCGCTCGAAGAGGCGCTCCTCGACTTCGCCGGATGCGCGGTCGTCATCAGCCACGACCGGTGGTTCATCGACCGGATCGCGACGCACATCCTCGCGTTCGAGGGCGACAGCCGCGTGCGCTGGTTCGAGGGCAACTACTCGGACTACGAGGCCTGGCGCCACTCCGAGCTCGGTGACGACGCCGATCGCCCGCACCGGATCCGCTACCGGCCGCTGACGAGGGCGTAGGCCGCGGAGATACCTGTGATCGCCGGCGCGATCGTTTTCGGGACCACGCTCCTCGCGATCGGCCTCATGGCCTACTTCGCCGTGCGGCGCGATCCACCCGGACCCAGGTGCGGCTGGTGCGACCACTCGATGCGACCGGATGCGCGCGAGTGCCCGAGCTGCCATCGGCTGACCGGATGAGCAGCGGCCCGCGTCGACCACGCAAGCGACCGGTCATCCCGCACACCGTCCCGCCGGCTGCGACTGCGGGCACCGCCGAGCAGATCGCGGCCGAGCGCAACCCGCTCAAGAAGGCCGGCCGGATCCTCGGCCCGGGCTTCATCACCGGCGCGTCGGATGACGACCCGAGCGGCATCGGCACCTATGCCGTCGCGGGTGCGAGCCTCGGCCTGCAGACGCTCTGGACGGCGCTGCTGACCTTCCCCCTGATGGCCGCGGTGCAGAACATCTGCGCCCGGCTGGGGATGATCACCGGCGAGGGCCTCGCGGGCGTGCTCCGCGAGCACTATCCGCGTCCGATCCTGTACGGCTCGGTGGTGCTTCTCTTCGGCGCGAACACGATCAACGTCGGCGCGGACCTCGGCGCGATCGCCGACGCGGTCCACACGGTCAGCGGCGTTCAAGCGGTCTGGCTGATCGTGCCGGTCGCGCTCGCGATCGTCGCGCTGCAGATCTTCGGTAGCTACCGGCTCATCGCCAACATCTTCAAGTGGCTCACCCTCGCGCTGCTCGCGTACGTCGTCGACGTATTCGTCGTCCACCCGGATCTGCTCGAGACGCTGCGCGCGACCGTGGTGCCGACGCTCAGTCTCGACCCGACCTACCTCACCACGATCGTCGCCATCCTCGGCACGACCATCTCCCCGTACCTCTTCTTCTGGCAGTCGTGCGAGGAGGTGGAAGAAGAGGTCGCGTTGGGTCGGACGACGGAGCGAGCGCGCCGCGGCGCCACGCCCGCCGAGCTGCGTTACTCGGCGTGGGACGTGAACGTCGGGATGGGCTTCTCCAATCTGGTCATGTACTTCATCATCCTCGGCACCGCGATCACGCTGTTCCGGGCGGGGAAGACCGACATCAAGAGCGCGGCCGACGCGGCCGAAGCGCTCAAGCCGCTGGTCGGGGACTTCGCGGGGATCCTGTTCGCCGCCGGGATGATCGGTGCCGGATTGCTCGCCGTGCCGATCCTCTCGGGCTCGGCGGCCTACGCGATCGCCGAGGCGCTCGGCTGGCGCTACGGGCTCGACACCCACTGGAGCCAAGCGCGGCCCTTCTACTCCGTCATCTTGCTCGCGACCGCGGCCGGGGTGGCGATGAACTTCATCGGCATCAACTCGATCGACGCTCTCTTTTACACCGCGGTGCTCAACGGGATCGTCGCGCCGCCGCTGCTCGTGCTCGTCATGCGGGCCGCCCGGAACCCCAGGGTCATGGGCGAGCAGACCATCGGACCGTTGCTCACGACTCTCGGCTGGCTCGCGACGGCCGGGATGTTCGTGGCGCTGGCCGGCCTCGCCTACACGAGCGTACGTGGTGGTGGCTAGGACGCTCTCGCCCCTAGGATAAAGAGAGATGGCGGAGATCGCGCGCGAGCGAACGATGGGTCACCACGCGGTCGGGCGCCGCCTCGGACATCTCCTCGACGGCGAGAAGATCTTCGGGTACGCCCTCGTCGCGCCCGCGGTCATCTACATCCTGCTCCTCGTCGGCTACCCGTTCGCGATCGCGCTCTGGTTTACGGTGAGCGACGCGACGGTGAACCATCCGATCGGTCCGTTCACGGGACTCAAGAACCTGGCATTCGTCCTCGACGACGACGTCTTCAAGCGCGCGCTGGCGAACACGTTCATCTTCACCGTCGTCTCGCAGGCCCTGCAGATGGTCTTCGGCACGGGGCTCGCCTTCCTCCTCATGCGCCGCTTCCCAGGTCGCCGGCTCATCCGCGGCCTGGTGATGGTGCCCTTCACCGTCCCGATCGCGATCGGCGCGATGGCCTGGAACTGGATGCTCAATCCGACGTACAGCGTCGTGAACTGGATGGGCACGCACCTCGGCCTTCTCGTGCCGCCGGGACCGAACTGGCTGGGCGAGGAGACCTACGCGATGATCTCGATCATCGTCGTGAACGTCTGGCGCAACCTGCCCTTCAGCGCCATCGTGCTCACCGCGGCGATCAGCGCGGTGCCCCAGGAGATCGTCGAGGCAGCGAACCTGGACGGCGCGAACTGGTGGACCCGGTGGCGCAAGATCATGGTCCCCATCATCGCTCCGATCATCTACATCGCGGTCCTGTTCTCCCTCGTGTTCACCTTCACCGACATGACCGTGGTCTGGCAGCTCACCCGCGGCAACCCGGTGAACTCGACGCACGTGATCGCGTCCTACGCGTTCGTCACCGGCATCCTCTCGGGCGGCCTCGGCCGGGGCGCCACGATGTCCTTGTTCCTGTTCCCGGTGCTCATCGTCGGCGCGATCGTCATGCTCCGCAGCCTGAAGTCGAGGGAGCTGGACTGATGGCTGCCGTCCTCGCCGCGAGGAGTCACGCGACCCGGCACTCCCTTGCGTTCCGCCTCCGCCGAGTCAGGGGGAACGTGCTCTTCGCGCTCGCGCTGGTGCCGTTCGTCGTCTTCGCGGCCTTCCCGGTCTACTGGATGTTCGTCACCGCGTTCAAGCAGGTGAACGACCTGTACAACCTTTCCAACAACCCGATCCTGTTCCACCTCGCACCGACGATGGACCAGGTCGACTACCTGTTCCAGAAGACGAACTACGTGACCTGGTTCTTCAACACCGTCGAGGTCGGCGCCGTGGTCGTCATCATCACCGTGCTCATCTGCGTCCCTGCGGCGTACGTCCTTGCCCGGACGAGATTCCCCGGCTCGGCTTCGCTCGGCATCGGCATCTTCCTCACGTACCTGGTGCCGCCGACGCTGCTCTTCCTGCCGCTCTCGCAGATCGTGGTGGGGCTCGGGCTCGCGAACACGAAGTGGGCGTTGGCGCTGGTCTATCCGACCTTCACCATCCCGTTCTGCATGTGGCTGATGATGGGATTCTTCAAGAACGTGCCACGCGAGATCACCGAAGCCGCCCGCGTAGACGGCTGCAGCCGGCTGGGCGCGATGATCCGCGTCGTGCTGCCGGTGAGCGTCCCAGGGATCCTCACCATCGTGATCTTCGCGTTCACCCTGGTCCTTCAGGAGTACGTCTACGCGCTCACGTTCGTCTCATCCTCCGACGAGAAGATGATCACCCTCGGCGTCGTCACGGACCTCGTGCGCGGCGACGTGTTCTTCTGGGGCTCGCTCATGGCCGGCGCGCTCATCGTCGCGATCCCCACCGCGGTCGCCTACAACTTCTTCATGGACACGTTCGTGAAGGGCATCACCGGAGGCGCGCTGAAATAGAAAAGGAGCCGGATCGCTCCGGCCCCTTCTCTCTGTGAGCAGCGCGTCTCAGGCGAACTTCGCGATCGAATCCTTGAGGCGCTTGGCCGCGTCGGCGATCGAATCGTCGAGCGACTTCTTGTTGGTCGCGTAGTTCGTAAACATGTCGGTGACGATGTGCGTGTTGAGCGAGTCGAACGCCGCCTTCGTGGCGGGCGCCGGGTAACCGATCGAGCGGACGTAGTTCGCGACGTCCTGAAGGGCCTGAAGCTTTGGGTCCGTCCCGAGGACGGGCATCGGCTTGGTGAGCCGGCCCTTGAGGAACGGGTTGTTGTAGCCCTTACTCGCCACGGCCTGTCCGGGGAACTCGGGGATGTAGTCGGTCAGGAACTGGCGCGCCGCGTCGACGTTCTTCGAGAACTGCCAGATGCCGTAGCACTCCCATTGGATGGAGCAGATCTGCGCCTTCGGGCCCGTGAGGGGCAGGTTCACGAAGACGTTCTTGATGAGCTCGGGATCCTGTGTCTCGATCGTGCGGTACGCGCTGATCGGGTTGTAGATCCACGAGCAGCGCTTCGATTGCAGGCACGTGTTGTTGTCGACGTCGCCCCAGGAGAGGACCGCCGGGTCCTGGAACTTCAGGAGGTCCTTCGCGAACTGGAGCGCTGCCCGCGTCTCGGGGCTATCGATCGCGACGCCCTTGCCGTCCGGGGTGAACTCGCCGGCGCCGTAGGACCACAGGAGCGACCGCCAGGTCTGCTCGGCGTCGGAGGTCTGCGAGTACGCGGTGCCGATCGGCGTGCCGTTCGCCTGGAGCTTCTGTGCGTTGTCGAGAAGGTCCGACCACTTCTGCGGACCATTCGGCAGACCGACCGCGGTCCAGGCGTCCTTGCGCCACAGGCTCGGGAACGGGATGAAGAAGTTGGGGTAGGAGCGCCATTTCCCGTTGATCTTCCCGATCGCCTCGCCCGCGGGGATGAAGCCGCCGTACTTGTTCGCCGCGCCGTCGACGATGTCGGAGATGTCGACGAGGTTGTCCTCGAACAGGGCCGAGAAGCCCTGGGACCAGTGGCCGAAGAGATCGTGGCCCGATTTCGCCGCAGCCTCGGCCGCGGCACGTGCCGGGAGGTCGGCCTGCGGGACACGGTCGATCTTCACCGTCACGCCGTTCTTCGCGCCCCAGTCCGCCGCCCATTTGTCGAGGTAGGTGTCGTAGTCGGGGACGAAGTGGCTCCACTGGAGGATGTTGAGAGTGCCGCTGAGCTTCTTCGGCGTCGCACTCGCGCCGACCGCGACGCTCGCCGCGGGCGTCGCGCTGGGGGCGGTGGTCTGCGATCCGACACAGGCCGCCAGCACGGGTGCCGCCGCGGCCGCTGCCGCGCCTTTGAGGAGGGTGCGCCGGTTGAGCTTGCCTGAGAGTCGGTCGTCCATCGAAACCTCCCGCCGCCTGGTTCGCGCGAATCATCGGACCGGCATTTGCAAGTCGCAAGTGCCTTTTCGCATGGCGGATGACTGACGCCCCAGGCCGGTCGCGGATCAGCGCTGGCGGGGGTCGATCGCCTCCGGGTCGATGCCGTATTCGGCGATGGCCGCCGCCACCTCGGCTGGCGGGAACTGCTCGCACAGCGCCAGCGCGTGGAGCGAGGCCACGGCGATGTGCTCCGCGTCGACCTCGAAGTGGCGGCGGAGGGCCTCGCGGGTGTCGCTGCGGCCGAATCCGTCCGTTCCGAGCGGGATGAACGGCTGCGGGAGCCAACGGGACACCATGTCGGGCACGGCCTTGAGGTAGTCGCTCGCGGCGACGATCGCTCCGGATCCGCGCAGAACCTCGGCCACGTACGAGCGTCGCGGCGCGACTTCGGGGTGCAACCGGTTCCAGCGCTCGGCTTCGAGCGCGTCGTTGCGGAGCAGCTGGTACGACGTGACGCTCCAGACGTCCGCCGCGATGTCGAAGCGATCGCGGAGGATGTCCTGCGCGCGCAGCACCTGCTGCATGATCGAGCCCGAGCCGAGAAGCGTGATCCGGCGCCGCGTTCCGCTCATTCTCCCGACTCCTCGCGCCTCCCGCTCGTCGTCGGGTCCCTCCGCCGCCTCGCCGCGGCGGAAGAGGTAGATGCCGCGCAGGATGCCGTCCTCGGCGTCCTGTGGCATCGGCGGCATCGGGTAATTCTCGTTGTAGAGCGTGATGTACGTGAACGCGTCCTCGTCGGCCTCGAGCATCCGGCGCAGCCCGTCCTTCACGATGACCGCGGTCTCGTAGGCGAAGGCGGGGTCGTACGCACGGACGCTCGGGACCGTGCTCGCGAGCACCTGGCTGTGGCCGTCCTCGTGCTGAAGGCCCTCGCCGTTCAGGGTGGTCCGTCCGGCCGTCGCGCCGAGCAGGAAGCCTCGCGCGCGCGAGTCGCCCGCTGCCCAGATCTGGTCCATGGTCCGTTGGAAGCCGAACATCGAGTAGAAGATGTAGAAGGGGATCATGTGCGTCGCGTGCGTCGCATACGACGTCCCGGCGGCGGTGAAGCTCGCCATCGAGCCCGCCTCGGTGATGCCCTCCTCGAGCACCTGGCCGTCCTCTGCTTCGCGGTACGGCATCAGCGTCTCCGCATCGACCGGCTCGTAGCGCTGTCCGAGCGGTGAGTAGATGCCGACCTCCTTGAAGAGCGGGTCCATGCCGAAGGTGCGCGCCTCGTCGGGGATGATCGGGACGATCCGCCTACCGACGTTCTTGTCGCGGAGCAGATTCCGCAGCAGCCGCGCGAAGGCCATCGTCGTCGACGCCGCTGCGCTACCGCTGCCCTTGGGGAACTCCGCGAACGCGGCGTCGTCGGGGAGCGCCAGCTTCGGCGCGCGGACGATACGCCTCGGCACGGCGCCGCCGAGCGCCCGGCGCCGCTCCATCAGGTACGCGATCTCATCGCTCTTCGGTCCCGGGTTGAAGTACGGCGCGTCCTCGAGCTTCGCGTCGGGGATCGGCAGCTCGAGCCGGTCGCGGAAGATCTTCAGCTCCTCGATCGAGAGCTTCTTCGCCTGGTGCGTCACGTTGCGCGCCTCGACGCTCGGACCGAGCGTCCAGCCCTTCACCGTTTGAGCGAGGACCACCGTCGGCGCGCCGCTGTGTCGGACCGCGGCGTGGTAGGCGGCGTACACCTTGCGGTAGTCGTGGCCGCCGCGCCGGAGCTTGCGCAGGTCGTCGTCGGAGAGGTGCTCGACCAGCCTCTTGAGCCGCGGGTCGGGCCCGAAGAAGTGCTCGCGGATGTAGGCGCCATCGGCGACGGTCATGCGCTGCGAATCGCCGTCGAGCCACTCGTTCATCTTGTTCACGAGCACGCCCTCGGTGTCGCGCGCGAGCAGGTCGTCCCATTCGCGCCCCCACAGGACCTTGATGACGTTCCAGCCGGAGCCGCGGAACACGGCCTCGAGCTCCTGGATGATCTTGCCGTTGCCGCGGACCGGCCCGTCGAGCCGCTGTAGGTTGCAGTTCACGACGAAGGTCAGGTTGTCGAGGCCTTCGCGCGCCGCGACGTGGAGGGCGCCGAGCGCCTCGGGCTCGTCGCATTCGCCGTCGCCGAGGAAGCACCACACGCGCGACGCGGACGTGTCGGTGATGCCGCGGTTCTGGAGATAGCGGTTGAAGCGCGCCTGGTAGATCGCGGCGAGCGGTCCCAGGCCCATCGACACCGTCGGGAATTCCCAGAACTCCGGCATGAGCCTCGGGTGCGGATAGGAGGACAGGCCCTCGCCGGGGACGACCTCGCGGCGGAAGTGGTCGAGCTGCGATCCGGTGAGTCGGCCCTCCAGGTACGCGCGGGCGTAGATGCCCGGAGAGGCGTGGCCCTGGAAGAAGATCTGGTCGCCCGACTGGCCGTCGTCCTTGCCGCGGAAGAAGTGGTTGAAGCCCACCTCGTACAGGCTCGCGGCCGACGCGTAGGTCGCGAGATGGCCGCCGATGCCCGGGTAGTCGTGGTTCGCGCGCAGCACCATGGCGACCGCGTTCCAGCGGATGAGCCGCCGGATGCGCAGCTCCATCGACTCGTCGCCGGGGAAGTACGGCTCCTGCTCGGGCGAGATCGTGTTGATGTAGCGCGTCTGCACCAGTGGCGGGAGCCCGACGTGCAGCATCCGCGCGCGCTTGAGGAGCTTGTAGAGGACGAAGCGGGCGCGCTCCGGCCCGCCGGCCTTGACGAGCGAGTCGAGGGAGTCGATCCACTCCTGCGTCTCGTCCGGATCGATGTCCGGAAGCTGGTGCTTGAATTCATCGAAAACGTCGTGCACGAGCCTCAATGGTACGCAGTCGATGGGTTCGCGGCCGATGCCTCGAGGCGTTCGTGCCCGGTACAGTTCGGTCATGCAGGATCGGCCGGCGCGACGGCGGCGACCCCGCGGTCCACGCCGCGGACGGCGCCCCGATCGGCCCACGCAGGCTCCGGCGCAGCCCACGCCGCCGCCGATCTCGCGCGTCCCAGCGTCACGTGCGCCCGTGCCGCGCCGCTCCGCGCCGCGACCGTCGCGCGGCCGCCCACGCCAGCGCCAGGCGCGCCCCGTCGACGAGATCCGGCCGGGCACGCGGTGCGTCATCCTGCTCGACTGCCGGGAAGGCGAGCCCGACCGCACCGGAGCGAAGGCCTCGTTCGAGGGCTTCTTCGATCCTGAGACCGGCGACCCGCGGCGGCAGGGGTTCGGGATCCCGCGCCTGCGCATCGCCGAGCCCGCCGGTGGTGACGCACCGCACACGCCTGAGCGTGTGTGGGGCTTCGAGGTCTGGTGGCGTCTCGATCCTGATGGCGCAGGCCTGATCGCGCAGGATCGTGAGGAGCTCGAGGTATCGAAGCGTTTACTCCGCGGCCTCGTGCGCGATTCGCGCCGCCAGGTGCGCCTGCGCACGGAAGTACCAGCCTCCTCGCGTACCACCGGCCCATAGCGCCCGACCTCCGCTCCCGTTCACATGTAGGGGAAGAACGGGGCGATCCGGAGGGGGACAGAGTTGTACCGGCTGGGGGACGTGAAGTTCTGGCAGAAGGTCCTCGTGGCACTGCTCGTCGTGGGCGTCATGCCCATCGCGCTCGTGAGCGTCGTCTCGATCACCAACACCCGTCGCGACCTCACGGACCTCGGCGTGACGAACATCCAGCAGCGCTCCGTCTCGAGCGCGCACGCGATCGACGCGTATCTGGGGAGCCGGCTCGGTGACATCGTGCTCGTGAGCCGCATCCCCGACGTCGTGCGCTACGCGGCCAACCAATCTGATCCGAGCGCCGGAGCGGCGGCCCGTGCCGCGCTCTCGGCAGCGGCCGCGCGCTCGCCCGAGTACGAATCGGTCGCGGTCGTAAACCTCGACGGCACCATCACCGCCGCCTCGATCAAGACCGACGAGGGCACCAGCGTGAAGTTCCGCGAGTACTTCCTGACCGCGAAGGGCGGCCAACCCTACGTGAGCGACCCGAGCTATTCGGTGATCACGAACAAGCCCGCGCTGTTTTTCTCGGCGCCGGTGGTCGATCCGACGAAGAACGCCGTCGTCGCCGTGGTGCGCACGCGCGTGAACCTCGCGGCGGTCTGGGACATCGTCGAGGGCGACGCCGACTCCGTCGGCGCGGGCGCGCACGGCTTCCTCGTCGACGACTACGGCATCCGCCTCGCCGTGTCGGAGACCAAGGGCAACCGCGACAACGCCGAGAAGCTGATCTACAAGCCGATCGCGCCGATCGACGCCGAGACCGCCAAGAAGCTCGCCGCCGACAAGCGCTTCGGCCAGCTGACGCCCGAGCAGCTCGTGGTGGATCCGCTACCGACCCTGAAGACGTCGCTGGACGGCCTGCGCGGTACCACGACGACGAACGCCGCGTTCTCGTTCGGCGGCGGGTCCGCCGAGCAACGCGGCGTCGTGACGCGCCTGGCCACCAAGCCCTGGGCATACGTGCTCGCCGTCCCGCTCGGGACGTACACGAAGGCCGCGGACAACGCGACGCTCAGTGCCGCGGGCATGGTCCTCATCGGTATCCTCATGGCAGTCGTCATCGGCATCCTGCTCACGCGGTCGCTCGTCGGCCCGCTTCGCGGCCTGGTCGGCCAGGCGACTCGCGTGTCGACCGGTGACGTGGATCTTCGCGTCGCGGCGTTCGATACGCACAGCGGTGACGACATCACGCGCGAAGTCGCGTCGGCCTTCGACCGGCTTCTGAGCGCTCTTCGCTTCTACGCGCTCGCCGACGATGCGGAGCCCGGCGAATGACGCTGTCCGCGGCGGTGACCGCGGTGGCCAAGCAGTACGTCGGACCGGCCGGGCCGGCCTTCCTGTCGCGCGAGTTGAAAGTGCTCGGCGTGACCGCCGAGACGCTGACGCCGGGTCACGTCTTCATGCTGTCGCAGCGGGCGAGGCACTCCGCGCTTCGGCTCATGGAGCCCGCACGCGCGGATGAATTCGCCGCGGCGCTCGCCGGCTGCGCCGTGAACGTGGACGCGAGCGGCGGTGACCCGCGCACGGCCCGCATCGCCCTCCTGCGCGAGGCTGTCGCCGTCGCGCCGACCGATCTGACAGCCCACCGGCGTCTCGCCGCGACGCTGGCGAACTCCGACGACATGGCCGGCGCGTCGGCCGAGTACGAGCGCTTCGTCGGGACGATGCTCGCCAACGGCGACGGCCAACGAGCGCTCCTCGAGATCACCTACGCGCGCGAGACGCTGGGCGAGCGGCCGGAGCTGCTCGCGCTCGTCGACCGGCTCGTTCCGGCCGGCTCTCGCGCGCCCGCGCACCCCGTTGCGTCCCCCGCGAAGGCCGCCGCGGCCGAGGCCACCCCGCCTCGCGCCGCGGCGACCCAGTTGCCTCCGGCACCGGCCGCACGCGCCGCCTCCGGCGCGGCCGCGACAGCGCCCGCTACTCGGGTCTCCGTTCCCGTCGCCGCTTCTCCGATGCCGCCCGCGGTCGAACCCGAGCTCGACCTCCCGACCGCCGATTGGCGGGCGATGGCGCTCATCGGCTCGCATCAGCCCTCGGCCACCCCGGCGACCCTGCGCACCGCACGTCGCCTGCTCGACGAGCACAAGATCGACGCCGCGTCGGACCTGCTGCTCGACTACATCGGCGCGGGCTATACCGACCGCGAAGCGCAGCGGCTGCTCATCGAAGTGGACTGCGGCATCGGGCGCAAAGAGATCGCGCGCGAAAAGTGCCGGTTGCTCGGCACCGCCTACCGGCTCGATGGGCGCATCGATAGCGCCTCCGACGTGGAGCGCTTCGCCAGCTTCATCTGACGCCCGGCGACACTAGCGCGTGAGGTCGACGTCGAGGGTGAGCGAAGCCGGTGCGCCCGCACCGGTGACATCAAGGCGCGCTTCCCACTCGCCCGGCATCGCGAAGGGCAGTACGGCCACGAGCCGACCGGTGCCATCGGGCATCGCGACCGCATCGAACGAGCCGTGGTCCATGTAGCGCATGTGCGCGGCGACGCGGACGGTCGCGCCGGTCGGGAAGGATCCGTCGGCCGCGGTCAGCGCGATCAGGAGGCGCCGCGTCCTCCCGGTGTCACGGACCAGGCGCAGCGACGCGCTGAGGTCCGCGCCGAGCGGAATTGCCTGATCGGTAGCGAGCATCGTCGGGATCCCGCCGACCACCAGCGCGAGCGGCTCGGCCGGGAGGATCGGGCGCGCCACGCCATCGTGTCGGCCGGTCGCGCCGAGCGCGACGGCGGCGGTCGCGCCAGCGATGAGCAGCGCGAGGACGGCGGCGATGACGATCCGGGGAAAGCGCTTCACCGCTACGAGGGTGGGCTCCGCGGGTGCGATCGGGACAGAGCCGACGGTCACGTTCTCGCCGTGCCGTTCGGCCCGAGGGCCTCGACGAGGGCCGACCATGGCAGCAGCGCGCAGCGCCGCCGCGAGGGCAGCAGGCGCACCTCGGCAAGCGCCGCGAGGCGCACTGGCAGCGGTCGCCGGCGCGCCAGTCCGGCCTCGAGGTCGTCAGCGAGACCGCGCGCGTCCGCCGCCGTGAGGCCCGGCACGAGCTCGGCGAGCAGAGCCGCGGAGGCGCGTGTGATCGCGCAGCCGTCCGTGCGGTGCGCCACTTCGCGGACGCGTTCGGCTTCCACGATGACATCGAGCTCGATCTCGTCGCCGCAGAGAGGGTTCGAGCGGTGGACCGACGCCGTCGGGCGCGACCGCAGCGTGCGGCCGGCGTCGGCTGATGCCGCGAGCGTGACGAACGCGCGGTCGTAGAGCGTCATCGCGCGAGCTGAGCCGCGGCGTCGCTGATCACGTGCGTTGCGCCGCTCAGTAGCAGCACGCCGTAGACCGCCATGATCCCGGCGCTGGCGATCGAGAGGTAGCGCGCGTTGCGCTCCAGGTGTCCGAGGAGCGGCAGGACGCGCGACATCGCGAGCGCCGCGACGACAAGCGGCACGGCGATCCCGAGCGAGAAGAGGAAGAGCGTGACCGCTCCCGCGAGCGGCGACGCCGTCGTGAACACGTACGCGAACATCCCGAGCACCAGCGCGGCGCCGAAGCACGTCATGCAACCGGTGGCGAACGCCAGGCCCAGCACGATCGTCCCGACCGGACCGTTGCCGAAACGTCCGGCCATGCCGAGCACAGGCATCTTGCAGACGAGCGGCGCGCGCGCCTGGACGGCGATCCGCGCGGCCATCGCCAGGACGATGAGCCCCGCGACGATGGTGATGGGGCGGCGCGCGTCCTCGAGGAGCGTCGTCGCGCTGAGCGACTGCGCGGCGAACCCCGCGGCCGCGCCGGCCACGGTGTACACGAGGACGATGCCCGAGACGAAGAGCACCGCGGTGCGCAGGACCGGTGCGCGCCGGACGCCGCGGTCGGCCTCGGCGAGCGACAGGCCCGCGACGCTCGGCAGGAAGTAGGCCGAGAGCTGCAGCAGGCACGGCCACATCGACGCGAGCAGACCCGCGAACAGCGATGCGACGAGGCCGGCCGACATGCCGGAGCTCGACGACGACTCGCCGTACGCGATCGGGGTCGTCCACGTCATGACGGCGCGATCGGTGCCGCTGCCGGAGAGGAGCATCTCGATCGTGTGGTCTTCATCGACCATCCTCGCGGGCACGTCGCCGAAGATGACGGCGCTCGTGCGGTGGTGGACGGCGTCGGTCAGGACACGGACCTCGGTCGGTACCGCGAGCAGCGTCCCGTCGATCCGCAGGATCGGGCCGAAGTGGTGAGGCAGGTCGCCGTAGTGGGCGTTCTCGATCGAGACGAACGTCACGGCGCGGTCGGCGCCGACGGCGAGCCCCTCGGTCGAGCGGCCGGTGAGCTGGAAGAAGCGAAGCGGGGTGAGGATCGCCTGGGTGTCGCCGCCCTCCGTCGGGGCCGAACGGGTCAGGCTGGTCGCGAGCTCGACCGCGGCCTGCGGGCCGAGCGCCCCGGGCGATGTGGCCGAGGCGACTGGAAGAGCGCGGAAGGCGAGCACGACCGCGATCGCCAGGGCGAGGACCCCGAGCGCGACCGCGATGGTCCGCGGTGGGGGCGGCGCGTGCCGCCCCCACCTCTGCGCCGTGATCACTTGACGTTCAGCGTGAAGGACATGGTGTTCGGGTGGTACGCGCAGATGACCTTCAGCGTCTGCGGCGTCTGAGGTGCTGTCCAGCTGTAGGTGATCTTGGCTCCCGGAGCGACGTCCGGGCTGAGCAGGTTGACGTTGCCGAGGCCCACGAGGTTGTGCTTCTCGTCGTCCCCGTTCGTCAGCGTGAACTTGATCGTCTCGCCGGCCTTCACGTCGAGCGACGTGATGTCGTAGACGAAGTTCCTGGAGTTGATCGTGACTTCGCGCGGTCCCGTCGCCGTCGTGGTGGTCTGGGTCTGAGTAACCGGTGCGGGCAAGGAGACCTGGATCACGAGGGCGCCGTTGGGGCTCTTGTTCGTCTTCGCGGTGAAGTCGTTCGGCTGGGCCGGTGGCATCCACGAGACTTCGGTGCTCTTGCCGGGCTCGAGGACGAGGCCACTGAGGCCGAGCTCGAGGCTGTCGAAGGTGATCTTGCCGGCGCCGGTACCGGCGGTGTTCTTGATGGTGACGCGCGTGCGCTGGCCGGTGGTGAAGTTGACGCTCTTCTGGAGGAAGCCGCTTCCGTTCAGCGCGATGGTGACCGTTGGCGAGGCGACGTAGTCGCGCTGCGCCTTGAGCGCGCTGCCGTGCAGGCCGGCGTAGTCGGCGACGACCTCGCCGATGACGCCGCCCTTGCCGTCATCCTTGTACTGGACGAACGCGCCGCCGTGGATGTCCCCGTCGGCGGGGTCTCTGACGACGGTCTTGAGCGTTTCGGTCGCGGCGTCGACCACGTAGATCGCGTGCTCCGCGTTCGAGGTGTACCAGAGCTCCTTACCGTCGGGCGAGAGGATCGAGTGGTCGGTGGTGAGGCCGATCCCGATGACGTTCGAGACGCCCATCGTGGCGAGATCGATCACCGTGCTGGTACGGCCCTGCTGGTTGTAGCCGGGGCCCTCGCCCTTGTCCGCGGTGTAGAGCTTGGTCTGGTCGTAGGAGATGCGGGCGCCCCAGGGGCCCGGGCCCGTCTGGACCTCGCTCTCGTCCTTCATGGTGTCGAGGTTGATCTTGTGGATGCGCGCCTCGGCTCCGGACGTCACGTAGGTGTACTTGCCGTCGAGGGAGATCTCGGCCCAGAGCGGGTCGATCATCGGCGTCATGCCGACGACCTTCCACGTCTTGGCGTCGACCTTCGCGACGTAGCCGTCCATCTTGTCGCGGAAGGCGGCCTGCGGCGCGGGGACCGTGACGACGATGAACTTGCCGTCGGGCGAGCCGGTGCTCACGTACGGGTTGCCCTCGAAGTCGCCGTTCGACAGCCCGCCGACGACGGCGTTCTTCTGGCTCGGGTCGAGGACGTAGAAGCCGGATCCGGTGAAGCCCCAGTTGAAGTCCTCGCCGATGATCAGGTCCTTGCCGCTGTTAGCGTCGTGGAACAGCTTCTGGTGGTGCGGCCGGCCGAGCGTCGTGATGGTCTGCACGACCTCGAACGTCCGCGCGTCGAGGACGTCGATGTGGTTGTTGCTGCCGAGCTGCGGCAGGTAGACGAACTTGCCGTCGCCGGACACCGCGATGCCGTGGCTGGAGTTGCCCTCGCCGTCGACGGGCGAGACCTCGGCAACGGTGTTCTTGGTCTTGGCGTCGATGACCCAGACCGCGTTCTTGGTGTTCGTCGCGCCCCAGGCGGTGCTTGAGTTCGAGAAGAACGCGACGTCGCCGGCCTTCGGGGTGAAGAGCGGCTTGCCGGTCGCGGGCTTCAGGTCGGAGACGATGACGCCGAGGCGCGAGCCCCAGTCCTTCGCCAGCAGGTTCGGGCCGGGAGCGGGAGGCGCGAAGCCCGTCGGCGCGGTCGCCTGGCCCTGTGCGGGCGCGGCGGGGAGTGCCGACTGCTGGACGGTGACGGGTGGCGTACTGGCCTTCGTGTCGGTCGGGCTGGTGCACGCGAGTCCGACGATGGATGCGGCACCGAGCACCGCGATGACGCTGCGTGGGATCGAACGCATCGGGTCCACCTTCCTCTCTCTAGTTGACGGTCAGCGCTGTGTGCATGCCGACGAGGTAGTGCGCGGGCTCGTTGCACATGACGACGTATTTGCCGCTCGACAAGTCCACGGTGAATTCCTTCGTCTCGCCTGCCGCTATCTGGCCGCTGCCGGCGACCTTGCCGCGCTCGTCGGCGCGGGACGCGTCCTGGGGATCGGCCGGGATCTTGTCGTGGGCGAGGTTCGTCTTGAGGACGACGAGGCTGTGCACGACGCTGCCGGTGTTCTTCACGGTGAAGGTGACCTTGCCGGGCGCGACGGTTGTGGCGCCCAGGGTCACCATGTTGTCGGTCAGGCTGATCGCGACGCTGCCGCCGGCGCCCGCGCCGCCGCCGGACGAAGCGGCGCCGCCACACGCGGCCAGGACCAGGATCGCGATGCCCGCGACGATCGTTACGCGCTTCATGCTTCACCTCCGGTCCTGTCGGGCTCTGCCCCGCGACGCGGACCTGAGGGCGACGCTAGGGAGCGCGGCACCTTCTCAGAAGGGTCGGCGGGCACGTCCTCACGAGCCGAGCGGCCCTCCGTGCTAGAGCACTTCGTCCCGGCCGAAGGTGCCGCGGCAGTGCCGGAGTGCCTCCGGAAATAAGGCCGCCTGGCCCTGTGGTGGCACGCGTGGCCGCACGAAACTGACCGATGCAAGCGAAGGAGGCCCACATGAACACTCTGAAAACGCAACGGATCATCACGGACCCGCCGATCGCGCGGTTCCTGTTCAGCGACACGCGCATGGCACTCGTCTGGTTCGCGATGCGCCTCTACATCGGCTACGACTGGATCGAGGCCGCCAGCCACAAGATCACCGATCCCGGATGGGTCGAGACGGGCAAATCGCTACAGGCCTTCTGGGTGAAGGCCGCGGCCGTCCCCGCGCCGCCGGCGAAGCCCGCGATCAGCTTCGACTGGTACCGCGGGTTCTTGCAATTCCTGATCGACACCGGCTCATACACCTGGTTCGGCAAGCTGATCGCTTTCGGCGAGCTCACGATCGGCATCGCGCTCATCGCGGGCGCGTTCGTCGGCGTCGCCGCGGTGGCCGGCGCGTTCATGAACATGAACTTCATGCTCGCGGGATCGGCGAGTACGAACCCGATCCTCTTCTTGGGCGCCGTGCTGCTCATCCTCGCGTGGAAGACTGCCGGCTACATCGGCCTCGACAGCATCCTCCTGCCGGCGCTGGGCACGCCCTGGAAGCCGCAGACCAGGGTGGAGTCGCTGCCCCGCACCGGAGCTCCTCAACCCGCGACGCTGTGACCCCGGCTAGATCCGAGGCCTCCGCTTGGCCATGTACGCCGCGGCCTCGGCGCGGCGGGAGAGGCCCAGCTTGTCGAGGACCCGGCTCACGTAGTTCTTCACCGTCTTCTCGGAGAGGAACAGGGCCTCCGCGATCTCGCGGTTCATCTTGCCTTCCGCGAGGTGCTCGAGGACCTTGCGCTCCTGCTCGGTGAGCGACGCCAGCGCCGGGTCCTCGTCGCGGCCCTTGCGGATGCGCTCGAGGACCTTGCCCGTGACGTCAGGGTCCAGCAGCGAGCGGCCGGCGGCGACCGCCTTGACCGCTTCCGCGACGGCCTGTCCTCGGGTCTGCTTCAGCAAGTAGCCCGCGGCACCGGCGACGATCGACGCGAACAGCGCGTCGTCGTCGGCGTAGGAGGTGAGCATGATGACGCCGGTCTCGGGCCGCGCCTCGCGGATCTCCCGGCACGCCTCGATGCCACTGCCGTCGGGGAGTCGCACGTCCATGATCACGACGTCCGGCTTCGCACGCGCACAGCCTTCGACCGCTTCGGCGGCGGTCCCCGCCTCGCCGACGACGGTCATTCCCTCCTGACGGCCGATGAGTCCCCGCAGTCCCTCGCGCACGACCTCGTGGTCGTCGCAGATGAAGACGCGGATGCTCATGCGGTCACCGGGCGGATGGTGGGAAGGACCATTCGGACGAGAGTCCCTTCTCCGGGCCTCCCACTGATCTCGAGGCGGCCGCCCAGCGAGAACGCGCGCTCGCGCATGTTCCGCAGGCCGAGGCCGCCATGCACGCGCTCCGGGTCGAAGCCCACTCCGTCGTCACGCACCTCCAGGGCCACCGCTCCCTCCTCGGACTGTATCCGGACGCTCGCCCGACGAGCTCGCGCATGGCGCGCGACATTGCCGAGCGCGTCCGCGGCGACGTAGAAGATCGCCTCGCGCGCTTCCCGGTCCAATCCTCGGTCCGTGTCGGTGGGGACCTCCACCGTGACGTCGAGCAGCGCGTTCCGCCCGACCTGGTCCGCCAGTGACGGCAGCGATTCGGAGAGCGGCCGATCGCTACCGCGGATCGGCCGAAGCCCGAGCACGTACCCGCGAAGGTCCGCGATCGATGCGTTCAGTACGTCGACGAGACGATGAATCGTGTCGCGTGTTTCCGCCGGCGCCGTGGCCGCGCGGTCCGCGGCGGCCTCCATCTGCAGGCTGACGCCGTAAAGCGACTGGATCGCGCCGTCGTGCAGGTCCATCCCGATCCGGTGCCGTTCCTCGAGGACGGCGATTCGGCCCACCTGGTCGTAGAGCCTCGCGTTCTCGATCGCGATGGCCGCCTGCGCGGCGAGCGCCTTGAGCGCCTCTTCGTCGTCCGCGCTGAACTCAGGCGCGTCGCGTTTCTCGGTGAGGTACAGGTTACCCACGGAACGGCCGCGCCAGGTGATGGGGACGCCAAGGAAGCTGTGCATCGGTGGATGCTCCGCCGGGAATCCGACCGACGCCGGGTGCTCCGCGATCTCGCGGAGCCGGATCGGATGTCCCTCGCGTGGCAGAAGGCCGAGGATCCCGCCGCCGACGGGGAGGCGGCCGATCCGCGCCCGCTCCGCCGGCGTGATCCCGGAGGTGAGGAAGCGGGTGACGACGCCGTTCTCGTCGAAGGTGCCCAGCGCCGCGTAGCGCGCGTCGCCGACGATTGCGGCGAGGTCGGCGATCTTCTGCAGCAGCGCCTCGGTGTCGAGCTCGGCGCTGAGCGAGAGGCCGGCCGCGTTGAGCGCGCGCAGGCGCCGATGCTGGACCATCTCGCGCTGGTAGAGCTCTCCGAGCCGCGCGAGGATGACTGCGGAATAGGCCACGACGCCGGCGGCACCGACGCCGAGCATCGCGATGCGCGCGGTCGTCGGGTCGAGGGCGGGTTCGAGCACGAACGCATCGAGCCAGATGAGCGCGGCGAGAAGCGCGATCGGCACGACGAGCGCCGCAACAAGAAAGCGGCGGGGGAAGACCCGCCGCTCGAGCAACCCGCCGACGTCCACCGGGAAGATTATCGGCGCCTCCCGAGATCCGACACGCTGAACTCAACCAGGACCTTCATCACGCCGAGAGTGGACGCCGGCGACCGTCCGAGGGAGTGCCACAGTTCCCTCGCTCCCGGGACGTTCGGCCCTATCCCGGTTGCGGACACCGGCGGACGATGTCGGCGTGGGGATCGGTGAAGTCGTCGATCTCGGGGCTCTTACGGTGATCGCGATCGCGGTCGCCGTCGTGCTGGGCGGCCTCAGCGCCCAGCTGTTCCTGCGGGCGGCGGACAACGCGCGCGACCGTGACGAACGCGCTCGGATGGAGGAACGGACATGAGATGGCCATTCGCGGGCGGCGAGGACCGACACCTGATCGACGGCGAGCGTGTCTACTGCAGGCTTGAAGGACGCGACGTCGATACGGAGCGATGCCTCGCGTGCGTGCGGCTCGAGCGCTACGTCGGCGACGGTCAGGCGTACATCGTCTGCCGCCCGCCGAGCCGCGGGCTACCGGAGATCGCCGCTTGAGCGGGACGCCGCTGGCTCGATCCACCGATAGCCTTGGCACATAGCGGCGACGTACTCGCTTCGCTCGCGTCGCCGTCGGGGCCGAATCGATAGACTCGGCGTCTAGCGGCGACGTACGGGCCTTCGGCCCTCGTCGCCGTCGAGGGCTTCGACCGGCGAGCAACAGCGGCGACGTACTCGCTTCGCTCGCGTCGCCGTCGTCGGGGCCGAATCGAAAGTAAACTTTCGATCGTCCCCTCCTAGGCGACGTAGCCAAGTGGTAAGGCAGAGGTCTGCAAAACCTCCATCACGGGTTCGATCCCCGTCGTCGCCTCAGAGCCGGATGCTGCGAGCGTACGATTCGCCTTCCGATGCGCCGGGCAGTCCTCATGACGCTGATCCTGGCGCTTCCCGCGTGTGGCGCGCCCGTCGCGGCGCCAGACGCCGCCAACGCGACCTACCAGATCGAGCGCGCGTCGGTCACGCTCGTCGCGGGGCGTGCGGAGGTTCCGGCCGCGCCCGGATCCGCGGCGAAGGCCGTGACGACGCTCGGCTCCCGCGCGACCGGCGACCTCGACGGTGACGGCCGGCCGGATGTCGCGGCGATCCTCGTCCAACAGCCGGGAGGGACCGGGACGTTCACCTACGTCGCGGTGCTGCAGAATCTCGCGGGCGGCGTGAAGGCGACGAACGCGGTGCTCGTCGGAGACCGAGTGAACGTCCAGGCGATCCGCGTAGACGGAAGGACCGTCGTGATCGAGTATCTCGACCGCAGGCCGGGCGAACCGTTTTCGGCTACGCCGAGCGTCGCGACGACCAAGAAGCTCGTGCTGAGCGACGGCCAGCTCATCGCCGCGTAGCCGTCGCCGCGCGCCGCGACGCGTGATCGACGGGGACGAAAGACGCTAGACTGACCGGCACAACTGAATACGCGATACGGCCAGAGGTGCGATCGCCAGCAAAGCCGTCGAGGAGCGAGCTTCCACCGACGCGGCGCGAGGGGTGATCGCCGAAGGGAACGACCGGACTCGGGGTCGCTCGCCTGGTCCGCCTTCCGGAAGGGGACGGACTGTCGCGACGGAGCGGAAGCAAACCCGTCGCGGAGCGCTGACCGCATCAAGGGCTTCGATGGCATCGGAGGCTTGAGTGCGTTAGGGCGCTCGGGCCTTTTTGTTTGCGTGAAGGGAGGTCGGCGTGCCGGTAGCGGGGTTCGCGATCATCGACTCGACGCTCCGCGAGGGAGAGCAGTTCTCGAACGCGCACTTCAGCACGGACGAGAAGGTGCGTATCGCGAAGATGCTCGACGCCTTCGGCGTCGAGTACATCGAGCTCACCTCGCCCGTCGCCTCGCCGCAGTCGTGCGAGGACCTCAAGACGGTCGCCGCCTTGGGCCTGAACGCGAAGGTCCTCACACACGTGCGCTGCCACATGGACGACGCGCGCGTCGCGGTCACGACCGGAGTGACCGGCATCGACGTGCTCTTCGGTACCTCCTCCCTCCTGCGCGAGTTCAGCCACGGCAAGAGCGTCGACGAGATCATCGAGGAGGCGAGGCAGGTCATCGCCTTCATCAAGGACCACGGCAAGGAGGTCCGCTTCTCGAGCGAGGACTCGTTCCGCTCGACCGAGGGCGACCTCCTCAAGGTCTACACCGCCGTCGACAAGATGGGCGTCGACCGAGTCGGCGTCGCTGACACGGTCGGCATCGCGACTCCCCGACAGTGCTACGCGCTTGCCGTCGAGCTACGCCATCACATCAGCTGCGACATCGAATTCCACGGTCACAACGACACCGGGTGCGCGATCGCGAACTCGTACTCGATCCTCGAAGGTGGCGCCACGCACATCGACACGAGCGTCCTCGGCATCGGCGAACGCAATGGCATCACCCCGCTCGGCGGTTTCGTCGCGAGGATGTATGCCGACGACCCGGCGCACATAAGGAAGAAGTACGACCTGCGGATGCTCCGCGAGCTCGACGAGCTCGTCGCCTCGCTGGTGCGGATCGAGATCCCGTTCGACGAGTTCGTCACGGGCAAGTACGCGTTCCATCACAAGGCTGGCATTCACACCAAGGCGATCTACCTGAATCCGAACTCGTACGAGATCCTCGATCCGGCCGACTTCGGGCTCGCGCGCACGATCAACGTCGCGCACCGGCTGACCGGAAGGCACGCCATCGACCACCGCGCGAAGGAGCTGGGGCTCAGCTTCGGCGAGGACGAGCTGAAGCAGATCACGCTCAAGATCAAGACGCTCGCGGACGGCGGGCCTCTCTCGATGGAGCAGCTCGACAGCCTGCTGCGCGAGTGGGTCGTCGCATGATCAGCGCTACCGTTGGGCCTGAGGTGCCGGTCGCATGAGCAAGACGCTCGCCGAGAAGATCCTGTCGCGCCAGTCGGGCCGCGACGTCAGCGCGGGCGACCTCGTGATCGTTCCGATCTCGCGCGTGATGGTCCACGACTCGGTCATCGACGCGGTCATGGCCGGACTGCGCGATCTCGGCAAGGACCACGTGTGGGACACCTCGAAAGTGGGTGTGTTCGTCGACCACGCCGCGCCCGCTCCGACGCCGGTCGTCGCCGACTCGCACCGCGTCCTGCGCCAATGGGTGAAGGCTCAGGGGATCGAGACGTTCTACGACGCGGGCGAGGGCGTGTGCCACCAGATCATGGTCGAAGAGGGCTACTGCGAGCCCGGCACGGTTATCGTCGGGAGCGACTCGCATTCGAACTCGTACGGCGCCGTCGGCGCGTTCGGCGCGGGCATGGGCGCGACGGACATCGCAGTCGCGCTCGGCCTGGGACGGACGTGGCTGCGGGTTCCCGAATCGATTCTGGTCCGATTCAAAGGACATCTCCGGCGCGGCGTCACGGTGAAGGACGCGATCATGCGCGTCGTCCGCGAGATCGGGACCGACGGCGCGCGCTACGCATGCGTCGAGTTCCACGGCGCGGGCGGACTTCCGCAGGGCGACCGCATCACCCTCGCGGGCATGACGACCGAGATGGGGGCGAAGGCCGGGATCGTCGTGGGGACGCCCGAGGCTCCCGACTGGCTGTATCCGGATCCCGACGCGAGCTACCTGAACGCCATCGAGATCGATCTCGACACTCTCGAGCCCCAGATCGCGATCCCGCCGCGCGTCGACCAGGTGTCGGACGTCAGCGAGGCCGTCGGCATTCCGGTCGACGTCGTGTTCCTCGGGTCGTGCACGAACGGCCGGCTCGTGGACATGCAGCAGGCGGCGCGCGTCCTGCGCGGACGGCGCATCTCGCCCGAGGTGCGCCTCGAGGTCGTGCCGTCCTCCCGCCGTCAGTTCGAGGACGCGATGGCCGACGGAACGCTGGGCGTGCTGTCGGCGGCGGGCGCGGTGATCGGGTCCTCGGGCTGCGGGCCCTGCCTCGGCCGCACGGGGGGAGTCCTCGCGGGTCAGGAGGTCTGCTTCTCGACCGCGAACCGCAACTACCGCGGCCGTATGGGCTCAGCCGACGCGTCCATCTACCTGGGTTCACCGCTCGTCGCGGCGGTCGCGGCGCTCACGGGTGTGATCGATGATCCGCGGCCGTACCTCGACGCCGACGAAGCCACGTTCGACGCGCTCGTCGCGAAACGTCGCGCCGAGCGGTCCGGCCGTGGCGCCGCGTCGGTGCGGTCCGGTGATCGCGCTCGTGAGCTGATCGCGATGATGCCGGTGCGCAGCTCGCCCTGGGTCATCGGGATGGACCAAGAAGATTGAGCCCTCGCGCCTGGGTCTTCGGCGACGACCTCGATACGGATCAGATGGTCCCCGGCCGCTACGCGCCGTTCATGGTCGGTCAGGACAAGTTCCACACCTACGCCTTCCACGACGCCCGCCCGGAATTCGCGAAGGAGGTCCGTCCCGGCGACGTGCTGGTCGGCGGGACCAATTTCGGCGCCGGAAGCTCGCGCGAATACGCGGTCGCCGCGCTGCAGAAGCTGGGCGTCGGCGGGATCGTCGCCAAGAACTTCGCGCGCATCTTCTTCCGGAACTGCATCAACCTCGGCATTCCGGTCCTCGAATCCGACAACGCCGTCGATCTCGTCAGTGACGGCGATGAGGTGACGCTCGACCTGGCGGCGGGCCTCCTGCGGTCGCCGCGAGGTGACGCGAAGCTGCGGCCGCTCGCGCCGTTCGCGCAGGAGATCCTCGCCGCGGGCGGTGTGGTCGCGTACCTGCGCGAGCACGGAGACTTCCCCAAAGTCCGCTCGGTGAACTCCGGCTAGGGGGTTCCGTTTACTCAGCGTCCTTGGCCGCGCGGATGCTATCGATAGCTTGCAGACACTCTCTTGTTTCGCGATGGTCACGATTCCGTGTATTGCGCCTGGACAAAGTAATGCGAAAATGATCGACGGCTAGCCAGTTTGTTGACTAACCCCTTGACGAACTAAAAGTCTAGAAAGTTCGGAGCGGCCTTCCGTTGATGCGGAGGTCCGCCACGGGGAGACGGTGCCGACTTCGTCTGATGAAGACGTGCGGCAGATGCAGCGTCGCGCGGCGTTGGGTATCCCGCGGGAAACCCCTGTGGCCGGCAAAACAAAAAAAGCAAACGCGCGTGTCGCGTGTACGGAAAGGAGCGCCCAATGTCCCGGGTGTTACCTCGGGTCTCGCAACTGTTGACCGTGATCATGCTCGTCGTCGCGTCGGCCCTGGTCAACGACAAGCCGGCTCGAGCAAGCGACATTCACGCGTACTCGTACGTCTATACGCAAGCCAACGCTTGGGCACAGACGGGATTGCTCGTGTACCGCGCCGACAGCGACGTGACGATCACAGCACCCAACTGCTCGTCCTCGCCAACATTGGGCACAGGCGATGTTGTCTACCAGTCCGCATGGATGTACACGCAGGACTTTTCGTTTACGACCTGGTTTGAGTTAGGGACCGGGCACCGGGCCAGTAGCTGTCGCTTCTGGTTCTGGGGGTATGGCGATACGTCCGGATGGCATCCGTACGGGTGGCAATTCATCTCGACATATGACTCACACACCTTCGACTTCTACCGTATCAATGGAAACTGGTCCTTCTACATCGACAGCTCCAACGTTTGGAATCTGACATCGACGTGGTCTGGGACAGAGGTGCTAACCGGCCTCGAGACGTACGAGAGCACTGCGACGGCTCCAGCCACGCATTACGGAGTGGCCTCGGCCGCTAGCACGAAGTTGCAGTACACCGTCGCCGAGGGCCCATGGGGACCGTGGCCCAATGGAACCGATAACGCGCCAACCGCACCGCTGTGTGGGCGCTGGGCGACCAATCCGGTCGACTGGATCGCCGGTGAGAACACGACGTGCTGACAAGAACGACCCTTCCTCAGCTCTCGCCTCCAAATGTGGCAGGTTCCAACAACCTGCTCAACCTGCTGGTGCGTTTTTGGAACCGAATGGCCCTCTCGGCCGTTGCTAGTGCTGATTCATTTCCCCGCAAGTCGGACCGCCGACAACTTTCGAGATCAGGAGGAGGAAATGCCGAAGGCCACATCTAAGAGCGCCATGATTGGCGCGGTGGTTCTCGCGTCGGCCTTGGTAGCTGCGGCCGCAGGGATCTTCACTTGGTATCAGGCCCAAGCGGAGGCTGGCTTTCTGCCGCAGCCTGAGTGTTCCGGACCGGGTCTGGCGGTCGCCCGCCAGGCCGATCCCACCGCGCAGCTTGCGGCTTCTTTCGCCACGACTGTCCAGCAGTTCGTCACCTGGGAAGAGACGAGGAACGCGAGTGTCAAACCAACGTCACCGGCCCGCCGACGAGATCCCGGAGAGCGTTTAGTGATGTGCTACTACGACGGCACCTACACCGGGATTCCGACGCCGCCGAGGGCCTCGACTGACTACTCACGGATGATCGTCGCGGTCATGGCTGACGGATCGACGCGCGTCGTAACCGTTGGTCCCAAGGCTACGAATCCCCTCACAGGGCCGACGCCGTAGTGACGCGTCAGTTGGAGGACGGCCGCAGGGCGCGACCTGAAGTCGACGCGGAGGGATTCGTCGACCGCAGCCGTGCCTTGCGGTCGCGGCTTCGCTCCAAGCGGGTCGGGGTGGGCGACGACTCTGCGCCAGCCCCCGAACTGGCTAGGAACGGTCCCGACCCGGACGAACTGACCCGCTTGCACCCCGAGTGGTCGCCCACGCGAGCTAGCCGTTGCTATATCGAGTCGCAGCGATCGAAAAGGCGGTCCGGCGGCCTTCGGTGGATCACAACTGGACCGAGGGGGCTATGACAAATCTGTGCCTAATCGACGAGCTCGGGGGCTTCGTCTCGCAGATCGCTCGGACCGCACGAAGTGCCCCATCTTGCTTGGGCTTCGTCCAAAGACAATCTCGCCCCTACCGGGCCGCTCCTCGGGCCATGGCTGCCAGGTCCCTGCGACCTATGGGAGGTCGTCGCGCATCCATTCGGTCACCGCGGTGAGCATCCGCTGGCGCGCCGCGGCGGGCGCGAAGTCGTGGTCGGCTCCGTCGATCGTCACGATCCGGTTCCGGACCCGTGCCTGCGTCAGGACCGCGGCGTAGCGCTCCGCGTCGCCGTATGGGACCTGCGTATCACGCGCGCCCCAGACGAGCAGCACGCGGGCGCGGGTGCGCGACAGCTCGGCCACCGGCTTCCACTTGCCGTCCGCCTCGGTGCGCGCGAAATGGGCGGGCGCCGCGGCGAGGACGGCTGCCTTGAGGCGCGAGTCGCGTCCCGCGGTGATCGCGGCGACCGTTCCGCCGAACGAGAAGCCGACGATCCCGAGTGCGCCGGAGAGCCTCGGGTGCGCCTTGAGCAGCCGCAGCGCCGCCGCCGTGTCGGCCAGGGCGCTCTCGAGCGTCATCCGAGGCGGCTCGTGGTCGCGGTACGCGAAGCGGAGCGCGCCGATGCCCGTCGTCGCGAGCGCGTCACACGTCGCGACGATGTGCGGCTGCTCCGGGTGCCCACCGAACCCGTGCAGCACCGCCGCGCCGCCGACCGATTCGCCCTCGGGCAGGTGCAGGATGCCCTCGACGTCCGTGCCCGCGACCGGGAAGGACACGCGCTGCAGCACTACTCCGGTGCGCGCGCGCCGGTAGCTGCGTCCGGCAACGGCCTAGCTGGCGAGACCCTGTGTCGATGGGGGGCTAGAGAGCAGATGGTGCATGGCAACGAGGAACTTCGCCGGGTATTCGGCCGACCGGTCGCGTAGCTCGTGGATCAGCCGTTCGGTCCACTCAGGCAGCGTGTCGAGCCATTTGACCTCGACGAGCACGCCCTCTTCTTGGCCGATCGCCGGCCCCAAAAGCGACTTATCGCCGTTCGCGGAGACCCTCCGATACGCAACTTCGCGGTCGGCCGTCACCCGCACCTCCCCGCGGCGGGATTCGTAGGCCTCGCGACGGCACTGCGTGACGACGACCGGCTCGATGTCGCGGGGCCATCCAGCGAACGCACGACCGTCTCCGCGTAGCGTCGCGCGCACTTGATCCGGCGTGGTCACGAACCGCCATTTCTGCGATTCGCTCGCCGTCTCGCGCTTCCACTCGATCCAAACGAGGGGTCCGCCCAGGATCCGCTCCGGCCGCGCGTCGGCGTACTCGCGGATACGCAGCATGACCCCGTCGTGGGCGAGCGCGGCTCGGTACACGGATCGGTCGGGCGTGTCGCAGTAGGTCGTCGTGTACCAGGGCCGTTCGTCGAGCCGCCGGAGCTCCCGCGCGGCCACACCCAGCGCACGCCGGGCGTCCTCCTCCGCGACGAGGAAGCGCAGCTCGTTGCGCTTCGCGGTGTCGCGACGATCGACCACGATCCCGGCCGAGGAGACCGGCTCGGTCGGGGAGAGCGACTCGGTGGGGGCGACGCGGCGCTCGCTCTGGCGCCTCTCGACCGTCGTCCGGCGTGCTCCGCGGTCACTCATGCACCGCTCCAACGGCCGCCAACGTCCCGCGACGAGCGAGGGCCCACCTCGCGGCCTCGGCGGACTCTCTGTCGCCGTGGCTGGCGATCTCCTCGAGCGCGTCGGCGGGGACGGCGTCGGCCTCGTTCGGGAGCATGAAGATGGCGTTGCGGCGAAGGCTGGCGTCGGGGCTCATGAGGTTGGCGGCGAGACGCCGTCCGATAGCGCCGCGGAGCCAACCCGCGTTCGCCAGAAAGAGTGCCGAGCAGGCCGTGGCGACGGCGAGGATGACGGCGGTACTCGATCCGAGCGCGGTCGTCGCGATCAAGAGCAGGGCCGCTGCGATGTTCCCTGCGGCGTTGACCCCGCCTGACAGGAACGCCCGCGCGCGCGCGCGGGCATCGTCCGCGACCTGGGTGTAAACGATCTCGGACGCCGGTCGGTGCAGGGCGGGGATGACGATCCTCTCGCCGAGCTGGATCGCGACGGCGGCGAAAAAGCTGAACGCGACGAGCGCGGCCCCGTACGAGAGCAGGTACCACAGTGGCAGGACGAAGAGCGACTTCGCCACGCCGAGCCGACGGACGAGCGGACCGGCGACGAGCAGCTGCAGCGCGAGCGCGGCGATCGTGCTGGTCGTGTAGACGGAGGCGTAGAGCTGCGAGAACAGGTCCTCGCTCTGTCGGCTGTCGCGCAGCAGGCTCGATACGTCCAGGCCGACCAGATAGAGATAGCTCCCGATCTGCATGAGGAAGTACCAGAGGAAGATCCCGATGCCAAAGCCCCGCAGCAGATCGTCGCGCGCGACCGCGGATGCACCGGCGAGCGTGCGACGCAGGTCGCGGGGCTCGACGCGGCGATCGGCGGGACCCCGGCCGGGATCCGGCAGACGCTTCCACCAGAGCGCAACCAGCGCGATGCAGACGGCGAAGCCCACAGCCTGGGTGCCCATCAGGTTCTCGGAGTGGATCGTGTCGACGACCGCTGCCGCGATCGCGCCGCCCGCGATCTTCCCCACGAGCACGGCGGCCGCGAAGATCGGGAAAAGCCGCTTCGACTGCTCAGAATCGTAGAGGCTCCCGGCGTATATCCAAAAGAGGAGGTAGATCGTCTCCTTCACGCCGTGGGCGAAGACGTACGCGATCGGCAGCACGATGCCGCCGATGGGGATCGCGATCTGGATCGCGACCGACGCGACCGCCACGAGAGTCACGTACCCGAGCAGCAGCGTGCGCCCGCGGATGCGATCGACGAAGGCGAAGATCAGGGCCGACGTGACGAGCATGACGACCGGCGTGACGACGTACATCAGTGGCACGTACTCGACGCCGAGTCGCTTCACGAAGAGGCTGTCCGCGCCGATCTTGCCGAGCCAATCGGCGAGGACCATGAGGGTCAGGAAACCGAAGAGGAACGCGGCGAGGCCACGCTCGCCTCGCCGGACCGGTAGCAGGCCGCGGACGAAGCTCACAGCGATCGGCGCGGTCGCAGCTGGACCGGCTCCTTCTCGTCCTCGGCCTCGAGCCGCCATTGAGAGTCGCCGATCCAGGCCGGGATGAGGTCGGCGGGAAGCGCGGGGCTCACGAAATACCCTTGGATGCCGTCGCACCCGAGTACGGCAAGCTGCGTCGCGATCTCCGCGCTCTCGACCCCCTCGGCGATCACGCGGAGACCAAGGCTGTGTCCGAGGTTGATCGTGGATCCGACGATCGCGGCAGCGCCGCGGTCGCTCAGCATGTCGGTGATGAACGATCGGTCGATCTTGATCTCCGCGACCGGCAGGCGCTTCAGGTAGCTGAGGGACGAGTATCCGGTCCCGAAGTCGTCGATGGAGAGGTCGATGCCCATGTCGCGAAGGCGTCTGAGCGTCTCGAGCGAGCGCGCCGGCTCCGACATGACGACGCCCTCGGTGATCTCGAGCCGGAGGCGTGAAGCCGGGACGCCGCTTTCCTGCAGCATCTGGGCGATGCGGTCTGGCAGCCTGGTGTCCGGGATGTCACGCGCCGAGAGGTTGACCGCGATGGGCGTGTCGATCCCGACGCTCGCCCAGTGCGCGCCCTGTGC
>Ga0070698_100000285_pt1 | contig 51551 bp, 43 predicted proteins | sample KBSK1502metaG_FD_65477 | JGI IMG/M metagenome (GOLD analysis project Ga0070698, IMG submission 65477) | Corn, switchgrass and miscanthus rhizosphere microbial communities from Kellogg Biological Station, Michigan, USA - KBS K1-50-2 metaG | ecosystem: Host-associated > Plants > Roots >...
AAACGACAAGTCGCAGGTTCGAGTCCTGCCGGGTTCACCATGCCGGCGTAGCCCAATCGGGAGGAGGCGCTAGTCTTAGGAACTAGACAGTGTGGGTTCGAATCCCTCCGCCGGTACCAAATCATCATTCGTTGTTGTCGTGACGCAACTGGCAGACGCGCACGGTTGAGAGCCGTGTAGTTTAAGGTTCAAGTCCTTTCTGAAGCACCAACATCTGCTCGCGTGATGCAATCTGGCAGACATCGGAAGCTCAAACCTTCCGTCCTGGAGGTTCGAATCCTCTCGCGAGTACCAATGCAGGGGCGTGTGATGGGAATAGGAATACCTACTGCGCTTAAAACGCAGTGTCTCTCGGTTCGACTCCGAGCACGCCTACCAAATTACTTGCAGCAGCGGAGGGCGGCGGATAGACAGAGTGAAGTTGCGGCAAGTTCCGGCGTCGAATGCAAAGAGTCGCGCAGTTAGTTTTTCAAACTAACCTTAGAGAGTTCGAGTCTCTCCGACGCCACCAACAGTTTTGCTGTGGCCTTGGTGTAATTGGTTAACACACTGCACTGTGAATGCAGAGATGACGGTTCGACTCCGCAGGTCACCCCAAATTCAAAATGGCGCGTTAGGCAAGAGGTTTAAGCCACCTGAGTCTCAATCAGGCGATCGTCGGTTCAAATCCGACACGCGCTGCCAATGTTTCAAACGGAACTGTGGCCGAGAGGTGAGGCACCTGATTGTCGATCAGGTCGATGACGGTTCGAGTCCGTTCCGTTCCGCCATGCGTCAGTAGCCAAATCGGATCAAGGCACCTGCCTCTTAAGCAGGGGATTGTGAGTTCGAGTCTCATCTGGCGCACCAATTCAAGTTCGGGGTGTGGTGTAACGCAGCATCCGAGTCCTGGGAACTCGTGGTGACAGTTCGATTCTGTCCTCCCCGACCACCAACATTACCATCGCTAATCGCAAATATTATTCGGAGGCGAAGAATCCCGAACTCAACTCCTATTTTTCTTCCCCGCTGAGCAGGTACAGCGCTAAGAGAGCTAGGCCGCCTGCGACAATCCAGTTGCCTACGTTTTGTTTGTTTCTATGGTCCTCAAGAATTCGACCAATACTATTCAAAGCCGGCCCAGGGTCATACCTATTGAATTCAACGTAAGTCAAACCGGCAGTCGGAATAAAAGCGCTAGTACCCTGCTCGACTAGTGCTATTACCGGTTTGCCTTGGCTCACAGCGGTCTGGAGTTCTCGCAGAGTATTACTTACGAAGGAGCTATCGTTTGACACAATACCAACGACTACATCTGCGGTGGATAAGGCCTGAGTGAGGCTCTGATCAAGAGGTGTGGTCCAGTCCCTCACATATTGGGAAGAATCGACGATCAAGCCTTGGGTCTGAGCCTGCCGCGCCAGTAGGGTAGCAATATGCGAATCCATTTCACTTAATGAATAGGAGATGAACACTCTCATTCGTCATCACCACCATTCTGGTCGAGCGCGGGCGCGCCAACACTGCGGAGGCTTTCCTTCATCATCTCTGATAAGTTCGCATGCTCGACGAATTCCTTGAATCTATCAGCGTCCTGAAGTTTCGCTTCGTCCCTCTTGTAGCGGAAATGCGACAAGCTATTAACGACAAGTGCTCGCAAATCTGCGGGCGATTTGAAGAAATTTATTGTGTTCTCGGATGCTAGCCGCTCCTTTAGCGAGGTTAGTTGAGAGCGATGTTCGAAATCTATGTCACCGATTGTAATTGGATGATCATCATGCATGATGAAGATTAGACGATCGATATTTAGGTCAACCGCTCGTTCATATTCCATTTGAGTAATCGAAATCGTGTGGCCCTTGGGAATGTAGCCGTATCGATGACCAAATACTCCAACATAAACGTCAGCTCTATCAACTTTGTCTAGAGACACCTCAATCGCATCATCCGAACTTGCAGCCAAGTACTCCATCATGTCAGGGAACATTTCCTGTTGGAGGCACGCCTCCCGCACCTCCTCACGGTGCTGAGGAAGGTCAAGAACGGTACTGCTAACCATTACGACAAGCTTTTCAGCCACCATCAAGCGCCTTTCGCGTTTCTCATCGTAATTGCATTAAGGGAAAACGCCTAGTTGTAGAACAAAATTCGGAATTCGCCATTCAGCAACTATTTATTGGAAACCGCATCGTTGGTCCAGTTGGTTCAAGACACGGCGTTGCCAACGCTGAGACACCGGTTCGAGTCCGGTAGATGCTCCAATTCTTTTACGCTCCTGTAGCTCAAATGGAAGAGCGCGACGCTTCGAACGTCGAGGGTGCGGGTTCAAGTCCTGCCAGGAGTTCCATTTCTGATCAATGATCTCACCCCACAACCAAGGCGCGAGTTACCTTGATTCGCGCCGCTCGCGGAAGTGATGTCGCCGGAAACATGCGAGTCTTCCAAACTCGATTCGAGAGTTCGAATCTCTCCTTCCGTTCCAATTTGCGCGCGTCGCCAAGCGGCCAAGGCACCGGATTGCAAATCCGGTATTCGTGAGTTCGAGTCTCACCGCGCGCTCCAATTTCTATTCAGCGAGGCAGGCAATCGCTTGCTTGAAGCTAACCCAGAGGAGATGACGAAATGAAGTCACGAAGAAACCAAACCAATGCCCGGAGATCTTTTCATTCGCTCAACGCGATGGAAAGTCGCGGTCGTTAGTGCCGGCTTGCACATTCTTTCACGCTTGAGAGCCGGTCCGAGCTATCCGTGTTGTATTCAATCGCGCGGCTTCTATTGGAGTCCGCCAAAAACTAGAAAGAGAGTGTATGCAAAATCAGTTAGAAACCATGTTTGAACGCATGGGAGCAAGAGTGAGAGTCCGCGAGACCTTTAGCGGAAACCGCGGAGGGATCGACATTCGATCCGACCGGCACGGTGAATACTTCGACATCGGAGTTGGAGCGGCGGACCGGGTTGAATACGAAGTGATTGATATTCAACCGCGTCTCCGGCATCTGCTTCTGATGGCCCGACGAGAAAGGGGGAAACAGAAGTTTCTTTGCGGTCACGACGAGCGACATTGGTTCGTTTGCGCTGTTCCGGGCGCATCGGTGTCGAACGTAATCTCCGCCATGGAAGCTCTGCAACCATCGGAAGTGCGCGCGGCCGTCGGTCGCAAAGTTAGGCGCGTCAAGAACCGTCTCCGTCGTCGCAACGAAGCATTCGTGCGGCAGGGCGAATGGTTCTTCGTTCCCGCTCCTGAGCTGTCCGTCAACCCAAAGTTAGTCTTGAGAGATGAACCAATCAGCCGTGGACGCGGCGGCAAACCACACATGTGTCAATTCCTGTACAGAACCGGAGGAGACCTTGTGTATGTCTGCAGACGTCGGCCTCTCGGCGTGCCCGTCCGCGAATACATTTTGCTACTCGACTCCAATCCCGATGCAAAGCATTGGAACTGGAGTCGCCTGATGCGAAATCCTGAAGCTTACGCCCGTGGCCGCGTCTGGCATCCAGATCACAAAACTGTGGTGCTGGATGGGTGGCATCGAGTGTTGATGAACACCGAGAACCAGGCGCCAGGCGCGAGAGCAGTCTTTTTTCTGGATTAACGATCACCTTCAAGAGCGGTGACTGTCGCAGCTTCGTCCAAGCTTCAGGGCCGCTCTTGATTCCAAATGTTCTCCCTGTAATCGCTACAACAATTCAAACGAAAGGAGGTGCCGAGCAATGGCACTCAATGGCAGAGTTCTGCTGCTAAACCAAACTTATGAGCCGCTCGGCACCGTCAGTGTCGCGCGCGCAATCATCATGACGTTCAAGGATACGGTCTTCGTCGAAGAATTCGACGGCGATCGCGTGCTGCGATCGGCGCATGATGAGTGGCCTGTGCCGTCAGTAATTCGCCGGCGCACCTACATCAACGTTCGCCGCCGTCGTGAACAGTCGGGCATGAAGCGCCTGCGAATTTATATGCGCGACAAGTTCCGTTGCCAGTACTGCGGTGAAAAGAAGGGCGTGGCAGAGCTAACGCTCGATCACATCCTGCCACGTTCGCGTGGCGGAGATAACTCGCCGGTGAACATTGTCACGGCTTGTATCAAGTGCAACAACCGGAAAAGCAACCGCACACCGGAAGAAGCACGCATGCCCTTGCTGACTTCGCAGACGGCGCTACGCGTAAAGCTCGAACGCGTTGTGCTTTGTCATTATGCAGAGGCACGAGCTGAATGGCGCAAGTACCTGTTCATGGACGTGCACGATGATCGTGACGTCATGGAAAAGGTGCATCGCGAACGGAAGCGGCGCTTCTAGCAACCACAGATAGACACGGATTTACATAGATGGAAAGGAGGTGATCCGACTGTACTAGGATGCAGTTCTCTGATCAGTGTTATCCGTGTTCATCTGTGGCGAATCATCTTCGGTCGGATAGCTGAGACGGATTAGCGCGGGTCTGAAAAGCCCGAAAGGTTGGTTCGATTCCAACTCCGACCACCATCTTGCCCGAGTAGCTCAACTGATGGAGCGCTGGTCCTACAAACCAGAGGTTGAAGGTTTAAGTCCTTCCTTGGGCACCAATCTAATTAACAAGTTATCGGGGCGTGACTCATTCCGGCAGAACGGTGACTGCCAGGGATCGTGGAGTTCGAAGAGGCGTCGTCGGCCTCACGCCCCGACCACGAACTAAAGGCGATGTAGCTCCAACTGGCAGAGCGGCTGTCCCGTAAACAGCAGTGTGTGAGTTCGAATCTCACCATCGCCTCCACGCCCTGGCCCGCGTTCCCGGCGTCGGTCTTCTAAACCGAACCTGCAAGAGCTGGGTGGAAAGGCACGAGGTTCAACTCCTCCGCGGGCTTCCAAGATCATTAACGGCTGTGTAGCTCAAGTGGATCAGAGCAAGCGTCTCATAAGCGCGAGGTTGGTGGTTCAACTCCACCCACAGCCACCAAAGTTTAGGGCTGGTGATGTAACGACAGCATAGAAGTCCTGCAAACTTCTTGTGAGGGTTTGAATCCCTCCCAGTCCACCAAATTGCGGCGTAGCTCAATTGGATAACAGAGCGCTCGTCTTGTAAACGAGTTGATACGAGTTCGAGTCTCGTCGCCGCAGCCAATTCTTTTGTGGCGTAGCCAAGTTGGTAAGGCACCGGATTGTTAATCCGGCTATCGAAGGTTCGAATCCTTCCGCCACAGCCAATCTTTTTGACCCGGAGCTCGAGTGACAGAGCGGCGGCCTTTTAAGCCGTGAGGTGCGGGTTTGAGCCCCGTCGGGTCAACCACTTCGCGGTGTAGCTCAACGGCCAGAGCACTCGATTGATAATCGAGCGATGTCGGTTCAATTCCTTCCACCGCGACCAACTTTTGTTTTAGCATCGAAGAAAGTGAGGCCCTAATGAGTAAAAAGAAGAAATCCGCCGTTCGGCAAAAGGTTCTATCCGACCACCAGAAGATTGGCTCCAAATTAGTCCCCCTTTGGCCGCTAGTGTTTCCGAGCGAAGACGTCAGATGGTCGGGACACATCATTCCAGAGCTGCTTTGGTTGGGGCTGCTCAATGAGCATCACGGCTGGCAGCGAGGGGCAGCCCTGTCGCTTGAACTCGCACGATCAAGCGCTCAGGTTACCGGCGTCGATCCAGGAGAATTTCAGAAGAAGTTTGGCCAAGCTCCTAAACAATGGTTCGCGACAACGAGTTCGTATCTAACGCTTTCGGATCAGCAACGGCGCGACTTAGTCGCTTCCCTCAAGCCTGCATCACTGAATCAGATGAGGGAGGGTCTGTTGCCACTCGTAACTCTATATCCGGACTGTCCTCTGCGTTTTCTTTTAGAAGCAGTGGTTTCAAACGCAGCCGGTGTTGACCTAGAAACGTTTAAGCGTGTCGTTGCCGCGCATTACGACAAAGAAGGTGTGACGGCAGTCAGAACTCTAACAAACGCGGTTTATATTGCGTTTTGCACTAATAAGCTAAGAGTTATTGTCAGTGATGATGGTAAAGCGCCTACAGATCCGAAGCTGAGAAATTTTCCCGCAGTCGAACAGTATCCCAAAACGGAAGAATCGAAGATCGTTGCCTCAGAGGTGCGCGGAACGGTCTTCACTCTCTTTGAATCAACTCATTCTGAGTGGTCCGATTATTTCTGGAACAGAGGGTTGGAAATTGAGCCTTGCGATTATGAAGGAGCATCACAAAATGAAGACTGAAGGTTTTTGGGAACGGACTGGCGAGATCATGCACGAGTACGCACGTGCGGCTGAGAGCGAGCTGATGGAGAGATGGAAAGGTTGGAAACTGGATCTGACTTACCGCGAGATGTATGAAGTGATTGGGGCATTGCTAGCACGACAGGTAACGCTAGCAACGAAGCTTGCGTTGTCGCCGGAGAATTGGGACCAACATGTCGCGCCTCTCCTCTTAAGATCTATGGCTGACAACTACATTACTCTTGCTTGGATCTTTTGCGAGCCAATCGAGCGATCGCAAAAGTTTCTTTATTACGGCCTCGGTCAAGAGAAACTTCAAGTTGAACATCTGAAGAAGCGGCTTGCAGAAAATACGATTAGCGAGGATGACTATCCGGAAGTGAAATACCGCGAAGACTGGATTGACAGACAAAAGTACCGATTCTTGACGGAAGTAAATCTTGGAAGTTGGTCTGGGATCGATACTAGAAGAATGGCTGAAGAGGCCGACTGTCTCGATTTCTACAACGATTCGTTCCAGCCGTTTACTTCCGCTGTTCACAATATGTGGAACCACGTAGCGAAGTGGAACCTTGTGTACTGTCCCAATCCGCTTCACCGTTATCATGGGATGCCAGCGGTGCGACGACTTCATCCTAGCATCGAGTTTGTTTTGGAGGGCGCTTCATATCTAGATAAGGCATTTCTTCTATTCGACGAGAAGACGTCGAATCCGACGAAATCTGCATCGGCTTTCAAAACGCTCAAACACGATCTGGATCAGTTCGGCAGATCGCTCCCAAAACGATCCGAATCGCACTAGACATACCTTTCACAAACCGTTTGCGGGATGGTGTAACCGGCAACACGTCGGGCCTTGAACTCGAAGATGAAGGTTCGACTCCTTCTCCCGCAGCCAATCTTTCAAACTCAGCAAGGTACTTCGATTCATTAAATCGGAAGGCATTTTATTTGGAGGTAACGAACATGAAGCTAGCAGAAGCACTAATTCTACGCGCTGATTGCCAGAAGAGAATCGCGCAACTGAAGTCGAGACTGCTTGTAAACGCAAAGGTTCAGGAAGGCGATAAGCCGGCGGAAACTCCGCAGGAGCTGATCGCAGAACTGGGTCACGTTTCGACCGAGCTGCTTGATCTGATCAAGCGCATTAACAGAACCAACTCCGCAACGGCATTTGCCGGACGCGGAACGATCTCGGATGCGCTGGCCGAGCGTGATGTGCTTGCGCTTCAGCGTGCTGCTTACGCTGAACTGGCGCAGACGGCCGCGATTTCGCATGGCCGCTTCACGCGTTCAGAGGTGAAGTACATCTCGACTATTAACGTGGCCGAGATCCAGAAGCGCGCAGACGAACTCGCAAAGAATTACCGCGATCTCGATGCGCGTGTTCAGGAACTCAATTGGCAGACTGATCTAGTCGAGTAACCGATGCAGTCGGTAGCCGGAAAAGACAGAGGCGAGCACACCCGCCAACTGGGTTAAGTTGGGGCTACTTCCGTCTGGCAAACGGATCGGTGATGCGAGGGGCAGCGTCAATGGGTTCGATTCCCAAATAACAAGTGATGCCCAGCAATGTCACAAGGGTACAGGGCAATGAGCAATGTAACTACCACGTGCTGATCTATTTCATCTGGCGAGGGTGGGTAAGGGGCCTGCATTGGTCTTGGGCCAAACATTAGAACTATCGATCGCCATGCAAGAGCGAAGAAAACCATTGGGAATGAAAAACTACGGACACATTGCGCACCTGCCGGGCAGTCGAATGGGCCCGGGCGATCATTCGTGTGAGGTGGGCCAGGCGCGCATCGCTACTTTGAGGGCGCGCGATCGGCATGATCATGTCATCGTGCAGGAAAAGCTCGACGGCACGAATGTCGGCGTAGCGCGATTGGACGGCGTCCTCTATCCACTGGTGCGCGCCGGGTACGTCGCGGACACTTCACCCTTCGAACAACATTGGCGATTCGCCCAATGGGTCTATTCAAATCAGGATCGCTTTCTCGCAGTGCTGCGAGATGGCGAACGACTGATTGGCGAGTGGCTAATGCAAGCGCACGGCACACGCTACCAGCTTGAGCATGAACCATTCGTGGCATTCGATCTAATGGTGGGAACGACACGCGCTCGATACGATGAGCTAATCGCTCGCATGAACAACTGTGCATTCGTTACTCCGACTGTAATTCATCGCGGTGAGCCATTGAGCATTGAAGCCGCAATGAAGAAGCTCAACACTCACGGATTTCATGGCGCGATTGATCCAGTCGAAGGAGCAGTTTGGCGAGTTGAACGAAACGAGTTGGCTAATTCTGGCAAGAACGGCGAGCGCGTTTGGAAAGTTGACTTTCTCGTGAAGTATGTACGTCCTGACAAGCTGGATGGAATCTATTTACCCGAAATCAGCGGTTGCGAACCCGTCTGGAATTGGCGCTAAGAAAACAGCAAACTAATGAATAAAAAAACCAGAGAAATGAAAAGCCACGATCGTAATAATGAACTCGCCTTAGATTTAGCGGCGCTTGGCTATCCCGGTTTTTCGTATTTGAAAACCTCTGGTAGGAAAGCGCCTGCTGAGGTCGTGCTGTCCGCTCTACAAGTTGCAAACCTTGAAGCGCGACTGGTCGAAGCGTTGCCTTGGGTTTTGTTAGAGTGTTGGGATCTCGATTGGGATTGGTTGGTGCGCGGAGCGCTACTTAATGACCTTCAGAATAAACTTGGGTTTTTAACCAATCTTGCGCGCAAGCTCGCAGAGAAATCAGGACGACCAGAGACCGCGAAACTTCTAAGAGAACACGAAGCTGTCTTGGAACAATCGCGCTTAGCAACTGAAGGAACACTCTGTCATGATTCTCTAACCCAAGTTGAACTAAGGTGGTTGAGAACGAATCGGTCGACAGAGGCAGAACATTGGTGTCTGTTGACCGATCTTTCGCCAGAACATTTGAGTTCCATCCCCATGAACCTTCAACGCGAGACATTAGCTCAGGCGCCCGAAGAGCGAATCTAAAGAGTTTGAAGGAATACTGGCCCCAGTTCCCAATCTGACACAGGAATCTGGCGATCAAATCTAAGGCCCGTTCAGACTCGCGCCAAAACTGTTTGAGAATTCTCATCCACGATAATGCTGGTTCTGCAAATCACTGTTTTCATCTTCCCCAATTAAGCGTTAATCAAAATGAGGTACGCAACGATCAAATTTCATTGTGAGTTCCACTGTCATTTTGAAGTGTCCCCCAACTTAGCCCCAACTGGGCGCTCCAGCCGGATCGAAGTTGGTTACACCGCAATTGAAGTTGTTGTTACTATTTGAGTTATTAGTCTTGTGGCGAAGGAAGCAAGCAATGAGCGTACCCACTACTCAGTCCGTTGCGTTTGATTTTAAGGTTAGCTGCCGGTGATGTAAATACTTGAGTTTCTTGCTTTTGCAGTCACGACTGAATCTCTTGAAAGCTACTATTCGATCACCAATAAGTCCGTTGCGAATTCTTCGGTGTTGGAGAAGTCAATCTATAAAGTATTGATTCCATTGGTGCCGAGGGAGGGATTCGAACCCTCACGGGATTACTCCCAACGGATTTTAAGTCCGTTCGCGGTCGTCTTACCTAATCTGACGAAATGAGATGAACCAGTATTTACCGAACAGGCACCGTCAAAGTCACGCTTCGTCCGGTTACGTCTCGCGACAAAATGTCGTCATCTTAGCGTCATCTCTTTCTTCATGGCGAGGCTGGCGGCGATGGAAATGGTTGTCCGGCGGTGAAACAGAAGCGACCTCTTGATAATTCAGCGGAACTTGTGGCATCGGGGTCGCCCTCCGACGCGCTTAATGGACTCTTGGAACCGCTTATGGGTCGTTTAATGGGAGTGTGGAGTTAGTGTCCCCCGCTAGGCGATGACTGACACTGCGAACATCCATCGTGAACTTGGGCCTCGACGTAGCATCCGCTCCACACGCCTCAGCACCAACAAAACTCCGCATAGTGATCCGCACTGAATGTATTCTTGATCTAACAGTGTTTGCGTGAGCCTACAACCTGACAATTAAGAGTCCTCAAGGCATTGGCAAATCTCTGGGATTCTTTTTGGCACAGTCTATGCAATTTCAGAAGCTGAGCCGATAATCAGTCGAGAGTGAATAGACTTCAGGCGCTTACGATGCCGCGACCAAAACAGACGATTAATTCAGTAGTCGCCCACTTGGGAGAGTATGAACCTAAGCGCGATGAGCGCGCGACTCAAAGTTGGTTCTTAACTAACGAGCGATTATCAAGAATCGAGTTCATTCTCATCCGTTCGTATCTGCTCTTTCACGTGGTTCATGATCTGAGTTCAATAGTCATGAGTCAGATAAAGGACCTACTTGCCAAAGCAGGCTTGTGGTAGGCGAGCCATGGGGAAGTCAGCCAAACTTCGCCGTGGGTCCGATCTGGTTCCAGTTTCGAGTACACGCTTGACCCTAGCTGTTGGGTTCGACCGGCATGTCGGATTTTCCAAACATTCCGGCGAAAGTGATCGAGAAGCCAGAATCACCAAAGTCGTTCTATAGAACTACGTAACTGATTCTACAGGCGCTACTTGCTGAAGAAAGGCGGTCTCAATGGCGAATCGTCCTATTGTGGCAGCGAATCTGCAAGGAACGGAGTCACGAATGACTAATACTGGTCGACGCACGCTGTATAAATGGACGGTCTTGACGCAACTCGCGGGGATGGCGGCGTTTCTTCTTTTTGCAACGGCGGCGATGCTCGCCGTTCTACCTCTCTACCTGCGGTCAAACAAGGGAGTTTGGCTCGTTGAAGGATTGGCCCAGACCAATCCGGTTGTCGCCTGGCCCGTCGGTATCGTCCTCTTCCTCCTAGGTTTGTTGGCATGGCTGTTCGTGGCGATCTTCGTTGCGGATCGGATGAACGGAAGCATCGAATGGATTCTACACAGGATCGGCATTGGCCTCGGGGCCAATTGGACAGTATCCGATGCCATTGTGCCGCGGGTAATACCGGAACTCGAGGGTTGGCAAGAGGACATCGACGCCAAGATGTCAGGTCTTATGATCCGCAGCGCTCTCGGGAGTAGTCAGATACTGCTACATGAGTTTGGCAACCACATCAACGTCATCTCCCTCCGCACACGCAAGGTGAAGCGGCAAGGGTCTCCAGAGAACATGCTCCAGCTCACGCAGGCGATTGAAGACACCGATGAGTTTCTCGATGACTTGTCGAAATTAGTTACTGGCACAGTCTCGGAGTTGAAAGAAATCAATGTCCTCAGCGTGATCCAGAACGTGCCGTCAAAACTGTTCATCGAAGGCGCTCGCGTGAAAACTCCAAATAACGAATTGCAATCAATTGCTCCGCCGGTCGTGAACGCCCTGAGTAGTATCTTGTTGCAGGTGATGCTCAATCTAATCCGCAATGCTCTTGACAGGAGTGAAGACGACGTAATCATTGGCGTGCTGGTGGAAGACGGGCAGGTGATCATTCGCGTCGAAGACTACGCACCGATGGATGAATCTATTGTGGAGGAACTTTTTATTTTTCGGCCGGCGCCCTCTGGCGCGCGTGCTAAACAACACTTTGGAATCGGCCTGCCGCTGTGCCGCGCGTACATGCAGGCAATGGGTGGATCCATCGAATACTGCCCGATGAACGGAACCGGGCGAAAGGCGTTTGAAATACGCCTTCCCCTTTCTCGGGAACAGTCGGAATCATCGTTCACTAAGGAGAGTATCAAATGACGAGGACATCAATCGAGAGTTACGTCGACTTTCGCCAGTTTCTTCGATCTATAGCCTTGTTCCGCGGAACAGTCGGCTTGATGAGCGGGATGTTCCTTTTCTTGTTCGGACCGATTGTCCACGATGCACTTTTCGCGGCTAAAGACGTAGCGGCCATGCCGTTCGGATTTGATCCGCTTCGATGGACCGCAATCCTGTTCGCGGTCGGCATCTTCTTGGAGTTTCTGCTCGAAACACCGACCGGGATGTTGGCCGACATTCTCGGTAGGAAGCAAGCTATTGTCGGCTCGATGCTGTTCCGGTTCATTAATCTGGGGCTCATGTTCTTGCTGATAGTTTTAGGCAAAGTTGCTGGGACTCACACTAGTCCGGCCATCGTAATTGCGATTGTGTTCGGCTACTGGGTCTTCTACAGTCTCTTTTTTACCCTCCAGAATGGCGCCTACGAGGCTTGGGTTAAGTCCTTCCTTGAGGAGAAGAAGAGATCAGAGGACCAGGCTTTGGTGTTCGCGCGAGGTGAGAACTGGAGTAACGCTCTCTTTCTGGTCGGAGCCCTCATTGGTGTCGTCCTGTGGAGCAATCAGTTGGCTCATTTGGCATACCTCGCCGGCATGGGAATTTCCATTTTGTGTGCCTGTACTTGTCGGCTGTACCTGCCAGAGAATCGAAAGCGTGATCTCAGAAGTGACATACGATCCTGGCAGAAGTGGCGTGGGCTTTTCTGGAATTCCGTGTCCGAGCTGAAGAACACGAGATTAGTGGTCGTGTTTTTCGTGAATGCCGCAGTGACATCGCTCACTTACTTAATCAATCTCTCCCTATTCATCTTCTTTAAGAAGCATTTTTTTGATGACGAGATAACTCACATCGTAGGAAAACTTCCAGCTGGCCAATTGGAACGGTGGTCAGTCGGTACGACATTCGCTCTGGCGTTCATGACGCTGCTGGGTAACTTAGTGTTCAGTCGTTGGCTGCGACGGCAGCTCCAGGCCAATAAGGCCGTAGGCGTGCGGATGCTGGTATGGATCAACGCCATTTTCAACCTCTGCTTAGCAGTCCCGGTGTTAATCGCCGCTCTGATCTTCGTCAAAGAAAATTTGGCCACGGGGGAAACGTTCCTCCTGATCCTAATTGCCCTCATGGTGGTGCATAAGCTTGCCGCAAGCACCTACAGAGTCGCAATCATGACACTGCAAAACGAGCTAATTCCAGACGGGAAGAAGGAGACGGCTACGATTTTGTCGCTCGGCGCGACAGCTAAGAACTTCGTGATCATATTCCTAATTATCTTCGGAGTTGGAAAGGAGCCGGCGAGCTTGGGGACGTGGATGTGGCCGGCCTTGGTTGTCCTCGGGACGACGTTAGCAATGATCTTCATCGTCCGAGAAAAAACTCGTCGTGGGGTGGCGCCGACAAAGGAGAACTTCGTTCCGGTACCGACCTTAAGATCCGCTGTCGGCACGATCGTGCCAAAGGCCGAGTGAAGTCTTCTTTGCCAGTTAATCTTAGGAGGAAGACGGATGTCCGAAAGCACGCTTCGCCAAGTAGAGACGACCGTTCTAGTCGCTGATGACGAGAACGCAGCCGATATTGCTGATGAAGTGCAGGAATATTGCCAGAACCCGGTCAAGGCAGTGAACGATCTAATGAAAGCGATGGACTTCGTCAATGAGCACGGCGACCAGCCCTTGATCATTCTCTTGGATCTTAACTGGCCATACCCGAATCGGGAAAGCACGTATCAGTTCATCCAGTGGCTGCGAGGGACGCTCGTTGAGCCGGGGGTAACAAGCGCAGAAGATCGAATCGGGTCAGGGCAGTGTGGCCTCATTCTGATGTCCGCCTACGCAACCGCGGAGGAACGATACGCGGCACTGAAGCAAGGTGGTCTAATACTCAAGAAACCGCTGGATACCGATCCTGAGGGACTCTACACACAGTTACTGAACCTTGAAGACAGCCTAAAGTACCGACAGATTCGGGCCAAAGAACGTCTCCTCCCGCCCGAAGTGATTGGAGAGTGCGAGGCCCTGAATCTTGCTTATCGGGACGCAAGACTCGCGGTTGACATTCAAATGCCATCGTGGATGGCCCAGCATATCTTCATTTTCGGAGAACGCGGCACAGGCAAAACGGCGCTCGTTCGAGCGATCCATGACTGGCTCGACCTTCCTGGGGAGCCCCTCCGCATCGACTGCGCGGACATTGGCTCCGCGGCGGACGGACAGATGGCGCAAAGCTTCTTCTTTGGGAACGTCAAGGGAGCCTTCACCAGCGCTTTCGCAGATCGGCCTGGTCAATTTGATCGGGTGAGGAATGAGGGCTTGGTTCATCTTGACAACCTTCATTGTCTGAGCCGCGAAGCGCAGCAACCCCTTGTCAAGTTCTTGGAAACCGGCATTTACACCCCAGTGGGTGGTGCGAACCGCTCGCCGAAAAGCGTGAAAGCCAGGTTAGTGGTTACAACGTCTGAGAATCCTGAAGACAGGATGATGGACGGTAGTCTGAGCGAGGACATTTGGCGGCGGCTGGTTCATAGCGGTTGGTTCATCACGATTCCATCGGTTCGGGAGCGGGGCACCGATATCATCCTTCTCGGCCGCCATTTCTGTGCTCAATGGAAGATGCCCGAAAACGCCCCACCGCCGCATGAAATGCGTTTGTCGGAGAGAGCCGAACAGGCGCTGTTGGCAAGCCTCCAGACATACCCTTGGCGCGGAAACGTGTCGGATGTCAGCGGGCAGGTCTCAAAGGCTTGCAGGACCGCCTTTCACAAAGAACGGCGTGAACTGCTTCCAGAAGACTTTGCGCTCCCGATAAATGAAATTATACGAACCCCGGATTCCCTAAGGGCCTCGTGCAACCCAACCTTAAAAGAGGCGACCCTGGCGGCGAGATGCGAGACCGTTCGCAGCGCGCTTCGTAAAACGAAGGGCAATATCGCTGCGGCTGCCCGGTTGCTTAAGGTGAATCGGTCGTATTTGCAAGAGGATATTATTCCAGCATGTGGAATAGATGTTAGAGAGTTCAGGAAGTCCTAAGTGATGAGAGACTCGAAGACACCTTGTCTTTGCTTCTCTTTAATCGTTCAATTTTGTAGACGCCTTGGAAAGGGGAAAAGAAATGGTTAACAAGTACTTCGAGCACACAGGCTTCGAGCACACAGGCTTCGAGCACACAGGCTTCGAGCACACAGGCGCAGGAAAACAACCGACGGATAATCACGGTTAATAAGTCAAACGAGCCGGAGCGAGCGAGTGCGTTGCAACACGTAGGCTGACTACGAATCGCAGACGTTCAACCAACGGAAGTTCCGAGTAGCTCGGAAGCTCTGCCCTCTCGCTGGAGAAGCTGATCCTATTCCGCTGGCCCACCCGCGTCGCCGTAAGGTTGTGGTCAAGTTGCGCCGTGGTCGTACGACACGGGCTACGGTTTATGTCCGGAGAAATGTCCGCACGCAATGTACTTATGACTGAGTGTGATTGTGCGTTTGGTACGTTAAGCCATCCAAGACTAGAGTTGGCAATGTAGTAATGAAAACTGGGCTCAGGGCGATTTCAGTTTTGATGACGCTTCCTTGCTCTTAATTGTCTCTTTAGGGCGGTTGCTGTTGAAAGTGATTCCAAACGGAAATAGTCAAGGTGCGGCGGGTCCGTACGACATTCCGAACTGTGTGAACCTTCGTGCTAAAGAATTGATATAGCACTCAGCCGATTCGAGAGAGCCGCGCGGATTTCTTGTTGGATGCTCAATAGACGTGGGATCAGCGCCGCGAGTAGCAACCAAGTCGTGAATCGTAATTCTGAGCGAGCCTCAAGGAGCCGCCAATCTCGATGGCACTTAACCTTCATCTTCAATGGCGGTCATCGAGCTGCCTGTTAATCTCACCTCGCGCGAAAGTCGAGCGTGCACAATCCAAGCATCCTGCGCTTTAGTCTTTGGATTCCCGAGCGTAAGAGAATCTTGTGCCTCATCTGCATCTTAAGACCGGACTTACCTTTGGTACACTCAATCCGAGAGCGATTGATGTAATGGATTAACTTCTTCAGCCCTATCTTCACGCATCTATTGAAGCCGAGAGACGGGCTCGCCTAGACGAGCTGTTATTGATCCATGCCGCACCCGTGATTAAACAGACCTTGCGAAACAAGTTGGGCTTTTCAATCAATCTGCATGGAATAAATCCGCACAATCCAGACGCACGAGACTTATTTTAAGAGGCGATGGCAAGGGTCATTCACGCCTTGAACGAAATGTGTCAAGAGAAGGCTGGAATAGATGACTTTCGAAAATATGTTGCGGGAATTGCTGCCAATGTCTGTCGTGATTACTTGCGCGCGCGTTCACCAGCTCGCAGACGCCTGCGGGACAACATTCGTCTTGTGCTTACTCGCCATCCAGATTTTGCTATATGGGAATATGAAGGAGAACAACTCTCGGGGTTTATCTTTTGGCGTCATGGTGCAGCGCCGATGACACCGATCCGTGAGAGAGAATTAACGACGAAGACAGAGGAGCTTCGATCGGCGCGTTTTGCCAAAGAGCATCCAGCACGACTTCCGTTACCAAGAGTTTTAGCAGATGTTTTCGAGTGGGCTGGAGAGCCAATTGAATTCGATACCGTCGTCAAAATGGTTGCGGGTCTTATTAGTCTAAGAGAGTACGCAAACGACTCATTCGATGAAGAGACATTTCCATCGCTTGAGTATTCGCAGCGTGAAACGGCTTCAGCACAGTCAGCCGTCGAGCAGAAAGAGTTGCTGAGGCGACTCTGGGAGGTCGTGAAGACTCTGCCGGCAGAGCAACGTGATACCTATTGTCTTCTTTTTCATGATCAGCGCGGTTGGGATCTTTTCAGTCTTTTGATTGAGGCGGAAATTGTTAGTCTGAACGACCTAGGACACGCGCTCGATCGTTCGCCTCAGGAGATTATTCGTCTGCGTTCCCAGATGCCAATGGACGGGCCAAGTCTCGCTGCCGAGCTAAATGTATCACGTCCTCAAGTCAACAAGTGGCGCTTTCGTGCGATCAAGAAAATACGACGCGATCTGGAAATGTTTGTGGAGAAAAAATAAATATTCTCAGGCCGGAATTTTTGGCGAAATGTCGCGTCTTTGGTAGTGGAAAAACGCGAGCGTAATGGAGATCACAGGACACATATCGGCAACCCAAATCGAACGCTTCAGCGTTGGTGCGTTGGATCATCCTGAAATGAACGGAGTTTCTGGGCATTTGGGGGATTGTCCGGCATGTCACCACCTCTTCGTTGAGACGCTGCGCAAGCAACAGGGTGATAGCTCACTGAGTTTCTCGCTGGCACCCGAGTTCTGGCTTAGACACGAACACCTCGAGTACGAACAGCTGGCGGGGCTTGCTGACAGTACCGTCGATGCTAACGATCGTGAAATTCTTGAGACCCACCTCAAAACGTGTTCCTCGTGCCGTGAAGACCTGCGTAGTCTTCTCGCTTTTCGGGAGCAACTCGAACCTCAGCTCAGTGTTCGGTACGGCCGTGTTGAGACGAACCGTGTAGACACGCTGGGTTGGAAGGAGCGCTGGTTTGGTTTCGCATGGACTCCTGCGTATGCCACGGCAATCGTGCTCATTATGATAGGGCTGATTACTGCTGTGCTCGTCATAAAACGTAGATCCGCAACTCTGGAAGCCGGCGGACCGCGACCTTCACCAGTTAAGCAATCGGCAAGCCCGACACCTACTTTGGGATTTGAAGTGGTCAGGAATACGTCACCGACGCCTGTACCAGTTCCGACAGAGCAATTACCGATTAGCGTTCCGAGTCCGGCATTCGCCCTCAAGAACAAACCGTCGATGGCTCCAACTGAAAATCGGCGCGTGATTGCTGAGGTGACTGATGAACGAGGAGCGATCACCGTTGATAGCGATGGTAATGTTCTTGGCGCTGATGATCTTTCACCAGAAGCCAGACGAGACATCGCTGAGGTGTTGGTAACCCAAACGCTCAAGACTCCACAAAGCAACCAAGAACTCGCTGGTGCTCCAATCACTCTAAGAGGACCCGACAATACCCCCACCTTCAGACTATTATCGCCAGGCCGAGAAGTTGTGCTTTCTGATCATCCGTCTTTTGCATGGGATAAGCTGGCCGGCGCAAGCAGCTATCGAGTCGCGATCGGCGATTTGAAGGGTCACGAGGTCGCGAGGAGCGTAGAATTATCGGGCGACCAGACAAAGTGGACTGTGCCCACGGCGTTAAGGCGTGGAGAGGTCTACACGTGGGAAGTCGAGGCTAGCGTCGATGGCAAGCAGGTTTTCGCTCCTGGAACTTCCCAAACCCAAATGAAGTTTATTGTGCTATCAAATCAAGGGGCGAATGAATTAGAAGAACTGAAAAAAGCGAACTCGCACCTTGCTCTGGGAGTGTTCTACGCGCGTGAAGGGATGATCTCAGAAGCCGAACGTGAGTTTCAGATTCTAGTTCGGGAGAATCCTCGTTCTATACTTCTAAAGAGGATTCTGAAACACATTCAATCTTGGCGTAAGAACTGAAGCCTTAATACCTTACAATTGTCTTGGAAGATCCGACGTTAATGTCGAAAGTAATATTGGACGACAACAAGGACGACGCCAAACTTGTCGTTTCGCAGTCCATACACGCGTCAACTCTCTGCCGGGAAATCACCAACTATGAGATGCAGAGCTAATAACACTGAGAAATGCCAATATCAGCAGCATGTAGGTTGGCTGCAATCTGCTCAATGCTTTTTCCTGGTTCCTCTCTTAGGACGATCCTCGCTGAGTAGCTTTGAGGAGAGTCCGGCCTTCCTTCCGTTAGTACTATTTCCCCTTGAGGTGCTGCCAGGCTTCAATGTAAGGTGCTAACTCTTTATACGCGTGCTTGAACGCTTCCTTGCGTTCTTCCAGATTATAGGGAATGTATGCCTTTTGAATGTATTCTTGCCAAGAGTCTACCAGCGGCGAGCGATCGGGATCCACAGGGCTGGCCTCGGTATGATCGAACAGATGATCTACAAATGTTGTGGCGATGGGAAACAACTTATCCTCGGAAGCTGAGTAAATCATTTCTTCCTCAGAGCTAGCTGGCAGACAGTAGCCTCTTTCTAACAAGACCCATTTAGGACTCAGAACGCTTTCGATGTAGTCCCGAGGATGTCGATCATCCTCGGACCGAATTGTTTCAACTTCGTCGAGAGTTGCCAGCAGCCTCTGTCCCAAACTACATCCACGAGTTTCAGAAGTCACCACTTCGAGCCAAAATAAAGCTGAACGGTTGATGAAACTCAGAAAACCGCGAACCGGATCCGTGGAGCACGGAATCAGGGAAAGCAAAGACCCACTTCCTATGAGCTTCCGGAGCGCGCCATAGTTTGTTGGAGATATTCTATGCAAACGCGAAATGTCGAGTGTTTTCAAGTGCGATGGAATCAACAGGGAGATGCCGCGAGGAGCGCACCAGTACCAATCCTGATAGATTCTGAGCCCAGGATAGCGGAATGAGTCGTAAGCTGCATTATCTCGGCTCAACAGCGGATGTTCTGTTGGGGCGTTCACGAGTAAATAGGCGATGAAGTCACGACTAATATCACGTAATAGAGAATCTTCGAACGGGCACGTCTGCAGGTACGTGCGTTGTAAGTTCAGCGGCAGCCTGCCGTGAGGATCGAAAACGGATAGTTTCGGCTGATCAAATTCGCTATTGCGAAGGATAGTGTCCGGGCCGCAATCCGCATAATCAGTTAAGTAAGCGATTAGGATTCCGTTGCAAACGAGCTCTGGCGCATCAGCGAGATAGGTCCAATGTATTGCCAGAAAGTCAGGGTGTTCGGTTAGTCGCCATTCTGCGGGAAGTGGAGCCGAAGGAGAAGGTAAATAACACTCGTGTGCTAACTCGCCGGCGGGTGTTACTCGCGCAATAGACGGTTCTTTGAGAAAGTACCAATCCCAACTATCGTGTTCGTGCACTACTCTTCTTGGCACCGATTGTTCTTTTGATTGGTGAGTTGCCCTCAAGAGAGCGGCGAAGATTCTGTCGCTAATCTGGACCGCGATTGTTGTACCGATCGGTCTGGTAACTCGTCGTAACTCGACAGCCTCATCTAAGAGTTTGCAACTAAACGAAATCCCTTCCGTCGCAGGGGCGGTGATGTGTCTTGTGCTAATGTGTATCTCTTCGCCTAAGAGAAAACTGGCTAGGACACCAACGCCGAAACGACCCGACCGCAGTACGCGCGAACGAGTCTGTTCATTTTCATGTTGTCTCCGCCATGCCTCGCTATTCCTGAATGAGGCTCCGGCCTTCAAGAAGTAATTGACCAACGTATCGACCGTCATCCCGATGCCTTTGTCGCTGACCGTTACCCATTTCGATCCGTCATTTTCCTCTTTTAGCGAGATCACAACATCGGAGTCCTGGTCCTCGAATTCCGGTCGACTCAAATCGGGATGCTGTTCCAAATAGTCCTTGAGTTCGCGGCAAGCATCCACGCTGTTTTGTAACAGTTCTCGGATGCCAATTGCCGGATAGTCGCCATAGAGGGGCTTGATTAGCAGAGACAAAAGGTCGGCCCCGACCGCAGCCAGGGCAGCCCGGCAGGGTATGTACGAGACGGTCTTGGCAAACGCCTCCGTGTCATCAAGGTTCGACCTAATCCGACGAATCGTTAGTCCCAAGTCTCGTAGCTTGTTTTTTGGCCCATAGACCTCACCGAGTACGGCCCAACAGTCATCAAGTTCTCGCTGAATGTCTTTTACCAGGTCCCGAATCTTCAGATAGATCTTTACATCCTGAGGCGCCGCCTCGACCCAGAGGGCCTCTGGATCATCTGTTTCCTGGTGGATGTCCACGATTGCGTCATGAGTGTTCCATTCCCCGCGCGATACCGGGCTATTAAGGGAGCGTATCTTCAGCAGTCCCTGAGGAGCCCTGTCGCGGTGGATTTGGAAATAATCGGCGATGCGAACGAGCGTCATCACGTATGTAATATGAATGCCACTCGTTCGCCGAGCTCCCCACTTGGTTTTTGAGTTTAAATAATCCACGCAAACGCGAAGATCCAAGCCGTGGCTTCGGGCGGCGATACCAGCCAATTGCTTGACGCTCTCGGGGATGTCTCCTAACGAAACACGTTTTCCTCGAGATCCCGGAATGCCAGTTATGGCAATCTCATTCGCGAGGCGCGCGTGGTGGCGCCTGAGAAACTCACCGATCAAAAGGTGGTCTTTCTTGGTCATTTTCAAGGAATCGAGAGGCGGCTCCTTTATCGGATCGGTATCACCGAAGAGCGCGTTTAATTTACGAGCATCGAAACGCCTGGCCTCAGTCAGGAACTCACGCCAAAGGTCGCGCCAGGGCCTGTCATTAAGAGAGACATTGCCAGGATCAGTCGTTGCAATGAGCGTCACGAATCCATCCTCGCTTAAGTGCATTGCAGAATCGTGAAGGATAATTGCCAACACCAACGTTGCTGCGTCCTCAGGACTGAGAATTCCCCAAGCCGGCGAGGACACAAGTGCTTCCGCTGTGCCCAGTACCTCGGTAATGTGTTTTGGCCCATGGTCCGTGTACTCCGGAAAGAAGACCAACTTATTGTCGGCAAACCAGGGGACTACAAGCGAGAGCACAGAGTGAATCGATCCATTAAGCCGATGATCCTGTTCAAGCAACTCCTTTAGCTGCGAGGGTAAGACGATAGCCATCTCTGAGGAGACTCCTTAATGGTGGATTACGTGCAAATGCAATAATCGTCGCGCTGATTACGAATCCATATATTTTGCACGGAATATTTAAGGCTGTCACGGTTGTGCCTAATGGAGTTCTCTACCAAACGCTCGACTACGAGATGCATGTAGGGTGTGCGCATTGTCAGGAGATTCACGTACAATGTCGAAAACTATGAGAGAGTAGGGAAAATATCACTAACTAAGGAATACAGAATCAATAACTCTCAGAAAGTGCCGTAACCTGTTGGGTTCTCATGAACAGGGTTTCATGAATATGAGAACCTAGAAAAGATGTCGGTTCTCATAGTTAATGATATTCGCACCATTGTTATTGATATCTTTCTCAAAATTAGTGATTCCACGGTATACCTAAACGTCTCCTGCCGCATCGTCAGATCGAGAATGGTAAAGACGGGATTGCGAACGGCCCGCTTGGCGAGAAGTTTCACGGAGCGATCGAAAAGCAGCGGCAACTCCATAGCGAGTCTAAGAAAAAGCATCTGGAACTCACACCTGCTGAGAAATGGGAGCAACTTGCGCGTGGATATCAAAAAGAAGTCGCCGCTCGGGATCGAAAGCGGCAACTCGCGCAAGTTAGATTCGCGGAGTGTTATCAAAGGTTGAGCAAGGCATCGTAAGAAGATATGAGATGCCGACGGAGCGGCAATTGACGCCCTTAGTGCCTCGCGACACCTTATCCGAGCTTCAGCAGCAAGCAGTCAGACTTAACTTGCCGGAAGTTACCTCAGAGCTTGAAAACTTACGTATCACCCTGTCCCGCGAACACGATGCTCAAGCTCGTACCGACGCCGAGTCGGCAACGCTCTCAGCTCAACTGAATGTGTCTCGTGCTGATTTGAGGGCTAAAGAAACCCGACTGGAGAACTTTGACGTTTCGAGTCATCTGACGATTTATGAGGTTTCAGGCGACCGATGGTCGCTTACGGCGCTTGATATGCAAATTGCTCGACAGACGGAAAACGCCAAGATAATCCCGGAGCGAGCCGCACGATGGATTTTCGATCGCTCACGCGGATCAATTATTCGAAAGCCAGCAGAGATCAGGCCGCTGCAGAGGTTGAGTATCTAAGGAACGTGCGAGCGGAGGTGGTCCGACATATTGAAGAACGCCGCGCTCCGTTAGTCACCGATCGCGATCTCGCTCGTGAGATGGTTGATGTGCTTCAAACGGCTTATGAACTAGAACAGCGTACGCGAGCACGAAAGGGCGAGACGATGCCCGAAGCAAAATATGAGCGCCACCAGATCAACACCCTCGAGCCGAGCGCTGAAACACAACGCGCCCCTGCGCCCTTAAAAGAAGTACAAGAGTGGGAGAAAAAGCACGAGCCCGAAATCAACTGGGAGGGAAGAGCCGTCGCCCGCGAGATGATGTCCGGCGTCGCGCTTCACGAGACTAGAGAGAGGCTTCAGCGCTTTTTAGAGAGTAAGAGGATTGCATCGTTGAATTTAGGTGACAACCGAACGGGTACGCTGCGTGAGATAGAAGCACGAACGCTAACCGATTATGTCGCCCGCGCGCTTGAATCATATCAGCAACGCGATTACAGGCATTCAATAAACGTCACTGCTCGCGAACAGCATGGAAGGCTCATCACCGATTTTGAGAAAGCCAAGGACTATTACTCTACGGCTCGCGAGCTGGCTTCCGAAGCTCGTGGGAGCGACCCACAGTTTACGGATAAAGAAAGGATCAATTTGGGGATCTATGCGGAGCGGCAAGATGATGACCAGACGAGACAGGAATATCTGCAACTAGCGAGAGATGACGGCAGAAGTGCAGAACGCGAAGTAGCGAGCGCGCGGGATCGGTAGACGGTTTTGGCCTCAGGCATTAGCCGCGACACGTCAGATCCTGCGTTTTGTGACGGCTCTTGATTTCGGAGGTCGGATTCTCTGAGGAAGTTGTTTCCGCATCATTGCGAGCCCGATCTGATCGTGAGCAATATCGGCAATGTCGGCTACGCGATCTGCCATGCCCAGCACGTAAAGAATGCTGGCGTAGGTGCCGACCGAGACACCAGCGTCTCCTCGTTCAACTCTGGTCAGTGTTGGCCGGCTGATCTTTGCCTTTCGACTCATTGTCATAGTAGTAATCTCATGCCGGCGCCGGGCCTCGTTAATGTCTGAGCCGAGTTTCTTGAGCGCCTGCGTGACTTTACCCGGTAATTTGGTTCGAGGAGGCATAGTGTCAAAAATAGTTTACACTAAGTCATATAATGTAAAGAATATGTTACACTACGGACCGAAGAGTTAGAACGGAAGATACGGAGGGGCACTGTGGACTTGTTAATACAACATCAGAACACACCTAATCATTCGGCTACGCTGTTTGATATCGAGGCTCCTCCAATCCACACGGAGTCGAAGGAGTTGGAATTCCTCAAGCCGACTATGGTTTTCGATGAATTGTGGTACTTCGCCTCCAAGAGGCAGAATATCTTCGTCAATCGTCAAACCCAGAAGCTGCCGCCCTGGACAACCGATCCGATTCTGAGCCAATACAAGTTTACGAACGTCTACCGCGCGTGCGATCGGGTAAGTCAATTCTTGATTCGTGAGGTGATTTACAAGGGCAGTAACGATCCCATGGAGGTCATTTTCCGCATCCTGTTGTTTAAGCTCTTCAATAAAATCGAGACTTGGCAGATGCTCGAAGCCGCGTTCGGCGAGATTACGACGGCGACATTTTCAGTCGGCAGGTACGGAGAGATCCTGAATCGAGCATTTAAAAAAGGTTGTCGTATTTACTCCGCGGCCTACATCATGCCAGCCGGCACGAAGATTTTTAACACAGCCAGAAAGCACGAAGCACATCTTCAGCTACTCGAATTCATGTTGCGGGATAAGCTGGCTGATAAGATTCGGGCGGCAAAGAATCTCCAAGCGCTTTTCGAAGTCTTACGCTCCTATCCTTTGATTGGAGATTTTCTCGCGTACCAGTACGCGATTGATATCAACTACAGCGAAGTCACGCATTTTTCTGAGTCACAATTTGTAGCAGCCGGTCCAGGGGCGCGCAGCGGTCTGCGCAAGTGCTTTAGTAACCTCGACGGCGTTACGGATGAATACGTAATCCAACTCGTCACAGAATTGCAGGAAGAAGAATTCGGACGTCGCAATATCGCATTTAATTGGCTGGGGGGCAGGCGGCTACAACTCATAGATATCCAAAACGTGTTCTGCGAAATAGACAAGTATGCTCGCGTTCGGTTCCCGCAGATTGTCGGCATATCGCAACGCGTCAAAATCAAACAGCGGTTTAAGCCCAATCCGTTACCAATCCCACAGTTCTACCCGCCAAAATGGGGCATTAATCACAAACTCTAGAGAAAGACATCGATTTGCACCCTTCGCCAAACCTCTAAGCCAAGAGATCACCTCCGAATTCGTTGTTTGACAATCGAACAATGTCCGTGTATGTTGTTAGATAACGAAACGCTCCAGGAGGAGTAGATCATGCCCTTCAAAGAACGTGAATTAGAGGCTGCCTTAAGAAAATGGTATCGAGGCCAAATCAGTTCGCCCTTGCGGCGGAAGGATGAGGGGACGGTTTTTGGGATACAGCCTGAGGTCTCGTCCCAGGAAGCGATCGAAGTGTTTCTCGAGCTGGAGCCGTTCTTGGGGTTCGAAATCAAGGGCAGTTCAATCGTGAAGAGTGGCGGATACGAAAATATTGAGGAATTCATCAAGGATTTGATGCCGAAGATCAAACAGCGTTACGACAAGGAGTTCCCATCGGTAAAAAAAACGGCGGTTAAAACTACAGGAGGAGTCATAGCCCATGCCAGTCAGTAAGAGACAAGTCGCAGATAGCGACCAGGAGCGAAATCGGCTGGGAGAGAAGCTAAAGGAAGCGCGCGATTATCTGGCGCTGTCGCAGGAGGAAGTCTCCAAGGCGGTCGGAATTCCTCGGGCTGCGATATCGCTAATTGAATCTGGTCAGCGTCGCGTTGAGGCTCTGGAACTGAAGAAGTTCGCTGCGATTTACGAGCGGCCGGTTAGCTACTTCACTGGCGAGCAAAAGGCGCCGCCAGTACCTCAGGAAGTCGAGTATCTGGCCCGCGCAGCCGCCAGTTTATCTCCGCGTGACCGAGAAGAGCTTAGACGCTTTGCAGAGTTCTTACAGTCGCGGTCGGCGAAGGAGAGTTGAGATATGAACCGTCGCGAAATGATTCTCGATGCAGTGCAGGAAGCTGGCAAGCTTCATCGGCGTCTCAAAACGGAACCAGTCATTGCTTCGTTAGGAGGCGGCGTCGACGTATTCAAAACTGTAGATCAAATGTCCGTGAAACTGGTTTTTCGTCCTCTGAAGAACCTGCTGGGGGCGTTTCTCCCCCAACCGTCTCCTGGAATCATGATCACGACGCAGCGTACGTTGCCCGTGCAACGCTTCACGGCCGCTCATGAGTTAGGCCACTGTGTGCTGCGCCATCCGGCTACAGTGGACGACGCGTCAATGCTCGAACGATATCCGTTCGGTTCTCATTCTTATGACAGTAGGGAAGCCGCGGCCGACGCATTTGCCTCGAGTTTTCTGATGCCACGTTGGTTGATTGAAAGTCACGCAGCACGTCAGGGATGGAGCGCGGAGAGCTTTGACGATCCGCGCACAATCTATCAACTGTCGTTGAGAATTGGGGTCAGCTATCGCGCCGCCTGCCATGCGCTGGCTCAACATCGGATTATCAAGCGCAATACATTGGCGGCGTTATTGCCGACGCCGCCGAAGAAAATCAAACAGGCAATTATGGGTAACAAGTCTCTGTCGGACTGGCATCCGGATGTGTGGCTTCTCACCGACCGTGATCAGGGGACCATGATTCAGGGTGGACCGAAGGATGTGTTTCTGATCAGTCTCAAGGAACACAGCGGCGCCGGCTACTTGTGGAATGTCGAACAACTTCAAGAGTCAGGATTTGTGATTGTCTCAGATGAGCGTCGCATTCCTGATCCGTCGGAGCAGATCGGTGGTTCGGTAGAGCGCCTGCTGATTGCCGAGGCCCAAACTGAGACGGAGCGCGAAGTTGACTTGTCGCAAGCTCGGCCCTGGGACCCAGCGTCGGCTACCGACCATTTTCATCTCCAGTTCGAATTGTTTGGAAACGAAATCGGCAAGCCACGTTTTGATCGAAAGAGGATGGTGGCCGCCGCCTAATGCCAGTTACAGCAATAATAGATCTCCGTTCGAGATTTGGCGATATCCGGGATCAGGGAAAGCGACCGACGTGTATGGCATTCGCAGCCAGCGATGCGCATTCATCTGCCAGGAATAGCGTCGATCCTTTATCGACCGAATACGCTTACTTTCACGCCGTAGCGAAGCGGAGACATTCCGACCGCACAACTGGTGTCTCAATGCAGGCGATGGCAGAAGCGCTTTCACTTAATGGCCAACCGCTCGAATCAGGCTGGCCGTACATCCCACTTCTCGCCGATGACGACAATTGGGAGCCGCCAAAAGATCCCGGCGAACTATTCTATCGTGACGTTGAATACCCGACCGCCATCGTAACGTCTCTGTATGATCGGCTGAATGCTGGACAGCCGACAATCGTTGGGATGGAGGTGAGTATCAGCTTCTTCCAGCTTGCTTCGGGCCATGTGGTGGATGCGCCTGCCACGGAAGCGGCGCTTGGTACGCACGCTGTCATTGTCGTCGGGCATGGAGAGTCGAAGAAGCGTCGATGTCTCCTTTTGCGCAACAGTTGGGGAGTCGCTTGGGGAGATGATGGATATGGATGGGTCATGGAGGATTACTTGAGACCGCGTCTCCTCATCGCTGGTGCGATGAAGGCTTGAAATGGAACCACTAATTCATACATTCCAAGCGACAAGCTGTCCGCGGGGGTGGTTAAGGGGAGTTGAATACTTGCTTAGCCTTGGCGAGCGGGAAGCGTACAACGTCTTGTTGGCGATTGAATCGCCACTGAAGCTAACGTCCGAGGAGCAAAAAGCTTGCAAAACTGTCGACACATTCTTACGTAGCCGGGGCGAAGATCCATTAACTACGGTAGCGGGAACAATCTTTCCTGCCAATCACTATATGCGTCATGGCGCGAAGGGTGTGTATGAAAAGTTTCCCGCTGATTTTGCGAATGTCGAGCTTAAGACGTGGGGAACCTATGCGATGAGAATGCTCCGCCGTGAAGGAAAGGGCGGCCAGGAAATGAACCCGCTCAAAGAAATGATCGAGAAGATGCAGAAGTATCGGCATCTGAATCGCTCGGCGTTTGAACTGAACGTGCTGACCGACGATCTCGGCAACACTGGCGATCTGCCGATCTACGATTTCAAACGGGACCATAAAAGGACACTACAACAACCTTGTCTAAGTCATTTGACTTTCAAAGTGACTCGTAATGACTGCTTGAGACTTACCGTGTTCTATAGATCCCATTACTACATCACGAAAGCCCTCGGAAACCTGCTGGGCTTGGCGCAATTGCAATCTTTCGTCGCCGATCAAATCGGTCTGGACGTTGGTCCGCTTGTCTGTCATTCGACACATGCGCGGATCGATTGTCCGCTCACGCCAGTCAAGAAGCTGGTCGCTGAAGTGAAAGCCATACTGCCTGAAACTCGATCTAATTAAGGACAAACATTCATGAGTGCCGTACTTGATTCGACTATTGTTTCACTCGATCGCTATCAGGAATTTACGCGAGCAACCGACCATGGCCCAAAGAAAGGCTATGAAGGCCTCCGATTTCCGCTGCTGGGCCTGTTTGGTGAAGTCGGCAGCTTGCTGAGCGAACTGAAGAAGAAACAACGCGATACTGAATCCTACGTCGGCTACGCAGCTTCGGTTGTCGAAGAGTTCGGCGACGTCATGTGGTATTTCACGAACGTGGCCGATCGCGCCAACATTAAACTTCAATCGCTTGCCCAGCGGATGTTTCTGGATCTGGACAATTGGGATGTTAGCTCGCGCACTGTTGAGAGCTTTGACGACATTCAGATACGTCGCGAACACGTCGGCCCAGTCAGTAGCGAGAAATTCGAGACCGGTGCGATCGCACTGGCCGGAAGGGTTGGACGTCTGTTGGACGAAGTATCGCTGGCGCGAATCGAAGCGAACCGCGATGCATTGCAGGCGCACCTGATCGATATCTTTCGTGCAATCGTGCAAGCAGCGGACGATGCGGATATCAGCTTGCAGGATGCAGTCGAACACAACATCGCGAAGATCACGAGCCGTTGGCGCGTTGACGGCAGTCAATATACGGAATTATTTGATAACGATTCTGATGGAGACGAACAGCTTCCGCGGCGCATAGTGATGTTAATTGAGGAAAAGAAGGTGGGCCAAAAGGAGTTTGTTGTTCAGAAATGCAACGACATTAAGATTGGCGATCACTTGACGGACAATATCGCAGAGCAGGACGACTATCGCTTCCATGACGCGTTCCACCTTTCTTATGCGGCGATTCTGGGATGGTCGCCGGTTTTGCGCTCTTTATTTAAGGTAAAACGCAAGAGCAAGCCGGCGATCGATGAAAACGAAGATGGCGCCCGCGCCGGCCTGATCGAAGAGGGCGTCGCCACGTGGATATTCAACCACGCCGTGCGAGTTAACTACTTCGCAACGATTGATCATCTCGATTACGCCTTGCTGAAGGCAGTGAAGGAACTCGTCAAAGGGTACGAAGTTGATCGGTGTCCGTTATGGATGTGGGAAGAAGCCATTCTTGAGGGATACAAAGTGTTTCGGTTTCTGCGGGACCATCGGAAGGGTTTGGTGACGGCCGATCTCAAAGAGAGAACAATCACGATCGAGCCGGTGTGAGGCGGGGCTAGTCGCGTTCCAGCACCACGTAGGCAATCGCGTACTCGGGATTGTGAGTCAACGATATCCAAATCCTCGAAACCCGTAACTCAGCTAACAGCTCTGCGGCTTTGCCGTTTGCCTCAAGCTTGGGTTGACCCGACTCTTCATTGATCACTTCAAAGTTTCTCCAACTTACTTCTTCAGTGCACCCGGTTGAGAGGGCCTTCATCGCCGCTTCCTTGGCCGCAAGACGGGCGGCATATCTCTGAGTGGAGATCGCCGCCTTGCGACAATATTCAATCTCCGCAGGACTGAAGACTTTGTTCAAATAGCGTTCGCCATACTGGTCAATGGACCGTGCCACCTTAGCCACGTCTGCGATGTCTACGCCAATACCGCAAATCATTTTAGGGTTTAAGTTGGTCGGACTTCCAAACGAGCCATAACAGCCCACGCTCATTGCGATTCCGTATTGGGGGTCCAGAGCGCGCGAATACTTTCACCGAACCGCTCTTCAAGAAGTGTGCGGGTTGCCTCTTGATCAGCCGCTATCTTCCGTGTCCAATTTGGCTCTGAATCCGAGTTGGGGCTTACCAAAGCCGCGGCTGCCAAATAATCCAACATAAGGATAAGCGCCGGCACGAGATTGTCCGAGAACTGCTCCACCAAGCCGCGAGTATATGCGCCGGAGCTGGGACTGAATTTCTCGATAGCATCTTGCGGGAATGTTTGCCGCGCGCGCTCTTCAAAAACTTGTGCAGCCTCCCTCGCTTGCTCACTAGAGAAGCCGAGACGCTGGCCGCCTCGTGTTGTCTCGTCAGTGGTCTTTTTACTCTGCAAGATATCTGCGGCTAACTTAGTGATTCCTTCGCCTATTGCAGAGGGCGTGTAGCTAAACGTAATCGGGCCGTATTGCGTCCCTAGTTCGATCAGCACGGCGTCTGACGTGACGGTGATCTTTGTATGGAACTCGGATTCGTTCATAACGCGATTTAGTTAAACTGCGACTTAGAAACTCATTTCGACTAATCCGTCTAAATCAGCATGGGCATTATAGAGCAATCAACCCAAGTTGCTCACGTCAACAACAACCGTCTTCCATTACTCCGCTAATAACATTCACCTCAGAGTGATCAAAATACAGATTACGTTCTAGTCACTGCATCAAATCGGATTCCAAACTCCCAACTGTTACCAAGTTCCTGTGACCTGCCGCAGGTCTCAAAAAGTTACCAAAACCCCCGATAACTACAAATTATCGCCATGTCCCTCTCACTCCTCAGACGAGAAAACCTCTATTGCTCTCAGGGCGATATTTCAGGTCGCCGTACTCCGAAGAAGTGCTTCGCAAAGTCACAAGCGGAATGGTTAATCGATTCGGAGGGACGTCGATACCTCGATCTCCAGATGTGTAACAGCGCCGCGAACTTTGGATACGGCTCGCAAATTCATATCGAGGCGTTCGACTTCCAAGCTCGTAACTTACCAGCCCTTGCGTCGGAATTTATTCATGAAGAGCGAGTGCGCCTTGCTGAAGAGATCTGTCAAGCTACTGAAAAGAGATTCGGCGTCAAGGGCCGTGTTCATTTCACTGTCGGTGGCGCTCAAGCAATCGATGACATGCTGAAGTTGGTGGCGCGGTTGACCGGGACGATGCGGGTGTTTGCCTTTGAGTCTAGTTATCATGGCCGCACCATCGGCGCCTCAGGCATCAGCGGTTCATATCGGTATCGATCCCTCTTTGGTGGTGTGGCTTCGGCAGACTTTGTGCCGTTTCCTTACTGTAATCGGTGCCCCTACGACGCTGAACCTCAAACCTGCAATTACGTTTGTATCTCTCAGTTTGAACGACTGTTTGAAGGAGAAGGACCGGGGCAGAACGACGGTTCTGGAATCCCCGAGTGTCGCGCTTTTGTTGCCGAGCCGATCTTAGGTCGAGGTGGATATATTCCAGCGCCGCCCGAATATTTTCGTCGACTGAAAGAAATATTAGATCGACACGGGATTCTCTTTGTTGCCGATGAAGTGCAGATGGGAATTTACCGAGCGGGCCAACTGTGGTCGATCGAAAACTACAAGGTTGTCCCCGACATCATCGTGTTTGGCAAATCAATAACCAATGGGATGTTTCCGGTTGCGGGGATTTGGGCACGCGAACCGTTAATGTCCAAAGAGATGTGGCCGGTTGGCTCGTCCCATGCAACCTTCGCAGGCTCACCAATAGGTTCGGCCTTGGGAGTGGCAACAATGAAACTCTGCAACTCCATGAATTGGAGCGACCGGGCGAAAGAGATCGGCGACGCATTGGAAATCATTTGTAAGCGTCTGCAGAAGAGTTTCGTTCAGATCAGATACGTCAACCGACTCGGTGCCGCACTCTCTCTTGATATTGCTGACGAATCGGGACGGCCGGATGCAACCATGGCACGTCGCCTCGTTGAAGCCGGTCTGCAGGGTGATATCAAAGTCGCCGGAGAACAGATGGGTTTGGTGATGACTGTTGGAGGAGGCTCGGGGAACATGATCATGCTCGCCCCATCGTTGAATATGTCGGCATCTTCCTTTGACATTTGCGAGGTGCTCATGCGGGAAACATTTCTGCGAGCGATCGACCACAACATCGATAGCTAGACCCAATGAATCCAGACTCGCGAATCATTGTTGGGCTAGGCGGTTCAAATCACGAGGGATCGGCTGCTTTGCTGCGCGAATTTTCAATCGAGGTCGCCATAGAGCAAGAACGCGTGACGCGGCGAAAGCACGGGAACTCATGGTGGTGGGAAAACCCGGTCGGCGCAGCAGTAGAGTATTGCCTCGAAAGTACCGATGTTTCAATTGACGACGTGGGGAGATTTGTTAGCAGTGACTTGCTTCCGAAGAGAGTCATCGAACAGTACCAACCAAAATGTGTGAGACTCTATCCGCATCACCTTTGTCACGCCGCCTCTGTTTGCCTGTTGCTCCCACCGAAGTCTAAAGCCGCGTTCCTCGTTTATGACGGTATGGGATCAATTCGAAGCGAGCCGGCCGGCGGGAAAGTTCTGCGCGAGACCTTTAGTTTCTTTGAATCAACTGACAGTGGACTCCGATGTTTGGGTCAGACCTTAGGTGAGAGCCTAGTGGAGCATGACGATTTCCCAAGCGGCTGCAGTAATTCCATTGGAAAGATTTATGACATGGTCACTGCAATCTTGGGATTTGACGAGTCCGATGCTGGCAAGACAATGGGATTGGCAGCACACGGCACACCGCGATACGCGGAGGACATTATGCGCTACATCAGGCTGACCCCTGATCTTTCTTCATGCTTTGAATTCGACGCGAGCGACCCTTCATTGAGTAACTTTCTCAAAAAGCGAATATCAACTTCCCGGGAATTCAGTGTCAAAGCCGATATCGCAGCCTCTGTCCAATCAGTACTTGAACGGACCCTACTTCATGCCAGTTCGCTATTAACTGGAGAATATGACTTTCTTTGTGTGTCGGGAGGTTGTGCGCTGAATTCAGTGGCGAACGGACTATTAGCGCAGCAGCTTCCGGTGGGCCTTCAATTGATGGTCCCGCCCTTCGCAGCCGACTCTGGTTTGGCCTTTGGTGCCTTATGGTTGGATCGACTCAGCGAGTTGGGTGAGTGGCCAATTCTGAGCATGCGCTGTGCCCCGATCACACCCCGCGCTTCGCGTCCCGGTCGTCACTACGGAGTGGACCGATGCCGAGCAGCAGCTCAACGTTATTACCCGTCTTTGAGCCTCGACCCAGCGGTACACGACGCTGCGACATTAGCCTCCAGGCTCGCATCGGGGAGTGTTATTGGTTTTTTCAATGGCCCATCCGAAATCGGACCCCGGGCGCTGGGAGGTCGCAGCATCTTTGCAGATCCGCGATCAGTCTTGATGCGTGAGCGCATCAATCGAAGCATTAAGTTGCGCGAGCCGTTTCGCCCTCTAGCGCCCATGATTCTGGAAGAACGATACGACGATTATTTCGAGGATCGACGATGCGCCGATCCCTACATGCTGCGAGTGGCAAAAGCCACTCATCGTTGTTACGAACTGGCTCCCGCAGTCGTGCACGTCGATGGAACCGCTCGCGTCCAAACGATCGGATCAAATGACGATCAGTTTTTACGTGAGCTGCTAATTGCCTTTGAGAATATCACGGGCGTACCAATGCTAATTAATACATCCTTCAATCGTCGCGGCGAACCAATAGTAGAGACGCCTGAAGATGCGCTGGATGCGTTCTTCGGCATGAATTTGAATGGCCTTTACATGGATGGAGTCTTCTTTGTCCATCCGAATGAGGAAGCGATCTGATTGACGGCTTCAGGCAGACTCGATGATGAATAGAGTGTTCTGAGTGACTGGTAAAACCTTGAGCGCCCGTGGGGAAAAGATAGTAGGAAATGGAGAACACGAGCCCATTGCAATCCTTCAAACTGGCGTCGTCCAATTCTTGGATCGATGCGGGCTCTAATATCTCGGAGGTCGCCTGGCGAAAGCACAATTCCACTGTTTGCCAGAAATCTGAGTGTCTCAACTGGATAGCGGTTGTATGCCTCGGCAAGGACACGCACCACCGCGCGGTGAATCGTGGGGTGATCATACTGAATTGGACCAATCATGCTCCAAAGACCTTCTCGCGGCCACAGGCTAATGAATTGCCCAAGCGCGTGAAGAATCCTGAGTGCCTTGCGGATCTCGGCGTTACGAAGAGATTCTGCGAGATGCCAGTCATAAACAGACAATGGCACCTGACCTTCGGATGTTTGAGTCGAGTAATCGTGCCAACGCATTGCCTTCCGACGTCGGGATGGCAGCAGCGTCGCGTAGGAAGCGACCGGATTAAAACCGTCCTCAAAGACCATGTCAAATTCATCAGTGAATCCGCGAGCGTAGCCTCGCTCTCGACCAGGTTCGTATTCGATTATTTGAGGACACTCATGCAGCACACGATCGATGTGTCGATCCAACATGTTGTCATAGTCAAATCCATTGACAACGTACATATAGATTGATGTCGCTTGGAAGAAGTCAACGGTATTCGGAGGTGTCTTGTTGTCAAATGAGTTGAAGCGTTCTTCCCAGAGCTGTTGTGTTGCTGGGAAATCATTGGCCGCAGAGAAGATGAATAGGAAATTGCCCAGTTGGAATTCGAGATCCTGATAGATCTCTTCGATGTATGGCTGCAAGACATCAATGTCTTCATGACGCAATACACCGCCTTGTTCCAATCGATCAAAAATTGGCAGGAATAGGCTTCTAGCCGGATTGCGAAAGAATCGCAGCATACCGTCGAGATCGCCATTGAAAACATAACGGTCGCGTTCATCGAAGATGAAATTGCTAAACCAGTCGAGCTCATCCTGGCTGAACTCATGCTCGGCAAGAATAGAGATAAAGGCCTGAGCTGCCATTGAATGCACGCGTAAGTACTCCTCAGGATGAGAATTGTCAGGCCCGATTTGACTCATCAGCCCGAGTATCCGGCCCAATCGACGCATACGGGGGATCTCTGAGTCAGCGTAGTAACGGCCTAGTTGAGTATCGGTGAGAAGATTCGAGATCTTATCGCTGTCGAGGATGAGTCGGACGACTTTATCAGTTGCATAGATGTTAGCTTCGGTGCGCGAAAGGATTGGACCGGAGCGAGCCGCTTCGGTTAGTACCTCCAAAGCGATTGTGTCTGGTAGGTGAGCAGCCGCCTGAATCATCGCACGCCAATGGCGTTCGATGGGTTGTGCGCGGTCTTGAATTCGAGGTTGTCCGATTGCCAACGCGTCGATGTCAGCACGAGCCGTATTGAACCAAATCTGGAAGTCCTGCGGATTATCGCAAGCCAGGTCGACCATAAGTTCTTTGGCAAAGGCGATTAGTCGACCCTCAGCCAAGGGATCACGAATGCTGAGCGGCCTCGATACAATGTTGGCGACGACAGGAAAGCGAGTATTGGGTTCGAACAAAAAGTATGTGCGGACTGCGGCGATGATCTGATGGCGATGATCCATTTCTCGGAGGACGCGGTTTAATCCCTCTGGCGTCCGCAATGAGAAAGGGCACTCGGGCAGTTCGAGCGCCTTCGCCAGAAAATATTCTTGAGTACGCTCATGGAGAAACTTCAAGCGGCCATCTTCAGTGTCAGTGAGAATTCCGAGATCTTTGAAGACTCGAAGAAATTCGCCGTTCTGGCCGGTGCCGGCCGCAGAGTTCATGAGATCGATCACGCGAAATTGATCTTCGTTTCTCTCGATGGTTAGAAAAGCGACCCGCGCCAAAACAGTTGCCAGATTGTCGGCCTCGTGGTCGGTATAGCTATGAACAAGCTTTGCCTTAAATATCTTGTCGTAAATGTGGCGGGCTGGGCCATGCACCCAGTTCATCGCATCGAGGGTTCGCGTCTGCAGCACTTCATCGGACACGCCAGCGAGGAGGTATGGATCACGCAGTCGTTCGATGGCTTGCGGCGGCAGACTATCGAAGATGCTTGCTTCTCCAATCGAAAGGCACAGCAGATCGATCGCTTCCCGCAATTCGTCGTCAGTAAGAAGTCCCAACTGAATGGTGTGAACGACTGCAGGGGTATTGGTCGGGTTCCAGCAGACGGCCGCGAGACGGCCGCGATCTTCACGGGTGGAGAGTCTGTTCCAGGTTTCTTGTCTGACCGCAGTGATTATGCGAATTGGTGGACGTTGCGGAAGGAAGTAACAAAATCTCACCACGTCGCGCAAGAGATTTGCGACTGGATCAGAAGAGACAGCATGTTCATTAAGGGCGTCAAGATAGATTACAAGACGGCGGTTGTTCCTGCGCAGCCACAATTCGAACTCCGCGAAATTGAGCGGCGCTCGGGAACCCAATCCACCAATCTGAGCGCTCAGATATTCGCCAAAGTCCTGTCCGATACTGATTGCGTTTCCAGAGGTCAGGAATATGAAGGTGTCGTCGTCGTTTTTGTAATGCTCCATCAGGCGCATTCCGAGCACAGATTTGCCAACTCCAGACGGTCCAGTAACCACTGTCATTGGCTTATCCGAATCAAGAAAGTTACTCAGTTGGGCCTCCACGGAACGTCGCCGAACAAAGAACTCACGTATATCTCGCTGACCACGGTATGCGTGAGACCACGCGAAGTCTCGGTTGTTGCGCCCTACACGCCAATCCAAAAGGCACGGAATGAAAATTGTTTTCGCAGTCGTGAAGGAAGGAGACTCCAGCACGGGCCAAGTGATCGCTTCTATGGCTTCCTCGAATTTCGCCCGTATGTGAACGATTCGGTTTTCGCCGATGGCCTCAGTCAAAGCCGCGTCGGTTGCCGGCGGTTCTGGGCTGCACCAATAAACTCGCGAACTGCGATCTTTCAACGCCCTTCCGATGAGATTAGCCAGCGCCGGATCCTCACCTCTGTAGCCGCTTACGATCAGATCAGCCGATGCCAATCGGGGTCGGATGAATTGGTGGAATTGGCGCGGATACGCGCCCTTCTGCAATTCTTCTTCTGTGATGTGCGTAATCGTGCGGCCGTTGAGACAACCATGAAGCTTCAAATAAGGGACTCTATTCGGCTCTCTTATTCGAGCATCTTCCTCATCAGGAAGGGCAATACCTTTCGCAAAAACACGCAGCACGGAAAGGCCAAGCGACTGCTCCGCCGTTTCCAACATCGTGTCAAAATTAGTGGTGATAACGGCGTCAACGACCAGCTTTTCCAGCGCCAGGGCCAACAGCATGTAGGCGTCAGAGGGCTGCCTCTTTTGATTGATTTCAAATGTCGCCTCAACCAATCTGGCCCGACGTTCCGACTCTCGAGTCTTTTGGAAAAAGAGATTTACTTCACGCGCAATGCTGGCGTCGTCAGTGGCCGTTTTCGGTTTGCCCAACACCAACTTGAAGAATTCCTGCTTAAATTGAGCGAAAGTCATCCCACCGGAACTGATGTCAGCACCGGCTCCAAGAAAGAGACAAATTGGGCGATCGCTACGCCGTTGTTGACGGTCTTCAATCAACTTGCTCAATTCCGGTACTGGCGTAGTTCGCTCTTTCATCTGCGTGAGTCGAAGCAAGGATATGGCCGGATAAATTGAGTCATGAGCTTAAGCAGAAATAGTTTTGACGTGATTGTTATTGGCAACGGGGCAATTGGCCTTGCTTGTGCTTTTGAATTGATCGAACGCCAACCCGATTTGTCAATTGCCATTGTTGGACCAGATTCCCGGCCGCGCGGAGCGAGCGTGGCGGCAGGCGCAATGCTTGGTTGCCACGCCGAGATCACCGCGCACGGATTATCCAACTCACTTGGCCGAGAGAAGTTCAGCTGGCACCGCCGCGCCAAGACGTTATGGCCGAATTGGCTTGAGCGAATAATTCGGGGAGGATCACGGGTCTCCGTTGTCGAGGGCACGTTTGTTCTCTGTAACGCTATCTCGGGAAGTCTTGAGGATGAGAACTTCGCTGCAATCCAACACGAACTAGGAGTTGATGAAATTCCGCATGAACATGTTGATCCGCGTGATGTGCCTGGCCTTCGACCAACCATGGACGCGCGAGCGTTTCGCGTGGTCCATATACCAGATGAGAACGCGATTAATGCCTTAGAATATCTTGGCGCCCTGGAACGGAACCTCGCTGAGATATCATCTATAGCGCTAATCAACGAACTGGCAATCTCGCTGGAACTCAAGACAAATGGATCTATTAGCGGAGTGAAGTTACGCGACGGTAGAGAGCTCAAAGGCAACCAAGTTCTGCTGGCTGCCGGCGTAGGTTGCCAGACCTTGATTGAACAATGCCCACCGTTGAGAGATCGCTTTCCAAGAATCTTCGCCGGTGTTGGCACTTCGCTCGTAGCCGCCCAGCCACGCGAACATATCTCCAACGTCCTGCGTACGCCTAATAGATCATTCTCATGCGGACTCCATCTAGTCCCGAGGGGTGAGAATGTATATATTGGAGCAACAAACACCATTCGCGATGAACTTGAGATGCTACCACGACTAGTCGATGTACAATTTCTCCTTGATTCGGTAATACCCCAAATTGCCGAGCCAATCCACGCGTCACTCATGCTATCCATGGCAACCGGAAGCCGTCCCGTAAGCAGCGATTGCTTCCCGCTTCTTGGAGCAACGCCCGTACCCGGACTATTTATTGCAACCGGTACTTTCCGCGACGGGATTCAGCTGTCTCCCTTGCTTGCGCAACACATCGCGGATGTGATGCTCGGAGGCGAAAATTCGTTCAGAAACCCCTTCCACCCGGAACGTCGGCCTATTTGGAACTTGACCATTGACGATGCGGTATCTCTCTGCACCTCGCATTATCTGGGTGTCTTTTATGAGAACGGATGTCACCTACCAAAAGTCGGTTGGGAGGATTTCTTATCTGAGATGCTCCAAAAGGAAGTTCGGGAGATATACGAACCGTTTGGAACAGAAAACCTTCCTCCGATCGATTTTGTTCATCTTTTACGGGAACGTAAAAAACGAGGCGTAAGCGGTACGCTCTGATTAGCCCTCTGGCGTTCAGTTTTCTAAATATCAATTAACGATAATTTGTAGTTATCCAAACAAATGAGATAGCGATTTCGGGACGAGTCATTATCCCCTTAAATTAGTCTAGCGGCAATACCTTTTGATGATTGCAACCCAAGTCGAGCATACGAAGGCGTTTGCTAGCTGCGGCTATCTGTTCGGGCTTGCCAGTTTATCTCTCCTCCATACTTGTGCACGTGCAACAACGCGAGTCCTCTGATGAGCGCACTTGCTTGAGGAAGAAGTGAGCTAATTTTGGTTTGGCGTAAAGACGCCGGGCGATCATGCGTCTGCGACGCATTGTGTGACCAATCGGGCTAGAACGAACCCGTTCCTCATAATCGGAAAAAGAAAAGTCTTGATAACGAAGCGCCTCAATTGCACATCTCGCCGCAATTCTCCCGTATGCAAGGGCTGAGACAATTCCTTCGCCAAAGAGGGGATCTACTCCGGCAGCATCCCCCACGAACAGAACGCGGCTTTGACTACAGAGAGCTTTCGTCTCATATCGTAGCGAGGGATGAGAGGCCACGTCGAAATCATTCAAGTCAAGTCCAAAGCCGCTTAGCCAAGTTCCAAACATACTTTTTAGCTGTGTGGCCCCTCGCGAATCAAATGGGGCAGCCATTATGCCCATACTGACCGTGGGAAGTTGTTGATTGGCGGTCGGGAAGAGCCAACAGTATCCAGGGACGCCAAGATCAAGGACGCTGAGATCTAGGATCGCCATGTTCTCAGTCAAATTAGTTTTTCGAGCGTCGGCGAATGGCGCATGTAATTCCATCGCAATCATAAGACGGCCATGCCTACTTAAACACAATCTGGAGCGTACCTTGCTGTTAGCGCCATCGGCGGCAATCAATATCTTAGCGGCGTAGTCAGCTTTATCCGTTCGAACAATCATTTTCTCTCGATCTCTAATAACATCAAGGACTGGTTCTCCTTCGTGCATAACGACTCCTCGCTCTCGCGCAGCCTTAAGCAAAGAGTGGTCGAAGTCAGTTCGCCGGACTACCCGAAACTGATTTGGACGACTGAAAGTTAGCCGTCCGGTCGGCAGGACAAATTGCGTAGTGTGGACCGGCACTGTAGGTACGTCGATGTCAACACCGAGAGCCCGCAACTCATCATCGGTGTCGATGCTTATGCCGCCAGCGCAAAGTTTTGATCTCGGGAAGATGGCTTTGTCGATAAGCAATACCCGACCTGCGAGCGAGGGGTAAAGGTTTGCGAGTTCGAGCGCCGAAGCGCAGCCCGCGGGTCCCGCTCCTATGATGACAACGTCGTAACTAGCCATGTGAGAATACCTGGCGCGTTATGGCGCCGGTTTGCCGGGGCTCAAGAGCATTCAGAAATTGATCAAAGGAAAATCGAAACCAATAGGTATAACTCTCTGGATGCTTCTGTAGGTCGAGGACCAAGGCTTCAAGGTCCATCCATTTCCAGTCGGAAACTTCATTGGAATTGGGTTTGGGACTACCGTCGAAGTGTCCGATCAGGACGACGGAGCGTCATCATTCGCTAAATCGCTCGTCAATCTCGTCTGACCCGACCCGTCAGAATTCATTACATAGACTTCTTTATTGATATGAACTTTCGATCTGTTGATTACGTTCCCGTCGTCATCCGTCTCTTGCCATGTCTCAGTCGTGCTGTCGCGTGTACTGACCAAAGCAATCTTGCCGCCATTAGGCGACCACGCTGGCTGCGTGTCGTCAATAGTGCTAGCGCTGAAAGTCAGGCGCTGTTGATTGCTCCCGTTACTGTTCATGACATAAACGCTGTCGTAACCCGCATGATTACGATCACTCGCAAAGGCGATCTTCGTACCGTCCGGCGACCACGAAGGCTCGCCTTCGCTTGCTGAGGTGTTTGTGAGATTAACTTGGTTCGAGCCATCTGCATTCATCGAATAAACTTGATAGCTCACTCCATTGCGCATGCTTTGAAAAACGACCTTCGAACCATCTGGCGACCATGTGGCCGCGCTATCGTCATTCGGGTCACTCGTGAGTCGCGTCTGTCCGCTCCCGTCTGAGTTCATCACATAGATGTCCATGTAACCTGTATCAGGATGATCGCGATTGCTCTGGAAGAGAATCTTTGCGCCGTTTGGCGACCAGCGCGGGTAATCGTCATTTGCGCCGGAATAAGTTAAGCGCGTAACAGCGCTCCCGTCGGCGTTCATAAGATAAATCTGCATCGAGCCGTCACGGTTGCTGGCATAGACAATCTTCGAACCACCCGACTGCGGCATCATTGGAGCGAACATATCAAAACTTTCGCTATTAACGCCGGGGACAATCGAGGATAGTCGCTCACCGTTACGCCGGAAGGTTCCATGCGCTTCTAAAATAGAACCCGAATAAGTGTCTGAGTGGAGAGTTGGATAGTGAAGGAAATCAAACGCGGAATGGCTAGATAGGCCACGCACAGATTCGATCAATTTTAGAAGTCTTGCGGGAGATGCGCTCGTGTGTACCGCCGTCGGTAGCGAGCGAGTCATGCGCGCTTGATGTAATCGCGCGGCACCCACATAACCGTGCGCATCAGCGCTGGCGATTCGCACTCGCTCGCTACCGTCTCCGAGACTATCCGTACTTGCCTTCTTCTGCTTTGGCGGCAGGGGATCGCCTATTTTCCTTCCGTGCCGTGACTCAAGCGGCTTACGCCGCGAGCGTATCGTCGGTTCGATGTGCAGCGGCGCTCGCGGTGCCCCATGTCGCCGCTGACGTACTTCGTCGGTGTTTGGAAGTCTCGCGGCAGGCGCTCCTGCTTGCAGCGGCGCTGGTTGCGCCCTCTTGCCCTTGCCCCTGCCGTTCGCGGGCTGTCTGTTGCGGTCTTGCTGGACTTCTTGATTCAGAGCCGGCCCTTTGCCGTTAGACGACGGCGCGATCAAGGTTAGGCTTGCGAACACCAGGGAAAAGCAAACACATAGACTCGTCCAACGAATCAATCTCGCGGGAAGACGGTGAGTACGTCTCATTGAGGGACTCCTTATAGGTTAAGCAAGGACAGGCGTTACGCCGCTTATGCTGAGCCAATGACTACAGCGCCGACAAAGCAAACGTCTTCTCTTAGACATCACCCAAATCACGTTTGTTCAATTTTCGGTATGCGCAACCCCAGTAACACTATTGAGTGAACATGCCGACCATGAACGTCGCCCGTTATTTCTTCTTCTCGTCCAAACGACAACTCATGCTAGCTTCCGGGCCCGCAGCGACGGCCACCATCGCTACTACTTATGTTCGTCATGGATCATCGCAACCTCAGGCTTTCTTGAGTTCAACCCCAAGCAGTCGACTGATCCTCGATGGCAACTCGCTGGTCTGTTCTGGCTTTCTCAAGAAATCATTGACTCCAGCGCCCCAGGCCTCCTTCTCGCAATCACTTCCTGCGAGCATGACAATAGGCGTGCGCCAACGGTGCCTAACCTTGCGGGCGCGCTGTACCACCTCCAAACCGCTGAGTCCCGGAAGATCATTGTCAACAACCAGCACATCATAGTGATCGTTGCCAGTAAGCTTTTCGAGCGCGCTATAGCCATCCGTACAAAGCTCCACACGCCATTCTTTAGAGGCGAACATGTCCTTGACCAGTTTGGCTATTTGCTCATTGTCTTCAACGTGCAGGATGCAGATCTGCGAAGTGGCTCGCTCTGGCTTCTGCCTGATGATCTTACTTTTGATTTTCCTTGATTTTGAGAACAGGTGCCGTCTTCGCTGGCGCACCGCAGATCTCGTCTTGAGCAATTCCTTGTGACGGCTGTTTATTAAGGAGATGAGACTCTGATGATGCCTGAACCCAAGCAAGCGCGCTGCCCTAGTTACCGACCCTCCAGCATCTCTCAAAGCGCGTTCAATCAGCGCCCGTTCGCTTTTCAATACCTCTTCTTTGAATGAAAAGCCCTCCCAGGACCGTTCATTCATCTTCCCATGTTCATCGCTCTGTGCGGCTTCCAGAATATCAATCACCTTCCTAGCACAAGAGACCAGGCGCTTGCCGGCTAAGGGATCTTGCGAGCGATGCAAGAGATCGGCGGCAGATTGATAGATGGACGCCAACTCAGGTGACGAGGTCTGCTCGGCAAGCTCTTCAATGATGCTCAATTTCGCGCGGCCCGCACCTTCCAGATCGCCAGCTGTTTCGGCAACTCCGATCGCGCGATCAAATAGCTCCTTCGAACGTGAGTAGTTGCCCAGGCGCGCTACCACCACCCCCAGGGTCGTTAAGGCTTCCGCAAACAGCGCCTGTTCGCCACCTCTCTCAAGTATTCTCACCGATAACCGTGCGACCCGCCCCGCTTCGACATACCGACCTTCCGCAAGCAGTGTCCGAGCGCGCGTGTCTTCCACTTGGGCAAGATGGACATTGTCGCCAAGCTCTCGAAATAGATGGCCCGCGCGATTCAGATGTTTATGAGCGTCGGTAAATACTCCAAGTGTGAAGAAGAGGAAACCCAGATTGTTTTCAACAGAGGCTTGGTATCGCGTGTGTCCGGCTTCTTCGAAGTGAAAGCCAGCGGCTGCGTATTCAATTAATGCTCGGTCCAAATAGTCATTGCGATTGTCTCCCAAGCCAAACCTGTTGAATAAAAGAGCCAATTCATTGTGCAAGGTTCCTTTAAGACCATGATCGTCACTTCGCTCCAAGAGAGGCGCCGCCTCATTATAGAGGCGTAGTGCTTCACTCAGTCGCTGCGCCCAGACTTCGACAATGCCCGCGCGAATGAGAAGGACTGCTTTCAGTTCACTGTTTTCATCTCTCAAAGAGCTTATTGCGTTTGCCAGATGAATGCGGGCCTCGTCATATGCTCCCTCGCGCCAGTAACAGAGTGCGAGATCACCACGTGCCTCAGCCACTCGTTCAGACTGGCCAAGCCCGTCATAAATCTCGACACTCTGGGTGATCAAATTCTTGGCGGACTCTTGGCTTCCTCCGGTCTGGTCCGTGCTACCCATCCATCCAGCTAAAGCACCAATCCGAAGCAAGACCTCAGCCTTCGTCAGTTCATCGAGTCCTTCGAGCTTCGGCGATTCGTTTCGTTCCGGCCAAAATTCTTCCAACGCTTCGTACGCTGCTTCATACTCGCCGGCCTTTTCAAATTGCTTCGCTAACCCGCAGCAGAGCTTAGCTCGCTCGACTAGTGATAGACCGCGAGTCTGTTGCTGAAGCGCCGCTAGTTGAGACTGTAAGTTCATGTGAGGCCTGCCTTTCTGTATACTCGGTAAAAACTTTGCGCCTGCTGGAACGGGCTACGCCGCTCGCTCCATTAAGAGCGAGGCGACATCTCGGAAACCAGCTTCCTCTTGTTCGTTTCAAGAAAGAACCGCAACACCAATCGAAGTAAAGGAGATAACCATGGAAAGCTTAAAAAGACTCAGCGCTGCCGTCGTTCTGACGTTTGTACTCGGAGTTTCCGTGTTCGCAGGACAGATCTCAACGCCTCCTTGTGCACCACCGGAACCCGGCCAAATCTCAACGCCACCGTGCGCTGACGCTCAACCGGTGCCGGACGATCCGGCAACTCTCGGGCAAATAAGTACTCCGCCCGCTTCAAACACGGTCGAGATGTACCTAGCTGTCGAAGCGGCGCTGAACGTGCTTCAAAGCATGCTCACCGTCTTCTAGCCGCTGCTTGACCCGAACAATTTCTCCGTTGCCAATAGAACTCTTGCTGGCAACGCAGTCTCAGTGTGTTTACTGCCATTGAGAGTCCCCGGATTGGCCGGAGCCCGACGAGGAGGCCCTCAGAGTCGCGTAGCATAAACCTTAGCTTCAATCCGTGCAACCATGCTTTGACTTTGCCGTAAGCAGTTGACGCTGCTGTCTCTTAGTGTCTGTGGCAATAACCCGCGCAGGACTGCTTGATTGAGAAATGATCTGGATCTGGCTGCTTGAAACAGATCTCTCTTACCACTCGTTTGCAAGGAAGTCCCCAATCTGTTTCAGGAATTATTACGCGCCGAGTCGATTACTGTAGCGACGAACCAGCCTTGCCCAAACGCTAGGCGCAGATGGGTTAAAGGTGGTCCTAGCAATATCAACCGCAAGTACGCATAAATTGCGTTGACAGAATAATAAGAATGGAGTAATAAGCCTTAGCCGGGTTTTTAGTGGTCGCAAGCCCGACGCTGGGCTCTAACTCACCCCTGCGAGGTTCTTAATGAGAAAATTAGGCATAGCCGTTCTCGCATCGGTCATAGTCCTTCTCCTGTCTCCCGCTTTAAGCCATTTTGCTTCCCCTGCTTTTATCTTCGAGGCCTGTTCTTGCACTGCCAAAGATAACAGTTGTTCGGTCAGCATCTCCTGTCAAGGTGGGTGTACAAAGTTCTGCGGAGACAATGACAACTGCCATGCCGAATGTTCCGGGCTCTATGAGGTTTTGGGGATGGAAGTTACGCTTGAGATGCAGAATGGCAATTATTCTCAGGTGGTGGCTGAATTGGCACGTGTTAGCGGGAAGGAATTAACGTTTTCCCCCACAAAGCCAGACATGCTCTTTAAGGCAGGCTTTAAGAAAGCCGCACTCTGGGATGCTCTAAAACTTCTGTCTGACCACGGCACGGTGCGCGTTCAGGGCCAGGATTTTGAGAAGTTTAAAAGGTTGCGGAGAACATTATTGTCCGGTGAAAGGATTTCATTTGGCGTTAAGAATACACCGGTCAACACGTTCGTCAATGATATCGCTAGCTTGACCGGGCTACGATTACACATTATCGCCGGGAGACCAACGGCCACAGTGAACGTCGAACTACAAGACGCCAGCCTCAGCGATATCCTCAATACTGTGGCAGAGCAGACGGGTACGAAGATTATTGAAGAAGGCGCTGACCCCGGCGATCAATAAATGCTCGGGCCTTCCAATATCGGGCAGACGAGACGAAAATTATTTAACCGGAAAAAGATCTGGTTGAGGGCCTTTTCTTCGTTTGTTCAATCCTAACGCCAGCTTGCGATGATATCCCAGCAATGACCTCACCGAGTGTAACGTTCCCAAGAGAGATGGAAAATAGTCTCTCAGCATCACCTGACTCCACTCGAAATCGCAAGCCACTCAAGAAGGACAGATGGCCTAACGCGTCTCTAACGGAAATGTTATTGAAATCCACAGATATCTGTCCGCCCTCTAACACTCCTCTCCGGATCTCTCGGTACTTCCCCCAATCCACACCGTTGACTCGTACTTTTCCGCGTTCATAAAAGTAGTCCAAGGCGTTCCACATGTCGTCGTCTTTGATGTCTATAGTAAAGGATGCTTGTCGCTTCCTTGGTATGAATTCGATACTATTACCCGTCAGGTGTGAAAGAGCGGAGACTATTTCGTTGCTACTTTTGTTGACAAGTTTCAGAGTAAAAACTGTTATCAGCAAGTCTCTTCCGCACTTCGCATAGCACCCATTTTTGGATCCGCAAATAGCGGTACATCCATGTTGGCTACAACGGATATTGGTTTCGCAACTTTCGTCAGGGGCCTTACATACGCAGGCTTTTTGGCTTGTCGCGGTCGGAGCTATTGTGATTACCAATAGCAGTGAAGTGGCCATAGCGAGGGGCAGTTTCATTTTCTCTCACTCCTCCCTGATTTTACATCCACGTCAACGAAGGGCCGTCAGGCCTTAGGCTCATCGGGCTATTTGCTGGGCTCGCTTTCTAAAAGCATCCTCTTCCTAATCTGGAGAATATCTTGTTTCACATGTTCTCTCTTCTTGATAATGTCATTTAGATCTGTTCCCGGAGGGGCAAGCAGCATATTTACTGCAAATTGGACGTTTTTATCCAAGTAGTTTTTGAGCTCATTGTAGTTTTGCTCTCCGAGCCAGAATCTGTTCCGATTTATGATCACCTTATCCTCTTCGATAAGGCTATTTATGACATCAACATTTTCATTCTTTTGACTGTTTGAGTTAGTTAACCTTTTAGCCTTTTCTAATAGGCTGCTGAGGACGATTTCATTCTTATCAACTTGTTCCCACACCTCGCCAAGCTTCTGTACTCTGATCTTATTTACTTCATCTGAAAAACTCCGCTGACTGGCGAGTTCTTGTTGTTGGATGCTGTGGTTGTATTCTAAATCCTTTTGCTGAGAGGTGTAGTAGTGGGTAAGCAATACGCCGATGAAACCGCCGACAACAACAACGAGCAAAGGGTGAGTCGAAATGGTGTGTAATGTTGATGGCTTGGGTTTCTCATCGATTAGCGTACGAATCCTATGTCGTAGGACTTCATCCGTTATGAGCGATGAGGCGTTTGAATCACTCGACGTGCCATCTTCGACAGCCGATCCCGCAACCTCGCTGCTCACATTCTTTTCGAATTTGACTACCTTCGGATTCTCTAAATCCGATTGCTCCTGTGCCGCAAGTCGCCTAGATTCCATAGGAGTATTGTCCCTGTCTAAGTAGCGTCTGAGGCACAGTATACACTACGAAGTAAAGCCCTTTTGGGCATCTCCGGTATGCGCGCAACTATCTCACTGAGGCCCCTCGCTTTAGTTCTCCCAGTACGTTTGTGTGCATCTCAAGTGCCACGCCTCGAATCCGACTTTTCCCTTCACAGGAACGATAGACGATGAATGAGCATGAGAGATTATCCTCTACCTGAATTGCCATCAGTTTGATTATTGGTAAAGCGAAATAACGGAAAGACCCTTACCCCGTCGAAGCGCGGAATCCACAGCATTCGATCATGAATGAGTTCTAACAGTGGGACGAGATCTCCGCCGAGTTGTTGCTGGAGAACCGGCGCTGAAAGATGTGATCGCGAAAAAGCTGTAACGCCGGCGGTCAAGCGCGAACTGGTGATCGAGCTGCGACGCGAGCATGGGCTGACCGAGCGTCGCGCTTGCGCGGCCGTAAGCTTGGGATGATCGGTGTATCGCTATCGGCGGCGGCCGAACCGCGACGACGAGATCATCAAGATGTTGTTGAAGCTAGCGCACCGGCGGCCGCAGGAAGGATTTCCAAAGCTGTTCAAGCGGGTGCGGCGGCAGGCACGGCGTTGGAATCACAAGCGAGTGCATCGCGTGTATTGCGAGCTTGCACGGATTGCCGCTGTCCGCGGCTATCCCCCTCAAGCTCAGAACAGACAACGGTCCGGAGTTCATCGCGCTGACTCTGGCGGAGTGGGCCGAGCAGCATCGGGTCGTGCTCGAGTTCATTAAACCGGGCAAGCCGATGCAGAATGGTTTCATTGAAAGATTCAATCGCGCTACCGCCGGCGGTGCTCGACATGTTCGTGTTTCAGACTTTGAACGAGGTACGTGAACAAACCGAAATGTGGCTCAAGGAGTACGACGAAGAGCGGCCACATGACGCTCTGGGAGACATGACGCCCAGGGAATATCTGCTTACCCAAAAACCAGATATTCTCTGTGCGTGGACATAAACGCGGTATGCTTACATCTGCGCTATAGGTTGCGTGTCGTAGAGTGTCGATATCGCACGTGCTGCTGTTCGCTCGCTTGCGCTAGCCACGGCGTGCTCACCACTTTCGCGCCGTTCACTTCGCTTTGGCCAACCGTGAGTGAGCTAGCAATGCTAGATATCCAAAGCAGAGCTTGGTGCTGATCGCGAACTATGAAATGGTGTAATAGATCGATGGATCAGTCTGAAAAGTGTGGATTCTAAACCGATTGCTCTGAAGAGCCTCGATACACCTGTCTCGAAACCGATTTCTATCCCGCGGGTGCATTATTTCCTCTTTCAGCTTATCTTCCTGACTCTCCTGCATCATATCCAAAAGCAAGTTAAAGAATTCGGCGGGCAACCCATCAATCGAAACGACTACCTTAGCAAATTCGACGCCATCTGTGCCCAAACCAAGGGGTCGATAACCTTTTCGATGGCCGAGCATCCTGTCCCTTAAGGTTACTAAGTCAACAAAGGCCGCAGTATCCTTGCCGGCATACAGATGATCTCCAATTCTGCTGAGGTGACCTTTTACGTCATTGCGCCGAGCTGAAACCTTGTAACCTGCTCTATCAAGCATTCTTTGTTCAGGTACGTTAATGACAGCTGCGATTCGTTTGATCCTCTTCCTCAACATCTTCGACCCTTGTTCGTAGCGGATCCACTGCCGACGCGACAAGCCTGCCGCCTGAGCGGCTTCATCTTGGGTCAGGCCAGCGATCAGTCGGCGCGAACGTAGCCAGGGGCCGAAGTACGTCCATCTATCATCCTTAAAACTGCGATCGACGTCGCTTATCTCAAATCTAGGCATAGCAAACTCCTCCGAGCGATTCTTCCGCAGTACCGTTTATGCGCAGAACCTTCGTCCTACCTATCAGTTAAGAGAATTAATCGAGAATGTTTTCCAAGAATATTGCCACAAAAAATGTCACATTTGGGGCTCGATTTCTGCGGTATTGGTGAAAGTTGAAAGTTACTCATTCTGTCATGTCATGCGTAGTCGAGAGTTCATTTCAATCACCGCGCAATTCGGCGTGTGGAAAGCGAGGTTCGAATCTTGTTCGAAAAACGACAATCAGACATGCAAGTCGGAGAAGCCCAAACTGTTCAATGCCGCTTTACCAAAGAGCCTTTACATACGATCGAGTTCTTAATTGAACGTGAGGTGCATTCGCTCAGCCGCGACACAAGAACGCCGAAAAATAAAGCTGCGAACGGTTTTGAGTGTATTCAGCGAATTCGAACAGCAAACCAAGTCCAACTGAACCGCTCCAGACGCCCGAAACCTTGTGGAAGGAGCTTGAGCCTCACGTGCGAGAGCGAGCCCTGCGCATTCTTTCAGACTTATGCTACGCGTACATCACGACAGCAGAGTTTGATTCTGCGCTCGATAACAATGACTCCGAATTCGATCCTGACGAGTAAGAGCGTATCACGGGTAATTTGATTTAGAAAATGAGTTCAAACGACGTTTCAAAAATCGAACGCGAGCACCTTCAGCGACTGGCGTATGTCTACGTTCGTCAGTCCAGCCTTCATCAGGTGCAATTCAACACCGCCAGCACGGCGCGCCAGTACAATTTAGTCGAGCGCGCGAAGGAACTCGGGTGGACAGAAGAAAAGATAATCATGGTGGATCAGGATCAAGGACAATCCGGGGCTTCGTTGGAAGGGCGAGACGGCTTCAAGCTCATGATGAGAGACATTGTGATGGGAAATGTTGGAGCTGTATTCAGTTTGGAAGCGTCTCGGCTAGCGCGAGATTCAAGCGACTGGCACCTACTCGTCAAATTATGCATCACTCGCAATACACTGATCATCGATGAACAGGGCGTCCACAACCCACGAGTATTCAACGACCGTCTTTTACTTAGCATCAAAGGAACGCTCAGCGATGCAGAACTCCATCTGATCACGAGCCGGCTTAACGGTGGTCGCTTACAGCGCGCGAAAGAGGGAAAGCTGCGCCGCCTTCTACCTGCGGGCTATGTCTATGACACGAGCGGGTACATCGTTTTTGATCCTTCGCCCGAAGTTCAAGAAACGGTTCGCTTACTGTTCGATAAATTCGAGGAGTTCGGCTCCTGTTTAGAAACCGTTCGGTATTATCGACGCCACAATCTACTGGCCCCGAATCGCCATTATGACGGCGGGTATCATGCGGACACCAAACTCGGCCAAATGACTTACAGCCGGGCGCGCTCGATGCTTCGTAACCCGATGTACGCGGGAATCTATGTACATGGTCAAACCCGAACTGACATTCAGGTTATCTCGATCGACACAATGGAAACCGCTGGTCGCCGTGTTCTCGTCCCACCGGAGGATTGGGCGATTGTTATTCGAGAAAATCACGAAGCCTATATTACGGAAGAGCGTTACCGCCGAAATCTCCAGCGGCTTAAAGACAATCGCAACCGCTTTGAAAGCCCCGGTGCGATTAACCGGGGACAGGCACTCGTGCAAGGCATTGTGCGATGTGGCGTTTGTGGGCGGTCAATGCTGGTCAAATACCCGGGAGCAAAAAGGCAGCCTGTTTACTATTGTCGCGGAGATCAGCAGACCGGACGGCGCAGTTGTCAGAAGCTCGCAGGTAAAAACGTAGACGCAACCGTCACAGAATTAGTCCTCAAAGCGTTCGAACCAGCCCAACTCGAACTTGCCGAAGCAAATTTTAAGCACCTCGAAGGCGAGGGTGCCGCCATTCGAGATCAATGGAAATTACAACTGCGGGGGGCTGAAAAGGAAGCCGAAACCGCAAGTCAATTGTTCAGGAAAGCCGCGATTCAGAATCGACACGTGGCCGACCAATTACAGGACGAGTGGGAACAGGCGCTACAGCGCGTTGACAAAATCAAACAGGCCGAACGCGATCTTCCTTCCCCGCCATCACCAGAGACTTTCGCTAATACTGTGAAGCGCCTATCGACGGTCGCCCAAAATCTCGCAGTCGTCTGGCACGCTAGTTCGACTGCTGACAAAGACCGAAAGCATTTGACCAGACTTCTTATCAAAGACGTCATTTTGCTGCGAAGACCCGATCTCATTCACATGACCGTCAGATGGATAAGCGGAGGAAGGCTCGAGCGCGAAATTTCATGTCCGAGTTTCCCAAAGAGCCATGAAAGCGATCCGGAGGTGATCGCGGTAATCAAAGAAATGGCACCAACTCATCCCGATCGTGTGATCGCGGAAAAGCTT
>Ga0070698_100000286_pt1 | contig 51545 bp, 48 predicted proteins | sample KBSK1502metaG_FD_65477 | JGI IMG/M metagenome (GOLD analysis project Ga0070698, IMG submission 65477) | Corn, switchgrass and miscanthus rhizosphere microbial communities from Kellogg Biological Station, Michigan, USA - KBS K1-50-2 metaG | ecosystem: Host-associated > Plants > Roots >...
TACCGAATGACCATACTTCCGGCATGAAGCCCGGATTTGCAAGCCCCGCGGCGGCTGTCGCCGACAACGATTTGGCGGTGGGCCGCGTAGTGGACGCCGTGTCTCATAGCCCATACTGGGCCGACACCGCCATCGTGATCACAGAAGACGATGCGCAGAATGGGCCTGATCACGTGGATGCGCATCGCACAACGGCGTACGTGGTTAGCAAGTATTCCCCCGGCACGGCGCAACAGCCGTTTCGCGACAATACCTTCTATACTACAGTTTCCATGGTCCGAACGATAGAAGTCCTGCTGGGACTTCCGCCGATGAACGTCAATGACGCGCACGCGAAATGGATGGCGTCCTTGTTCTCCGGCCCTGGAAACCACGAGCCGTTCTCCGCCGACTATCAAAACTTGGAGCACGGGCTGATTTACGCGATGAATCCGCGAAAGGGCCCGGATGCCCAGGGCTCTCAGAACATGGATTTCTCTAACGCCGACCGCGCCGACGCTGCTGAGCTGAACAAAATCTTGTGGCGGAATCGCAAGGGATCAGCGCCGATGCCATCGATTCAGCATCAAGTGTTTCCCGCGATGGGCCAGGACTAAGGATTCTCGAGTCGAAGGCTCGGCGAGACGGTATTTACCCGACCAGCGTAGATCCCGTGTTGACAGAACGCCTGAAACTCTTTACTTTATAACTTCGTCATGAGCAGCACACTTCACAACGGCGCGCATCACGAGCACCATCATCACGGCCACACGCCGGGCGCGCCGAGGTGTGCATAGCGAATCGCTAAATAAAGCACTCTTAGGCCCGCTGGCGCACAAAGCCCCAGCGGGCTTTTTGTTTTCGTACAGTCCAGGAGGCAACGACGTGGAGATCGCATATGCAAAATCGGGCGGGCTGGTTCCTGCCATTGTTCAGGATGACCGCACGGGAGACGTGCTGATGCTCGGCTTTATGAACGAACAGGCACTCGCCGAGACACGCCGCACACAAGAAGTGGTCTTCTTCAGCCGTTCCAGAAATCGGCTGTGGAAGAAGGGCGAATCCAGCGGGCATGTGTTGAGAGTGCGCGACGTGCGGGTGGATTGCGATGCGGACGCGCTGCTTGTGCGAGTTGAACCGGTCGGGCCGGGCGTGTGCCACGAGGGCTACCGCAGTTGTTTTTTCCGGCGCATCGAGGAAGACGGCGAAGCCAAAGTCGTCGAACAGCGCACGTTCGAGCCCGAACAGGTTTACGGACCGGAGAAAAAAGCATGAGCCGCCTGAAATTGGGTATTCCCAAGGGCAGCTTGCAAGAGGCTACGCTCGATTTGTTCGCGCGTGCCGGCTGGAAAATTACGATTGGTGCGCGAAGCTACGTTCCCACGATCGACGATTCTGAAATCGAGTGCCTAATGGTACGCGCGCAGGAGATGGCGCGTTACGTTGAAACTGGCGCGCTGGAGGCTGGCATTACTGGCCATGATTGGGTGGTGGAAACCGGAGCCGCCGTCGAAGAGCTGGCAGAGCTAGTTTACGCCAAACAGCGCCTCGCGCGGGTACGTTGGGTTTTGGCTGTGCCGGAGGACTCGCCGATTCAGGGACCACGCGATCTCGATGGGAAAGTGATTGCGACGGAGGTCGTACGCATCACGGAGGGCTATCTGGCGCGGCACGGCGTGAGCTCGCGCGTGGAGTTTTCCTGGGGCGCAACGGAGGTCAAAGTTCCGCAACTTGCCGACGCCATCGTGGAAGTGACGGAAACGGGTTCCTCTCTTCGCGCTAATCGCCTGCGTATCGTCGATACCGTGCTGGAGTCGGCGACCGTGTTCATCATGAATCGTCAAGCCGCCGCGGACCCATGGAAGCGCGAAAAAGCCGAGAACCTGATTCTGATGTTGCAAGGAGCCATCGCCGCAGCCAGCAAAGTCGGATTGCTGTTAAATGTCCGCCGCGACGATTTGCCGCGAGTGCTGGATGTTTTGCCGGCTTTGAAGAAGCCCACAATCTCCACGCTGAGCGACCCGGATTGGGTCGCCGTGAATACGATCATCGAAGAGGCGGTAGTGCGGCAGATTCTGCCAAAGCTGAAAGCCGCCAACGCACAAGGGATTGTCGAGTATCCCTTGAACAAAATCGTGCTGTGATGCGAATTCTGAAATTGACCCCGGCGGTAGAAGAGCAGCTTCTGCGGGCGCGACTGCAAAGAGACCTTCAGGCAGAGCGTATTGCCGCGCGGATCGTAAATGATGTCCGGCGGCGAGGCGATCTAGCATTGTTTGCGTGGACGAAAAAGTTGGATCGAATGACTTTGCGCGGTGGTAGCCTTTGGATTTCCGCGAAGGAGATAAAAGAGGCTAAGCATCATGCATCCCGCGAATTCTTAAGAGCGGTGGAGCACGCCGCGCGCAACGTGGCGCGCGTGGCGGAAAAACAGTTGCCGCGATCCTGGACACTGGAAGTCGAGTCCGGCGTTAAGATCGCACAAATCGTGCGGCCGATCGACACGATCGGCTGTTATGTTCCTGGCGGCCGACATGCACTCGTTTCGACCTTGGTGATGACCGTCGTTCCATCGAGGATTGCAGGTGTAAAGCGGGTTGTTGTCGTCTGCCCAAAGCCAAATGCCGCGCTGTTGGCGGCCGCTCAGTTGCTCGGCGTTACGGAAATCGCCCGAATCGGTGGCGCGCAAGCGATCGCGGCCTTGGCCTACGGGACTAAAGGCGTTCCTCGCGTGGAGAAACTTTTTGGTCCGGGAAATCGCTTCGTGACCGCAGCGAAACAACTGGTCAGCAGTGATTGCGCGATCGATCTGCCGGCGGGCCCAACCGAAGCGATCGTCCTCGCCGATACCGGCAACCCGCGATGGATCGCAGCAGATTTGGTGGCGCAGGCCGAACATGCGCGGGATGCCGGAAGTTTTCTGGTCACGACATCAAAGACTTTCGCGAAAAAGGTGCAAGATGAAGTGACGGCGCAACTCCGACAACTCCCTCAGACAAGTCCCGCGCACGAATCGATTAACCGAATCGGTGCGATCATCCTGGCGCCCGGCCTGAATGCCGCCTGTGAATTCGTCAATCGATTTGCCCCGGAACACCTGTCTTTTCCGAAGAACGCTTCCCTTTTGCTGAAAAAATGTCGGTCCGCCGGAACAGTTTTTATCGGTCCGTGGGCTGCCCAGCCTCTAGGCGATTACGCCAGCGGCAGCAATCACGTGCTGCCGACCGCCGGATGGGCGCGACGTCGTGGCGGGCTCAGCGCCGCAGATTTTGTGAAATGCATCAGCGTACAAGCCATCGACCGTAAAGGTTTTTCTCGCCTCGCTACCGATGTGCAACTCCTCGCACGCGAGGAAAGTCTTCTAGCGCATGCAAACGCGGTGGAGATCCGCAGATGAAGGTCCAACTTCCAGTGCGTAAGGCCATTCTGGAGCGGCGCACCTATGAGCCGCCCGGCGAAGGGCGCGCGGACAAAATTCGACTGGATTTCAACGAGAACACAGCGGGCTGCTCTCCAGCGGTGACACGGGCCCTAGCGAAGCTCCCTCCAAAGCAACTCGCCATGTATCCCGAATACGAATTAGGAACACGGCGTCTGGCTAGGCATTTCGGCGTTAGGCCAAACGAATTGCTGCTGACGAACGGGGGAGATGATGCACTGCGCGTGTTCTTCGACGCTTTCGTTGATGCCGGCACGGAGGTTCTGATCTGCGAGCCGACGTTTCCGATGTATCGCTACTACGGGGAAATCGCCGGAGCGAAGATTCGAGCCTTGCGCTATGGCGCCGAAATGGGCTTTCCACATAATGAGGTCGTCGCCGCATTGCGCAGTGCCCCGCGTGTGCTGTTCGTAGCCAATCCCAACAATCCGACCGGTACACTGCTGAAACGCGCTGCGATTCAATCTATGTTGAAAGCGGCACCGCGTACTGCCGTGGTCATCGACGAAGCTTACGCAGAATTTTCTGGCGTTAGCGTCGTGACCTGGATCAACAAATACCCTCAACTTTTCGTGACGCGCACGTTTTCAAAGACTGCCGGGCTCGCGGGGCTCCGATTGGGAGCGGTAATGGCCTGCGCAGATTCCGTTGCCCTGCTTCGCCGCGCGATGCCGCCCTTCCCGGTCAACATCGCTGCTCTGACGGCGGCCGAAGCAGCCGTCGCCGATCGGCAAACAATGCGGCGGTATGTGCGAGACATCATTCGCATGCGGACGTGGCTTGCGAGAGAACTCGGCAAAATCGGCGTAAGAGTGTTCCCGAGCGCGGGTAATTTCCTTTTGGCGAATTTCGGACCCGCGGGGCCAGCATTGTTCAAGAAACTCGAACGCGAGGGCATTTTGTTGCGCGAACGCAGCAAGGACATGGGCGCCGGCTTTGTCCGCATTACCATCGGAACGCAAGATGAGATGGAACTCCTGATGAGACAGATCAAGCGTCACCAGCAAACAGATGGCTAGAACAGCGACGATACATCGGAAAACGAACGAAACCGACATCCAGATTCGCTTGAACCTGGACGGTCGCGGAAGCTCGCGTGTTAGCACCGGGATTCGTTTCTTCGATCATATGCTGGAGCTGGTTGCGCGCCACGGCGCTTTCAATTTGAGCCTGGAAGCAAAGGGCGATCTCGCTGTCGACCAACATCATACTGTCGAAGACACGGGAATCGCCTTTGGAGAGGCTGTGCTCAAAGCGCTAGGGACGAAGCGCGGCATTCTGCGCGCCGGCTATTTTCTGATGCCCATGGACGAAACGATAGCGGCCGCTGCGGTCGATCTCGGCGGTCGTCCTTATTGTGTCTGCAAGGTCAGAATTGCTGCGCGGCGCGTCGGCGATTTCCAAACCGAACTAACCGAAGATTTTTTCCAGGGTTTCGCGCAGGCGGCGCGCGCCAACGTCCATCTGCGGGCGCTGTACGGACGATCTTCGCATCACCAAATTGAGTCTCTGTTCAAGGCGTTTGCGCGAGCTCTGCGATTCGCCGTCGCTCGAGACAAACGTCTGCGACATGTGCTTCCCAGCACGAAAGGGCTGCTGTGAACGTCACCCTCATTGATTATGGCGTTTGCAACGTAACTTCCGTAGAGCGCGCGCTCCAGAAGCTTGACGCAGTCACGATGCGCACAACTACGCAAGATGGGATCGCTCGTGCCAAGGCTTTGGTGCTTCCCGGCGTAGGGCATTACGCGGCGCTGATTCGCGCTTTAAACGAGCATGGTTTGCGAAAACCACTGCTGGACGCGATCGGAAGCGGCGTGCCGTTTCTAGGCATCTGTCTTGGCCTCCAGGCGCTGTATGACTCCAGCGAAGAAGCGCCGGATCTCCCTGGATTGAAGCTCTTGCCCGGAGAAGTCCGAGCGCTCCCCACCCATGTCAAGCTCCCGCACATGGGCTGGAATCAATTGCGACCTGTGCGCAGCTCGCAGCTGCTGGAAGGCATCCCGGCCGATGCGTATTTCTATTTCGCGCATTCCTACGCTGCCATCGCGCCGAACGGCGATGCGGACGCCGTGGCGACTTGTGTCCACGGCGCAGAATTCGTCGCCGTACTGCAACGAAAGAATATCTGCGCGGTTCAATTCCATCCGGAGAAGAGCGGCGCGGCAGGCTCGCGCCTGCTGCAAAATTTTCTGAGGCTGGCAGAATGACGCTCGCGCACCGCATCATTCCCTGCCTCGACACTGACGGCGAGCGCGTTGTGAAAGGCGTCAATTTCGTGAGCCTTCGCGATGCAGGCGATCCGCCGGCGCTCGCCGCGCGCTACAACGCAGAAGGCGCCGACGAACTCGTAGTGCTGGACATTGCTGCTTCACGCGACCGAAGACCCACGTTTCTGGAAACGATCCGCCGTGTGGCCGCAGAACTCGCCATACCCTTGACCGCCGGCGGAGGAATTCGCACCCTGCCCGACGCGCGTGCCGTGGTGCAAGCCGGCGCCGACAAAGTTACCGTTAACACTGCCGCCGTCGAACGCCCGAAACTAGTCTCGGAACTGTCGCGCGAATTCGGCGCCCAAGCCGTGGTCTTGGCCATCGACGCAAAACGCAACGCCGAGCGCTGGGAAGTGATGGTTCGCGGTGGCCGCGACTCCACCGGACTGGACGCCGTGGCGTGGGCGCAGGAAGGTGTCTCGCTAGGCGCGGGAGAGATTTTACTGACCTCCGTCGACCGCGACGGAACCCAAAGCGGCTTCGATGTCGCATTAACCGCGGCAATCGCGCGAACCGTCACCGTGCCGGTGATCGCTTCAGGCGGCGCCAAGCTTCCCGAGCACTTCGCCGAAATTTTCACAGAAGGATCAGCGGATGCGGCGCTCGCAGCATCCATCTTCCACGACCGTGTACAGCCTATTAGCGCCTTGAAAGCCTTTCTCCACGCACGCGGCGTGGAGGTGCGCTACCCGTGCTGATTCCCTGCATCGATCTTCAAGGCGGCCAGGCGGTGCAGCTTGTGCACGGCCGAAAACGCGAATTAGCGGTCGCCGACGTGTTTGGTTTGCTCGACAAATTCAAAAAATACGCTTGGCTGCACGTGATCGACCTGGATGCCGCGATGGGCAAGCCCGCGAACGATGAAATCGCCCGTCAGCTATGCATGAAAGCGCGTTCGCATTATGGAATGAAAGTGCGCATCGGCGGCGGAATTCGCAGCGTCTTGCGCGCCACCAAAGTTGCTGGCTGGGCAGGCCAAATTATCGTCGGGAGCGCCGCATTCCGCGAAGGAAAAGTGGACGCCCGGTTTCTGCGTCAATTAAAGAAGAAAATCGATTCGCGCCGCATCGTTATCGCACTCGATACCGCCAAGGGCCATATCGTCACACATGGCTGGCGGCGTGGGCTGAATCTTCGTGCTCAAGATGTTATGGCCGAGCTCGAACCGCTTTGCTCGGCGTTCCTCTGCACCGATGTGGACCGCGAAGGAACCATGAGCGGAGCAAATCTCGAATGGTTTCGCCATTTGCGCCGCGCGACCTCACACCCGATCATCGCCGCCGGTGGAATCAAAACGCGTCGCGAGATCACCGCATTGGAAAAAATCGGCATGGATGCCGCTGTTGGTATGGCCGTTTACAAAAATCACCTGCGCTGACCGTCAACGCAGGTAGGCTTCCGTCACGTACTGCTGGACCATGCGCTGGGTGTTGAAGAATGAGCCGTTGATGGCAATGGCGTGCTGCATCACCTGCAGATAGCGGCTACGGTCCTTGTAAAACATCGGCAGAATCACGTTTTCCAGCTTGGCATAGAGCGACTGTGCCTCGCTAGCGCTATCCGTCACCGTCGCGATCGCGCCCGGGTGACGCGCCTCCCCGATGGACCAGCCGGTGATGCCCTCGATGTGCCCTTCGACCCACCAGCCGTCCAGGATGCTAAAACTCGGCACGCCATTCAGTGCCGCCTTCATGCCGCTCGTTCCAGAAGCCTCCAGAGGAAACTGCGGTGTGTTCAACCACAGGTCCACCCCGGATGTGATTTTTCCCCCGACTTCCAGATTGTAATTGTCCAGGAACACGACCGGGACTGCTTTTCGCAACGCCTTCTTCGCCTGAAAAATGTGCCGGATGATATCTTTGCCGCCAGTATCGTTGGGATGCGCTTTTCCCGCATACACGATCTGGAACTTGCCGGAATTCTTGGCGATTTGCCGCAACCGGTCCAGGTCCGAAAGAATTAGATCCGCCCGTTTGTAACCCGTGGCGCGGCGCGCAAAGCCGATCGTGAAGGCATCGGGATCGAGCCGCAGACCCGTCTTGGTGCGGACGGTCTCGAGAAGCTCGTGCTTAGCGAGCAGGTGCGAGGCCCACACTTCCTCCGGCGGCAACCCCAGGGCGCTCCGCAGACTATAGTTATCTTCACGCCAAGAGGGAATACAGCGATCAAACAGCTCCTTGAACGCCGGGGAAGTCCAAGTCGCCGCATGAACGCCATTCGTAATGGCCTCGATGGGCACCTGCGGAAACATCTTGCGTGAAGTCTCGCCGTGCAGCTTGGCTACCCCGTTGACATACGTGCTCAGGCTCAACGCCAAATAAGTCATGTTCAACGAAGCGCCGGCGCGCGCGGCTTCCTGTATGTCCGGAAAGGCCCGCTCCGCCTGCAAAACACGCTTCATGAGTTCCGCCGAGGAGGAATCTTTCAGGTCCAGGAAGCCGTTCTGGTCGGGAAAGACGCGCGTCAGGTATTCCATCGGAAACCGGTCGTGCCCGGCAGGGACGGGTGTGTGTGTTGTGAAGATGCATTTGCTGCGGACCTTCTCGATGTCTTCGCCGTTACTGGAGGTTCGCCCAGCCCGTTCAGCTTCTTCTCCAAGCAACTCCAAGGCGAGCAGCGCGGCATGGCCTTCATTCATGTGATACCGGGTAAGCTCCGTATGGCCAAGCGCACGCAGCATGCGCACGCCGCCTACACCCAGTAGGACCTCCTGACAAAGGCGGTAGTAGGAATCGCCACCATATAGGCTGCCCGTCAGATTGCGATCCGATTCCTGATTGGAAGATAGGTCAGCGTCCAAGAAATAGACCGGCACCTGAAACCCGCGCACCCCCGTCACGTCATAGCGCCAAGCGCGCAGCTCGACTCGGCGATTTTCAAGAGGGACGGTGACGCGAGCAGCTTCTTCGGCTAAGAAGTCCTCGACCCGCCATTCGACCGCTTCTTCAACCTGGCTGCCATCCTCCGTAAGACGCTGTGAGAAATACCCCTTACGGTAGAGCAGCGAAACCGCGACCATCGGCAGCCGGATGTCCGCTGCCGCTCGGATCGTGTCCCCAGCAAGAACTCCCAAGCCGCCGCTGTAGGTCGGCATGGCATTCTCCAGGGCAATCTCCATAGAAAAATACGCAACGATGCGTTTTGGAGAGCTGACGTGGTTCCCCATGCCCTCGACACCCTGTTGGCCCTGCACCAGGCCCGTCGCAGACAAAGCACACACTCCGGACCACTATTGTCGGGGAAGAGGCGGCTTGCAGGCAAGGGAGCGGCGATCAAGAGTTGTTAAATCTTAGAAGGCTACACGGGACCGTGTATACCCCGGACGGGAACACCGCAACGCGCCACCGTCGGCCGGGGCTTTCGCATCCTCTCGTGTTGGCTGGCGTCAAGTTTGGCAAATTTCCGCGACCTCGCCGCTTGGGGTCGCCGGACGCACGGAAGATATCATGGCGTGGCCGTCCAAGGCTGAGGCCGATCAGCAGCGAAAACACCCGCGTCCCCAAAAACGCCGAAGGCTACTCTTCATTGTGCTCATTCCAGCGATGCTCGCGGGAATTGGCTCTGTGGTCCTCGCAAAGAAATGGCCTTACACTCAGGAGCGGATCACCCAGGACTTACGGAAGCATTCGACGGCAAAGTCTCATTTACAAGTTTCAACAGCCACGTACTTTCCGCACCCTGGCTGCGTGGCCGAAAGGCCTAGGCTTGACGCGGCAAGCGACGTCGCCGGGATTCGCTCCACTCGTCACCGTTCGCAGGCTGGTCATTCAGGGCGGCTACACGGACTTTATCTTCCGGCCCGGCTATGTCGCCCGGGTGACTCTCGAAGGTTTCCATCTTCGCGTGCCACCCCGCGGTTCGACTGCGAATGCAGCCTCAACTCGGAACGATACATCGAAGTCCAACACTCGGATCGGCAAGGTGATCGCCGACGGAGCGGTGGTTGAAATCGCGCGTCGGGAAGGTCGCGAGCCCCTAAGGTTCCTCATTCATTCGCTCACCTTGGGTTCCGTGAGTCGCACCGGACGCATGTCCTATCAAGTTGCGCTTCTCAACCCACTGCCTGCCGGCGAAATTCGTTCCAGCGTACATTTTGGCCCGTGGAATTCGGATCATCCCGGCCAGACCCCCCGTATTCGGAACCTACGCCTTTGAGCATGCGAAGTTGGACGTATTCGAGGGAATCACCCGCACGCTTTCGTCCGAAGGTGAATTCCGGGATGTGCTGGAAAATATCCAAGCCAAAGGCACCATCGACATTCCTGACTTCGGAGTTAAGCGCAGCGGTCACACCGTTCATTTGAAATCGCGTTTCGATGCCGTAGTCAACGGCATGAATGGAGACGTCGCCTTGCACCGGGTCGATGGTTCGTTCTATGCGGGAGCCCAAGCCCCCACTTAACGGCGTAACCAGTTTCCGCGCGCACGTCACCATTGCTCCCTTACACCAGCCCTTTCTTCGCGAAGTTCAGCTCACCGGCGACTTTGGTATTGCAGACGGACAGTTCACCAAGCCAGCCACATAAAGCGATGTTGACCAGCTCAGCGAACGCTCAAGCGGAAAAAAGCCAGAGAACGGTCAAGCTCCGAGCGACAGCCAAGAAGAAGAGCGGGAACACGTGCTCTCCGATCTTCACGGACATGTTTTGCTGCAAAACGGAATCGCAACCTTCACCGGGCTTACGTTTAATGTTCCGAGCGCCCAGGCGCAGATGCGCGGTGTGAAATCCGTATTGCTCACGCCTTTCGACCAGCTCTTCAAAAGGAAGCCACACGGTGCCATCATCCCGGTGCAAATGACCGGCATCTATTCCGACCCGCACTACGGACTCGAACCCGGCTTAAAGAAGAACTAGGGCAGGCAGACGCCCAAGAGATATTTCACGGTCCTCTGGCTCGCTAGCTAACGCCTCTCATCCCACTAAGGCCGCACGAACAGCGCCAGCTCACAATCCCAGCAGCTAAGGCCCGCCAGCTTGGCAGCTATCCTGGGCGTCGCGAATTGTAACGTTTCTACCCATCCACAAGATGTGTGTCCCTGCCTACCTCTTCCCTTCAGCGTAAGACCCTTACTTACAAAGATTCACAGCGATGCGTTCTTGGACTCTGACCTGCATTCTCTCCTACCGCGCATGCCCTTGAGTGTGCGCTTCGATAACTCAAAGCGGCTCGAAGCTGACGGAGAACGGAATGATTTGCGGTAACAGCAATAAGCTTAGAACGGGATCTGTTCAGCGTCACCGTCGTTCGTGCGGGTTCACACTGCTCGAGATGGTGCTCGTTGTCGCTGTCTCCTTGGTTCTCGCAGCAATAGCGGTTCCGGCTTTCCAGACGACGCTCAGGAACTTCGCATTGAAATCAGCGGTGTCGGCCATGAGTGGCACGATCCAGTCGACACGTTATCAAGCGATCTTCCACGGCTGCACATATCAGCTCGCCTTCAATGCGGCAGCTTACAACTACACAATTTCCAGCGCAGCGCCAGCAGCGGGCGGCCAGGCTTGTTTGGCCGCTCCCGTCCAGGTCGGCAATGCCGTTCCCCTTCCGGGTACTGGCGTGACGCTAAACAACAACGTAACGCTGCAGTTCCGGGCAGACGGATCCGTGGCGACTCTCGTTGGGAACGCCGGAAATATGGTCTTAACTCAGGCGCACGTAGCTGCGCCCGAAACAATACAGGTCTCAAACAATGGCAAAATCACTGTCACCCCGTAAAAGAGTTCCACAGCAGGGCTTCACGCTCATCGAAACGATGATTGCCATCGTGGTGTTGACCGTTGGTTTGATGTCGACGGCGGCACTGATGACACAAATGGTGGGCACCACCTCAAAGTCCCGCTACATGAGCACCGCCGCGCTTTTGGGGTCGGAGAAGCTCGAGGACCTAACCCACTATTCTAGCCGCGTGCCCCCGGCCTCGATCGCCGCGGGAGGCAGCTTAGCCGCCGACGCTCCGGGCTACTTTGACAACGTGCGAGTCTCGGCCAGCAACGGTGTGGTCGCAGAGGTAACCACGGAAAACGGCGTAGCTACAACGATTACGCACCAGCCGGACGGCACGGTCAACATCGTGGCAGGCGCAGCGCCGCCAGCTGACCCCGACGCCCAGGTCTTCGATCGCCGCTGGTTGATCCAAGCGAACACGCCAGTGAACGGGATGCGGACGATCACCGTCTTGGTCACCATGCAAAATCAACCTGCCAGCGCTCAGGTTACATACCAAGCAAGCACGGTGAGGCCATGAAGATCACAGATAGGGCGAGCGTTACCCCTAAACCGGAAATGACGACTGTCGGCAGACAGCGGGGATTCACGCTTCTCGAACTCATTGTAGCGATGCTTGTTTTCACGGTCATAGGCGCCGCGGCCATGAGCCTCTTCAAAATGCACGTTGGCCAATTCACGGATCAGCAAAACCAGGTTGGTCTGAACACCTCCCTCCGCAATGCGCTGACGCAAATGGAGCTGGACATCGCCAACGCTGGCACCGGGTACTACACGACCGTAGATAAAGCCAGTTTTCCCATCGGCGTAACCATCGTCAGCGGCGGAGGTGCAGGCTGCAACGCCGGCCAGGTTTATTCGGCCGCTTGCTTCGACACCCTAAATATTCTTTCTACCGATAGCGGCACCCCTCCGGGACATCCCGATGGAAACGGTGGCTGCACGAATACCACGCAGTCGCCGGCGTTGGTCCAGGTTCCCCCTGCCAACGTGATTAACCCGGCCACTGGCGCGGCTTGGACCCCCGCACAGTACGCAGCGCGATTTAACAATGGAGACCAGGTATTGTTTGCGAGCGGCCTCAATTTCAACACCGCTGCGCTAAATGGCGCACCCGCAGTGGTCGGGGGCGAGGTGTCATTGCCGCTGGTCAGGGAAACTCCGCCGCAACTGATCCTCTGCGATTCTCGCTGGTTAACGACCCAGACCTAACGACCTCGTTCTGCAACAATACGGATTGGTCCGGTCAATCGTCGCGGATCAGATCATAGGCTTCCGGATCATCTCGACGGTCTCAAACTGTAACCTCCCGATTGCAAACTGGCCTGCGCCTCCGACGGTGCCGACCTGCCTTGATAATGGCAACCCACCAACCAACTACAACGAGATCCGCACACTGCGGATTTCCCTGATCGGCCGGACACCGCCCAACCAAGTCGGCAAGTTTCAGAATGCCTTCGACGGCGGGTTCTACAAAGTACAAGAGGTTTCTGTGACAGCGAATCCGCGAAATCTCAGCATGAACGATTGAGGACACCAAAACAATGAGACATCATAGCTACTTCTCCTTGAAGAACAGCAACCGAAAACGCCCACGGCGAGAACGTGGTGTGGCGCTGGTAACCTCTCTTCTCTTACTCCTGATGTTAGTCGCCATTTCGTTGACGCTGGTGCTTTCCGTCAGCTCGGATATGCTCATCAATGGGTACTACCGGAATTATCGAGGCTCATTCTACGCGTCCGACTCCGGCTTAAATGTTGCCCGCCAGGCTATGATCAACGGCATCCTGGCCGCCGCTCCTCAGGGAAACATCAACCCTAACGCCCAGCCTATCCCCAACGGGACCGACGCGAATGTCCGGGCAAATGTTGTCGGCGCTTACGGCGCTCCTACGCCCGTGAATAGCGGCGGTTCCTGGCCTGAGAGATTCCAGGTAGTCAATGACCCGGCGCAAACCTTCCTCACTCTTGCCACCTGCAACGTGACGGGCGGCGTTACCGCGGCCAATGGCACTAGGCCGTCTTGCGCCAACCCGAACCCCAGCGGTAACAACGCCGCCAACCCAGTCACTGGCTACACCTACGTGTACAACTACCAGGTGACCACAGTTGGGGAATCACAGGGATCAGAAGTAACTACTCTCAGCGATGCGGGCACGTTGACCTTCAATGCCGCCATCGTCCCGGCCGGACCGGTTCAAACGTCTTTCGCCGCTTGGGGCATGTTCATCAATGCATACACCGTGTGTGACGGCAGCACCCTCGTACCTGGCACAATCACCGGCCCGGTGTTTACCAACGGTGGTTGGAACTTTGGAAACTCTGGCAACTACATTTTCACTGATCCCGTCGGCAGCGTTTCAAGCACGGCTGGGTACCAAAACGGAAGTTGCCAGGCGATCGGTGGTCCTTCAGGGAACGGCATCTCGCCGACCTTCCAAGCCGGATTTAATATGGGCGCGCCTCCGGTCCCGCTTCCGCAAAACGACTACAACCAAAAAGAAGCGGTTCTGGACAGCATGGGGAACTCTGGGTCAGCAGTCACCAATGCACAGCTAAACGCCGCGCTGCGAAATGTCAGCGGAACGCCTTACCCGGCTGGCGGCGCAGCGAGTGGAGTTTACCTGCCCTACACCGTAAACGCACAGACTGGCCAAAAGACCTTCACAGGCGGTGGTATCTACGTGGAAGGCAACGCCAACGTTACCCTATCGATTCCAGCGGGCAACAGCACCGCCCAGATATATACGATCGTCCAAAACGGCGTGACCACGACGGTCACCATCGACGATGGTACCAACACCACCACAATAGCCTCGGGAAACACCAGCACGACCATCAACGGCGTGCCCACTCAGAAAGACCCCAGCACAGGCTCCGTCACCCGTGACGCTACCATGCTCTATGTCGACGGGAGCATCACCTCGCTATCGGGTCCGGGAGCCGGGCAGGCCGGGATTCAGGACAATACGGCTCTTACCGTCACTGCCGCCGGGAACGTCACTGTGACGGGCGACATCATTTACAAGAGCGAGCCCGTAACCACTTCTCAAAACCAGATACCTAATACGCCTGCCGATACCCTGATCCCCGGCAACGATCACGGACAAGTCCTCGGAATCTTCACCGCTACCGGTGACGTCCAGCTTCAGAACAGCCAGTCCAGCGGCAACTTAGAAATTGACGCTTCTGTCGCCACCATCTCTCAGAACGGCACCGGCGGGATTGTCAACACCGGGGCCGGTATCAACACCCTGAACATCGTTGGCGGCCGTATCCAGAACAACATCAAGAACATCGGCGCGTCCCACCGAAACGTGTTCTTCGATCGGCGCTTCGCGCAAGGCGGATTTGCACCGCCGTGGTTCCCAGCGACGACAGTCACCCAAAACGGCGCAGCCGCCGCCAATTTCGCGGCACCAACCGTTTCGCACGTGCAGTGGATGAACAAGACCTCATATCAGTGAGGCGGCTCGCCCAGCTGAGCGACAGCAAGCAAAAACAACCGAAAGCCCTCGCGTAAGTCCAGCCGCGAGGGCTTTCGGTTGTTGCGGCAGGACTAAAACGCCGCAGCCTCCGCCGGCCGCTGTGACCGGATCAGCCTCTCGACCTCGTCCCGTCGGCCCATCGCTCGCGCGCCCACTTTGGTGCAGCAGATCGCAGCGCAAGCATTGGCGAACAGAGCCACCCGCCGCAAATCCCACCCCTGTAGCAGACCGTACGACAAACCACCCATGAACGCATCGCCGGCTCCGGTGCTATCCACGACATTCACACTAAACGCCGGAACATGCGCCACTTCACGCGCGCTCGCGATCAGCGACCCTTCCGCGCCCATCGTCACCCCAACCACCTTCGGCCCCAGCGCGAGCAACTTTCTCGCGATCTTCTCGTAGTCCGATTCGCCTGTGATTTCTCGCGCCGCCGCCTTGCACGGCTTGAGTACGTCCACTAGCCGCAGCGCCGCGATCAACCCCTCCTCCGTGCCGAGATTGGCATGCACGAAATAGCTCGGCGCCACGTCGAGATCGAACAGGACACGCACGCCGGCTTCACGCGCCAGCTCCATGCCTGCGCGGATCGGCGCAAGCGGGAGCTGTGACGCTTCGGTATGAAAATGCCTGGCAGCTTTGATCTTCTCAGCGAATCGGCTGCGCACCTGCTCCGCGGTGAGTTTCCCATTCACATTCGGAAACATGTAGATGCACCGCTCGCCCTTCGCATCCACAGGAATCCACGCAAACGTGGACTTCTCGCCCGCCACAATTTCAACGCCGGAAAAGTCAAGCCCATCGTCGGCGAACGCCTTCGTGATCAATCTGCCGCTCTCGTCGTCGCCGATCAGTCCGAGCCAGCCCGCGCTTGCTCCCAATCGCGCTACTTGCGTCAGATTATTGCCGGTAACGCCGCCGGCATGAATTTCGAGCCGCTCGGCATTGATCTTTTCATCGCCGCCCAGCAACCGCGGCACAATCGCAAAATAGTCGATCCCGCAGCTTCCAATCCCCACGACCTGCGTAGCGTTTGCCATCGCAGCAGAGTTTATACGCCTAAATCCGCGCACAAACCAACCGAGGCGAATCCCCGGCGCTGTTTCCTGCAGCCATAACCCAAGCGAAATCGCGCGTCTTCCACATATAATCGAAACCCATGGCCACGGCTCTCGATTTCATCCGCGTCATCGAGCTGAGCGAAGCCCTCGCAGGTCCCTACTGCGCGATGCTCCTGGGCGACTTCGGCGCGGACGTCATCAAGGTCGAGCGGCCAAATTGTGGAGATCAATCTCGCGGATGGGGCCCACCGTTCATCGGAAGCGAATCTGCCTACTACCTCGCCACCAACCGCAACAAGCGATCCATTACCCTGGACTATAACGATTCGCACGGTGCGGAAGTTTTGCAGCGCTTGCTCGCCGGCGCAGATGTTTTCATCACCAATCAGCCTTCACTCGCCTCGCTGCAAAAGCGCGACATCGACTGGGAATCGCTCCGGGCAAAATATCCGCGACTCATTCACTGCAGCATTACAGGCTACGGCTTTTCCGGACCGAAAGCGGAGCGTCCAGGCTACGACATCCTCGCGCAAGCCGAATCTGGCCTAATGAGCTTCACCGGCGAACCCGATGGCGGACCGATGCGCTATCCGATTGCCATCGCCGATATCACCTGCGGAATGTACGCGGCGATGGGCATCCTGGGCGCGCTTTTTGCGCGCGAAAAAACCGGCCAAGGACAATTCCTCGACATGGCCCTGTTCGACTCTCAGCTCACCTGGCTGGCCAATGTCGGCAGCAGCTATCTCAACGCCAATGCCTCGCCGAAACGCTGGGGCAACGCCCATCCGAGCATCGTGCCATATCAAGTATTTCGCGGGAGCGACGGACGATTCTTCGTGGTTGGCGTGGGCACCGAAGGCATCTGGAAAAAGTTTGTGCAGTTGGTTGGGGCCCAAGCGACGTTAGGCCAAGATTCGCGATTTCTCACTAACGCCCTGCGCATCACGCATCGCGCCGAGCTAGTCGCCTTACTCCAAGAGAAATTCGATCTCCAGCCGACGGCGACCTGGCTCGAACAATTCGCCCGCGCCGGAATTCCCGCCGGGCCCGTTAACACTGTTCCCGAGGCTCTCAGCGATGCGCAGACCTTGGCGCGTAGCCTGATCGTTCAAATCGAGCACCCTTCACTCCATCACATTCGCAGCATCGCCAATCCCATCAGATTCTCGGACACACCCATCAACTACCGCCTACCTCCCCCACTGCTGGGAGAGCACACCGCGCAGATTTTGCAAGAACTCGGCTATTCGCGCGACGAAGTCGCCTCGATTGCCCCATCCGCGACGCCTTTGTAGGGGCGCGCTTTAGCGCTCCGCCTCCGCCACGGTGGTAACCACACGCACAACGTACCCGCTAGCCCCGCTAGCGCGGTCCACGCCAATGCCGCTGCTCCGTTCCTATGTAGAGGATCGTTGGGGCGCGCTCCAGCGCGTTCCTGTAGATGGCCCGCTGTCTGTTCTTTGTAGCGGCCGCCTTCTTAGGCGGGCCGTCGATCCTAACTAAGGCAGAAGCTTCTACAGCTCGCTCTTTTTCATCTGCGCCACGGCAAAATCACACGCCCGCGCCGTCAGCGCCATATAGGTAAGTGACGGATTAACGCACGAAGAGGAAGTCATGCACGCCCCATCGGTAAGAAACAAATTCTTCACCTCGTGCGCCTGGTTGTGCTCGTTCAACACCGACGCCTTCGGATCGCGTCCCATCCGCGCCGTGCCCATCTCATGGATGGCCAGCCCGGGCGGTGACATTTCCTGAAACACGCTGATGTTTCTCGCGCCCGCCGCGGCCAGCATCTCCGCCGCTTGCACCGCGACGTCCTTCGACATGTTCCGCTCGTTCTCGCTCCACGCGCAATGGATCTTCACTGTGGGAATGCCCCACGCATCGACCTTTTCCTTGTCCACCTCGATGTAATTGTCGTGATTCGGCAGGCATTCCCCGAAGCCGTGCAAGCCCATGCTCCATGGACCGGGCGCTTTCAGTGTGTTCTTGAAATCCGCGCCGAAGCCGGCCATGCGCGCCCCACGCATCCAGCCTGCGCGGCCGGCGCCGCCTTGGTAGCCGTAGCCACGCACAAAATCCTTTTGCTTGGTGTTCACATTGCGGAAGCGCGGTACATAAATTCCGTTTGGCCGGTTTCCGAACGGCACTTTATCTTCGTGCCCGGGCATCTCACCATTCGCGCCCGCGCCCATGTGATGATCCATCAAATTGTGGCCTAGTTCGCCGCTGCTATTGGCAAGCCCATTCGGAAATTCCGGAGTGCCTGAGTTGAGCAGCAGCCGCGTAGACTCCAACGCCGAAGCGCAGATGAAAAAGATGCGGCCCTTGAACTCCAGCGCGTTTTTTGTTTGCGCGTCGATCACTCGCACGCCACTTACGCGGCGCGTTTTGGAATCAAAAATCAGGCTGTGCGCCACGCTGTACGGCCGAATCGTCAGCCTTCCCGTCTTTTGCGCCGCAGGAAGCGTTGAATTCAGGCTGCTGAAATAGGATTGCGTGATGCACCCGCGGTGACAAACGCCGCAGTAGTGACACGCAGCTCGCCCTTTGTGGACGCGCGTCAGCACCGCTGCTCGCCCGATCGTCAGTATGCGATCGTCAAATTTCTTCGCGATGGCATCCCGGAAATCCAATTCCGGGCAGCTCATTTCCATAGGCGGCAGGAATTTTCCATCGGGGAGCTGCGGCAATCCTTCCGGCTGCCCGCTGATTCCGGCAAATTCTTCGACGTAATCGTACCAAGGAGCAATGTCCGCGTAGCGAATCGGCCAGTCCACCGCGATTCCCTCGCGCAAATTCGCCTCGAAATCCAGATCGCTCCAGCGATAACTCTGGCGGCCCCAAGTGATAGACTTGCCGCCCACCTGCCGCCCGCGAATCCACGTGAATTTTTTTCCCTCTTCCGTGGAATAAGGATTATCTACGTCATTGACGAAGAATCTGTTGGAGTACTCATCGCACGCGTAATAGCATTCGCGTTGCACCGGCTGAGTGCGTTGACGCTCGGCGCGATTATCCCATCCGCGAAACTTGAGCTCCCATGCCGGAACGTGCTCGACATAATCCTTCTCTGGAACAATCGTGCGCCCTGCTTCCAACACCAGCGTGTTCAGGCCTTTTTCCGTCAGCTCTTTCGCCGCCCATCCGCCGGTGATTCCCGATCCGACGATGATCGCGTCATAGGATGTAACTGGCATGCGACTCTCCGTTACGCTTTTTTCTCGGCGACCGCTGGAACGCAACCGTGATAGGCGCCGGGGATGATTTGAAGTTTCAGTTCCTGCGTGAACGCGATTTCCGAGGTGTAGTAGCCGTACAGGGTGATGCCCTTGAAAACTTCCCAGAAGTTGCCGGTAAGCTGCTTGTCTCGTTCATCGGGAACACGATTACCGTGATGCGCGTAATGCTCCGCGCGGGCAGCCACTGCCGCATCATCCATGGCACGCATCAACGTAGTCTGTTGCTCTGTCGATGCATCGACGAAAGTCTTCCCAAATAGCGCGTCGCTTCGTTTGTCCACATCTGTTAAACCGCTCAGAAAATGCTGCCGCTCGTCATCCGTGGCCCACTCCGTCAGGATCACGTCGATAAATTCATTCACACAGGCAGCCTTCGCCCCGGGCGTGTCCGTCGCAGGAATGATCAGGTCGGCCATCGTAGTGACCATGGCGTTTTGCGGCGCACTCAAGGTTCGCAGCTTGTAACCCGACCTGACCTGCGCTTGCGCCTCTCGGAGAAATTCCATCAAAGTCGGCGAGAAGGCAGGAATCGCCGCCAGCAACTTTAGAACTTCACGACGTTGCATGATGCCCCCGTAAACGTTTGCTTTTCAGTCCAATATCTTGAATTGTCACGCAGGCTTCCTCGACAGGGAGGGCTGTGCTTGCCCACTCAGAATACTCTATAACCTGCGCCTACGTATAACTTTTTAAACGCTTCACCAGAAAAACGGGATCAGCCTATACCGGACTCTGCCTGCATATTCGACGTAGCCCTCCAGATTTCGTTTCAGGAATCGTTCCTCAATCAAATCCGGACCGCCAGCAACAGGATCGGCACAATTGCCAGCAAAGCCGCGGCATAAGATTCCAGCCATAGCGGAATACCTATAAGGAGCGGCACAGCGCCTGCGTACATCGGATGCCGCACCACGCTATAGACTCCCCGATCGACCACCGTTTGATTCCGTTCTTCCTGATGTTTCACAACCGGTGCGGCGAAGGCGTTCTCCTTTAGGGCGAGGGACATGATCGTCCAACCTGCCAAGAAAAGAATCAGCCCGAGCGAGGAAACCAGGGGGCCGGGCTTGCGAAATAAATGCAACCGAAATACGTCCACGGGAATGAAGCCGACGAAACCGCAGAACGTGACTATAACCAACACCAGCACGACTTTGTCCGCAAGCGGCTGCCCCTTCTGAATCGGCGGTTTGAATCTTTCGTTGAGCAAATCCTCGCGGCTCGGGAAGATCGTTACCATCATCACCAAGCTCGCAACCAAATTTATGGCGAGAAACCACCACGCTCGCGGCCACCGCCAGTGGCCGGTCCAAAATAACAGTCCGCCGAAAATCACCGTCTGATAGATAACGCCGTAGATCAGCTTAAAAATGAAGCGTGCCGAGACCATGACGCATCCTCATTCCAGCTAACACACCGCGCCGGCCCAGACGGAGCGCCCAATACGGGCTAAATCCCCTTTCCTTCTTGAAATCGCGGGAAGTGGACGTATGATTTCGCAAACGCGAGTAGGTCCCGTCCGAGCTGGAAAGAGCAGTTCGTGTCTATTCTGATGTGAACTATGAGCCATACTCCAGCTGTAGCCCTCCCTGGAAGAACCCCGCGATCGCGGTTTTCTACAGCGGTTGATGAATCCAACTGTGGACCGCGTCATTGCAGTAGTCGCCATTCTTCCCATGCTTTGGGCGGCCTACTATCGGTACGAACACTACGGCCTCAACCTCCCTGTGATTTATTACTTTGTAAACACCATGTCCAATGCCGTCGCGATTGGGGCGTTATTGTTTTCGGTGTGGGCGCGCCTCAGCCTGAGGCGCAATAGGGGGTTCGTGCCTGCCCAACGCGAGATTGTAACGGCAGGGGCGTATCGCTTTGTGCGGCATCCGATCTATACCGGACTGATCTTGAGCTATCTGGCGGTTGCGCTGAGAATCTACAGCCCACGCAATATCACGCTCTTGGCCATCGCCGTTTTCTGGATGCTCGTCAAGAGCTTCGTCGAGGAGAGTTTTCTCCGCGCCGACTCACAATACGCCGCCTACATGACGAAAGTACGCGCGCGCTGGATTCCGTTTGTCATTTGACGTCGGCAGCAGACTCACCGCGAGCAGCACGTCGGACAGTGCGGAACAACCCGAGTCCGTGTCGCAACTAGGGGGGGTCGGACCTTCAGGTCCGATAAACGCTGTGCTTTCCGTCCGGCTGCAGCCGCTGAGCAAATGGTTCTCGAGTTGTCACAACGGCTCAACCCCGCCCTACACACGCACCTGCGGAACAGCTCTCTCCCCGGCGTCTTCCAGCGCGAATATTTCCGCGCGGCCAAACCCAAACGGCCCAGCCAGAAGATTCCGCGGAAAAGTGCCGCGTCCTGTGTTGTACTCCATCACGCAGTCGTTGTAGAACTGCCGCGCGAACGCGATGCGGTTCTCCGTCGAAGCCAGCTCCTCCTGCAGCGCCATCATGCTCTCGCTCGCGCGAAGCGCCGGATAGGCTTCGACCAGCGCGATCAGCTTGCCCGTCGATATAGACAAAGCGGACTCCGCCGCAGCCCGCTCATTGATGTTGGAGCCCGCCGCGATCGCTTGCTGGCGGGCCCGTGTGACGCTTTCCAGCACGTTTCTCTCGTGGTCCATATAACCCTTCACCGCATTCACCAGGTTTGGGACTAGGTCGTGCCGCCTCTTCAGTTGCACGTCAATTTGTGCCCATGCGTCGCGCACTCGATAGCGCAGGCTCACCAGGCGATTGAATGAAGAGATGACATAAAGCCCAAGCAAGACTGCTATTCCTATCGCTACCCACATTTCCATCCCGCTCTCCTCTACCCAATCAGCCGAACGAGCGCTAGCAGGATCCCAAACGCGGCCGCCACAAACACAAAATTCAGCATGATGCACATCAACACCGCGGCTAGCATCGCAGCCGAGGCCAGCACCAACAGCGGCCCCAAGAACAACACGACGATGGCCCAGACAAGAACCGACATCTTTCGTTTCCCGCCTGCAGCATAGTGCGCGCCCTGCGCCTGGAGACGTTTCAACCGCTTCTCCAGCGGCGGATGGAACGATACCATTCCTGCGCCGGTGGCCTGCTCCAGAGTCTCGTCGCGCGCCGACCGCTCCTCGGCCACGATGGAAGCATCACCTCGCGCCATCGCTTCGAACGCCATCTTCATCATTTCTTCCCGCGTCGGCTTCACGCCTGTCTTGCGCATTTCTCTGATTCGCCGCGCTACTTCCGGCGGCATCCCGCGTGCTTCTTGGCCAACGATGAACAAATGGGAAGCCCACGTGCCCCCATGAATCAGGCCGCCGCATTCTGCCAGGCTCTGCAGCGCACCGGCCAAAGCATCCGGGTTTCGTGTGAGCTGCACGGCCGTGGCGTCGGCCAAATAGCGCCGCGTGCGCCAAAGCAAGGCCGCCACGGGTTCGAATGCCAGCCCGGAGATCACTGCCATCGTGAGCTTCAGCGAGGCATTGAACATGACCACGGGCAATAGCAGCGTCGAGAGACAACCCCTCTTCTGCTCGCTGCGCTCCACGCGAACGGTGAGATCATCGCGATCAGAATCTCGTAAACCCTGCGTTAACAACTGCGAAACCTCATCCGCATCCGCCGCACCACGCTTCCAAAGAGCCATGTGCAACAGGCGCCAAAGCGTATGGCGCGACCGCGGTCCAAACGGCGCGTTCACTAGAGTGTCGAGCAGCCCAAAGGCTTGATAGACCGAAACGATCGTCATCGCTATCCGCAAATCGCCATTGCCTGCCGAAGCGATCAGGTGCCCGACAACCGCCTGCAATTCGTCGCGACTCAGTTCCTCGGCAAGGCTTCGCGAAAGCACTAGCGTGGCGTCATGACGCGAAGAGCCCACGACCGCGGCATTTGCGGCGGCAGAGTCCAGAATCATCACCTTCGGCGACTCCACTCCTCCTGCAATCGCCATTTCCTCTACCACGTCGACGAGCCTCTTCTCCTTCAAGTCTTCGAGCCGCGGTGCTCGCGCGCCCAGCGTCAGGAGCACACACCCGGCTCCCGCGCGGAGGTATAGGGCGCGAATCGCAAGCCAAAGCAAAAACTGAAGAATCATGCCGGGAACGAGAATCGCAATCGCCGTATAGACGACAACATCCAGGGGAGGAAGCGGCGGCTTTGGATCATTGGCGAAATGGTTCATGATTCCCATGAACGCGGTGCCCAAGTCCTGAAACCATTGCCAAAGAGCCGGAGGCACACTTCCGTACTTTTTTGCCAGCACCAAGCCGAGCACCGCCAACCCATAGAGCGGCGGAGCGAGCACCAGGCTGAGAATCATTCCGCTGCAAAACACCGCAAAAACGCAAAGGACAAAAAGCCGCCAGGTGGCTGTCCGGTTGCGCTTCTGCTGCTCGAAGAAAGTCGATCGATTGACCGGACCGGGCGGCGGCGCTGGAGCTGGATCGGTGGGATTTGTGATTTCACCCGGAAGTGTCACGGCGTCTGGTGGCACTCTACTAAAAGTCGCGCGGAGTGTCCTGTTGTTTTGCTTTCCAGATCAGCGCGGTGATGTAATGGAAAGCAAAGGGGTAATCACGTGGGAGAGCCCCCAAAACTCTCAATCGCAGCACGCCCGGGCCCGCAACGGCCTCAGTACAACGCCGCCCAGGATCTCCTCGAACGCAACATCCTGGCGGGCCGCGGCGAGAAAATCGCCTACATTGACGAAGCCGGAGGCTACACCTATTGCGAGCTTGCGGATCGCGCGGACCGCTGCGCTGTGGTGTTGCTGACACTAGGGATTCAGGCCGAGCAACGCATCGCTCTTTGTCTGCTGGACACGATTGACTTTCCCGCGTGCTTCCTTGGAGCCATTAAAGTCGGGATCGTACCGATACCTCTGAACACGCTTCTTCAGCCTCCCGACTATGCTTTCATTTTGAGTGACAGCCGCGCCAAAGCGATCATCGTGTCCCAGCCCTTACTGCCTGCCATTCTGGAGGCTATACGCATTGCGGGCTGGCACGGAGAGATCATCGTCTCGGGCGAGCCTCCCTCTGACTTCCCTGCTCTTGCGGACTTGACGCATGCTGCTCATGGCGGCATCCCGGCCGCTCCAACTCTGCCCGATGACGTTTGCTTCTGGTTGTACTCTTCAGGTTCTACGGGCAGGCCAAAAGGAACAGTGCATCTGCAAACCAGCATGGTGCGCACCGCAGAATTGTTCGCGCAAGAAGTTCTCGGATTGCGTGAAAGCGACGTGATCTATTCCACCGCGAAGCTCTTTTTCGCGTACGGATTGGGGAACTCTCTTTCCTTTCCGCTGGCCACTGGCGCAACTTCCATTCTTTACTCGGGACGACCCACCACCAAAGCAGTCGGTGAACTGCTGTCGAAATTCAAGCCAACCATTTTTTGTAGCGTTCCGACCATGTTCAGTTCTCTGCTGGCCTCTCCCGACCATCCGCCGCGCGAAGAGCTGGCCCTTCGTCTCTGCACATCCGCAGGGGAAGCATTGCCGGAAGAAATCGGCCGCTCATGGGAAGCATGCACGGGAGTCGAGATCGTGGACGGCATTGGCTCCACGGAAATGCTCCACATTTTCCTTTCGAATAGGCCTGGTGCGTGCCGCTACGGCACCACCGGGAAGCCGGTGCCCGGGTACAAAGTGCGCCTGCTCGACGAAAAAGACCATGAGGTCTCGCCCGGCGAAATGGGCGATTTGTACGTCTCGGGTCCAACCTCCGCGGCGTACTACTGGAATAATCGCGAGAAGACGCAAGCCACGTTTCTTGGCGAATGGGTGAAAACAGGGGACCGCTTCCGGCAAAACGCCGATGGCGACTACGTGTATTGTGGGCGCTCGGATGAGATGCTCAAAGTCGGAGGCGTGTGGGTCTCGCCGACGGAAGTGGAATCGGCGCTGATTTCGCATCACGCGGTGCTGGAAGCCGCGGTCGTCGGCGCCTTGGATGACAACGAATTGGTCAAACCCAAAGCCTATGTCGTGCTCAAGCCGGACGTGAAGCCGCGAACCGAATTGGCTTTGGAGTTGAGGAGTTTCGTCAAGAGCCGCTTGGCTCCCTACAAATGTCCCCGCTGGATCGAGTTCGTGGACCAGTTGCCAAAAACTGCGACCGGCAAAATACGCCGCAATGTCCTTCGCATGAGTGCCAACGAGAGACGCGACAAAGTGCGGGGAGCTTAGGTTGTCCGAGTTGCGGGAACAACGTAGTGACGTCATCGTCGATGGCAAGCGTCTTGAAGTGATGTCGTATGCAGCGTTCGCCGGTCGACCTACGATCGTGATGCTGCACGAAGGCCTCGGCTCTGCTGCGATGTGGCGAGATTTTCCCGTCGAGGTCGCAAGGGCTACAGGATGTAGCGTGGTTGCTTATTCGCGTTATGGGCACGGAAAATCGGAGCGCCTTGCAGAAAGGCGTCAGCCCGATTTCATGCACCACGAAGGCACGGTTGTGCTTCCGGCTCTGCTCGATCAGCTAGGCATCCAGCAGCCGATTCTGTTTGGCCACAGCGACGGCGGATCGATCTGCATCATCTATGCCGGTGCGACTTGTGAGGCCGCAGCTCGTTCCAGTCCGCGAGCGCTGATCCTCGAGGCGCCGCATCAGTTTGTGGAGGAGCTAACAGTGAGCAGCATCCGCAAAATCCGAACGGTCTACCGCACAACGGATTTGCCGGAGCGGCTGGGCCGCTATCACGACCACGTTGAGGAGATGTTTTGGGGCTGGAACGATATTTGGCTCGATCCGAAGTTTCGCGCTTGGAACATCGAAGGCGCGCTTGATTCGATCACGTGTCCGGTCTTGGTGATTCAAGGCGAAGACGACGAGTATGGCACCTTGGCTCAAGTGGAAGCGATCCGGCGGCGCTTGCCAAACGCGCAGACGCTTATCCTTCCTGACTGCGGCCACTCGCCGCATCGCGATCAACCACAAGCCGTGTTGGCGGCAGTGTCGAAGTTTGTCTCGTCGCTAATGTAATTTTGCTATCAAAGCGCAGAGCCCTCGCTACGCGAGGCTGACAAGTCTGGCTTGAACTTGACTACGACTCCAGGATCACAATTTTCGCGGCTGGCTAGAATGTGTAGGCAGTAAGTTTTTTCTACGCTCGTTCAGTTGACGTCGACGACAAGGAGGGTTGCGTCATCGTGCCAAGCGCTCTGGCTGAATGCGGCGGCGGCGTCCAGAATCTTTTTTTGGATCTGCTTGGCGTTTGAAGCGCGATTTTGCTCGAGGACGAGGAGGAGGCGGGCGTCTCCAAATTCTTCGCCTTGGTGGCCGCCGGCTTCGGTGACGCCATCAGTAAAGAGCACGACGCGGTCGCCGGGCTCGAGCTGAATCGTGCCAAGGGCAAAGAGTTGGCCGGGAAAAACGCCGAGTACGATGCCGCCCTCGCGCAGGCGATCATGTGATCCATTTCGGTGCAGCACGATGGGGGCGTTGTGTCCCGCGTTCACATAACGAAGAAACCGGGTCGGCCCGTCGAGCTGAGCATAAAAAAATGTGACGAAGCGATCGCTGGTGGTGTTGCGGTAAAGCAAATCGTTCAAACGAGCGCAGAGATCGTCCGGGGGAACCAGGGGCGACGCAAGGCCGCGCACGGCGGCCTGGAGATTTGACATGACCAGCGCGGCGGGCATTCCCTTCCCCGCGACATCCGCAATGCACAGTCCGAGCTTGTCTTGGCCAAACGCGAGCACGTCGTAATAATCGCCGCCAACGACGCGGGCGGACTGCCAGGCGCCGGTAATTTCGTAGCCAGGCAACTGTGGGATTTCCTTGGGCAGAAATCCTTCCTGGATGGAGCGCGCCTCGGCGATTTCGTGTTCTTGTTGGTGGAGCTGGGAGGCGATTTCCTTCTGAGCCTGGCTCTCCTGAACAGCGCGGAGAGCCAATTCGCGGCGTTCGCGGCCAAGCGCGATCTGTTTTTGCAAGATCTCCAGAAGCTTCGAGTTGGTCCACGGCTTTTCGACGAAATCGGTGACGCCGCGCTGCATGGCTTCGACGGCAATGCCGACGGTGGCCCAACCGGTCATCACCACGATGGGCGGCAGACCGTCCATGGCTCGCAATTGCGCGAGCAGATCAAGCCCTTCGCGCCCGGAGGTTGTGTCGCGGGCGTAGTTGAGGTCCATGAGGATGAGGTCGAAGGCACGAACCGCGACAGCGTCAAGCAGCTCTGCGGGGGAGCTAACGGCCTCGGTGACGTATCCTTGTCCTTTGAGCAGCAGACCGAGTGCGCGGAGGACGTCGGGCTGATCATCCGCAATCAAAATGCGAGGTTGCATGAGTTCGGCTTCACCGGGGTTGTTGAGTGCGGGTGTGGCCATCTTTGTCGCGTGAGACTATCAGTTTCCCCGGGTGATTCGGTCCTGGAAACGGCAGTCGCAGGATAACTTCCAGCCCAAGAGGACCGCAACCCTAAGTTTCTTAGCAGCTTGTGGTTGATCGGCAGATGGATGGAAGCCGGTCAGCGACCAGTTGCGGGACGGCGCGTCCCGAATTCGGACGAGTGCATGAACTGTACCCCCCGCGGGGGGGTTTTTATAACGTTTTCATTCCATTGAAGTTGCACGAAAGTGTGGCCAAACGTTTTCATTCCATTGGTCTTACAGCTTTGTGGGTTGCGAATGGCTGATGGGATTGGACTTAGCACGTAAGCGGCGGAAGGGGTCGGTCGGAGAGGCTGGACATCGCAGCCTGAAGAACTGAATGAACGTTCATTCAATTCTTGACCGATGGGCGGAAGGTCTCCGCAACTTTTTCTATGTTTGGGAGGCCAAGCGGGCGGGCCAACGGACTTTCAGGACGCGAAGGGAGCAGTGCTGTCATATGCGAGGGTTATGATAGCAGGTCTCTTAACACTCTTCTATAGTATCTTAGTTGGTATTTCGTACCGGAGGTCTCCCGACCACCATTTCAATTCGTTGCTGGTCAGCTTTCAAAGGCTGTCTTGACGACTGCGTAGCAGTAATGGACTCAGTGTGCTGAGGAGTCACGACCGTAGACCACTACCAGGTTTTCTGCAAATTCTTGAGCCCTTGCAGATAGTCTTCCTTTTCGAGCCTGCTTTCGACTCCGAATTCTGTCAGGATCGTCATCATCTGTCCGACAGGAACCCCCGCCAATTCCGCAGCCCTGCCGAGCGAGGCCTCGCCCTTCTTGTATCTCTCCACGGCGAGCAGAATTCTTCCGCGTGTCACCATGTCGCGAACAGCCTTGGACAGATCACTCCCCTCCTCTTTGGTGATCCGGTGAAGGAACTCGTAGTTCTCGCGATCCATGCGAACGCTCATCGTTTTGCTCATAGCTTACCTCCAATTTTCGTTTCACGTCTTCGATGATCGAGTGTTTGTACCGACCATGCTTGGCCAACGACGCAAGCTTCTCAAGGGCTTCAGACTCCTGCAGCAATCCCTTTTCACGGCTTCTCATCAAGATGCCGATGGCTGTGGTGAAGGCAATGCCCAATAACTTACACGCGTTGATCCCATGCTTGTCGTCAATGCCGAGCAGTTGAGCCTTTGGGTTGAGTGCAATCGCTATAGCCTCTGCTTCACCCGTGCCCAAGGCGAAGTCCGCTTGCAACTTGGCAACCAAGCCGCGATTCTTAGCCGCAAGGGTCTTGATGCGGGACTCATCCAGAGCTCTTTGAATGACGACCGCATCCAACGTCTTCTTCAAGCCGCAACATTCCTTCTCAACCTCGCTGGGAATCGCGACGGGCACGCTGATATCGGCAAGGAAGAGGTCGAGTAATTCGGCCTTGGCGATCAAGATCAGCGTGGACGCATCGAAGACAATCATTTATGACAAAATATTACAAATGTAATCATAGCACGGATTCCAGGTTGGGCGAGCAGGTCAATGACGATGGAGTGTTCTCTGCCGAGGGTCGACGAGACTTGTGCTCATTGGGGGTGAAGGGTGAAGAGAAAGTCCTCAGGCCTGAAGGCCTGCGCTACAGAAGGGCGAACGTTCGGTCGCCTAGGGTTGGATTTTGAGGACGGCGGCGCCGGGGATGGCGTCGTTTTTGAGGGCATTGAGGGCACGATTGGCTTCTTGGAGCGGGAATAGTTGGACGTGGGTGCGGATGGGGATTTCGGCGGCGATGCGCAGGAAGTCTTGTCCGTCCTGGCGGGTGTTGTTGGCGACGCTGCGAATGGAGCGCTCCTGATAGAGGAGATCGTAAGGGAAGGAAGGGATGGGGCTCATGTGAATGCCGCCCAGGATGAGGTTGCCGCCCTTGCGAAGGGCCTTGAGGGCGGCGGGAACGATTTCTCCGGCAGGGGCGAAGACGATGGCGGCATCGAGCTCAACGGGCGGCTGTTCCAGAGTGCCGCCGGCCCATTTTGCGCCTAGCTCGAGGGCCAGCTTCTGGTGGCGCGCGTCGCGTGTGGAAGCGTAAACGTCTACGTTCCAGCGTCGCGCGACCTGAATGGCCACATGAGCTGCGGCGCCGAATCCGTAGAAGCCAAGCTTGCCGTGGGGCTTGATTTCGGAGAGACGGAGCGAGCGAAAGCCGATAATTCCGGCGCAGAGCAAAGGCGCGGCCTGCTTATCGGAGAAACCTTCGGGAATGGCGTAGACGAAGTCTTGCGGGGCAACGATATATTCGGCGTAGCCACCGTCGACGGTGTACCCGGTAAAGGTGGGATTGTCACAGAGATTTTCCGCACCCCAACGACAGTATTGGCACGTGCCGTCGGTGTGGTGCAGCCAGGCGATGCCTACGCGAGCGCCAGGTGGGAATTTGCTTGCTCCGGCGCCGAGTTCATGGACCACGCCAACTACTTGGTGGCCGGGGATCACGGGTGACTTGCGCGGGGGGAGTTCGCCTTCGATGACGTGGAGATCGGTGCGGCAGACACCGCAGTAGGTGACGCGGACGAGGATTTCGCCAGGAGCGGGTTGGGGAGTGGGGACTTCGAGGCAGGCGAGCGGGTTGGTTTCGATGGGAGCGGGCGCTTTGAGGATGCAGGCTTTCATTTTTCTTCAGCGCGGAACGCTAATAGTTTGCGCCTAAGTGTGGCTGAAAAAGAAGGACCGCTAGAGCCGAAAAGCGGCGGCGAGCCGCCGCACTCTAAAGGAGCTAGCTGTCGGTGAAGAGGCCGCGGCGGGGTTGGCCTTTGGCGGCTGGGAGAGGCGTGGTGGATTCGCTGAAGTCGCCGGTCCAGCGCCAGAAGGCGATCTCGGGAATGTCTTCAAAATGTTCGCGGATGTAGGCGTGATGCTCGTAGAGCTTGCGGTTCATCAGATCGACAACGTCACCGGCCTGGGAGCGAAGCCTGGGCGTGTATTTCAGGGCGTCGATGACGAGGTGATAGCGGCTGATCTTGTTGCGAACGACCATATCGAACGGAGTGGTGGTGCTGCCTTGGTCGATGAAGCCGCGAACGTGGAAGCGGGCTTCGTTTGGGCGGCCATGAATCATGCTGTGAATGGCCCAACGATTACCGTGGTAGGCAAAGACGACTGGAGCGGCTTGGGTGAAGAGCGCTTCAAAGGCGAGATTGTCCATGCCATGAGGATGCTCGTTGGGGCTGGCGATAACCGCGAGGTCGACAATGTTGATCAAGCGAACTTTGACTTCCGGAATGTACTTGTGGAGGAGCCAAGCGGCAGCGACTGCTTCCAAGGTGGGAACGTCGCCGACGCAGGCGAGGATCACATCGGGATCGCCGGCTTCTTCGTTGCTGGCAAAGGCCCAGCGCGAAGCACCGCGGGAACAATGCTGGATGGTTTCGTCCATATTGAGCCATTGGAGTTGCTCTTGCTTGCCGCAAGTGACGAGGTTGACGTAATTGCGGCTCCGCAGGCAATGATCCATCACGTTTACCAGAGTGTTCGCGTCGGGAGGGTAGTAGATGCGGATCACGTTACTGCGGCGAGCAAGGGCATTGTCGACGAAACCCGGGGCCTGATGGCTGAATCCATTGTGATCGTTGCGCCAGCAGTGGCTGGTAAGAAAAATGTTGAGTGAGGCGAGCGGCTGCCGCCAGGGAAGCTCTTGGCACTGCTCGAGCCATTTGGCGTGCTGGGTGAGCATGGAATCGGCAATGGGGGCGAAGCCCTCATAGGAAGACCACACGCCGTGGCGCCCGGTGAGCAAATAGCCTTCCAGCCAGCCTTCGCAGCAATGTTCGCTCAACACTTCAATGACGCGGCCATCGGCGCTGATGTGATCGTCGATGGGTAGGGTATGGTCGACGCTGCAACGGGTGGTGGCCTCGAAAACGGCGTTCAAGCGGTTGGAATTGGTCTCGTCGGGACAAAAGAAGCGAAAATTCTTAGGATTCAGGCGAATCACGTCACGAAGATACTCGCCAAGTTTGCGCGGGGACTCCGCGGCGACCTGGGCGGGAGCGGGCACTTCCAGCGCGTAGTTGGTGAATTCTGGAAGGGACAATGGCGTGAGGAGGCGCCCGCCATTGGCATGTGGATTGGCTCCTAACCGGCGCGTACCTTTGGGCACCAGAGCGCGCAACCCCTCATTGAGTTTGCCCTCGCTATCGAACTGCTCGTCTGGTTTGTAGCTACGCAGCCACGATTCGAGCATTTGGAGCTGCTGGGGATTTTCGCGGACTGTAGCCAAGGGAACCTGGTGAGCGCGAAACGTGCCTTCGATGGGAATGCCATTCACTTCCTTCGGGCCGGTCCAGCCTTTCGGCGTGCGAAGCACAATCATTGGCCAAGTGGGACGCCCGGTCAGGCCGGATTTGCGAGCGCGCTGTTGTATTGAGGTGATTTCCTGGTAGCAAGTATCGAGGGTAGCCGCGAAACGCTGATACATGTCCGCGGGATCATCGCCTTCGACGAAGTGAGGACGATATCCGCGGCCGCGATAAAGTTCGCGGAGCTCGTCATCGTTGGTGCGGGCTTCGACCGTTGGACCAGAAATCTTGTAGCCGTTCAAGTGCAGAATGGGCAGAACGGCGCCATCGCGCACCGGATTCAAAAAGCGATTGCTCTTCCAGCTTCCTTCAAGGGGACCCGTTTCCGCTTCGCCATCGCCGATCACGCAGACCACGAGAAGATCGGGATTATCAAAGGCAGCGCCAAACGCGTGCAAGAGCGCATAGCCCAATTCCCCACCCTCATGGATGGAATTCGGGAGATGGGGACCGCAGTGGCTAGGCACGCCACCAGGTGTCGAGAATTCGCGGAAAAAGAGGCGCATGCCACCAGAGTCCAGAGTGACTTCGGGATGCACGCCGGTGTAGGTGCCCTCGAGATAGGAATGCGCGTTCAAAGCAGGGCCGCCGTGCCCGGGGCCAGCGATGTAGAGAGCGTCGACGTCGTGGTCTTTGATCAGGCGATTCAAATGCACGTAGATGAAGCTGAGCCCAGGCGAAGTGCCCCAGTGGCCTAGGAGACGCGGCTTGATTTGTTCCACGGAGAGCTTTTCGCGAAGAAGGGGGTTCTCTTGGAGGTAGATTTGGCCGACCGTCAGGTAGTTGGCGGCCTGCCAGTAACGATGCATCTTGTCGAGCAGCTCGGCGGAGAGCGGCCCTTGCGCGCCAGCGGGCTGCGGTTTGGCGGGCGGCTCCAGAGTTTCGACAGCAGTCGATAGTTTTGAATCAAACGCATACATGGGGCACCTTAAGACGGGCGAGATTTTTTCCGACCGAGAACGCTGAGCACGTGACGAACGATCATGCGGTCCTCGTCGGTTTGGATGACGCGGACGCGCACGCGGCTACTGGAGGCCGAGATAAGAGGCGCATTTGCTCGATTTCGCTTTGAATCCAATCGAACCCCCAAGAAGTCGAGGCCGTGGCAGATACGTTCGCGCACGGCGGAGGCGTGCTCGCCGATGCCGCCGGCAAAGACGAGGATGTCCAGACCACCGAGCGCGGCGGCGTAGGCTCCAATGTACTTCCTGGCGCGGTAGCAGAACAAGTCCACAGCTTCAGCGGCGCGAACATCTGTGGAAGCTTTGCGGAGCAGCCCGCGCATGTCGCCGGTCGTGCCGGAAAGTCCCAAAAGTCCGGATTCCTTGTTCAGGAGATGATCCAAGGCGTTCGGCGAAAGCTTCTTTTGCGTCTGGAGGTAAATCAGGGCGCCGGGGTCAACGTCACCGGAGCGGGTACCCATGACCAAGCCTTCCAGCGGAGTGAGGCCCATGGTGGTGTCCATGCTCTTGCCGCGATACACCGCGGCCATGCTGGCGCCGTTGCCGAGATGGGCGATGATCACGCGGCCGTTGGCGCGCTCGGCGTCGAGAGTTTTTAGCTCTTCGACGATGTATTCGTAAGAGAGGCCATGGAAACCGTAGCGCCGGATGCCCTGGCTGTAGAGCTTGCGCGGCACTGCATACATGCGAGCAACTTGGGGAAGCGAGCTGTGGAACGCGGTGTCAAAACAAGCCACCTGCGGAAGCTTTGGAAATTTCTTGGCGACAAAACGGATGTCGCGGAGCGCTTGCGGAAGATGTTCGGGATCGAGACGGGTAAGGCACTGCAATTCTTTGAGAACTTTGACGCTTATGCTTAGGGGCTTGTGGTAGCGAGGACCGCCGTGAACAAGCCGGTGGCCGACGGCCGCCAGACCGGAAGTGTATCCATGCTCGGCAAGCGAGCGAAACATTAGGTCAAGCGCGGCATCTGGCGGGGATGCCTTGACCTTGCTTTGGAAAATAGTTGTGCCGCGCGCGTCGTTGATTTTCAGCTCGCCGGTGGCACCTTGCGGCTCATCGATGGCGAAGGACAACAGCAATTCCTCACTTTGGTGGACGTCATAAAGCCCAGCCTTCAAGGTGGACGAGCCTTGATTCATGGCCAGAATGCGGGTTCGCTGCGGAGTTGACACGATCTCGTCCTACCGAGTTCATCCTATCGAATCCGCGAACGGTTGCACACGCGAAGGCCTGCTCTCACCAACTTTTAACAAAAGATTCGGGAATAGAGCTTCACTCGGCCAGGTCTCACATTGCGCCAGGGTAAGTTTGTCTCGGAGTACGGACGTGTCTCGACCAATCCTTCCTGGAGGCGGACACGATGAAGCGTAAATTCATGCCGGTCCTTGTATTGGCGGTGGGTGTGATGGTGATGGGTCTTACGGGAATTGCCCGGCAAGCTCCAACGGAAGCGCCCGCTGGCTTTGATACTCCGACGCTGGCGCAGAATCCTGGGTCACAAAGCAAGAGCAACGGAATCGCAGAGCCGCCCGGCGACACTTTCGCTCTGGACCAGCAAATTTACGAGCAGATTCACGATGTGGATAGCGGCTTAGGGCCGGTATTCAACGGGCGAGCGTGCGCGGAGTGCCATCAAAATCCAGTGAGCGGAGGTGCGAGCCAGTTTACGGAGCTGCGCGTCGGCCACACGGACGCGAACGGAAATTTTGTGAATCCGACGGTGCCGATCAATCACGGCGCGGACAGCATAGCGGGGAGGTCGATCATAAACGATCGAGCGGCGGTGCCAGAAGCCCAAGAGCACGTGCCGGTTACGGAGAACATCCGAGCATTACGAGCGGCGCTAAATACGCTGGGAGATGGATTTGTGGAGGCGATTGATGACAGCACGCTAACGGATATTGCGGCGAAGCAGCCGGAGCTGAGCGAGGGAAGGATTCATGGTGAGGCCATTCAGGTCCTGGTACTGGAGGCGCCTGGGCAGACGCGCGTTGGGCGGTTTGGATGGAAAGATCAGCACAGCTCGCTGCTTTCGTTCATCGGCGATGCGTATCTGAACGAGATGGGCGTAACCAGCCGACTGCGTCCCAAGGACACGACGACGGTGGGAAAGGTTACGGCCGACCCCGAAGATGTTCCCGATAACCTCGGATTAGCGGATATCGATCACTTCGCGCAATTCGTCCGCGGCACGAAGGTGCCTCCGCGCGACGCGGTACTGGCGGCAACGGCGGATGCGCAAGCCGGGCAGGACCTATTCGAGAAGATCCGATGCAACACCTGCCACGTTGAGTCCATCACTACGGCTCCGACGGGAACGGTGATCAATGGCGGCGCGTTCAGCGTGCCAGACGCGCTGGGAAACAAAATCATTCATCCTTACAGCGACTTCTTGCTGCACGACATTGGGACCGGCGACGGCATCGTGCAGGCCGGCCCGCAGGATACGGCGAATAAGCTGCGGACGGCTGCGCTGTGGGGTCTGCGCATGAGACCACGATTCATGCACGATTTGCGATCGTTGACGCTGGAGAACGCGATCGACCGGCACGAAGGCGAGGCCGAGCACGTGACGCGGCGCTTCCGCGAGTTGAGTCCGGCGCAGAAACAGCAACTGTTTACATTCCTGAATTCACTTTAGCGACAAGGATCGCTCGACAAGCCAAGTGCTGCATAGAGTTCGAGCCAGCGATCGACCTGCGGACGCTGCCGTGGGGCGATCGCCTGGCTCGATTTGGTTTGCTCTTCCGAAAAATGAAGAGGCTCGGCCGCTTTCCGACAGGGTGTCACAGAATGTTCTCCAAGATTTCATCGGGCATTCGCGGAGCTTGTGGTCCTTACGAGTGGGGTAATCCTGCGGCAAATGGGTAATCCACACCAACTACGGGGGAGTGTGACCGATGCGATTGTTCCGAACCTTACGGGCGGGGCTGCTGTTGCCGCTTGCGCTTGTGCTGATGAACGCCAAGCCGGCGAGTGCGGATGGAGATTTGAAGAAGGTCAAGCACATCATCGTCGTGATGCAGGAGAATCACTCCTTCGATAATTATTTCGGAGCATTGGCCTATGCGCCCGGAAGCCCTTATCACAACGGATTCCGAGGGTGTCGCGACGGCGACCACACCTGCGTGGATGGCCTGAGTTGCAAGACGGAAAAAGACGGCACGCTCACGTGCTTCAACTCCAATCGGGAAGAGGATGGCAGGTTGGTGTTTGCGTTCCACGACCCGAAGCGGTGCGCAGCGCCGGACTTGAACCATTCGTGGTTCGAGACGCACCAGGAGATGAACTTTCTGCACCCGAACAATACGCTGCGGGATTCGGACAGCGATGGATTCGTGCGTGTCAATGACGCGACGGAACAGTTGGATAAAGGCGTCGAGAACGCGACGGAAGATCAAACCATGGGCTTCTACAATCAGGAGGATATTCCCTTCTACTACGATCTCGCTGCGAACTTTGCGGTGAACGATCGCTATTTTGCTTCCGTCCTGGGGCCGACCTTTCCCAATCGCGCGTATCTATTGGCGGCGACATCGTTTGGACACCTGACCACAAGCGATACATTTCCGCCTCCCGGCGGATACAAACCGATCACCGGAACGATCTTCGATCTGCTGGACAAAAACAAAGTGAGCTGGGCGGATTATTTTCAGGATGCGCCGCAAGGAGGCTCATTCCGGCAGTTCAGCGCCACGTCTGCCGATCCACACTTCCTGCCGCTGACCCTTTTCCTAGCACAGGCGGCAGGGACGCCAGGGGTACCGTCGCTGCCGAGTGTGTCATTCGTGGATCCGAATTTCGGCCTGGGCGGTGTGAAGTTTGAAAACGACGAGCATCCACCGACGGACATCCAACGCGGACAGGCATTTGTATCGCAGGTGGTGAGCGCGGTGCGAAACGGCCCGTTCTGGAAAGACTCGGTTATTTTCATCACTTATGACGAACACGGTGGCTATTATGATCACGCGGAGCCGCCCGCGGCGCGTCAGGGACACGCGAGGACACCTGACGGCTTTTCGCCCGGTCAATGCGCCGATCTTTCGAATCCACCTGCGAGCGAGCAGCCGGGCGGGGGTGCCGAATGCAGCCAAAATTTGCTCAGCCAGACGGACACTACGGTTATCGATGCGGGCAAACTCTGCCCTGAGTTTGCTGCGAATCCGACCGGCCCGTATCCGGACGATTGCGCGTCCTTCGATCAACTGGGGGTGCGCGTGCCGTTTCTAGCAGTGTCCACATTTTCGAAGCAGCACTACGTTTCGCATACGGCAGGCGATCACACCTCACTGCTGGCGTTCATCGAGAAGAGATTTTTGAGCCTGGCGCCTAGCGCTGAGGATGACGAAGATCGCGAGGGCAGGCCAACAGCGCGGCAGCATCTGACCAAACGCGACCAACACGCGCATACACTCGAAGATATGTTCGACTTCGAAGCTGCGCCTTCGATGAACACGACGATCGTGCCCGCGGCTCCTCCGGCTCAAGACTGCACGCCACAGTGACGTGGCGCGTTTGCGGATGCCAGAAACGGAGGCACACGCAGACGTGCATCAGGCTTGTTTCATCGGGCGACGAGCTATTTCGAAGGCAATCGCGACAAGGCCAGCGTGGCTGCATGGTAGCCGCACATTCCGTGCACGCCACCGCCTGGCGGCGTTGAGGACGAGCAGAGATAAATGTCGTTCGCGGATGTGGCATAGTTATGGCTCGACGGGCGAAACAAGAATTGGCGAACGTCGAGGGCACCGCCGTTGATGTCACCGCCGACTAAGTTCGCGTTCATCTTCTCCAAGTCGGCCGGAGAAAACGCGCGACGCGCCAGAATGCACTCACGGAATCCCGGCGCGAACCTTTCAATTTGCGTCTCAATACGGTGGAGCACATCGACGCCGGAACCATTCGGCACGTGGCAGTAGGCCCAAGCGGTGTGCTTCCCAGGCGGGGTGCGGGTTGCATCGAAGAGGCTGGGCTGAGCGAGCAAAATGAACGGGCGGTCGGCGTGGTTGCCTCGCCACATGGCGTCTTCCGAAGCGGCGATTTCATCGGCGCTGCCACCGAGGTGAACGGTGGCGGCGCGGAGGCATTCGCGTGCCTTCCACGGAATCGGGCTTTGGAGGACATAATCGACTTTGAAAACACCCGGGCCGTAGCGGAATTTCATGAGCCGGCGCTGGTACTTAGCGGACAAACGGCCTTCGGCCAGCTTAAGGAGCTGGCGCGGGGTAACGTCGCAAACTGTGAGGTCATAGCCCGGCAGTTCGCTTAGGCTCTCCACGCGCGTCGATGTTTTGACTTTGCCACCAAAAGCAGCGAGATCATTACACAGTGCGTTGGTTATCGATTGTGCGCCGCCGCGAGGGATCGGCCACCCGACGGCGTGAGCGGCCGCGCCGAGCAAGACTCCGAAGGCGGAGCTCAAGGGCTGATCGAGGCTGAGGAAGGAGTGTGCCGCCAGGCCGGCGAAGAGGGCCTTGGTGCGCTCGTCGCGGAACAAAATACGGCTTAGCAAGTTCGCCGGCGGGAATGCGCTAAGCCCGAATCGCGCAAGCAAGAGAGGATGGCGGGAGAACAAGTGCACCGGACGCAAGACTTCTGCCGCCAACTCCGGCCAATGGACTGCAAGCGGCTCCATTAGCCTGCGCCAAGCCTTGGCGTCGCGCCTAAGTGAGGACGCGGTCTCGTTTAGGTCGCGCTCCAGCGTTATGGCGGTGCAGTCGTCGAACGGATGAGCGAGCGCGGAGGGGGAGTGTATCCACTCCAATCCGTAGGTCGCCAACGGCAGAGACGTAAAGAAAGGGGAGCCCGCAGCTAAGGGATAAACCGCAGAACCAAAATCGTGAAGGAATCCAGGAATCGTCAGCTCGAGCGTCCTGGCAGCGCCTCCGGCTTGAGGCTCGGCCTCGAAAACTTCCACTTGCAAGCCACCCCGTGCAAGTACGATTGCGGCGGCCAGGCCATTGGGTCCTGCGCCAATCACGCAAGCTCGACCGTTCATGTGGATTTGACTCGGAAGCCTCTATCCATGCTGCGAGGGAAGTTTCGCTTCTTCGAATTCGAAAGAGATGTCATCTAATCAAACGAGATTATTTGGCCGTCGCTATTGTCGCTCAGGCAGCGAACCCGGCCACTCGACCACACCGAATTTTCCATCTGGCGCGCGCTCCAGTGTGGGCGCGTACAGCCCGAGCATTTCACGCCTCCACCATAAGCCCTGGCGGCGTTTCTCCTCGGGCGTCGTGAACCAGTATTGCCATAGCACCGCCCGAACCTGACGAGGCGGCGCGCCGGCAAAGGGATTCGACGCAAAAAGCGCGAGCACATCCGCGTCGCCCTCGAGCAATCGCTCCTCTGTGCGAGGCACGATGGGATTCGCGCGCCATCCGCCCAGGGAGGCGAACCACAAGTTCCAATCAAATCGGGGCTGATACGGCGCGTAGATAGCGGGAGCCTTCGCCGGATCTTGCGGTTTGTACCGAAACGGATATGCAGTCCAGCTTTGACCGTCGGCTGAGCCCTGAAACTCGATTTCGTAGCGCCCGCGGGTCATAACGGCGAAGAGTCCATACCGGTCGGCGATGCGAAATGGCGCCAACGCGGCAACTGGCGTAGAAGGCAGGGGAAACCCAGGCACGATCATCCAGATCATCTGCGCTGTGCTGGCGTAAAAGATCCAGGTGAGGATCACGCCGGTCAGCGAGAGCTTCAGAGACGCTGATTGGCGTCGGAAGAACTCGGTCCACGACTGCGCGTTCGAGGCTTCGCCGGTGGAAGGCCCGATTGCTTGCGGCGCGGCTGGACGCAGAATCGATTGCGCATCGAAGGCTGGCGTCTCCTGTGCGGCAGTCGGCTCTGGCTTGGATTCGAAGCGAAAGCGCTCTCTCCAGGGTCGCGGCACGAACCGCCCCCAAAGGGCATCGTCCAGCAGAAGAAAACCCAACACTAACACCAAGTAATTAAGAAATGTGTAGTTCGCCGTCAAAATGATGCCGAGCTGCCACGGCGTGACAATGAAAAACAAAACAATTCGCCAGCGTCGAGGTAAAAACAGCATCCACGCCAAAACCAATTCGAGTGCCAGCGTGCCAAACGCGGTTGCGACGTGAAACCAGTGCGGAAAATGCTGCACGTACCAACCGATCCAAGTGGGGAGCGGACCATTCTGATAATACTCATCCATAGCCGTGAAATGCCGCCATTCCGGGTCACCGCTAGCGATTTTTGCGACACCAGATTCAAAGTAGATGCGGAACCATTCCCACAACAACAAAAAGACCGCGGCGCGCATCGGCGGGTGCGCTTTCCCAAGACCGGGGCGAAAGCCCGGAGGCGCTAAGAACATGGACACGAATCCCGCTTCCAGCAGCATGCCATCGGACTGATAGCCGGAGAATTCTGACGCAGCGCTCACAAAGGAAAGGAAGCAGATGAAGCAGATCAACAGCATGCCGCGCGGCCAGAAATTCAATACCAGGAGCAGCGATGCTATGATGCCGGCCCAGCAGAGAACTATCAAAGTGCGCGAACTGGTGGAAAACCATAAAATCGTGGGCGCATACCAAAATCGTCCATGCCCGACGGAAGTGCTTACGGCATCCAAATATTCCTTTGCAGGCAAGATTCCGCCTGGACCAATCAAGCCTCGGACCTGAAAAATCAGAGAAAAAAACGCAGAGAAATAAATCAACCCAAGCGCTCGCAAGAACAGCCAGCGCGGAATGAAGCGGTCGGACGGACCGCGTTCCGGGTCAAACAGCCAGCGAATGAGCGATCCAGGTCTCCAGTCCATGATCTTCCGTCACTATACAAGAGCCGCGTGGGAGCGCTCGGGTTTCGTGCGTCCCTCTGCGGGCATGGCACAATCTATATCTCGAGGCGGTACGTTCCGGGGAGCTTTCGCTCTTCTCCCGCCGCAATTGGAATCCGATTCATCTTTGCTATGGAGAAGAGCTTCGATGTCCTACCTACCGATCGAGGACCACGGAATTATCGGCAATATGCGGACTGTTGCTCTGGTGGGCACGAACGGTTCGATCGATTGGTACTGCTCACCACACTTCGACTCGCCCAGTGTTTTTGGGTCGATTTTGGATGACCACAAAGGCGGCCACTTCCAGATCGCGCCGGTCGCTGAGCGTGTGCGGCAAAAACAGTTCTATTGGCCCGCGACCAACATCCTGGTTACGCGCTTTCTGCATCAGGACGGCATCGTGGAATTGGAAGACTTCATGCCCGTCGGTCTGCCGGCGGACTCAAATGGCTATCACTGCTTGTACCGGCGAATCCGGGGAGTGCGGGGGACGGTTCGCATTTCTCTGGTCTGCCAACCAGCATTCGACTACGGCCAAAAAAGTCATGAGACGCGGATCAGTGAAAACGGTGCGAGTTTCACCGCGCCGGGTGTCCGGTTCAGCCTGTGTTCAACGATACCGGTGCAACGCGACTCCAACGGTGGCGTGACGTCGGAATTCGTTCTGGAGGAAGGAAAATCTCACTTCTTTGTATTCCGCAATGACCGCACCGATATGCCCCCACCCAGCGCGCCCACAGAGCAGGAGGCTGAGGAACTTTTCCAGAGCACGGTCAAATTTTGGCAGGGCTGGTTGGCGAGGTGCACCTACGGTGGTCGCTGGCGCGAGCGCGTCGAACGTTCGGCGCTGGCTCTGAAGCTGCTGACGTTCGAGCCTACCGGTGCAATCGTCGCCGCGCCTACAACGAGCCTGCCGGAAGTGATCGGCGGACCTCGTAACTGGGACTATCGCTTTAGCTGGCTCCGCGATTCCGCCTTCACCGTTTACGCATTTCTACGTATCGGCTTCACAGAAGAGGCCGCCGGATTCGTTCGATGGCTGGACGACTATGTCTCTAAGCACGTACGCGGTGAGGAGAAACTCCCTACGGTCTTGACCATTTATGGTGAGCCGAACCTTCCGGAAAAAACTCTGGATCATTGGGAGGGCTATAAGAAATCCGGTCCAGTGCGCATCGGCAATGCCGCCATTTCGCAATATCAAGGCGACATTTACGGTGAGCTCATGGACTCGCTATATCTCTACAACAAATACGTGGGCCCGATCTCCTATGATTTCTGGACGCGCATTCGCCGCCGGCTCAATTGGCTTTGCGAGAACTGGCAGAATCCCGACGAAGGTATTTGGGAGATGCGGAATCGCGAAGAGCATTTCGTCTATTCGAAACTCATGGATTGGGTGGCTCTCGATCGCGGCATTCGGCTGTCGGATAAGCGCTCTTTCCCGGCGGAGCACGCGAGGTGGATCACCGAACGAGATCGGATCTACGAAGAGGTGATGACGCGCGGGTGGAATGAAAAGCGCCAGGCATTCACGCAATACTACGGAAGCGATGATCTGGATGCTTCGCTACTGATCATGCCGCTGGTGTTCTTTATGGCTCCTGTCGATCCACGAATGATGAGTACGATCAAATCTATTTTGCAGGATCCGCGTGATGGCGGGCTGGTCCGCGATGGGCTGGTCTATCGCTATCCTCCCGAGCCGCGTATTGATGGCCTTCCGGGAGAAGAAGGTACTTTCAACATGTGTACGTTCTGGCTTGTCGAAGCCATGACGCGGGCAGGCCAGGCGAATCCCGAATGGGTGGACGAAGCCCGGCTTTTGTTTGAGCGCATGTTAGGTTATGCCAATCATCTTGGCCTTTATGCGGAACAGACCAGCGCACAAGGCGAAGCACTGGGCAATTTTCCGCAAGCGTTTACGCATTTAGCCCTGATCAGCGCAGCGTTCAACTTGAATCGCGCCCTGAGCGAAAAATAAAGTGCGTTTTCAGACCTATACCGCTGTCGACGAAACCGCCTACTTTGTAACCTGGCGTATTTTCGTGTATCTAAATAGGACAGGCCACGATTGCCGAACGAATCGGCGCCGTCCCCTTCCATGCGTTAATCAGTGTGAGGTCGAATGAAATTCAAGAAGCTCGATCCAGAAACTATCCCATGCACCACTTCCGCGGCCCGGCCGTTTGGCTGCATGGAGCTCTGGGCTGGAAACGAGAGAGCGCATCGCTCTCTGGAGCTCGCCGGGCTGGAAGCCGACGTGATTGCCGTGCCCTCTGGAGCAGAAAGCGGTGGCGACCTCTCCGCGGTTTTCTCTTGCAGCGATAACGTCGCCAGAGTCGTCCTCGCCGATTGCATCGGCCATGGCTATCAAGCCAGCGGCGTGGCCCGGCACATCCATCGGCTGCTGCACAAGTTTCAAGATATCCGCGACACCGCTGGACTTCTCGCAGCGCTCAATGACGAATTCACCCTCAACTTGGAGAACTCCGACGGCCCTTTGCGGATGACCACCGTGGTCACCGGCACGTTCGACGGCACCACCGGGGAATTCAATTTCGCCTACGCTGCACATCCTCGCATGCTGCTTTGGCGAGCCGGCAAAGCAGAGTTTTGCCAGCTTGGCGATGGCTTGGAAAATTTTCCGCTCGGCTATATCACGGGCGAACAATACTCGGAGCAAAGCATCCGCCTCAATATCGGCGACATGATTCTCGCGTTTTCAGACGGAGCGACCGAAGTCGAGTCGCCAAGCGGCGAGCAGCTAAGCTCCCGAGGCTTTCTCGATTTCGCGGGAGAGACGCTGGCGAGACTTCCGCAGCCCGTTGCTCTGCCCGAATTTTCGCGGGCTTTGCTCGATGGCATCCACCAATATCGCGGCAATCCCATTCTCGACGACGACATCACGCTGCTGACGCTCCGCCGCTCGACTTAGTACTCGTTCGTCACTGATTTTTCGTGTGATCTACGGCGTTGCTTTCGTCGGCGGATGCGCGGAAAAATACTGCTCCACTGCCGCTTTGACCTGACCGACGATTCCCTGCGCGCCCCGATCCAGCGCCGCTACAACGGCAGCAACATCTTTGCCGCTGACCGGCTCGTCATGCGCATAGTAATGCGACCACACCGTCGCCCCGGTTTTCGTTTCGCGCAACTCAAACTCCATGGCCACCCGCCCGATCATGGTACTGCCCGTGACTTCTTTGAAGTCATACAGCCGCCCGCGCAGCATATAGTCACCACGCGCTGCGCTGCGCAACCCGGTCACTCCACGGTAGCGTCCGGATGCGCGCAGTTCGCGCTCCAACATATCGCGGATCATTTCCGTGGGTGGTTCCGCCCACCGCTGATATTCGTACGTGCCCATCGTCTCGCCATTGGTGCTGTACACGATGCGGTCCTCACGGTACAAATGCGAGGACGTGAGCCCCCCGATCAGCAAGATCACCGGAAGTGGCTCCGGATCAGCCTGACTCGAGACCTCATTCGGTGTGTTGAGCTGATAGTATTTGCTGGGCCGCGCCGCCCCACAGCCTGCCGCCGCCGTTCCCGCGCACAGCATCAACGCGACCGTAATTACCTGGCAACTGCTCATTGCTCACCCGGCTTGTGCTCGCGCGGACTGCTGGCGCGAATCAGCGTGTAGGGTCGAGTCTTGATCGTAGCGGTGAACTCCCTCAGGTTCTCTGACACATGCCGCATGTTGTCCAAAATTTCGTCAATATTATCTGAGTTCACGTCCAGCGTCTGATCCAACCGTGCGGTTAGGTCCGTCATACTGGTCAATGTGCGCCGCAGCTCGATGACCGCCTGCCGTACATCCGCACGATTCTCTCCCAGCATGGAATCGATGTGATCCAGCGTCTGGTTTGCTTCGTCCGTGGCCTTCCGGAAATCATCCAGCAACGGATCGAGTTTCTCCGTCACAGCATTGATATTTTTTATCGCGGATTTGATTTGCGGTCGATTCTCCTCGATCATCCCGCGCGTATGTGCCAAAGTCGCCGCCAGATTCGCGCGATTCTGGGCGTTCAGAAGATCATTGACGCGCTCCACGGTGGTTTTCAATTCCGTGGCACGGTCGCTAAGCGTGTGCAGAAGCTGCTGTACATCCGGGGCGAGATCATTGAGCTGCTGCGTCAGCGCGTTGAAATCGACATAGGTCACGGAGGGAAGCAAGGCTCCCTCCGGCGCGAGGCTGGCCTGCGCGCTACCTGGGAAAATCTCCAGATGATTATCTCCGAGCGGGCTCATGCTCATAATCTTGGCCCTGCTGTCGGCCTTGACCGGTATGCTGGATTGCACGCTGAAGCTGATGTCGATACGCGAGGGATTTTGCGGATCGATGCGTACTCGCTCCACGCGGCCGGCTTTCGGCCCTCCTGCGTAGCGCACGGTGGCACCCGGTTCCAGCCCACCGGCAAACTGGAAATACGCATGATACGTTTTGACCGAACGGCCAAACGCTCCACTCATGGCAAACACGGTTCCGATCAGCAGCGCAACGGCAACAACAACAAACAGCCCCACCATCGCCTGTTCGCCCTTTGGGTTCATCCCACTCCTCTTTCTCTGCGGTTCAGTCTACTCGCTGCCTGCGGTCCTCCGTTAGCATCTGCAAGTAATCGAGCTCGCGTGCGACTTCAGGTTCCGCGACGCGATCGAGAAACTGCCGCACACGCGGTTGCCTGCTCGAACGCATTTCCTCGACAGTTCCAATCGCCACTACATTGCCCTTGTCGATCAGCACCATTCGATCTGCGATTAAGAAAGCGCTGGCCAACTCATGAGTAACCACGATGATGGTCATGCGGAAGGCCTTTTTCAGCTCCAAAATCAATTGGTCGATGCCGGCCGCGATGATGGGATCCAATCCCGCCGATGGCTCGTCGAAGAACAGGATTTCCGGGTCCATAGCCAAAGCCCGCGCCACCGCTGCGCGTTTCTTCATGCCTCCGCTTAGTTGCGATGGCATGTAGTATTCGAATCCCTCCAATCCAACCTGCTCCAGTTTGAGGCGCAACATGATTTCAATCGTGGAATCTTCCAGCTTGGTGTGCTCGCGCAGTGGCAGCGCCACATTCTCGCCCACGGTCATTGAGCCGAACAATGCTCCGCCTTGAAACGACATGCCGATCTTCCGGCGAATCTCATCCATCTCGGCTTGCGAAATGGCGGCAATATTTTTGCCTTTGATCCAAATTTCTCCGGAACTTGGTTTTTCCAATCCCACGAGCGTGCGCAAAAGCGTGCTCTTGCCGGAACCTGAGCCGCCCAGGATCACCAGCGTCTCGCCGCGCATTACGTCAAAATTGATCCCGTGCAGTATTTCCCTCTCGCCATAGCTGACGCGAAGGCCGCGGAGAGAGAGCATGACCTCAGAATTTTGCGAATCCGTGTTTTCCCTGTCGATCGAGAACTCCATCAAGGACACCCTCACCCGCTAATGCTCACTCGCGAAGAAGAACATCATCGTGAAAATCAGATCCACAACGACAACCATGAAAATGGACATCACAACGGCCCTGGTGGTAGACCGGCCGACCTCTTCCGCCCCTGCGCCGGTGCTCAGCCCCTCCAGGCATCCCACCGCAGTAATGGTAATGCCAAACATCACGCTCTTAATCAAGCCCGTCGTGATATCTCGCATGAAGAGTGCGTCGATGGATGCTTCCAGGTAGCGTTTCCACGTAAAATCCGCCTGCGCGACGCCGAACAGCGAGCCCCCGACAATCCCCATCGCGTTTGCCCAGATCGTCAGGCACGGCAGCATGATGATCATGGCCAGAAATTTCGGCGTCACCAAAAAATGGATTGGACTGATCGCCATAGTCTCTAGTGCGTCGATTTCCTCCGTCACTTTCATTGTCCCGATTTCGGCTGCGAACGCCGAACCCGACCGTCCAATCACAACGATGGCGGTAATCAGCGGACCCAGCTCGCGGGTCATCGAAACCGCCACGGCCGTGGCTACCAGATTGATCGCGCCGAACCTCCGTAGCTCGTAGGCCGCCTGCAATGCCAGAATCAGTCCGATGAAAAAGGTAATCAGAGAAAGAATCGGCAGGGCGCGCACCCCGACTTCCATGGCTTGCGCGATCGCGCGCTGCAGGCGCAGCGGCTTTCCGCGAAACGGCCCGACGAATGTGTAGAAGGCGGCGCGGCCTCCTAACGAAGCCAGGGAACCGACATATGCAAGGCTATTCGTAACCGATGCGCCGATTTGTGAAAGCAACTGCGTGTCCCCTTGGAGTGCAACGGCTTACCCCAGCTATTCTCCAGCGCTTACGACGCCAAAGCTTGTTCTTCGTTCTCGAAAACCTCGAAAATCTTCAGCAGGCGCGAGAGTTGCAATACCTCACGTGCCGCTGGACTCAGCCCGAAGAGCAGCAAGCGAGTGCCCGTGTCGCGCGAGGCCTTAAGGCCTTCCACCAGCGAGGCTACGCCGGAGCTGTCGATGTACCGCACTTTGGTCAAATTCACAATCACTCGCGGGGTACGCTTTTCTCGCAGCTCGCCTAACAGGGCCTTGCGCATCTCCGGCGAATTCGCCAGGTCTATATCTCCTGAGACATCGAAGATTGTGGTGTTCTCGGTCCGCCGGGCCGAAATCTGCACAGGATGTTCTCCTTTAGGAATTGCTGTCGTGCCTCGCGCCTTGCAAATATTTGATCAATCGAAGCTGGTTGACACCGCGTTTCCGCGTGAATTCCACGGTGTCCATGCTCTGCCGGATAAAATGCAAACCGAGTCCTCCCGGTTTTATCTCATCCAGCCGGCGGCCACGCAACTTCAGCGGGTCCACCGCGGGGCCACGGTCACAAAGCAAAATCTCTAGCCCGTCGCCCCGGTTCGCGGCGCGCTGCGGCGGAACTCGCCGGAACACTATCTCGATCGGATGGCCAGGCTGGCCTCCATAAGCATGCCGGACGATGTTCGTCAGCGCCTCATCGACGGCGCGGGTCACCGACCTGCGTTCGGGCGGCGGAAATCCAAACAGTTCGGTCAACTGCTCGATCGTTGCGCGCACAACACACAACAAGTTGGGATCGCTGAGCAGTTCGACTTTCAGCAGCACATCTTTGCTCATACCGGCTGGGTCCCTGTGCGCTATCAAGCCTTTGGCGCCGACGAAAAGTTATCGTGGGCGAGTTGCGCTGCTTTCTTCGCAAAGTCGTTCGTGGCGTTAAGGTTTGCGCCAAAGAATCTCACCTTGCCGCTGATGTCTCGCTCCAGTAGCACCTTCCCGTCCTTGTCGGCGAACTCGCAATGAACTTGGAGGGATGTAGCTCCAGCCACGGTGGTTACCTGGCGCATCCGTTCGCTTCCTTCTTTGAAACCGCGCACTGAGCTGCGCAAGATCACCAGTTCGGCGGCATTCGCGGCGGTCCGGTCGCCCTCCCGATACACTTGCTGAAAGCCGCTCTTTTTCTGCAATTGCTGAATCAAGTCCTCATAGAGCGCCACCTGAAACTCTGCCGGCAGCTTGATCTCCTCGGACTCGATCATCTTCACTTGAATGGCCGAGGCCTTCATTTTTGCCGGTGCCTTTTCTTGTGCGCGCACAGCCGGCGCAGCAGAAACTATGCTCAGCGTCAGTGCGAACGCGACTTTGTATTCAAGCATTCGGTTCACGGCTTGTGCTCCTTGATATCCGTACCTTTCGGAGCCGCGCCATTCGTCGGCGTAGGGACGCTGGTGTGCGCCCCCGCGGCCACCAGGTCCACCTTCAAGCTTTCCGCCGTTCCCGCTCCCATCATGAAGATGGCGCCGTGCAGCCCTCCATCTGCATCGCGATACTTGATGGTCAGCGTGTCCAGCTTGGTTCGAAACAAACTCAGAAATCTTCCCGATCCGTACGGTGCGAACATTGTCAGCGTGCCCAATGTCCCGTGGATTAGCCGCTGGCTGTCATTTCCCGTAACCACGTCCTCCAGCGAGCTCGCGGCCAGGTCGACGTCTGCCTTGTCGTGACTGAACCGCAACGCGCCGTTTTCTAGTCCCAACGTACCGTTGGTTTTATTTTTCACGCCGGTCAACCCAGTTATATGTGTGACTTTCGCCGGTTTTGCCGGCTGCTGCGCTCGGCTCGGCGCGGCCAGGAACCCTAGCGCAAACATGCAGACAGCGAAAACAAATCGGTGGTCATTGCCTTTGTGCATCTCTCCTCTTTTCCCATATTGCCTGTCGCGTCGCTACTTCCTTGCCATAGGCATTTCACACGCAGCCCATTCGCGGCCATTGCTTTCGGCGCAACACGTAATCCCTGTTATCGAGCGACACGTATCTACAACGAACGGAATGTGCCCAGGAGCATAATCTCGCGCAGCGAAAAAAGATATGGCCTAGCCCTACTCAATCATCAGCAGCCGCAGGGTCCGCTGCCCATACTAAATGCCGGCCATGGACGGCGCCTTGTTCGCCCGCTTGCTATTCTTTGGGCGCCAAAAATGAAATCTGGAGAAATGATAGACTCTCCCCGATGGGCATTCTACTTCTCAATTTGCGTGCCGAATCTCTGGCCGAGGTAAACAGTGCCTTGTCTAGGCAAGGTTACGAGATCGCCACCGAAAATGGGCTGACCGTTGATGAAGTCTTGAAGTTTTCACCTGAGGTGCTCATCACCGAAGCTTCGCCCGCTGACCTTAGCTGCTGCGGCCTGATCAGCCAGCTCAAGTCGCGTCCGGATACTCGGCCCCTCAAGATCGTTATGCTCATCCAGGGCGGCGCTTTGGAGCGCGCGCGTGCGCTCGATCTTGGCGCCGATGACGTGATCTCGCTTCCGTTCGACCCGGCCGAATTCGCGGCTCGCATCCGTGCCCAAATGCGTGCCCGCCAGCCGCATGAAGATCTGCAGACCATGCTCAAGTACGCTGTGCAGCGGGAAAATATCGCCGATCTCGCGGTCGAGTCACTCAGCACCGATGTCGCAACCAAGCGCCGCTGGTTTTGGCTGATCCCGGCCATCTTCGGAGTTAGCGCTATCGCGGTAATCGCGGCGTTGTACATGGCTATATCCAGCCATCGCAGCCGCAAAGACACGCTGCAACTCAAAGCCGAAATTGCGCGCCTCAATTATGGGCTTGGCCAGCAAAGCGAGATGTTTCGCCGCGCCGAACAGATGCGTAGCTCCCTCGATGCCCAAACGCGATCGGATTCCGCCGCGCGCGACTCGCTAAAGGCCCAATCCGACGACCTGCGCAAGAGAGTGGCCGCGGCCGGAGCCTCCGATGCAGGCTCGCTCAAGCAGCAGCTTCAGGAAACGCAGAATCGCCTCAAGCTCTTGGAAAACGAAGGCAAAGTGGCGGAAACCATCGTCCGCAACTATGGGCCTAGCGTCTGCCTGCTCCACGTGGTTGTCGAATTCCTGGACAAACAGTCGGGAAAACCAATCCAAATCGCCGTGGACGGGCTGGGTAAGCCTCAAGCCGACGATCAGGGAAATGTTCGGCTGGACGCTGGCGGCACCGGGCCACACTTGCAACTCGACATCTTTGGTACCGGTTTCTTGGTGCGACGCGACGGCAGAATCGTGACCAATCACCACGTCGCCGAACCTTGGTGGAACAACGATGAATTGAAGGAGCTTCTCGATCGCGGAGCGGCCGCCTACGTCTTGTCTTACAAGGCTTACTTCCCCGGCACCGCCGATGGCGTTCCGGCCAAACTAGACAAAATTTCATCGCAAGCCGATGTCGCCACATTGAAACTGGAAAGCGCTGCGCCTCCTCGCGCTTCGCTTCTTGAGCTCGACGAACGCAAGGACGCCAGCGTCACCGGAGACCCCGTTGTGCTGATCGGATATCCCACCGGCATCGAAGGAATCCTCGCGCGCGCCGGTCCGGATGTAACCCAGAAAATTGCCGACAATACTCAGAGCGTGAATCGCATCGTCTCGCAACTTGCTACTCAGCAGCTGATTCGCCCAACGACGACACAAGGCCACATTGGCGACGTTCTGCAGGACAAAATCGTTTACGATGCGGCCACGACATCTGGCGGCTCTGGCGGTCCGCTCTTCAACCGCAGCGGTAAAGTGATTGGCGTGAACTTCGCGGTGTTGCGCGGCTTTGGCGGATCGAATCTTGCCGTCCCGGCCCGATATGCCACCGAGCTTCTGAAATAACCCTTTGCCTTCCTTCTTGGCCGCTTGCACGCGCAACACCAACATGTATGCCACGATGGCTACGTTCAACGTGAACGCCACCCACTTGATCACGTGCCCGTGGCGCACCAGCGAATACACCTCCCAGGGCAAATACATGCTTCCGGAAAGCAGCGCGAACCACTCCGCCCATTCGCGGTCGTACCACAAGCCGAAAGCTTCGGCGAAACGCACCACGGCGTAGACCACGGCCGCCCCGGCGAGCACCCACAAATGCTTGTTTGCCGTTTTACCTGCCGCAGTCACGAACAAGTTCGACAATCGCCCTCCAGGCGCGACATGCAAAAATCGAATGAGTTGTTCGGCGAAGGAATCCAGATTCTTGTGCACCAGCCGGAGAAGCCCCAGCCCCAGAAGCAGAACCAGCAGCCCCTTAGCGGCTTCAAAGACCACTACCGAGCGCAGCGCCAGCGTTTTGGAGGGAGAAGCATGCATTTCACAACCACAGTGCCAGCTAGACGGTACGGTGTCGCCGTACAAAGTTTAAGCTCCGTAGAGTGCAGCGCGCAGTCCTTATCTGTGAAGCTTTGCACGTCGCTCGCTGGCGCTCAACGTCCCAACGTCCTCCTTGCTGCCTTGCTTTGGCCACTCGCTTCCGCGGCAGCCGATCGCAGTCTTTCCGCACCGCCTGGCTCGGAATGTCATCACATAGTCACGCTCTTGCCAAATCCGATTCCCCGGGGCGCGAAAAGTACGCGGGCTCCAGCAATGCCTCGA
>Ga0070698_100000288_pt1 | contig 51295 bp, 40 predicted proteins | sample KBSK1502metaG_FD_65477 | JGI IMG/M metagenome (GOLD analysis project Ga0070698, IMG submission 65477) | Corn, switchgrass and miscanthus rhizosphere microbial communities from Kellogg Biological Station, Michigan, USA - KBS K1-50-2 metaG | ecosystem: Host-associated > Plants > Roots >...
GTCTGCGTAACCGTGGTCTGACTCGTAGGCGCGGATTGCTCGCCGCGTCTGAGGCCCCAGGATTCCATCGACTGAGCCACGATAATAACCGGCGCGGGCGAGACGACGCTGTAACTCAGCTACTTTTGACCGGGTAGGGGAGCTGTACTGGCCACTGTTCCCGTAGCCATATCCATATCCATAACCGTTTCCGTACCCATAATCGCCATACCCATAACCGGGATCCCCATATCCATAACCGTAGTAACCGTACGGATAGCCATATCCGTATCCGTAATACGGGTAACCCCCGTAAGGATAACCGCCCCAGCCCCAGCCCCACCAGCCGGGAAAACCGAAGTCGCCTATGAAAATAACGTTATTGTGACCGTGATGATTCCAATTGCCGTTCCAGTTGCGGCCGTTCCAATTGCGACCGCTCCAGTTTCGGCCATTCCAGTTACGTCCGCCCCAATTGCGGCCATTCCAGTTGCGGCCGCCCCACGCCCCCATTCCGGGGCGTCCAGCGAAACCACGACCCCCGGCAAAATGGCCACCGCCATGGCCACCTCCGCCGCCGCGCGGCGCAGCTGTGACCAACGGAGAAGCCAGGGTTACGGCAACAAAGCAACTTAGGGAAAGTATAAGTTTTGAATGATTCATGTTAGGTGGGGTTTCTAATCATTAGACACCGGACGCGCCGGAAAGTCTCGATTTTTTTACGGCAGCACAAGAATAAATCGAATAGATCCGAGCTCTTTTGAACCGGGACTGGAGAAGAGTTTCGCACTGATTCATACTCGCCACCGCTCGGCCAGGGCAGGTATCATGCCGGCTTCATGAAGGTGACGCGGCGCGCTGCGATCCTCATATTATTGGTCTTCGCCTGGCAACCGGGTGGTGCCGCGCTACCGGCACACAGTGTGAGTCCATCGCGACAATTCGTCATTTACGGCGCAGACCCAGCGCTGCGCGGGACGATTTCCGAACTGGCAGAGCAGACTAAGAGCAATCTCCTCGCCCTTTTGCGCCAGCGGGACGAATGGAAGACGTCCGTTGTAGTCAATTTGCAACCACAACAGGCGAACCTTCCCGAAATTCCGCCGACCGACTTACGAGTTAGCCAGACCGGCTTTGGCGCGAAGCTGCAACTCGATTTGACCGTTGGCCAAAATCTGGACGGTTCATTGATCGAACGTCAGCTGCTGCGCAGCATTCTGCTCGAGATGATTTATCGAGGCGAAGGCGACCTTGCACCCGGCGCGACCCTTGTCGAGCCGCCGGATTGGCTGGTGGAAGGTGCGCTGGCGCTAGCGCCGGGACGAGAGCGCGAGGCAGTGGTGGAGGCGCTTTCAGCCGCCGATAAAGGAAAGTCGCTGGAGGAATTTCTCGGCCAGCGATTCGATCTGCTCGATTCCGCCGGACGCGTACTTTACCGCGCCTATTCCATCGCGCTCGTTCAATTGCTCCTTGATGAGGGCGGCCGCGCGCGTCTGACGCGGTACATTGCGAATCTTTCCCATGCGTCGAACGATCCAGTTGCTGATTTGAAGGCGCGGTTTCCACAATTACGCGAGGATTTGGAAAAGAAATGGCGGTTGGCGGTGGCTCGCCTCGGCGGGCATCAAACTTACCAGTTGCTGACCTTTACCGAAAGCGACCGACGTCTCGACGAGTTGTTGCAGATCAAAATTTCAGATGGCTCGCGCAATCGCGGGCAACCAAAAACAGTCGATCTTGCCGAGCTTGCGCTCCGCAAAGCGTCACGAGATGAAAAGGCTGCGGTCGACCAAATGAGCCAGGCGTTGCTGCTGCTGATTGGGACGGCGCATCCGGTTTTGCGTCCGGTGGCGCGCGAGTATCAGCAGATTGCAGCGCTCCTTGCTCGTGGGAAGCGAAGAGGAATTGCGAAGCGCTTGTCGCACCTGGACGGTACGCGCAAGCAACTCGTCGCTCGAATGGGCGAGATCGACGATTACCTGAATTGGTTCGAAGCGACACAGATGGAAAGGGAGAGCGGGGATTTCAATGATTATCTCAAGGCGGCAAGCCACTCGGAGGTCTCCGCACCAAGGCGGCGTGATCCGTTGTCGGTCTATTTGGATGCACTGGCCGACCATTTTGAGGAGTAGTGGCCCCGGCTTGGAAGAGGATGCAGCATTGGGGTAATGGAATAATGGAGAGACGCAGCACTCCGGCGCTGCAATATTCTCTTCGCTGCACAGCAGTTGCCGGTTCCGAGTTTGGCGATTATGCTTAACAGCGCGTTTAAAACGCGCCTTTTTTCATCGCATGCAAAAAATTGGATTTGCTGAAGCGCTTGATTCCATCGTCAGGAGCGATCCGCGGTACCAGCGAGATGCATATGTTTTTCTGCGTGATGCGCTCGATTTCACGACCAAACGCCAGAAGAAAGCGAAAGGCACCAGCGTCCGGCACGTGACCGGGCCGGAGCTCCTGGAGGGATTACGGCAGTATGCGCTCAAGGAATTCGGGCCGATGGTCATGACGGTTTTCGATAGTTGGGGCATTCACTCATCCGAGGACATCGGAAACATGGTTTTTAACCTGATTGGCGCCGGGATATTCGGAAAAACCGAGGAGGATTCGATCGAAGATTTCAGGAACGTTTATGATTTCGAAGAGGTTTTCGTGAAGCCGTTCGCGCCGGAAAAACCAGCGGTGACGAGAGCACGGGCGGAATTGCCAACGCCCAAGCCTACTGCGTCGAGAAAGTGATCAGCAACGACTGATCCCCGGGGACGCCGCCGTCACTGCAATGGCTCGCATACCACTAGCAAAGTATTTCTCAGCAGTTCTATTATTTATGATGGTTAATCTGAAAGCAGCGCCGACTGAGTCTTCGGCTGTCATCACGTTTCCCGCGAGCTCGGCCCACAAATGGATTCTGCCTAACGGGCTGACAATCATTGTGCAGGAAGATCGCAGTGCCCCTGTAGCAAGCGTACAGGCGTGGTGTGCCACGGGAAGCATCGACGAAGACCAGCATCTCGGAGCCGGGTTGTCTCACATTCTCGAGCACATGCTCTTCAAAGGAACGAAAACGCGCGGAAAAAATGAGATCGCTCAAAAAATCCAGGACGTGGGTGGTTACATTAACGCTTACACATCGTTCGATCGCACGGTTTTTTGGATCGACGTGCCGAAAGATGGTGTCGCTACCGCACTCGATATTCTGGCGGATGCGATGATGAATTCGACTTTGCCGCCGGAGGAGTACCAGAAAGAACAGGAAGTAATCCGGCGCGAGTTTGCCATGGGCATGGATGATCCCGACCGCATGGCTGGGTTGCTCCTTTTTTCCACCGCGTATCAAGTGCATCCCTATCGCTTCCCGGTTATCGGCGAGATCGAAATCTATAACCAGCTCACCCAGGAACAGGTGATGCAGTATTACAAAACGCGTTACGTCCCGAATAATCTCACCTTCATCATAGTCGGCGATGTCGATGCGGAGAGAGTGCACAAGCAACTCACCGATTTGTTCAAGCCGTACCCGGAAAAATCGCTCCAGCCGGTATTCATTCCGGCGGAACCGCCGCAACTCGGCCGGCGCGAAGTGCATCATGAATTCGCCACGGAGTTGTCGCATCTCTCACTGGCATGGCACATACCGGCGGTGACGAATCCAGACGTGCCTGCGCTTGATCTGCTCTCAACGATCCTCGGTGAGGGACGCAGCTCGCGGCTGTACCGGCGCGTTCGCGAAGAAGCCGGTCTCGCGTTTGGCATTTCGGCATTTTCCTACACACCCGGCGATCCCGGTTTGTTCGGCATCGACGCAACGGTCGATCCAAAGAAACGCGAAGCAGCCGAGCAATTGGCGCTGCACATTGTTGACGAAGTGAAACAGAGTGGCGTCACCGCGGATGAGCTGTCGAAGGCAAAAAAAATCATGCTCAGTCACCATCTCGGCGCGCTGACAACCATGCGGGGGCAGGCCTCAGACGTTGGGTCAAACTGGTTGCTCACGCGGGATTTGAATTTCAGCCGCCATTATCTCGACGCTGTCCAGAAATTGTCGCTCGACGACATCAAGCGTGTCGCCGCACAATACCTGACGGAAAACAATCTGACGGTCATCTCGTTGAATCCAAAGGGTTCGCCGGCTGCCAAAACGGAAGGTCCGAAGGTCGTGGCCGCCGGTGAAATCCAGAAATTTGAATTGTCAAACGGATTGCGTCTTCTGGTTCGCGAAGATCCTCGCCTTCCCCTCGTGGCGATGGGCGCGGTTTTTCGCGGCGGTCTTCTTGCGGAGAATCCGCAGGACAACGGAATCACGCATTTGATGGCGAAAGTGCTGCTGAAAGGAACCAAAACGCGCACCGCTGAGCAAATCGCAAACCAGATTGAAGCGGTAGGCGGTTCCATTTCGAGCGAGTCGGGCAACAACAGTTTTGGTGTGTCGGTCGATGTAATGAGGCCCGACCTAAAACTCGGCGTGGACTTGCTCTCCGACGTGCTGCTCAATGCCACCATGCCGGAGAAAGCGATCGCGCGTGAAAAAGAAATCCAGATCGCAGCGATCCAACAGGAGGAAGAGCAACTGACCGCGGTCGCGCGCAACATCATGCGACAGGCGCTGTTTACGCAGCATCCTTATGCGTTGCGTTCAAACGGGTCGGTCGAGTCCGTTCAGCGGTTAACACAAAAAGATTTGCTGGAATTTCGCGATCGCTACATGGCGGCGAGAAACGGTGTGATTTACGTCTTCGGCGACGTCAAAGCGACCGAGGTAAAACAGCTTGTTGAACAGGCGCTCGGTAAGATGAGGCCCGGCGCTCTGGCTTTGACCGACGCAAAGCCGTCTACGCCGCTGGGCAAGCCGGAAACCGTTGAAAGCCGCAAAGACAAGGCGCAAGGCGTGATCATGGTTGGTTTCCGCGGTGCGAGTCTGTCGAGTCCGGATCGTTACGCGCTGGAATTGATCGATGAAGCGAGCAGTGACCTCGGGTCGCGTTTCTTTGTTCGCATTCGCGAGCAAATGGGTCTGGCGTATTACGTGGGCGCCAGCCAGATGCAAGGCTTGGTGCCGGGACTTTTTTCATTCTATTTAGGTACCGATCCGCAGAAGATCGAACCGGTGAAAACCGCGCTCCTTGATGAAATTCACAAGCTCGCAAATGAGGGACTTACCCCTGAAGAACTGGCGCGGGCGAAAAAGAAATTGATTGGGCAACAAGAGATCGCCAATCAAAGCAACGACGCTTTTGGTTATCATTGCGCGCTCGACGAGGTCTACGGACTGGGCTTTGATTATTACAAACAACTTGAGAACGACGTGAATGGGGTAACGCTCGAGAATATTAAACAAGTGGCTGCAAAATATTTTCGCGATCAACCGTACGTTTTGGCGACGGTGCGACCGCCAGAAGGGTCCGCAGCCGCGAAACAGAAATGAGCCATGGCTGAAGTTCAGAAAACCACACTAAGCGGCGAGCTCACACAGCGCTTCATCGAATTTGTCGTGATGCACGCCCAAAACGCCGCACTGTTCCTTGGCCAGATTCCGAATCCAAAAACCGGCCAGGGCGAAGTGAACTTGGATTTGGCCAGGATGTTTATCGATCAACTGGCCATGATTCAGGAAAAAACGCGGGGCAATCTGACTAGCGAAGAGGCAAAAGTATTGAGCAACGCGCTTTCCAATTTGCAGATGGCATATGTGGAAGTCGCGCGGGAACAGCCTCAAGGCGCTGTGCAGCCCGAGTCGCCCGAATCCGCGCCGTCAGCAAGTCCTCCGGAACCACCGGCAGCCCAGTCGGAGCCATCGGCGCCGACCAGCCCCACTGAGGCCGAGACAGAATCGCGAAAGAAATTCACCAAGAGCTACGGGCCGTAATCCGTGCGGTTGCGCGCGCTTCTGTAGCCGACGTCGCTGACGCCGGTCTTCAATTTCTACTCTAGCGCTGGCTCGTGCGCTCAGCGGGCGTGGGGCGCGGACGTGATTTTGCTTTCGCCGTTTTGCGCACGGTGATGGTCCGCTGACCAGCGACGGCAGGAGCGGGGGTAGGCGACGCTTCGGCGTACTTCTTTGTCGTGGGCCAGATCAAGCGCCACGGTTGAGTCTTAATTGTCTCGCTGAATTGCTTGATGTTCTCGCCGGCTGGCTGGAGTTCAGTAGTCGCGACCTTCAGTTTCTCCGACGAGCTCCGCAGGTTTTGCAGGGTCACTTCAATGTTGTCGTTCTCCGTAAGACTGGTGCTGATCTTTTCGATGTTGGCCAGCGAATGCGAGAGAGCGCTGTCTGGCGCGGTCAGGTCGACAAGATGTTGGCCGAAGGTTTTGAACTGGCCGAGCGCAAGTGTGAGTTCGGAGTTTTCGTCCGTGAGACGATTCAAGTTTTGCGCGGTCTGCTGAAGATCTTTCATCGTATTGGTTGCTTCAGCTGCAACCGGTTTAATTACTTCGAGCATTTTTGCTGCGGCTTCGCCCAGATCGGGTGTGCGTTCGCCGGCGAATATTCCACCATCTTTTGCACGGCCGGAATCACTCGTACCTTGGGTGAAATCGATGGCCAGGTCTCCCAGCAACCCGAGTTGCATCATTCGCACCTTGGCGTCGCGGTACACCTTGGCGCTTTTGTCCACCTGCACATCAACGCGCACTTCGAATCGCGGTTTGCCAGGCGTTGCTGATGGACTTGGATTTGCTTCAGACTGATGCATTGCCGCTTCTGCTGCTTCCGCCTGTTTTTCTTCCTGCGGCGTCACCGGCGAAAATAATTTCTGGACCTGTCCAATCTTTCGACCGGCCAGCATTACCGGGGCGCCTTGTTTAAGTCCGGCCGCGTTATCGAAGTAAATCTGGTAAGTCACCAGCGGCCGGAACAAACCTGGTGCGCCGAGCAAGACCAGAAGGAAAGCGACTACCGCGATCGTGCCGATCACGAGCAGACCAGTCAGAATTTCATTTTTTTGTAATTGCATCGAGGCTGCCTTCCAAAATTGGGCCTTCAGTGCTCCCGCTCACGAATTGCGCGACCACCGGATTTTTGGAGTGCTTGAATTCTTCGGGTTTGGCTTCTTCAATGATTGTTCCCTGGTACAACATAGCCATTCGCGTGGCGATGCGAAAGGCGCTGTCCATTTCATGAGTTGCGGTAATGGATGTGACCTTCGATTTCTCGCTTAGGCTGATAATTAATTCGTCGATCACCGAGGCAATGACTGGGTCCAGACCCGCCGAGGGCTCGTCCAGTAGAAGCAATTCGGGATCGAGCACGAGCGCGCGCGCCAGCGCAACTCGCTTTCGCATTCCACCACTGAGCTCCTCCGGCAACAGCTCCTTGGAATCGCCCATTCCAACGAGCTCGAGTTTTTCATCGACAATCTTGTCAATCTCACTGCGCGATTTATCGGTCAGCTCTTCCAGCGGCAACGCAACGTTGTCGCGCACATTGCGCGAGCTCAGCAGTGCTGAATACTGGAAGACCATGCCAATGTGCCGTCGCACCCGTTGGAGCTTGCGGCGGGACAGGCGCGTGATTTCAAATTGCTTGAAAAAAATCGAACCGGAATCGGGGCGAAGGGTGCCGAGTATCAATCGCAAAATCGTGCTCTTGCCACCGCCGCTCTGGCCCATGATCACCAGACGTTCCCGCGGCTCGACTTTGAGCGAAACACCGTCGAGCACTTTCTTTTCGTCGAATCGCATGTGTAAATCGCGCAGTTCGACCATCTGCAGCGGGGTGCTCACGTCGGATAGAACGTAGTGTAGACGACGTTGTAGAGCGTATCGAAGCCGATCACTGCGGTGATTGCGGTAACAACACTGGATGTCGTCGACGCACCCACTCCGGCGGCGCCGCCTTTCACTGTCAATCCCCGATAGCAGGCGATCGCGGCAATCAGTAGACCGAACAGAACGCTCTTCAAAATGCCGGTGATAATGTCGCGAATTAGCAATGAATCTTTCACGAGGTCGAAAAAGTAAGGAAAGGCAATACTGAAGTAAGCTTTGCAGACCAGGCTGCTGGCCAATATGGCCGCCATGTTCGAAACCGTGGAGAGACAGGGCATCAGAAAGACCAGGGCGAGCATTCGTGGGGCGACCAGGAAGCGCAACGGTCCGATGCCCATGGCTTCGATCGCCTCGACTTCTTCGGAAACCTGCATGGTGCCGAGCTCCGCTGTAAACGCGGCGCCGATGCGCGCTGCGATCATGATGCCAGTGAGCAAGGGCCCAAGCTCGCGCGTAAAAGCAATTGCAACCAGACCGGGAATCAGCCGCTCCGTTCCGAAACGTTGCAACTGGTAGCCGGTCAACAGCGCCATGGTGAGGCCAAGAAAAAAGGAAACCAGTCCCACGAGCGGCACCGAGTCGACACCGACGCGCTCGGTGTGGCGAAAAAAACTGGCGGCAGAAAACGGGAGGCGCCCATGCTGAATCCGCTCGAACGTTTCTTCGAAGGTATTCGCAATCAGCCAGAAGACGCTGCCCACCTGGCGAAGAAAATAGCGAGTGACATGGCCGACTCCCTCGGCAATTACAACCGGCGGCGGTTCATGGTTCGGCATGGACAGAAGTTGCCTCACTTCTCCATCGGGAAAAGAGCAAATTATCGAGACGTTAAAACGTTAAACGGGTACCAAAGCCAAAACGGACGGGACGATTTAGCGCTTCAACAGTTCGCCGTTTCGTGAAAGCTTTCGACGCCTGGCCTCGAAATGTTAAAATTGACGGACGCTAACCACGACGCGGTGTGAAACTGTTTCGAAGAACAAATTGCTTCTTGGCCATCGTGTTATTTAGTGCCGAGGCGCTCCTGGCAGTTCCCAGGCAATCACCTCCGGCGAGGGCTCCAAACAAGGGAGAACCAGACAATCAACCAAGCATGGAAACAAAGAAAATTGGACTCGCAATCCACGGCGGTGCTGGAACTATCGAGCGAAGCAACATGACCCCGGAGCGCGAGCGCGAATATCGCACCGGACTCGAACGCGCGCTCACGGCCGGGTACGAAATACTCAAGCGTGGTGGCTCGAGTCTCGATGCGACGGAAGCCGCGGTGCACGTACTCGAAGACGATCCACATTTTAACGCAGGCAAAGGCTCCGTGTTCACAAGCGCCGGGACGAACGAGCTGGACGCAGCCATCATGGATGGGAAAACGCTCGCTGCCGGCGCCGTCGCTTCGTTGAAGCACATCAAAAATCCGATCAATCTTGCACGGTTGGTGATGGAGAAATCCGGACACGTCATGATGGATAGCGAGGGAGCAGAATTGTTCGCGAAGGAAAGCGGGATTGAACTCGTAGATCAGAAATATTTTTTCACCCAGGAGCGTTGGGATGCTTTGCAGAAAATGAAGGCTGCTGAAAAGAGCCGCACCAGTGGTGCCGAAAAAAAATTTCTGATTACCGATCAAGATCGACATGGCACGGTGGGCGCAGTGGCGCTGGATCAAAACGGGAATCTTGCTGCGGCGACTTCAACCGGTGGCACGACAAACAAGCGACCGGGACGCGTTGGCGATTCGCCAGTCATCGGTGCCGGCACCTACGCAAATAATGCAACATGCGCCGTTTCTGCGACCGGCGACGGTGAATATTTTATCCGCGCAGCGGTTGCGCATGATGCTTCAGCGTTGATGGAATATCGCGGGATGTCTCTCAAGGAGGCTGCACAGGCGGCTTTGGACAGGGTCGCTAAACTTGGTGGCACGGGTGGACTGATCGCAATCGATCGTCAGGGCAACATTGCTTTGCCATTCAACACCGCTGGAATGTATCGCGGCTACGTCGATCCAAACGGGAGGTTTGTTATCGAAATCTATCGTTGAAGTGTTAAAGCGTTGAAGAGTTAAAGAGGCTTGAATTAAGACCCGCTTTAAAGGTTCAACGCTCCAACTGTTTAACACTCTCATGCTTCCGCCGTTTTCCGTCGTAATTCCCTGTTTCAATGAAGCAGGGCGCATTGGAGAGACGCTTCGCCTCACTCTCGAGTATCTTGCCGCCAATGCGCCGGAGAGTGAATTGATCGTCGTGAACGACGGATCGACTGATGCTACTGCGGCAATTGCGCGTGAAAGATTGAAAGATGCCAGGATCGAAACACGCTTGCTCGAGAATTTTCCAAATCGCGGCAAAGGCGCCGCCGTGCGTTCCGGATTGCTTGCCGCGCGAAAACCGATCGGCCTGTTTTTCGATGCGGATCTTTCTACGCCGCTGGGAGAGACACCGAAATTGATCGAGCCAATTGCAAATGGCGAGGTCGACATTGCATTTGGATCTCGCGCTCTGGATCGCGGATTGATTGGTATTCATCAACCCTGGCGACGCGAGCAGGCGGGGCGCGCGTTCAACCTGCTCGTGCGCATCGCGACCGGTCTGCCGTTTTGGGACACTCAATGCGGGTTTAAGGCTTTTCGTCTCGATGTCTGCCGCCCGATTCTTAAGGCCGCGCGACTCGATGGCTTCGCCTTCGATGTCGAACTGCTTTATCTCGCGCAGCACGCCGGACTGCGAATCCGCGAAATTCCGGTGCGGTGGAATCACGCCGAAGGAAGCAAAGTTCAGTTTTTCAAGGATAGCTTGCGAATGTTACGCGAAGTGATCGTGCTGCGAGCACGAGCATAATTTCTTTGCTGCTTGGTGACGTTCCGCGAGAACTTTTCTTTCTCGTGGCTTTGCCTAAGTTACATGTTCCGCGTTTCGCGGTTTTCTTTCCATGCAGTCCTTCCGATTTCATCCTGCGGTGGCACGGTGGTTCGAGCAGACATTCGGATCGCCAACAGAACCGCAAGTGCGCGGCTGGCCGGCGATTCAATCCGGCCGGCACGTGCTGATTTCTGCCCCAACGGGCTCGGGAAAAACGCTGGCTGCCTTCCTTGCCTCGCTGGATGCGTTGTTCCGCGAAGGCTCACGGACTGATCTGCCTGATAAAACACAGGTCGTTTACGTCTCGCCGCTGAAAGCGTTGAGCAACGATATCCGGAAAAATTTGCAGGAACCGCTCGCTGGAATTCGCGCGTTGCTGCGCGAAACCGAAGGGCACGACATCGATGTGCGTGCCGAAGTTCGCACTGGCGATACAACTGCCGCGCAACGTCAGGCGCTGATCAAAAAACCGCCGCACATTCTCGTGACCACGCCGGAATCTCTGTATCTCCTGCTCACTTCCGAATCGGGCCGCGACATGTTGCGCTCCGTCCGAACGCTCATCATGGACGAGATTCACGCCGTTGTGGACGACCGGCGTGGCGCACACCTCGCCCTGAGTGTCGAGCGGTTAGCCGCGTTAACGAAATCCGTGTCAGGTGGAGCGCTTCAACGAATCGGTCTGTCTGCGACGCAGAAACCAATTGAAGAGGTGGCGCGCTTTCTAGTCGGCGCCCATTCAGTGGACGAAGCTGGCAATCCGGATTGCGAAATCATCGATGTCGGTCATCGCCGCGAATTAGATCTGGCAATCGAACTCCCGAAGTCGCCGATTGAGGCGGTTATGTCGAACGAAGTGTGGGAGGAAATCTATCATCGCCTCACGGAGTTGATCCAGGCACACCGTACTACTTTGGTGTTTGTGAACACCCGCCGAATGGCCGAACGCGTGACGCACCATCTGAGCGAACTGCTCGGCGCAGACGCGGTGACATCGCATCACGGGAGTCTTTCCGCGAAGTTGCGCCTGGATGCGGAAGATCGATTGAAGCGAGGCGAACTGAAAGCACTCGTTGCCACAGCTTCCCTGGAGCTCGGCATCGATATCGGTTCGGTGGATCTCGTTTGCCAGCTCGGAACCACGCGGTCCATCGCCAGTCTTCTGCAGCGCGTGGGGCGCGCCGGACACACGCGTGGCGGTTTGCCGAAGGGCCGCATCTTCCCGTTGAGCCGCGACGAGCTGGTCGAATGTGCTGCGTTACTTCATTGTGTTCATCGTGGTGAGCTTGACCGCCTGATCATTCCGGAAAAACCACTGGATGTCCTGGCACAGCAAATTGTTGCCGCGGCTGCGGCTGAAGATTGGGATGAAAACGAGTTCTTCGACCTTGTCCGTTCGTCCTGGCCGTACCGCAATCTCACGCGCGAAGAATTCGACAGCGTCGTGAAAATGCTTGCTGAAGGTTTTAGCACGAAGCGTGGCCGGCGCTCAGCGTTGATTCATCACGATGGAGTCAATCATCGTTTGCGTGGACGGCGCGGGGCGCGGCTGGTTGCTCTGACGTCCGGCGGCGCGATTCCCGACAATGCCGATTATCGCGTGATTCTCGACCCGTCGGAAACTTTCGTTGGTACGGTGAATGAGGATTTCGCAGTCGAAAGTTTGGCGGGCGACATCTTCCAGTTGGGCAACGCCTCGTGGCGAATTCTGCGAATCAACTCTGGAGTCGTCCGTGTCGAAGATGCGAAAGGTCAGCCGCCGGGAATTCCATTCTGGCTCGGTGAAGCTCCGGCGCGCACATCAGAGTTGTCGAGTGCCGTATCCGATTTTCGGATGGAAATCGAAACGAGACTCGCTGACGGGCAAAATCCGACTCAATGGCTCGCCCAGGAAATGCAGTTACCAGCCGACGCTGCCCAACAGTTAGGCGATTATTTCTCCGACGCTTACCGTTCGCTTGGCGCAATTCCTTCACAGCAAACTCTGGTGATGGAGCGGTTCTTCGATGAATCGGGCGGGATGCAGCTTGTTCTTCACTCGCCATTCGGCAATCGGATCAATCGTGCCTGGGGACTCGCGTTGCGAAAACGTTTTTGCCGCTCGTTCAATTTTGAGCTGCAGGCAGCGGCCACTGACGACGCGATCGTAATTTCGCTCGGCACGCAGCATTCGTTTCCGCTCGAAGAAGTTTTTCGTTATCTGAATTCCAAAACGGTTCGTGACCTCCTCATTCAAGCTTTGCTCGATGCGCCGATGTTCACCATTCGCTGGCGCTGGAATGCGACGCGTTCACTGGCGGTGCCTCGTTTTCGTGGGGGCGCAAAGATCGCCGCGCCGTTGCAGCGCATGGAGTCCGAAAATCTTCTGGCGGCAGTTTTCCCGGATCAGCTCGCTTGTCTGGAACATATCGTGGGTGATCGCGAAATTCCGGATCATCCGCTGGTGAAGCAAACAATCGACGATTGTTTGACCGAAGCGATGGACATCGACGGGCTAGAAGAGGTGTTGCGCAAGATCGAGAACGGTGAGGTCCGCTGTATCGCGCGCGATTTACCGGAGCCGTCGCCGCTCGCGTCTGAGATTCTCAACGCGCGGCCATACGCTTTTCTGGATAATGCACCTCTGGAGGAACGACGCACTCAGGCGGTGTACACGCGTCGCGCCTCCGAGCGCAACGGCGGCGATGGCTTAGGGGTCCTCGATGCGGCAGCGATTGAGAAAGTTCAAAAGGAAGCATGGCCCGAAGCAACGAATGCGGATGAACTGCACGATGCATTAATGCTGCTCGGCGTGATGACGACGGAAGAAGTGCGGCGAACGTCGGACGGCGAGAGTGCCGAGCAATTCTTGTCGATACTCACAGCTGAAAACCGAGCGACACGACTGATTCTTGCCGCCCAAACTCCGGATGACCGCGAGGTTTTGGAGTACGGCGTTGCTGCGCCGCTTTCAAACGGCGAGGAAATGCCCGAAAAGGGCCGCAGCAATGGCGAATCCTCCCGTAGTCACGGGACTGGCGCCACCGGGGGGTTCTGGATCGCAGCAGAGGGGTTACCAATGACCCAAGCGATTTATCTCAACGCCAGCATTGAGCCTGAATTGATTGTTCCCGACTCAGTGCGCGGAAAAACCTGGGAACGCTCAAGCGCAATTCGCGAGGTGGTTAGGGGGCGAATGGAAGTCTGCGGACCGATCACTGTTGGCGAGCTGTCAGATGTATTGGTATTGCCACGATCGGAAATCGATGCGGCATTACTGGCCCTCGAAGCGGAAGGATTTGTCCTGCGTGGCAAGTTTCGCCCGCACGCGACTGACCAGGAGTGGTGCGACCGCCGCTTACTGGCGCGAATTCATCGGCTCACGATCGATCGGTTGCGCGCGGAAATTCAGCCAGTCTCTCCGCAGGATTTCTATCGGTTTCTCTTCGCGTGGCAGCGGGCTGATTCGGAACATCGCGTCGAAGGTCCTGAAGGTTTGCAATCTGTTCTTGAACAACTGGACGGCTGCGAGCTACCGCTGGCCGCGTGGGAGTCCGCGGTCCTCGCCGCGCGCGTGGCTGACTACGATCCTGAATGCCTCGATCGCCTCTGTTTTTCGGGCCGGATCGGCTGGGCCCGCTTAAGCTCCTCGCAAAATCCAAACACGCGGACGAGCGCTCCGTTGCGAACCAGCCCCATCGCGCTTTATCAACGCGAGAACCTCCGGTATTGGCTGATGCTGACGGAGGCGAATTCTGAGATGGAACTGTCTGGTGCCAGCCAAACTCTGTTCGATACATTTGCAGATGGCGGAGCGCTCTTCTTCAGCGAACTGGTAGGCCGCAGCGGACTGCTGCCTTCTCAAGTTGAAGAAGCTTTATCGCAACTTGCCGCACTCGGCTTGGTGACTTCGGATAGTTTCGATGGATTGCGAGCTCTTCTGGTGCCGTCAAATAAACGTCCCACGTTTGGCCGTAACATTGGGAAACGGCGACGCAAAGCCAATCTTGCCAGTATCGAGTTTGCAGGACGCTGGTCGCTGCTAAGAGCGGATGCCGCCTCGCCGCCATCTGGAAATGGAGCGGAAAGTTCCGCGCGCGACGCGGCTGTCGAGCAATTTGCGAAAGTGTTGCTACATCGGTACGGCGTGGTGTTTCGCCGTTTGCTCGAACGCGAGAGTTTTGCGGTTACGTGGTACGAGCTGGGGCGAATTTATCGCCGCTGGGAGGCGCGAGGCGAGATTCGCGGGGGCTATTTTGTGGGAGGAATCAGCGGTGAACAATTTGCCCTGCCTGAGGCCATTGGCCTGTTGCGTTCCGTTCGCAAGGCGTCGCGAAACGGTGAACTGATTGCGCTGAGCGGTGCCGACCCGCTGAATTTGCAGGGCATTCTGACGCCAGGTCCGCGAATTGCGGCGCTGACTGCAAATCGGGTTTTATTCTTGGATGGATTGCCAGTCGCAGCGCTCGAGGCAGGCGAGGTTCACAAATTCGCGGAGGCGCCGGTTTCTGATTCGCAAGTCGAGACAGCTCTTAAAGTCGGAAAACTGCGTCCGTCGTTGCGGCCATATTATAAGTGACGCGTTGTCATTTCGAGCGAAGTCGAGGAATCCCGCAGCACAATCGAGCGTATTTTCACGGGATCCTTCGACTCCGCGTCGCTTCGCTCAGGATGACGAGCGACCAGGCGCTCGTCATTTCTTCACGATCTCGGCGTTCTCGATCATGGCGATACCGCCACGCTCGGCGAGCTTGCCTTTCACCGTAATGTTTTTACCGCAGTACTCAGCGAGTTGCTCGTTGATTGGCTTGTGTTCGCCAACCACCAGATAGGCTTTGCCTTCGCTTACAATACCGACTGGCCCACCGTTCTTGATGCATTTCGCCCCGCAGGACTGACCATGTTTTTCGCCGACCGCATTATGATCGACGTAGCACATCATATCGACGACTTCGCCAGTCACTTCTTTTGAAGCGGCCGCGTCGCTGCCATGCTCATGTTCCTGCGCAATGGCCAGCGGAGCAGCTGTCAGTCCGACGACCAGTGTCGCGGCGACCGCGATCTTAAGAATCGCATGTCTGTTTGTTGTTGAATTAAACATGAGGCAAATGTCGGCTGCTCGGTGTGTTGGTCAATGCGGTGACGCAGACAATCGTGTCTGCGCGTTTGCCATTGCAGACAAGATTGTCTGCGTCACAGGCTTTTTTTTTCGATCAAATCGGCGAACTGATCGAAGAAGTAAGAAGCGTCATGGGGGCCGGGCGCGGCTTCGGGATGATATTGAACGCTGAAGATCGGCAGGTCCTTGTGCCGCATTCCCTCCACGGTGCCGTCGTTCAGATTTATGTGCGTCACTTCCACGTTGGAGGGCAGCGAGTCGGGATCGACTGCGAACCCGTGATTTTGCGCCGTGATTGCCACCTTGCCGCTGCTCAAATCTTTTACGGGCTGGTTGGCACCGTGATGCCCAAATTTCAATTTGTAAGTCGATCCGCCGAATGCGAACCCGAGAATCTGATGGCCGAGACAAATCCCGAAAATTGGCTTCTTGCCCATCAAATCTCGCGTTGCTTTGTGCGCATAAGGCAGAACTGCGGGATCTCCCGGACCGTTGGAAAGGAAAACGCCATCCGGATTGAGCGCGAGCACTTCCTTTGCAGTTGTGGTTGCTGGTACAACCGTGACGCGAAAACCTTTCTGCCGCAGAAGCCGCAGAATATTCTCTTTGATTCCATAATCGTAAGCGACGATGCAAAATCGGACCGGCGGAAGGCTGGGTTTGATTCCGCCGTTAGTGGATCGGATTGACCACGGCTCACTCAACTTGTCCTCGGGATCCCATTGATAAATTTCGGGCGCTGAAACTTCGCGAACGTAATCCATGCCGATAACGCCCTCGCCTTTGATGGCCTCCTTAGTCGCTTTTTCCGGAGAAATCTCTTCCGTAGTCAGACAAGCCTTCATCGCGCCGCGGGTGCGCAGGTGCCGGGTCAATGCGCGGGTATCAATTCCTTGCGCGCCGGGGATGTTCCATTTTTTCAAATATTGATCGAGCGACATTTCCGAGCGCCAGTTGCTTGGGATTTCGCTCAGCTCTTCGATGATAAAGCCGCTGACGTGCGGCGAGCGGCTTTCCTGGTCGAGCGAGTTTGTGCCGTAATTGCCGATCAGCGGATAAGTCATCGCCACGATCTGCCCGCGATAGGAAGGATCGGTCAACACTTCCTGGTAGCCGGTCATGGCCGTGTTGAAACAGACTTCGCCGACGCGGGTGCCGGTCGCGCCAAATGATTCACCCTCGAAAAATCGACCGTCTTCGAGAGCTAACAGGGCGCGCATGTCACTGCGCACTGTGGATCGTGGGGCAGAATTTTCAAATTCATTGAAGGATTGAAGCAGTAAGGTCCAGCTCTACCTGTTCAACGCTTTAACCCATCAACGAAAAACCCGGATCGAAATCTCGATCCGGGTTTTTGAAAATGTTACCCCGCTGATGCCGTTTAGGCGGATCTCCCGTTCCCTTTTCGTAACGGGCGGATGACCGTCGCCGCAGCGTCTGACTTCCAATTAAGGCCTGCCATCTTCTCCGAGCGACTCAGCCTCCTTAGGTTAACCAAATATCGGTTCGGGAATCCCACCTGTAATCTCGAACATCGCAGGGTAAAGCACAAAACTACCCGCGACTGATGAGAGCCGCTGGTTGAGAGTTGAGCGAAAAGCACTGGTTTTCTTCCCAACCCTCAACAAACGACTCTCACACTATCAAAGAACTATTCGCGCAATTCTGCGCCGAGGTCGCTTCGCAATCGCTCGCGAATTTTCGCATGCGCTGCGTTCACTTCCTCGCTTGTCAGTGTGCGACTCGGGTCGCGATATGTCAATCGATATGCGAGCGACTTTTTGCCTTCACCTATTTCAGTGCCGGCAAAGAGATCAAAAAATTCAACTCGTTCCAACAACGGTTCGGTTGGATGGAAAATCACTTCCCATATTCTTTCGTGGGTCAAATCTTGGGCAACAATCATCGCAATGTCGCGCGAGACAGCAGGAAATTTCCCAAGTTCGCGGAAAGTTGCGCGTGATCCCAAACCGCTAATCGGGAAATCAAGCGATACTTCGGCAACAAAGACACCGCCAGGCGCATCGATCGTTGACGCGAGCGAATTTGTTAGCTGCCCGGCAACGCCAACCAGTTGATTGCCCGCTGTGATTTCTGCAGCCAGCGCAAAGTTGGCATGCTGACCGCGACGAAAAGACAAACCAGGTCTTGCTACTTCAATCGCGCCTTTTAGATCGAAGAAATCCACGCGGCGTTTTTCGTTCCGCCAATGAACTTCGCCTCCAACGTTACCCCAAAGGAGAAGAGCTACTCGTTTCTGTTCTGCGCCGCTCGATGGTTCGAAAACCCTACCTGTTTCAAAGATCGCGACGCGTTCCGCTCCCGCACGAATGTTGTGGTCAAGTACTCCCAGTAACCCGGGCAACAAACTGGGGCGCAGGGCCACGTGATCTTCGCTCAGTGGATTGCGTAACTCGATCGCATTTTCCCCAAACGCGAATCTTTCCCTGGGAAGCAACTTTGACGTCCGCACTTCAGTAAGGCCGGCTGCAACCAGTCGTTGGCGCATTTGTAATTCCAAATCGTGGGCGCGGTCAGCCGGGCTCGAAAGCGTGAACCGGCTACGATCCGTTCCCGGAATTTTCTCGGCGCCGTAAGCTCGCACGACTTCTTCGATAAGATCGACATCGTGCTGCAAATCGCGTCGGTAGCTCGGAATTTTCCATTTCGTTATCTCGGCCGCGCTGATTTTCTTCAAACCGAATCTGGTGAGAACTTCGTCGACCGTTTTCGGTTTGATGGCGATCCCGACAACGCGATCGCATTTCTCGTAGCGCAACGAAACATCGGCAGGGTTCGCCGGCAGCTTGCCGGCGATGTTGATTTCCTTTGCCGGAATTCCGCCTGCGATCTCTTGAATCAATTCGGTGGCCCGCTGCGATGCACGAAGTACCATTTCAGGATCGACGCCGCGCTCGAATCGGTAACTGGCATCGCTCGGTAGATTTAATTCGCGCGCGGTACGACGAATACTCGCCGGCAAAAAGTAAGCAGCTTCCAACAGGACGTTCTTGGTTAACTCGGTCACGCCGGTTTCTTCGCCGCCCATTACGCCGCCGATTCCGACCGGCCGCTCTTGATCGGCGACAACGCAATTGTCCGGCTTGAGTGAATAAGTTTTTCCATCGAGAGCGAGAAATTTTTCGCCGTCACGCGCGAGGCGCACGTTGACGCCACCCTTCAATTTGTCCGCGTCGAACGCGTGCGTCGGTTGCCCCAGCTCGAGCATCACGAGGTTCGAGATATCGACGATATTGTTGATTGAGCGAACCCCAACGCTCTCGATCTTCGCGCGTAGCCATTGCGGACTCGGTCCGACCTTAACATTGTCGATCCTGCGAACGGAGAAAAACGGACATTCCCGCGCTGAAGCGATGGTCACGCCGGTCTTCTTGACGGGAATTTTGGAGTCGCGTGCCGTTGATTTAAGTTTTTTTCCGGTGAGCGCCGCAATTTCGCGGGCCAGACCAAAATGGCTCAGCAGATCACCACGGTTTGGCGTGATCTCGATGTCAAGAATTGTGTCAGCAGGGAAAAGATCGGCTAGCGGCGCACCAACCTTCGCATCAGGCGACAGAATCAAGAGACCGGAAGTCTCTTCTCCGAGGCTGAGCTCGATTGGGCTGCAAAGCATTCCTGCGGATTCGACGCCGCGCAGTTTGCTTTCACGAATCTCCAGTCCGTTCGGCAGCTTGGACCCCGGCAACGCGAGGGGAACTTTGTCGCCGACTTTGTAATTGGTCGCGCCGCAAACGATCTGGCGTTTCGTGCCGCTGCCATCATCAACTTCACAGACGCTAAGACGATCCGCATTAGGGTGGCCAGATGACGCAGTAATCTGCGCGACGATCACTCTGTCAACATTCGCGCCGCGAATTTCGATATTGTCCGTTTCGACGCCGGCGCGAGTGAGTAAATCAGCGATCTCTTCCGGTTTTTCTGGAAGATCGGCAAATTCACGTAACCAATTGGCGGAAAATTTCATGCGAACTGGCGGAGAAACCGCAAATCATTTTGCGCGAACAGGCGGATGTCGGGAATGTCGAAAAGAATCATTGCCAGCCGATCCATGCCAAGGCCGAACGCGTAGCCGCTCCACTTTTCGGGATCGTAAGCCTTGTCGCCACGCGCTTTGTTGACCGCTTCGAAAACGGCTGGATGCACCACGCCCGAGCCGGCGACTTCGATCCAGCGCTCGCCACCTTTGAGTGCTTTGGATTTCACGTAAACCTCGAGACTCGGCTCGGTGAACGGGAAGAAGTGCGGACGAAATTGCACTTCGGTTCCCGACCCGAAAAGTTCGCGCGTGAAAAACTCGAGGGCGCCTTTCAAATCGGCGACGCTTACGTTTTCATCAACATAAAGTCCTTCGATCTGGAGAAACTGCGGGCTGTGCGTGGCGTCGAGTTCGTCGCGGCGATAGGCAGCACCGGGAGCAATCACGCGAATCGGCGGCGGCGCGGCTTGCATCGTTCGAATTTGCACGGTCGAAGTGTGAGTTCGAAGCAAACGTCCGTCCGGTAAATAAAATGTGTCCTGCTCGTTTCGCGCTGGATGTTCTGGCGGCGTGTTGAGCGCGTCGAAACAATGCCATTCGTCCTCAATGTCCGGTCCGTCCGCGAGCGCGAAGCCCATTCTCCGAAAAATTTCGATAGAACGTTCCCACATCTGCGTGAGTGGGTGCAGCGCGCCGATTTCGTGCGGTGTTCCCGGCAGCGAGATGTCGATCCTGGCGAGCGCGCCTGATTCTTTCTCTGAGCGGAATTGTGCGTTGCGCGTTTCGATCGCCGCCGTGACGGTGTCGCGGACCTCGTTGAGTAGTTTGCCAATGACTGGCTTCTCTGCCTTCGCGAGCGTTTTCATCTGCTCGCCCCAGACAGAGACGCCGCCGTTTTTACCGAGGTATTTTACGCGCGCCGCCTCAAGCGCCTGTTCGTCAAGCGCCGCTTCAATTTCGCGCAGGGCATCGTCACGGAGCTGTTCGAGTGGGTGCATGAAACGTTGAGGCGTTAAAGAGTTTAAGCGTTGAAGCGAATCCGCTGCGACGCGTCAACGCTTCATCCCTTCAACGGCGAGATCAGGCTGCCTTTTTGCTTTTCTTTTCCAGCGCACTTTTCGCCTGATCGACGATCGACTTGAATGCGATCTCATCGTTGACCACAAGATCTGCGAGAATTTTTCGGTCGAGACCGATGCCTGCGGCTTTTAATCCTTCCGCAAAGCGACTGTAGGTCATTCCATTTGCGCGAGCGGCGGCGTTCAGGCGTTGAATCCAGAGATAGCGAAACGTGCGTTTACGCGTCTTACGGTCGCGATAGGCCCAATATTGGCCTTTCATGATCGCGTCCTTCGCGTAGCGGAAAAGTTTTGAACGGCGTCCCCGGTAGCCTTTGGCCTTTTTCAAGATTCGTTTGCGTCGCGCCCGGCTTGCAGGGGCGTTAGTAGCTCTTGGCATGGTTGCTTCCCCAAATCGCTTCGGGGCTCCTCGTTCAGCGAGCTGTTTGTTCCATTATCGATCTTCGCGACCTCACTCGCTGATACAGTCCCGTCGCGCGGAACCAGGTGCGCAGATCGTCACGACGCGGCAGCGCCGAGCGACGAACAATAAGTAGCGAGCCGAGAATGACAACTGCTTTCTGCAGAGGCGAACGTTAAAGCGTTGAACCGTTGAAGTGTTAAAGCGGGGCGGTCATCCACGCTTTAACGCTTCAACGTTTTAGTGCTAGATTCCGCCGGCATGCACTGGCTCGGGCGTCATCGTCTCCTGGTCCTCGCTTTCATTTGCATTTTTTGGACGGCCTTGATTTTTTCCGGTCATTTTTTTCCGGGCGCCCCATTTATTTCGGCGCCGTGGCGCGGCGAACAGAGCTTTGAGGACTTGCTTCGACGCGAAGGCCGGAAGACGCCCGCGCCGTCCGATTTTGTTTTCCTCGGAATCGACCAAAGCACATTGCAGTTGCCGCCACTGACGGCTGAGGAAATTGCGAGCAACCGCGCGTTTCAGCTGATGACAGAGAAGCCGTTCCCGTGGTCACGGGAAGTATGGGCGCTTTTGCTCGACCGGTTGTTTGGCGCGGGTGCGCGCGTCGTCATTTTCGATATGATATTTAATCCACCTAACGACGGTGATCTAGCATTTCACGCTGCGCTCGATCGCTACCGCGAGAAAGTAGTGGTTGGTGCCAATTTCGATTTGCAAAACGTTGGCAAGCCACAAGCGGTGACGCCAAACGCTGTATTGATTGCGCCGCCCCAACTGCTGGACGATCGCGTCGGATTCGTGAATTTCTGGGCGGACCCAATCGACGGAAAAATCCGCGCGGCGACGTATCGCGTCACCGATCGACAACTCGCCGGTTTGCCGCCCGACCCAAGTGAGGAAGTTTATCAATCTCTTTCAGCCCGGGCGCTGGCCAAAATCGGTCACGCGAATGACGTGCCAGATGATTTTCGTGGACACATGATTCGTTTCACGTCGCCAGACGCGTTTGCGCCCCGTCCGCTCTATGAAGTTTTCGATCCGAAGTTTTGGCATGCCAATTACGCGGACGGAGCGTTTTTTAAGGATAAGATTGTAATGGTCGGATCGTCGGCGCAGGTGGAGCACGACACCGTCGTTACGCCGATGAGCCCAACGACATTAGGCCCCGAGCTTCATTTGCAGGCAATGGCCGCGGCGATGCATCACCAATTTTTGCGGTCCACACCGGCAAAAACCGGCCTTGCGCTCGTGGGCGTTGCGGGGCTGGTTGCGTGGTCGCTGATCGCATTTTTGCGCCGGCCGTTGCTTTGCCTTGGCACGCTGGTTCTGATTACGGCCGCATATCTCGGCGGAGCACGATTGGCTTACGATAAAACTGGGCTGCTGCTTCTGACGGTTCCAGTCCTGTCGGCACTGGTGTTAGGCGGATTGTTTTCCCTGAGTTTTGAATACGTACTCGAGCGGCTTGAGAAGCTACGCACAAGGCGCACGCTGGAGCGCTATGTCTCGAGAAACTTGGTGAAGGAAGTTCTGGAAAATCCGCACAGCTATTACAGCTCGCTCCGCGGTGCGCGACTTCCCGTCACTATCCTGTTTTCGGATCTGATCGGGTTCACTACGTTGTCCGAGAAGGGCGATCCCGAGGCGTTAGTTGCACAACTTAATGAATATCTCAGCGGCATGACTTCGGTTGTTTTCAGCAACGGCGGCACGCTGGATAAATTCATCGGGGATGGGATCATGGCCGTATGGGGAAATGTGCGCAGTTTTGGGATCGCGGAGGACGCGAAAAATTGTGCGCGTGCGGCTCTGGGAATGCGGCGTGAGCTACGAAAACTCAATCAAAAATGGCGCGAAGAGGGTCGTATGGGGTTTGGCATGGGTATTGGTATCAATCACGGCGAGGTAATCGTTGGTAATATTGGTTCGCACGAGCGCATGGATCCCACAGTCATTGGCGACTCGGCCAATCTCGCGTCGCGGATCGAAGGTCTTACCAGAGTTTATGGCCTCGATATCCTGGTCGGCGCCACGGCGGCCGAGTTGGTGCGAGACGAAGTTTATCTTCGCTCGGTCGCCCGGGTGCAGGTGAAAGGCAAAACCAAGCCGGTGGATGTTGTTACTTTCATTGGTGCGCGAAACGAAGAGGTCGATCCAGAATTTCTAAAGTGGCTCGAGACGTACGAGGAGGGACTGGAAAAATTCCGGGCACGCGATTTTACCGAGGCCAAGATTCTGTTTTCGCGGTTCCTGGAATTCTATCCGGACGATCTGCTGGCCAAAATGTATGTGGATCGCGCGCTTGAATACGAACAGACTCCTCCGGATAAAGCGTGGGCGGCAGTGGAGGTGTTTGAGAAGAAATGATGGTTGCGGATCGCGTTCTGCCATCCTGAGCCGCGAAGACGGCGAAGGACCTCCCAAATGCGCACGCCGTCACGCGAATTACGCGCAACGTTCCTCGGATGCGAGGCACGTTTTGTGAGGTCCCTCGCTTCGCTCGGGATGACGCGCGTTTTCGTTTTGCTGGCGAAATTCGCTATGCAGCGTAAAGAATCCGCGTGAAGGAAGCGCCGAAGAGTTTTCATTTCCTTGGGATTTGCGGCACGGCCATGGCCTCCGTGGCGGCAGCGCTAAAGGAGCGCGGATTCAAAGTCACCGGGTCGGACGAAAATGTTTATCCGCCGATGTCCACCTTTCTTCAGGAAAAGGGCATATCGTTCAAAGAGGGGTATGGCGCGGAAAACATCCCGGCCGACGCGGATGTGGTAGTGATAGGCAACGCGATGAAGCGCGGCAATCCGGAAGTGGAAGCCGTGCTGAACAGGAAGCTCCTTTATCTTTCCTTGCCGGAGGTGTTGAAGAATTATTTTTTGCGCGGCCGTCATAATCTTGTTGTGACCGGAACGCACGGTAAAACAACGACAACGGCGCTGCTGACCTGGATCATGGAAAAAGCCGGATGCAAACCCGGTTACGTCATCGGCGGACTTCCGAAAAATCTTGGCCAGGGCGCGCGCCTGAATGACTCGAAGTATTTCGTGATCGAAGGCGACGAGTACGATTCAGCCTTTTTCGACAAGCGCTCGAAATTTATTCACTACCTGCCGGAGCTGCTGATCATAAACAACATCGAGTTCGACCATGCGGATATCTTCAACGACCTCGATGAAATCAAGCTGAGCTTCCGGCGTTTGCTCAACATCGTTCCCCGGAACGGCATGGTGCTGGTCAACGGCGACGATCCAAATTGCGTTGAGGTGGCAAAAGATTGTCTAGCGCAGATGGTTGAGGTGGGGTTCTCGAAGAATTGCGCGCAACGAATCCGCGACGTCGCCTGTTCGGCTAAAGGTTCGAGATTCAAGCTTGGAGATGAGACGTTTGAGATTCCCCTTGTAGGCGAATTCAATGTGCACAACGCTGCGATGGCGGCGATGGCAGCGCGGTTTTATGACGTGCCGAAGGCGAAAATCGACGGCGCGTTCAAGAGTTTTGCCGGCATCGCGCGGCGACAGGAAATCCGCGGGGAAGCGCGAGGCGTGAAAGTGATCGACGATTTTGGTCATCATCCGACGGCGATTGCGCAGACATTGGAAGCATTGCGCCATCGCTTCCGCGGAAATCGCCTCTGGGCTGTCTTCGAACCGCGCTCCAACACAACGCGGCGCGCAGTCTTTCAACAGCAGCTTCCCGATGCGCTAAAATTGGCCGATGGCGTTTTCATCGCGCAGGTCGCCAAGCTGGAACAGATCCCCGAGAAAGACCGACTAAATCCGGAAAGAGTTGTGGCTGCGATTGCCAAGGCAGGCCGTCCTGCATTCTATGAGCAGAACGCCGATGCGATCGTGGATCGAATCGTGCCGCTGTTGCGGCCAGACGATGTCGTCGCGGTCTTCAGTAACGGGGGGTTTGATAATATCCACGAGAAACTGCTCTCGCGGTTGCGTGCGTGATTCGCTGAAGCGTTAAACCGAAAACACGCATTGTCATTCTGAGCGAAGCGAAGAATCTCTGGCTCGTTCTTCTGCAGCGCCAAGGTAGCAATCAGAGATGTTTCGCTTCGCTCAACATGACAAGATCGACGCCTGCCGCTTCAACGCTTGAACTATTTAACGAGTTAGCGCGTCTGCGGCGGGGCCGCTGACGTATGATCGTGCACAATTCGCCAGCCTTCCGGCAGGCGCTTAAGAATTAACGTGAATCGGCCGTGCGGCTGGTCGTTTTCCCGCTTTAGGTTCCAACGACCTGACGCCACAGCCGAATCAGATGATAACGGCGTGATTTCCAGATCAGAAAACGCAAGCGTCCCCATCTTCGACCGGTTGGAATATTTTTCTCTGTAACGACCGCGCACAGTTTCCCAACCCCGCCTGACTGTGTCCTCCGAAATAAAGACGGTTGATGCTGAGCGAGCGTATCCATTCATAAATCCATCAATATCGCCACGGTTCCAGGCATCCTGCTGTGCTTGAAGGATCGAATCTCTGTAATCGCGTTTGCGGTTTGTTCGGACGCAGCGAAGAGGCGAATCGCCATCAACATACAAGGGATAATTGCGATCCAGCGCGCTCTCTCCGGACTCACGGGACTGATCATTTGCGGCGACGGCAATCTCTTGTAAGCTAGGTGCCCTGCTGCGTCCAGCTCGAGCATCAAAGGACTGGTTCAACCGAGGGAAATATTTTGACGGGTCTCATAAATGCACTAGCGTCGCCCATCCATCCAAATAAGGCTGTGCACCGCTTTTTCTGCATCGCGACGCTCGTGCTTGCCAGCGCGACCTCAGCCTCGGCTCAGACCAAGCTGGGGCGCCCCGAGCCATCCCCTGCTTCCCAGATAGGGAATGCACCGCCAGCAGAAGCGCAGGCTCCTCCACCTCCAAACGCGCCTGCCATGGTTCGGCTTCAATTTCCGAACAGCGATGTCGTCGATGTGCTGCATCTCTATGAACAGCTGACCGGCAAGAAGCTGGTGATGGATAATTTCGTGCAGGGGAAGGTGAACATTTTTATCGCCAAAGATGTGTCGCGCGAGGAAGCCATCAAAATCATCGAGATGAGTATGTCCCTGAACGGAATCTCTCTCGTTCCGGCTGGTCGTGACCTGGTGGACGTTGTGGGAGCGGGCCAGAATCCTCGGAAAGCGCCGGTGCCAATCGTTTCCGATCTGGCGGATATCCCGCCGGGAAATCCGGTGATCAGCTTTCTGTTCCGACTGCAGTATGCGGACCCCCAGGAACTTCAACAGGTGTTGATGGCATATTTTCAGGGAAGCTCGGGGACGATCAACATTCTCGCCTTGCCGAAAGCATCCGCTCTTCTGGTCACGCAGAACACGGATATCATCCGGCAGCTGGCCAGCGTGATTAGCCAGGTGGATGTGGCGCCGGCGGAAGTGGTGAGCGAGTTTATCAAGCTCGACCGCGCCGACGTGAGCAAGGTCGCCGACATGCTCAAAGACATTTTTGAGAAGGGCACCGAATCGCCTACTCAGCCGGGTGTCCGCAGAGTGAACGTTCCAGCGGCGGTTCCGCAACCGCAGCAAGTTGAAGGTGCCGGATTGGGCGTGCTGTCCGAGGAGGCGATCATCGTGGGTAAAATTAAACTTACTCCTGACGTGCGCACCAACCGAATCCACGTCGTGACGCGCCCGATCAACATGCCATTCATCCGTGAACTCATTCACCAGTTTGACGCCAACGTTGAGTTTGCAAAGCCGGTCACGCGCTATTTGCAATACGTTTCTGCCGGCGACGTTCTGCCGGTGCTCGTTCAGGCGTTGACCGAGCCGGGGACAGAGGGCGCTGGCGCGATGCCCGGTGGCGGTTTGCCCGGCGCGAGTCCGCAACCGCAGCAACAACAGCGAGGAGGCGCCGGCACCACTGGCGGAACAAACCCCTATTCATCCCAACTTGGTGGCAGCTCGAGTACGGCAGGTGGCAGTACGCTGAATATTTCTGAGGAACTCACCACGCAGCCGGTAAACACCACGCCGCAAGCGGTCACCGTCGGAAACACCAAGCTTATCGCCGATCAGCGCGCCAATTCCATCATCGTGCTCGGAAACCGTGAGGTCGTGGTGAAAGTGGAAAAAATTCTGGACCAAATGGATGTCCAGGCGCCGCAAGTCGCGCTCAGCACGGTCATCGGTCAGTTGACACTCGGCAACAACGAGGAATTCGGCGTCGATTGGTTCGCGAAATACCACAACAGATTCATCGGCACTAACCGCAATAACAATATATTCGGCAGTAATACTAGTCCGCGACACGATCCCGCGATTCCGCTGCCCAGTGGCTCGGCCGCGCCGACCAACATCGTGGATCCCTCGAATCTGATTAACTTTACCAATATTATTCAGAATGTGGGCGCCGGGACCAACATTTACGTGGCAGCCGGCAACGCTTTCGCTGCCATAGTGCATCTGCTTGAGGCCACCAATCGTTTCAAAGTTTTGTCGCGACCGACGGTTTTCACCAGCAACAACAAAAAAGCCATTATCGCTTCCGGGCAGGAGGTTCCCGTGCCGACGAGCACTCTGACCAATGCCACGACTACGACTAACGTTGCCTCTATCCAATCGAGCATCGAGTACAAAAAGGTCGTGCTCCAGCTCGAGGTCGTCCCGCTTATTAATTCCGAGAAGGAAGTGTCGCTCGATATTTTGCAGAAGATCGACAGCCTTGTACCGAACGGAAATGTGCTCATCAGCGGTAATTCGGTGCCGACAATCGATACCAAGTATATTCGCACGAATGTTTCTGCGAACAACGGATCGACCATTATCCTGGGCGGATTAATCCAGGAGCAGAAGCAGAAGCAGACCGAGGGTTTTCCTTATCTCTCACGCATTCCTCTCATCGGCGCCGCGTTCCGCAGCACATCAAGTGGCAAACAGCGGCAGGAGTTAGTCATTCTCATGTGCCCGCAAGTGACGCTGACCAAACTGGATCAGTATCGGCTGCGCCAGAGGTGGGAGAACACCACGCATTTTGGCGCGGACCTGGATCAGAACGAGTGTCCAGATTGCCCCAAAACCCGAGAGGGCAAACAGCTAACCTTGCCACCACCTGATATTCCCGAACCGAAAGATATGAGGTAAACCCAGTTCTTTTTATGAAACGAATAGCTCTTGCATTAATTCTCGCCGTTGGCGCGGCCATCGCGCAAGCCGACGAGTACGATATTCTGGATTACGATTTTATTCGTTCAATCGATCCGTTGGCGCAGAGAGACGAATGGGCTCTTCTCCACCAGGGGAAGACTCTCAACGCCACCGACTTTGCGCCGCGCAACAAGTGGCGATGGTCTTACTACTTCAAGGCCCCCGAACAACTCATTTCGCAACCGGCTTATGTGGGTTCAATGCAAACGGCGCTGCGTCGGCTTGGTTATTACTGCGGACCCGTCAATGGTGTATTTACGCCAGAAGTGAGCGATGCCATTGCACGGCTTCAAAAGAACTGTTCGATGCGCGTTACGGGGACACTTACCGTCCCCGTACGGCGCGCATTGCACATGCCTTAACAAGGCATGGAGGGCGGAGCTCCGCGACGCCTAACGAAGCCCTCCAAATACCGCCTGCGTGCTCGTGCTCACAGGAGTTCGCCCCTCCATTTGCCGTGCCGTTTCGTTCATTGCTTTTCCCTCGCATCGGTCCAAACCTTACTGCGCGCCGTTCCTGTCATTACGCATTATGCGTGAAAGACCTTGCGAAACGCTGTAAATAGGCTTCATTCGAACGCTTCCGATTCTGCATTGTCGATTCAACTGAACGCCGCGCTGAATGAGTTCACCTGCTAATCAATCGTTGGTTAATTTGCTGCTGGAAAGCGGTGTCCCTTCGACTGAGGAAGCTGCACAGCTGGCGGTCAACCTGAATGGTGGCTCGTGGGTGAGCCAGGTACTAGATTCCGGCAAAGTGGACGAGCACCGTTTCCTGAGCACGATCGGCAATTTCTTCCGCGTCCCGGTCATGTCTATCGACGCGAAGGCGATTGATCGCGCGACGTTATCGGCGTTACCGAGTCGCTTTGTTTTTCAACATCACATTTTGCCCATCGAGGTGAAGGAAAACGCGGTGGTGCTGGCCACGTATGATCTTTTCAATTCGATCGGCCGCCAGCTTGCGTCACAGCTTTCGAAAAAGCCGGTCGAATGGGTGCTGGTGCCGCGCGCGCAAGTTCTGCGCGCGATGAAGACTCTCTACGGTGTGGGCGCGGAAACATTCGACGAAATTCTTAAGACGAACCGTTCGTTTGAGGTGTTGCAGGACACCGAGACCGCGATCGAGCTGAATGATGACGACCCCGAGGCGTCGGTGGTGAAATTTGTGAACCAGATCATTCGCGAAGCGATCTTCGAGCGCGCGACAGATATTCACGTAGAACCGATGGAAAACGATCTCCGGATTCGTTATCGAATCGACGGGATCTTGCACGAGGTCGCTGTGCCGCCGCAATTGCGAGTCCTGCAATCGGCTATTATCTCGCGCCTGAAAGTCATGTCCCACATGGACATCGCGGAGCGTCGTCTGCCTCAGGACGGACGCATTAATTTGCAGTCGAACACTCAAAACATTGACGTCCGCGTTTCGACCATTCCGACGGTAAACGGCGAATCGATCAGTCTGCGACTGCTCATCCGTAGTGAACAGCAGTTCGGATTTGACCGGCTCGATCTCAGCGAAAAGCAGGAGAAAATTATCCGGCAGCTGCTGGCGCAACCCAATGGGATCATCCTTCTCACCGGTCCAACCGGGTGCGGAAAATCAACGTCGCTTTACTGCTTCCTCAGCAGCATCAATTCGGTGCAGCGGCGCATCATCACAGTCGAAGAACCGGTGGAATATCGAATTCCGGGTGTTTCGCAAATCGATGTGAAACCGGAGATCGATCTGACTTTCGCAAAAGGGCTGCGTCACATTTTGCGACAGGACCCCAACGTTGTCATGGTCGGCGAGATTCGTGATGTTGAAACTGCGGATATCGCGATCCGCGCAGCTATGACCGGTCACCTCGTTTTTAGCACGCTGCACACGAACGACGCCGTGGGTGGCATCACCCGTTTGCTCGACATGGACGTCGAACCGTTTCTGCTCTCATCGGTAGTCAAATCGTTCATTGCACAGCGACTCGTGCGCACGATTTGTCCAGACTGCGTACAATTGGTTGATTATCCGCGCGAATATCTTGCGGAGATCAGTTTTCCCGTGAAAGAACTCGGTACCCGTTTCAAGCGTGGCGCCGGTTGCGATCAATGCCGTCAGACTGGGTATCAGGGGCGCGCGGCAATTTATGAGATTTGCCTCATCACGGAGCCGCTGAGAAAGATGATCATGCGAAAACGCGATGGAGGCGAGCTCAAGCAATGCGCCATCGCCGAAGGCATGGAGACTTTGCGGCATGACGGTTGGCGACGCGTCGCTGAGGGCAGAACAACGATCGAAGAAGTCGTTCGGGTCACGCAAACCGACGAGGTGATGGCCGAAACCACTGAAGAAGCGGAACCGGTCGTTGCGGGGTAGAGCAGGCCAAGCGCAAAGGTTAGCTCTTTGCCCCTTGCTCAGGAATGGCCCCTCAATTCGCGGATCGCCTTTGCGTAATCTGTCGCGTGAAAAATTGAGGTGCCGGCGACAAGCACGTTTGCCCCGTTTTCGATCGATATCCGTGCAGTCTCGGCGTTGATGCCGCCGTCTACTTCGATGTCGATCCTGCCGCTCAATGATCTTGCACGTTTAACTTTTTGCATTTGATCAGCGCGAAAGGACTGGCCTCCGAAACCGGGATGCACGGTCATCACCAGTAGCATGTCGATTTTGTCCAGGAACGGCTCAACCGAATCAAACGAGGTTTCGGGATTTAGGGTGAGACCGGCGCGGCAACCGGCGCCTTGAATCTGTTGCAATGTTTTCGCGACGCTGTGTTTCGCCTCTGGTTCCACGTGTACCGTAATGGAGTTCGCGCCCGCTTTGATAAATCGCGGAACGTAATGATCCGCGTGCTCGATCATTAGATGGACATCGAGCGGAAGACTTGTTAGGCCGCGCACCCGTCCGACGATCTCCGGGCCGAAGGAAATGTTATCGACGAAATGTCCATCCATGATGTCGCAGTGGATCCAATCGGCGCCCGCGGCCTCCACCCGATAGATTTCGTCACCGAGTCGCGAGAAATCCGCGGCCAGAATGGATGCGGCGACGATCACTCTTCCCATGGAGTGATGGAGTAATGGAGTATTGGAGCAATGGCAAGCCGTCCACAAGACTCCGGCACTGCAATACTCCTTTGGTCCGACAGAATGCGCTTGACGGCGTGCCGCTCTGTTTCATGTTACGGCGATTCAGCCGGCCGAATCGCGCTCGTGGGGAGGGTCCTGTGAAGATAGGCTGCCTCAGGCGGATGAACGCGCTTCTTCTCGGGCTGGAAAGTTTCTGCTAATAAACAATTCATGTTCAATGGACTTTTCGGCTGGTTATCCAGCGACATCGGGATCGATCTGGGTACGGCAAACACACTTGTCTACGTAAAGGATCAGGGGATCGTTTTGCGCGAGCCATCGGTGGTGGCAGTGCAGGCCGGCACCAACAGAGTGCTGGCTGTCGGTGACGAAGCCAAGCGCATGCTTGGCCGCACACCGGCAAACATCGTTGCGGTACGTCCACTCAAAGACGGTGTCATTGCGGACTTCGAGGTGACGGAAGCAATGCTGCGGCACTTCATCACCAAGGTGCATAATCGCCGGGTAAAAGCGAGACCGCGCGTCGTTATCGCGGTGCCATCTGGAATCACGGAAGTGGAAAAGCGGGCCGTGCGCGAATCGGCGACCCATGCCGGAGCGCGCGAAGTCTATTTGATTGAAGAACCAATGGCAGCGGCGATTGGAGTCGGACTTCCGGTACAGGACCCAGCGGGCAACATGATCATCGATATCGGCGGAGGCACGACGGAGGTCGCCCTTATTTCACTGTCGGGAATTGTCTTCAGCCGCAGCGTCCGGGTTGCTGGTGATGAGCTGGACGAAGCAATCGTGCAGTATATGAAGCGCGCCTACAATCTGATGGTCGGCGAACGCACAGCCGAGGAGATAAAGATTAAGATTGGCTCGGCATATCCCAGCGAAAAGGAGACGAGCGTAGAAGTTAAGGGACGCGACCTGGTCGCCGGTTTGCCTAAGACCCTCATGATCACCTCCCAGGAAGTGCGCGAAGCGTTGCTTGAACCGATCTCGACAATTGTCGATTCCGTGCGGATCACTTTGGAGCGCTGTCCGCCAGAGCTTTCGGCGGATCTCGTCGATCGCGGCCTGGTCCTGGCGGGCGGCGGCGCGTTGCTGCGAGGGTTTGACAAGCTTTTGAGCGAGGAAACAGGTTTGCCTGTCCATGTTGCTGAAGATCCGCTCAGCGCGGTGGCGGAAGGGACCGGCAAATGCCTCAATGAACTTAAATTCTTGCGTCAAGTGGCCTCGGCAGACCGCCAGTGGCGGTAGGAAGAATTGCGGATGGGCGATTTCGGATTGCGGACTGATGTCGGTGCTTCCGCGGATGTCGATCTTACTTAGTTCGCAAACTCCAATCCGAAATCCGCAATTGCGATGAGCCGCACGAACATCATCGCGCTTCTGATCTTCGGCGCCGTTCTGGGATACTTTCTGAGCTTTGGCCCGGCGACGACGCAGAAGTTCAAGGCTGGCGTTTATCAGATGCTGGCGCCATTTTTCACCGGCGGCTCTGGATTGAAAAAACAGCTTACATCCGTGCGTACGGGCTTGAAATCGCTCGATCAATTGGAGCACGAAAATGCTGACCTACAGGTGGAAAATCGGGAGTTGAAAGCGACTAACCAGGGTTTGCGCGATGCGGAGAATGAGGTGAATCGCTTGCGTCATGCGCTCAATTATCGTGAGCGCTCAGTCTTTAAGTTAATCGCTGCGGAGATTGTCGCGCGCGATTCCTCGACTTGGTGGCGAACGGTTACGATTAACCGTGGCAGGAGAGATGGCATCCAAATCGACATGCCTGTTGCAACGGACGAGGGATTAATAGGAAAGATAACGACGTCAAGCGACAGCATCTCGGTTGTATTGCTGGTTTCCGACGAAAACTGCCGGGTGGCCGCAAAGGTTGAAGGAAGCCGGGAACAGGGGATCGTGTCTGGCGAGCGCGTGACAACGGGACTCACCCCTGTTTTGAACCTGAATTTTTTGTCAAAACAGGCCGACCTGAAGCCCGGCCAAAAAGTTTATACTTCGGGAGTTGGCGGCGTGTTCCCATCGGGCTTGCTGATTGGCAGCGTGAAAACGTTCCGTGTGCGAGAACTGGATGGACAAGCGCAGCTCACTCCCGCAGTCGATTTATCGCACCTGGACGACGTGTTCGTAGTCACTGGCCGAAAATGATTTTCTTTTTTGTTTTGCTACTGCTTGTGCTGATAGCGCAGATTGCGGAGTTTTTTATTCCAGCGCTGCCGTGGCTCTACAACGCGCACGTGTACATTGTACCCGTGATTGTCTTCTATGGCGCGATGGCCTTGCCGTTTCCTCTCATGCTGTCGCTTGCCCTGTTCGCGGGGGTTTTGCTGGATGCACTTACCGTGCAGGTGATCGGAGGGAAGGTTGAAATTTCAACCGGATCATCGATACTCATTTACGGTGTGCTGGCGGGAGTGATGCATGGCCTGAGACCGCTCTTTGCACGCGGTCGTTGGGAAGTGCACTGCATCCTGAGCGGTGTTTTCACCTCATTAATAGTTCTGGCCCAATACTTGATGATCACATTTCGTCGCGGCTCCTTTATTTTCACCCGCGAAATTTGGTGGCAGATCGGCGGGCCTGGTCTCATTGCCATGGCGATGGCTCCGATCGTGTTCTGGTTCTTACAATGGATAGGACGCGTTACTGCCTACTCCTATCAACCCGAAAGGGGGCGGCTTGAATGAACAAGCGGCGTATTACTTCGCGTGTGCGGATTCAACTCCTCGGGCTGTTGATGCTGATGGGCCTGGGTGCTCTGGGCCTCAAGCTTTGGTGGATCCAGGTAGCGCATGGCACGGAATGGACTTCCCAGCTTCGCGGTAGTTCGCAAGCGACAGTGCGCATTCCTTCGGTGCGCGGCGAGATCAAGGATCGCAACGGAGTAACACTCGTCCAAAACCGGGCCAGTTATGAGGTCGACTTTTATCTGCCGGAAATGGTCAAAGGCTATCGCGAACGCTTTGGTCAGCCGCCCGTCACCGAGTATCGAACGACCATCAATGGAATGCCGAAAGACCTGAAGGAACCGGACATCATCAGGATCGTCAACAATGGTATCGTCCCACGGCTCAACGATCTCGATCTAGCGCGCGATTACAATGCGGGCAAGTTGCAGAAACACTATCGCAACGATACCGAGGTTCCGTTTTCCTACGTCAAGGACATCGATTTCCCAACTTTGGCGAAATTTTCCGAGCATGATGTCGGGTTGCCTGGAGTGGAACTCACGATCAAACCGGTACGTTCCTACGTTTACGGCGCGCTTGCCGCGCATCTTCTGGGTTATGTCGGCATGCCGAACGATATCGATAAAGAGGACGCAAAGAAGTTCACTTTTTACCAGGGAGACATGGACGGGAAATCGAATGTCGAAAAAATCATGGACGAGTATCTGCGCGGGAAACCGGGTGTTCGTTATTTGCGACGTAACGCGAAAGGCACGATCGACGGCGTCTTGCGCGAAGATGCTCCGCAACAGGGAGCCAACGTTTTCCTGACGATCGATGCGCGCATTCAAGCTGTTGCAGAAGAAGCGCTACGCGCCGTAAGCCGGGCGGGCGCGGTAGTTGTCGATCCAAACAACGGCAACATTTTGGCGATGGCTTCTGTGCCTTCGTTCGATCCAAATACTTTCATCCCGAGCATCAAGGCGAAGGATTGGACGGCACTGCAAAAGGACGAGGGCGATCCGTTAGTCAACCGCGCGATCAGCTGTTTGCCGCCGGGGTCAACATTCAAGCTCATCACGGCGCTCGCCGGATTGCGGGGCACGAAAAATCTCGCAGGCGCGCATTACAGCTGCGGTGGCGGTGTCAGTTACGGCGATCACTTTTTCCGATGTTGGGTAGCCGAAAAGCATTACACGCACGGAAACATCGGACTTGCCGATGCGCTCAAAGTCTCGTGCGACTCCTTTTTCTATCAGTACGGAAACGCAGCTGGCATTCAGTCGATTGACCATATTGGCAAGATGTTGGGAATGGGCGAGGAATCGGGCTTGCAATTGTCAGGCGAACAAACCGGCAATATGCCGGGACCGGAGTGGATGCAGATCCACCATCCGCAAGAGAGATGGTCGCAGGCGCAAACGGCCAATGTTTCGATCGGCCAGGGCTACACACTTGTTTCACCTCTCCAATTGGCGATGGCCTACGCGACGATCGCGAATGGCGGCATATGCTATTACCCACGCTTGGTTGATAAAGTCTTGAAGCAAGACGGCTCTCCGGTCTTAGATGAGCAAGGTAATCCAGCAGCGCCACCGCCGCGCGTACGATCGGATTTACGGCAGGAAATCCCGCCTGATAGGATCGAGCTCGTACGCAAAGGCCTTTGGAAAGTTGTTAACGAAGATGGAGGAACCGGTGGCAGAGCCCGTTTGAAAGAATGGGTCGTGGCGGGGAAGACCGGCACCGCGCAGGCCACCGACCGTGGTCACGAGGAAAACGTGGCGTGGTTTGCGTGTTTCGCGCCATTTGACCACCCGAAGTATGTTGTCGCAGTGATGGTTCAAGGCGCCTCTGGGCACGGCGGCGAAGTCGCGGGCCCGATCGCGGACAGAATCTTGGAGCGCTCGCTCGCGCTGGATGAAGGCAAATTCGACATGCAGGTGGCCTGGCTCACACCCGCACATCACGCCAATCCGCTGCAGTTAATCAAATCAGTCGCTTATAACGAAAAGGGAGGCAATCTCGGAGGCGACGACGAAGAAACTGCGGACCAATCGCAGACTACCACCGCCCAAATGGCAAGCTCAGACGCCTCGCCCGACGTCGAACCGGAAGCGGATTCTCAGGGCAAAGTGCGCAAGCGAGGCGCTGCGGCGGCTCGCGCCCTCGCCGCGGCGACGCCAGCTCCCCGCAATTTCTTCCAAAAGCTCTTTGGAATACATCGGCAACCAGCGCCGGCGCCGCCGCCACCGCCTCCTAACCGCCGGCGTGGAACACCACCACGATGAACATCCGACCAGAATCAGCGCTACAGTGTATTTGGTCAGTTCCGCTTCTGATCGGACAACCTTTTTCGTTTTATGATAGACAAAGTAAGAAAACTTTTGGGTCTTTCCTCACGAAAGACCGGCAAAAAACTCATCCTCAGCGTGGAAAAACTCGAGTCCCGGGTCGCAGTGCTCGAGAATGGCCGGCTCGAGGAGTACAGTGTCGAGCGTAAGAGCTCACGGAATATCGTCGGCAGCGTTTACAAGGGTAAAGTCAAAAACATCGAGATGGGGTTGAAGGCGATGTTTGTCGACATCGGCTTCGAGAAAAATGCGTTCCTTCATTTTTGGGACGCAATTCCGGCTGCGCTCGACAGCGGCATTGAGGAAATCGATCGCCGCGGGAGCAAGCGGCCGCGAAAACGGATCACGGTTAAGGATATACCGAGTATTTATCCGGTCGGCTCGGATGTTATTGTGCAGGTCACCAAGGGTCCGATCGGGAACAAAGGACCGCGGGTAACCACGAATCTCAGTTTTGCCGGACGCTACCTGGTGTTGATGCCGTTTAGCGATCGCAGTGGCATCTCGCGGAAAATTGAAAACCAGAAGGAGCGCGAACGCTTGCGCAAGATTGTGCGTGAACTGGATATTCCCGATGGCGTTGGAGTCATTATCCGTACCGTCGGTGAAGGTCAGCGGGCAAGGTACTTTGTGCGGGACCTGCGTTTTCTTCTCGATCAATGGGCACAGGTCGAGCAACTCATTCGTGAGGAACCAGCCCCGTGCCGCCTGTTTGGGGAGTCGGATTTGGTTGGACGGACCGTGCGCGATTTTCTCACCGAGGAAATCGACGAAGTCCTTTGCGACGACCGCGCGGCAACAGAACGAATGATCGAAATGATCGGGCAGATTTCACGACGCGCCCGGAACAGGGTGCATCATTTCGATGGCGCGATGCCGATTTTCGAAACGTACGGCGTGCAAAAGCAAATCGATGACGCTTTCCATCGACAGGTCTGGTTGAAGTGCGGCGGTTACATTGTGATCGACGAAACCGAAGCGCTGGTAGCAATCGACGTAAACACAGGCCGAAACAAAGGCGGCCGCGACGTGGAGAAAACTATCTTGCAAACCAACCTGGAGGCCGCAGATGAAATCGCGCGTCAGCTTCGTTTGCGCAATATCGGTGGGCTAATCATCGCCGATTTCATCGATATGAAGAGCCGTAAAGACCAACAAGCAGTTTACGGTTTGATGAAGGAGCGGCTCAATCGCGACAAAGCCAAGACACATATTCTCCCCATTTCGCAACTCGGTTTGATGGAAATGACTCGTCAAAGAGCGCAGGAAAGCCTGAGCGATACCATTTACGAAAACTGTCCCTACTGCGGCGGACGGGGCGTCGTAAAAACGTCCATGACCACGAGCGTAGAATTGCATCGGACTCTCAATACCGTCATGCGCAAGTATCAGGACAGCATTCACGATATTCGGGTGATTCTGAATCCCGATGTTCTGAAACGGTTGAAGGAAGAGGACGAAGAATCGCTGGTGGAGTTGGAGCGCCGCTACGCGGGCCGGCTCACGTTTCGTGGCGATCCCACATTTCACCACGAAAAGTTTGTCATTACCGATGCAAATACCGGCGCGGAGCTGCACGCGTAAGGCGGTGTCTTACACCAAAAAATCCTTGCAATTTCTCGTTGCCTGCCCAAGAGTCGAGCATCCAGGGTAACGGCGAGTTTCGTTATTACCTTGCGTGCTCCAAAGGAGTGTTTGGAGCGTAAGAAACTGAGGAGAGACTTAACCAAAGGAGAAATAGAATGAAAAGGATGGTGTTGGGGCTGTTATGCAGCGCTGCAATCGCTTCGGCAGCGGTTGCTGGGAGTGATACCTATTCTGGAAAAGAGATGAAACAGGTGGCACCGCCACCGTGTCCGCAATGGTACGCAGACAACGAGTTTAACGTCAGTCTGTGGGGCACCTACATTTTCACGGGAAACAATTGGCAGAATGATCGCTATCTCGAAACGGATCATGCCTTCGGCGGGGGCATTGACCTCAAATACTTTTTCCACCGTTACTTCGGTGTCGGCATAGAAGGATGGGCGGTGGATGCCAGGCGCGCGTTTGAGGATATCTTTGTCGATCTTAATAACGGCGTCTTCGACGTCCATACGGGACATGAAAGCCGCGCGGTGGGTTCTGTGTTAGGCACATTGACGCTGCGTTACCCGATTCCCTGCACGCGATTCTCACCTTACATTTTTGGTGGAGCCGGCGGAATCTTTGGTGGCGGGGAACAAACGAACGTCGTCGTGAACGACGGAATCATTCGCACTGAACAAACCAGTTCCGAGTCGCGGGCAATCGGACAAGTCGGTGGCGGCATGGAAGTTCGCTTCACCCCGCACATTGGCTGGGTCAGTGATTTCAGCTGGAATTTCGTCGATGGACCGAAGAACAACTTCGGGATGGTTCGCACTGGGGTCAATTTCGCGTTCTAACGGACCGAGAATCGTATTTGGCTAAAGCGGCGTCCGGAATTATCGGACGCCGTTTTCGTTTTAGTCACGGGTTGGCCAACTATGATTGGCGTTTGCGAACGTCAATGCGCGCACGAAATTGTCGTGATGTCGTTTGTCGAAACCTTGGACAATTTGGCTCTCCGGAAATCGGAGCTGGTTGAGTGTTTCGAGCGTTTGATCTCCCAGAAATCGGATCAGGAGCTCGAAACAATGGCGCAAACGTCGCGCTCGCTGACGCTGCAAAATTTTGGACGAACGATGCGTCTGTTCGCTCCGCTGTATCTTTCCAACGAATGCATCAATAACTGCCGGTATTGCGGTTTCTCCCGCGACAATCCAATCCTTCGAGTCACGCTTGATCTCGACGAAGTGGTCGCTGAAGCGCAGCATCTCGCTCGCCAGGGATTTCGGCAGATTCTTCTTGTTGCTGGTGAGCATCCAAAATTTGCGGGGCACGACTATCTTGCCGAATGCGTGCGCGCGCTTGCTCCTGATTTTTCGTCAATTTCCATCGAAGTGGGCCCCATGAAGACGGAAGATTATGTGCCGATTGTTGAGGCAGGCGCGGAAGGACTCGTCGTTTACCAGGAGACCTACAATCGCGGCATTTATGCGGAGATGCATACTTCCGGACCGAAGCGAGATTTTAATTTTCGACTCGATTGCGTAGAGCGCGGTTATGCAGCCGGTTTTCGCCGCCTCGGCGTCGGAGCGCTGATTGGTTTGGCGCTCTGGCACGATGAAGCCATCGCGTTAGCAGCGCATTTGGAATATTTGTTCAAACACTGCTGGCAGGCGCAAATCACGGTAAGCTTGCCGCGGTTGCGTCCGGCAGCTGGGGGATTTCATCCGCTCTTCTCGATGACGGACCGCGAACTGGTGCAATTGGTTTGCGCTTTGCGGATTATTTTCCCGCAGCTTGGGATCGTGCTTAGCACTCGTGAACGCGCCTCGCTGCGGGATTCGCTGGCGTCAATCGGAGTAACCATGATGAGCGCCGGCAGCCACACCGAGCCCGGCGGTTACACCCGGCAAGGCCGCAAACATCTCCATCGCACCGTGCGGGGCCGCGTCGTAGCACCCGAATACCAGGACGGCGAAGATGAACTCGCTACGGGCCAATTCGAGATCAGCGACGAACGTTCCCCAGCCGAAATCGCCGCAGTCCTGCGCCGTCGCGGACTCGAGCCGGTGTGGAAAGATTGGGACCAGGCCCTTTGCGGCATATGACGATTTCACTGAATGGCGAGTCCGTGGATTCCCGCGAGGCTAAAACGATTGCGGAGTTAATCGATAGTTATCAATTCCAACCCCAATCAATTTTGGTCGAGCACAACGGCCTCGCCGTCCATCGGCATGAATGGGCCGAGCGACTCTTAGCCGAAGGCGACCGTGTTGAACTCATTCGCGTCGTTGCCGGCGGCTAGGTGCTTATCTGGCGATTCTCCTCCTCAGATTTGAGCTGCGCTTTTCACCACGACCCGCATTCCGTCGGTTTGGATGATGGTCACCGGTGTTTGCGAGGCGATGAATTCGCCTTCGGTGACCACATCGACCACGTGATCGGCGAAACGCGCTTTACCACTCGGTCGCAAGACCGTAACCGCGGTGCCTTGCATTCCTGGAGTCAAAGCGATCGCAGTCGCGAACTGTCGCGGCACGCCGGCCAGCGACGGTCCCGGCGGACTTGAATCCATCAAGGCGAACCGGCGATAAATACCCGTGCGCGGCAGGTAGCGCGCAAGCAAAGCGATCACGATAAATGAGCCGACGATCGCGATGAACATATTGAGCAACGGCATCGCAAGCATTTTGCCCGTCGGGAAGAAATTTTGACCCGGATAACGATCGATCATCGTCCACAGGAGCGAAGCGAGCATGAGGAAAACGCCGACGACACCGAAAACTATTGTGCTATGCGCGAAAAAGAGAATCTCGATCAGGACCAGAACCATTCCGAGAATGAACAGCGCAACGACTTCCCAGCCGGCGAGACCGGCCAGGTAATGCCCCAGGAAGAACAGGGCGAAACAAATCGCAGAGATAACACCCGGCCACGTCACGCCTGGAATTTTGAATTCCAGATATGCGCCGAGAATTCCTCCTAGCAGCAGTAACGGCGCAAGCGCGGTGATCCAAAACGCGATTTGCTCGAAGCCAGTTGGCTCGATCCTAGCGATGTCGCCTTTGAGTCCGGCTTTCTTGGCCAGATCGGGAACCGAATCAGCGACACCTTCTGCGAGCAACGGTTTACCGTTGATTCGTTCAGTTGCTTCCTGGGCGTTGAGAGTGAGGACTGCGCCTTTGGGATGAACAATGCGGTCGTCGATCTTTACTTCCTTGTCCTTGTTCATGAACGCCTCTGCGACGTCGGGATTATGGCCGTTCCTGGTCGCCGAACCGCGGATGAGCGCAGACCAATACGAAATCGTCTTCTCCTTTGCCGTAGTGGGAAGATCTTCGCCCGTCGGGAGGATCGGTGCGGCGGCGCCAATTGCGCTCACTGGCGCCATGTAAATGTGTTTTGTGGCCACGGCGATAAGCGCACCGGCCGAACCAGCGTTCGTGTTGACGAATGTGTAGGTCGGAATTTTGGCTTGGTTGAGCACGTTGACGATGTCGGTCGCTGTATCGAGTCGGCCGCCGTATGTGTTCATTTCGAAAATGATTGCGGACGCTTCGTTACTCTCGGCCGTTTTCACTGAGCGCCGGAGGAACGCGAGGAGTGAAGGCGCAATTTCGCCGCGAAGCGGCGCGACGACCACGTCGCCCTTGTGAATTGGCTCACTCGCATGAACGGTCGCAGCCGTTGCAATGAAGATTGCGGTCGCAACGCCGACGGTCATTCCAAGCGAAGCCCGTTCGACTCGCTTCGCTCGCTCAGAATAAACTCCGCGGAGTCGAAGAATCCCGCGGTGTAGCCGAACGGCAGGTCGGCGGGATCCCTCGACTGCGCTCGGGATAAGAGGTGAATTACTGGTTGTTGTTTGGAAACGCAGGCGCACTGCGTAAGTTTGGCATCGCTTCAAAAGCCAAACGAGGCAAAAATAATCAGGCGCGCATGGGAACGATCCCTTCGGAAACGATCGAGCAGATTGCTGCCGCGAACGATATCGTAGAAGTAATCGGCTCGTATTTTCCGCTCAAACGCGCCGGGGTAAATTTCAAGGCGCTCTGCCCATTTCATCAGGAGAAAACGCCTTCGTTCATTGTCAGCCCGAGCCGACAGACCTTCCATTGCTTCGGTTGTGGCGCGGGCGGGAGTGTTTTCCGGTTCGTCATGGACTACGAGCATACCGATTTTCCATCGGCTGTGCGGAAGCTCGCAACGCGCGCTGGAATTACAGTGGCGGAGACGCGCGCGACGGAGGATGAGGATCGGCGATATGAGGCGCGCCGGACTTTGTTGAAATTGCACGCCGACGCTGCCGAGTGGTTTCATGAGAATCTGCTAAAAAGAGATGTCGGTGAACCAGCGCGAAAATATCTAAAACATCGCGGGATTACGGCGGAAACCGCCAAACATTGGCAGCTTGGTTACGCTCCGGACGAATGGGACGCGTTTGGCAGCTGGGCGCGCGCGCACGGCTACCAAACGCGCGACCTCATTACGAGCGGACTCACAAAAACAAGGGATGACGCAGAAAGCGCGCCAGTTGAGGGCTCGAGAGCGTACGATCGCTTTCGGGGAAGAATTATTTTTCCGATCTGCAACGATGTCGGCGAAGTGATCGCCTTCAGCGGCCGTCTTTTGAAAGACGCGGAGGGAGCGGCGAAATATTTCAATTCACCGGAGACACCGCTTTTTCGAAAAGGCAAGGTGCTCTTTGGTCTGCATAAGACCAAGCGCGCCCTGATCGAGGCAAACTGCGCTGTTGTCTGCGAGGGGCAACTCGATTTGATAAGTTTGTTTGAGGCAGGAATCACGAACGTGGTCGCGCCGCAGGGCACAGCGTTCACGGAAAATCAGGCGCGGGTCTTAAAACGCTTTGTAAACGAAGTTGTGCTTTGCTTCGACGCCGACGCAGCTGGCCGGAAAGCCGCCGAGCGTTCGCTCGACGCGCTGCTCCAGAATGATTTGATTGTGCGAGTTGCCCAGATGCCAGCAGGAGAAGATCCTGACTCCCTGGTCCGGCATGAAGGGAAAGAGGCATTCGAAAGCCGCGTTGCCGATGCGCGTGATTTTTTCGATTACTGGATCGAGCGTGAGACTGCCGGTGTTGATCTCGGTTCGTTAGGCGCCAAGATGCAGTTGGCGAGAAGTCTGGCTGAGACTGTCTCGCGCATCCGCGATCCACTCATGCGCGGGGAAGTTGTGAGCAAAGTCAGCGCACGTCTGGCTGTTGCTGCTCAGGATTTTCAATCGCTCCTGCCGAAGCAAAGAACTGAATCAGTTCGACCAGGCGATCAATCTGAAGCGGATGGTCCGTCTAAGGCGGATGAGACTGCGCCGGTGCCACGGCACGACATCGCCATGCTTTGCCTGCTGGCGTTGCGAGACGAAAAAGCACGCGAATTTCTGCGTGAACAGAATTGGCGCGAAATTCTCCCTCTGGTCCCGGATGGAGAAATTCTTGTCCTCATCCTTAAAAGCGACCTGCATCCAGATGACGCCGCCTCGATCAACGCCTTCATGGTCACGCTTTCCCCTCCCGAAGAGCGACTGGTCTCTGCGTGGCTTCTCCAAAAGGCGCCGCCCAATGCCGGAGCGATGGTCGAAAAATGGTGGCTCGGCATCCGCCAGGCGGTCTTGCGGCGGCAACTTGATGTCGCCACGAACCGAATAAAACTCCCAAATCTCAGCACCGGTGAGACGGTAAATTTGCAGAAACAAATTCTTGACCTCCGGGGACAGCTCCACGAGCTTTCCCAGCCTGCCGGCCCGGACGGCAATTAGCTTCGAAAGCATTCGGGGCTAGCTGTCGGTCGATTGCCGAGCGGTAGATCGAACGTCTTAGTCAAATCCTTAATCGCACTATCTTGGCCAGGCATTCGAAACACAAGGGGGGCAGCCGGCAGTCGTCGGCGAAACGGCTTAAACAAGGCCAGCGCTGCGGTTCATCAAAAAGACGCGTTGTTCTTCGACTTCGCCGGAAGCTCAAGAAACAACCACGAGTCGTAGCGCTCAAAGCCAAACGCAGAGGCGCTTCAACCCAACGCAACGGATCGTTGCCGGAGCCACGAGAGCAAATGGCGGCGTCTCGGTTGTACTCGGCGATTGAATTACAGAGCCGCATTCGCGAACTGATCAAGCTCGCCAAGGAACAAGGCTATCTCACTTTTGACGACTTAAACGAAGCGTTGCCCGAGGGGATCACTGACGCCGATGAATTGGACCTTATCCTTACGCGGCTCCGTCGCCTGGAGATCGACATTATCGAAGCGTCGGAAGTCGACCGCTATAAGGACGGGAAAAAAGACACAGAGGAGGATCTGGAAGAGGAAGAACGAACCGAAACCAAGGTCGATATTCTGGATGACCCAGTGCGGATGTATCTCAAGCAGATGGGCCAGGTGCCGCTCCTGACCCGCGAACAGGAAGTAGAAATATCCAAACGCATCGAGGAAGCCGAAGACATGGTGTTGAAGCACATCAACCGCTTCGGTTTTATCGCGCAGGCCCACCTGGATCTCGCCGGGAAGCTGATCGAGGGCAGGGAACGGTTCGATCGGGTAATTCTCGACAAGAAAATCGAGAGCCGGGAGAGGTATATGAAAAATCTCCCGCGTCTCTGCAAACAGGTGGAACAACTAAGCGCGTCGATCACACGGCAGTTTTGCGAGGTCGCGCGTAATTCTTTAAAAAAACGACCGCAGAAGCTCCGGGGATTGCAAAGGATGATGACTAAGTTGCAGAGGCTTTATCCTCTTTTTTATCTCAAGCAGAAGGTCACGGAGGAATTTGTGCACCTGGCGGATGATGCGCACCACACCTCGCTTTACCTGCAAACTGAGCTGGCCAAAAATCCTCGCAGCAAGAAACGGCGATTGCAGCTTCAGAACAAAATCCGCGAGCTGGAAAAGGGGCTGTGGTTCTCGCTTGCCGAATATGCAAAAGAGTACCAGACGCTTAAGGGCTGGATGCGCCAGGCCTTCAAGGCCAAAACCGAAATGGTGGAAGCCAACCTCCGTCTCGTCATCTCGATTGCAAAAAAATACACCAATCGCGGTCTGTCCTTCCTCGACCTGATCCAGGAAGGAAACATGGGGTTAATGAAGGCGGTCGAGAAGTTTGAGTATCGACGCGGGTACAAGTTTTCCACGTACGCGACATGGTGGATTCGTCAGGCCATCACCCGCTCGATTGCCGACCAGGCCCGCACGATTCGCATCCCGGTACACATGATTGAGACGATTAATAAGCTCATGCGTGTGCAAAAACAGCTGGTGCAGGAATACGGACGGGAGCCCAGTCCTGAGGAGGTGGCGGAAGAAGTCCTCCTGCCAGTGGATCGGGTGCGGTCAGTCCTCAAGATGGCGCAGCAACCAATCTCGCTTCAGTCGCCGGTGGGCGAGAGCGAAGAGACCAATTTTGGCGATTTTATCGAAGACAGAGGCGCCGAAAATCCGAGCGACATGACTGCGATTGTGTTGCTGAAGGAAAAAATCAAGGACGTACTGGAGACGCTCACTGATCGTGAAAGGCAGGTTCTCGAGCAACGATTTGGGCTGGTCGATGGATATAGCCGAACCCTGGAAGAAGTAGGCCGGCAGTTTCAGGTCACCCGCGAGCGTATTCGCCAGATCGAAGCAAAGGCTTTGCGTAAAATGCGACACCCAACTCGTATTCGGCAACTTGAAGGCTTCCTTGAAGCTCCCGGAATGTGATCATGGCAGCTATTCGAGCGCAACTTCCAACTCCGTAGATAGTTTAATTGACTGGAGACTATGGATCGTGAAGATGACAAGCAATTGTGGGAGATCCTCGGCCGCGTTCCCGAGCCCACGCTTTCGCCATTCTTCGCCCGGAACGTGGTGAGAAGCGTCCGCCAGGAAGCAACTCGCTTTGATCGGATGCGCAGCTGGCTCAGTTGGCGGAGACTTGCCGCAGCGTCTGCTGTCTTGATCGTCGTGATCGGTATGGTTATGGCCACGCATCATCCGGTCTCCCAGACGAAGGCTGCAAATGACTCAGATGTGGTGGCAAAAATCGATCCCCAAGATTATGACGTCGTGGCCGATCTGGATGAACTGATCGCCTGGGATGAAAATAGCGTGTGGGAAGAAAAGCCAACTATGTAAACTGATCGTCGCTTTGTCGGCTTTCGCTTTGTTCTGCTCTGCCGCACAAGCGCAACCGCAGTCGCATCGGCCCGTTGGGCGCCCGGCGGCCGGGCCGCCTCGTGGGCGTCCTCAAGTCCCAAGCACACGCGACCGCTGGATGGCAATGCCGCCCGCCGCCCGACAAAATTTCCAACGCAACGCCGAGCGTTGGCTGCGGATGAGTCCGACAGAGCGTAACGTAATGCGCCAGCGAGAGAATTTGCGCCGTGAGACCATTAAGCGCGAGACCGACGCGGCGCTTCGCGATTCGGGCCTCCATTTGAGTCCGCAGGAACGCGCTCAGTTTGAATCGCGGTACATCCAGGAACGCCGAAAAGTGGAACAAACCTTGCGGCAACAAATCGAATCCGAACGACAGCAGCAGCTGCCGGAACTGATTCGGCAATTGAAAAAAGAGTTCCAGATTGATCAGCCAACCAAGGCTCCGGCCACAAAATCGGTAGAGTCGCCCAAACCAAAGAAATAGCGGCCGGTCCTCTATTTTTTATCCGAGCGGTTCCTGAAAAAAACTGGCTCGAGATTGCTCTCGAGCCAGCGTGATCTGGATGTCTAGATACTACGTCAGCCTATTACCGACGATAGTTGTGGTGATATCGGTGGTGACGATAATAATTCCCGCGCCCGCCGTACCAATAGTAAGGTCGGTAATACCCGTAATTTCGATACGGTCGGTAGTAGGAATAGCGGTACGGATAGTAGTATCCATATGGATAGTATCCGTAGTAACCCGGGCCTCCGAACCCAACTGAGAAGTAAACTTGAGCGTCAGAACGCTGCGCCGGAACGAAAGCCAGTATCCCTGTCACCAATCCAATTAAGAGAAGTTTTTTCATTGTTTTTCCTCCTAATGATTAAACAGGAGAGCGAAGGCAAAGTTTTCCGATTTATTTCGGTCCAGAAATTTCTGGATATGCCGTGACGCAAACGCTTTGACCGATCTGTTGGTACGAAACACGCCGAAGGCGAAGTGCATTTGCCGCAGTTTCAGCCCCGCGTCCCGGGAACGCGATTACCGGCCCTCCGGTTAAAATCGGACCCAGATAGAGCTGCAATTTATCAATGAGTCGCGCGTCGACCGCCTGGCCCAGGACGTCTCCGCCGCCCTCAATCAACACGCTTGTGACGCCTCGCTTGCCGAGACTTCTAAGTACGGCAGCCAGAGACTCGCGTTGATAAATTAGTGTCTGTGAGCTGAACCGGTCAGAAAATAACTGTGCGCGACGCGGCAGCCTTCCTGAGCGAGTCAGCACGACGCGCCATGGTTGTCGCGCTCCCCGAACGCCGCGCACCGTCAACCGAGGATTGTCTGCTCGGACGGTTTCCGCTCCAACCAAAATTGCGTCCACCTGGACGCGAAGTTGATGAGCGTGAAGGCGGGCGGAACGTCCGGTAATCCAACGAGACTCACCGGCAGGACGCGTCAATCGACCATCGAGCGACATTCCGCACTTGGCGATAACAAAAGGGCGCTCGGTAACAATCCACTTGTTGAAAGCTTCGTTAATTTGCGCGCACTCATCGGCCAAAACGCCATCTCGTACTCTGACCCCCGCGTTTCGCAATTGCACAAACCCTTTGCCTGAGTGACGCGGATTTACGTCAATCGTGCCGACAACGACGTTTCTGACTCCCGCTTGAAGTATCGCATCTGTGCATGGAAGAGTGCGTCCTTCTGTGGAGCACGGTTCCAGCGTAACGTAAAGCGTGGCCCGGGCGGGCAGAGGCCTGCCGAAATTGCGAAGGCATTCGACCTCAGCGTGCTCGCGGCCGGCTCCCCGGTGATGTCCTCTCGACACGATTCGATCACCGACAACGAGAACCGCTCCAACCGCGGGATTAGGACTAGTCTGACCGAGCGCTTTCTTTGCCTCGTTGAGTGCCGCGCGCATGAACTTTTCGTCTCGTGCTCTATTCATCGCCTCGGGAAATCAATAGTTGTTCTTGCTAGTGGAGGCAACGCGGCTTCCCTGGGCACCCTGGTACTCTCCGAGTTGTTAGAACATCAATGCGGCGTGTAATGCCGCGGCAGGGCGGGACTAATTCGTGCCTGGAGGGATTCGAACCCCCAACCTTCTGATCCGAAGTCAGAAGCTCTATCCGGTTGAGCTACAGGCACTGATGAGAACGTGATGGTGATACGTGATTACGGAATAGGCGCAAGCCACCATTCACGATTCGTTATTCTCACCAGCGCCGGGGCCGGTCAAAATGCCAGGGAGACACCAGCGTAACCGGAGCGACGCGGTGCGGGCTCGATGCCGTTGGCGAATACGCGATCGTAATAGGCGTGCGAGATTACAAATCCGCAATGTGGCATCAATAAAAAAATGACAAATTGGTAATGTCATGCTCGGAAGGGTGCCGTAATGCGGTCATTGTGCCGCTTTGTTTAAACGTGCCCGTTCGACGCCGTTGTCGCCCACCAGCGCCATTTTGGCTTGCCAAAAGCGCGCTGCTCACTTTGGAGTTTCTCCTGGGTGAACCAGACTCCCAATCCCAGAATCACTCGCGTCGAAGCTTGCGATTTTGGCTTCGCGGAGCCGGGTGGCCGACGGGACTCGAACCCGCAACAACCAGAACCACAATCTGGGGCTCTACCATTGAGCTACGGCCACCATCGCTGACGCGGAGACAAGACCTTAAAATTCCAATCCTTTTTTGCAAACAAAGGACTCGACTTTTCCCGGTCACTCCACTAATTGTCGGCGCCGGTGGAACGAAAATCTGCCTGCAGCTTAATTGTCGTCTCGGCTTGTCGTGGCGTGAGGCGAGTTGGCTCGATTTTTTTCGCCAGCTTGTTTTTCCTTCTTCTGACAGTTCCGCTTTCGGCGCAGGAGGACGATCCGAGCGACGTTTTTCTTAAAGCTTATCTGTCCGCGCAGCAGGGCGAAAAGCTGGAGCACGAAAACCGATTCAAGGCTGCCCTGGCCAAGTTTCGGTTCGCTGGAAGCCTGATCGCAGAATTGAGGAAATCGCATTCCGATTGGCAGTCCGCGATCGTCGAATATCGCGGCCGTAAGATCGGCGAGGGAATCCTGCGAGTTCAGGAGCGCATATCGAGACATAATGATCTAAATGCAGCTGCGAGTCCTCTGCCGGAGATTGTTCCTTCGCTCCCCGAGAATGACACATGGTCAGAGCCCGGTCCGGAGGTCGTGGCTCCGCAAGGATTCGGCACGATTTCCCAAGGGGCGGCCGATGGACCGATTGAAGAAGCAACCGGCAGACTGGGCCGAAAGGTCGATCAACTACAGACGGCGCTTGAAAAATCACACAGCGATCTCGAAACCGCGCGAAGAGAAAAGGAAGCGCTCAGCGCGCGTCTGGAGGAAACAAGATCCAAGCTTGAGAATGCACAAAAGGAAATTGAGGCGTCGAAGGAGTCGGAACGTCAGGTACGCAATCAGCTCGCGCAGACGCAGACATCGCAGGAAAATAGCACTACCGAGCAGTTGCGCGCGCAGATTGCCGATTTGAGAAATAAAGTTGCTGTTGCTGAAGAGGCGCGTGCAACCGCAGAAAGACAAAGCGACGAAACCAATGCGAACCTTGCCGAGACAAACAAGCAAATCGCTGTCGGAGCGCAACAGCGCGATCAAGCTCTCACCCAGCTAAAAGGAGGGAGTGAAACGGAACAACCCGCGCCGGGGCTCCTTGCCGGGAATCTCGATCTCAAGCTGCAGCCGGCGAATTTAGGCAAAAACGTGTCTGCTGACGACAGTTCGACAAATCTCAAGGAATTAGCGGGAGTGAAGCAGCAGGTTACGCAGCTGCAGCAGCAACTGGCCGAGAGTCAGAAACAGAATCAGTATCTCGTAGCCAGAATTTCAGAGCTTTGGGTGCAGTTGGATACGACTGCGATGCAGCTGCAGAGCGCGAAACTGTCCGGGAAAAACAGCGAGGAGACGGACCGGCTGATGAGAGAAAACGAGCTCCTTCGAAACATCGTTGTGCGCGAACGCCAGGAAGAAGCGCGTCGGGAAGAAGGAAGAACATTGATGCTGGCGGAGCTGGACCGGTTAAAAATCAAATCCGATGCGTTGAATAGAGAGATCGAGTTCCTTGCCCAGCCAGTGACAAAATTAAGTAGCGAAGAGCTCAGTCTGCTGCGACAGCCTGTGGTTTCAGTTTCGGATCAGAGTCGCGCCGCATTGACCGCGAGTTTTATTTTTGCGAAAAAATCTGCCGGAGATTCAGTCGATGGCGACGCGCCAGGGAACAACTCCGGCGGGTTGAAAGCAGATGTACACGACGACCCGCAGAGTGTTGCACACCCTGCGAAGGAAAACTTTAGCGGGGCCAGTCCCGGACAATAGAAAGCTATGAAGGGAAATCCTGACCGGGGACCCGATTAACGTTTTGCGGTGGTTTGACCGCAGAATCTAACGGCGAATTGTTCGACGAACCTTAAGCAAGCAGGCCGCAAAAATCTTCATACGCGTTCTCCGTGCTTTATCTCTCGCGCTTTTTACGGCGTTCGTCGGCTGCCTTCTTGCCTTTTTTGTCGGCGATTATTTAAGCAGGCTGGCGCACATGTCCAACATGGAGGGCGGTCGGGGCATGTTCGTCGTGTTTGTGTGCGCGCGCCGCTTGGAATTTGGTGGGCTTGGTAACTGGAATCGTTTCGTCCATTCTGGTCAGGCGCCAGGGACCGGCCGGATTTTTCGTTGCACAAGGTTGGTCGCTTCTGATTGTTTGCAGCCTAGCCGGTCTGCTGGCCGGCGTTCCCTATCTGTTATCGGACAAACCTCGAACCATCGATGGCAAGCACCTCGAACTGCAATTCGAGCTTCGCGCCGCGGCAACATTTAAGATTCCAGACCAGCCCGACGGTTACAGCATCCAAGTCAGTCTGTACACTGACAATCGGCAAAATCAGTACGCTTTCATTGACTGGAACGGGATCACAAAGGATCCTGAACATGCCACGGTTCCGGGGCATGTCCCGCTGTTGACACATAGCAAAACCAGATCGGTGCTGGCCTCGATCGGCAACGAACCGGTCGCGTCGCAATTTATTGAATTAAGAATTCCACCCGCGCCACGGAAGGAAGACGAAGCCTGGTCGGGCTGGATTTTCGCCACGCAACGTGCAGATCTCAGTCCAGTTTCC
>Ga0070698_100000289_pt1 | contig 51272 bp, 45 predicted proteins | sample KBSK1502metaG_FD_65477 | JGI IMG/M metagenome (GOLD analysis project Ga0070698, IMG submission 65477) | Corn, switchgrass and miscanthus rhizosphere microbial communities from Kellogg Biological Station, Michigan, USA - KBS K1-50-2 metaG | ecosystem: Host-associated > Plants > Roots >...
AGCAAATGAGCCGGCAGCAGGTTGCGGCGATCGGCCTGGGCGTCGGATCCGTGCTGTCTCCGGCCATCGCGAAGTACGGACAGATCGCCGGTGCCGGCCTGGGATTGATGTTCCTCAAGTACGGTCGCGATGATGAGACGCAGGCCGATCAACTCGGCTTCCGTTATGCGCTCACCGGTGGTTACGACACGCGCCAGATGATCAGCGTGTTCGAGATGCTGCAACGCGCTGAGGCACTGGCCGTCGGCGGTCGACTTCCCGAGTGGCAGTCGACGCACCCGGATCCGGGGAATCGGATTGTGGCTGTTCAGGCGCTGGTCGCCGCGCAGTCCCGGGACTGGAGCGCCATGAAGGTCGCTGGCGCCGAATTCCTGCGGCAGATCGATGGCATGGTGTACGGGATCAACCCGCGTGCTGGATTCTTCCGCGGATCTCTCTTTCTTCATCCCGACCTGAAGTTTGTCTTCCAGTTCCCCGACGGATGGAAGACACAGAACGCGGCTGACGCCGTCGCCGCGATCAGCCCCGATCAGAGCGCGCTCGTCGAACTGCGCGGCGCGCAGGGTACGGCAACCGAGGCGGCGCGGCTCTTCTTCGGTCAACAAGGAATGGTTGCGGGCGAGTATTCGCGCGGAACCATTGCGGGGAACCCCGTCGTATCAGCGGAGTTCACGGCACCTGACGGTCAGGGAGGATCCGTGAAGGGCATCGCTGCCTTCTTCGAGTACGGTGCCGCGACATGGCGGACCTTGACGTACACCATCGCGGCCCGGTACGAGGTGTGGAAGCCTTCATTCCAGCGATCGATCAACAGCTTTGACCGGTTGACGGATCCGGTGGCCCTCGCGGTTCAGCCGATGCGCCTGCGCATCGACGCGGCACCGCGAGCCATGTCCCTGACGGAGTTCCAGGCGCAGCTGCCGTCGAGCATCTCACTCGCGGAGTTGGCGCTGATCAACGGAGTTCCCGAGGTCGTGCAGCTGCGCGCCGGACAATCGATCAAGCGGGTGATCGGCACGCCGATGGTGCAAGTCGGCGGCCGGCAATAGACCCGTCAAGGGCCAAGATCCGCGGCACGTTTCTCAAGTCACGAGGGTGCAATGCGTACCACCAGAATGTTCGCTGAACCGAGCCGCGCGTTACTCAGCGCAGCGCTTGTCGCCGTGACTCTGGCGTCCACCGCCTGTGCGTCCATGAGTAATAAGGAGAAGGGCGCGGTTGTCGGCGCCGCGGCTGGGGGTGCCGTGGGTGGCATGGTGGGGAAGAACAACGGTTCAACCGCGCGAGGCGCCATCATCGGTGCCGTCGTCGGCGGTGCCGCCGGGGCCATCATTGGCCATCAGATGGACCAGCAGGCGAAGGAACTGAAGCTCGAGATTCCGGGTGCGACCATCGAACGCGTTGGTGAAGGAATCCAGGTCACGTTTGCGTCGGGCCTCCTGTATGACTTCGACTCCGACGCCATTCGCTCGGAAGCGGGACTGAATCTCCGTAACCTGGCGCTCAGCCTGAAGAAGTACGCGAATACGACATTGCTCATCGTCGGCCACACCGACACGGTGGGCAGCAGCGCCTACAATCAGGACCTGTCGTGGCGCCGCGCGAGCTCGGCGTCCGCGTACCTGACGGGGCAGGGCATCAGTTCCGACCGTCTCAACGCGTTAGGCAGGGGCGAACTGGAGCCGTTGGGGTCAAACGAAACCGAGGCCGGCCGGCAAACGAACCGGCGTATTGAAGTCGCGATTGTCTCTGTGGCAGCGCGGTAGTCATTGAGTGGCGCTGGATCGTTCGACATTGAGCCAATGAAACTCCGCTCCCTTCACTCCAAGACCGGTGGTCGGAATCCGTCCTCCGGAAGGAAACAACCATGCCTTCACCATTCGCACGTTCATTCGCGCTCGTGGTCATCAGTATCAGTTCTGCGCTTGCTGCGTCATCGCTGCAAGCCCAGGTGGGCACGGCAGCGCGTCCTGACTCGGGTGCCGTTCGCATCGCAGAGGCAACACGGCTTTCGGTCGCCACCACCAACATTGACTCGCTCCCAGCTGCTGGTCCGCGCATTGTCCGCGCCGGCGTGACCGCGCCACTCGCCGTCCGATCCGGACTTGCATCACCGCAAGGTGGCAGTGACAACATTGGCGCCGGTCGCAACGTCGCCATGATGGGTGTGGGCGTGGCCGCGATCGTCGTCGGTTCACTCGTCGGGGGCGACGGTGGCACAATTATCGCCATCGGCGGGGGCGTCATAGGGCTCATCGGGCTGTACCGCTATCTGCGTTAGGCGTTCGCCGTCCCAAGAAACACCGCCCCGCGTTGCTGGCGGCCAATCACGGTCCGCCAAGTGAAGCGTAGTTCGGCGTCAGGCATTCACCCGAGGTAAGGCATGTCGGAGTCCGATTCAGCGCCACACAGCGAGCGCCTGCTGGCCGTCACGCTGGCGACGCACGATGCGTTCACCGAAGCGGCACGTGCGGTGGCTGGTCGTGGACACGCTGCCGAGTTCTCGCGCCGCGCCGAGTACCAGGGGCGGATCGCGACCCACCTGCGCGGTGACCATGCACCGGAAGGATTGGCCTCTGATGCCCTACGACACGTGCCGGATGTCTGGCGGGACAGGTCCGCGCCGACGGCAGCGGGCGATGCCGACCCAGGGGCGCTCTTCGACAAATGCCTGCGCCTCATGGACGCGGCGACGCTGGAGTTCTGTCGCGGATACGGACCGAACGTGGCGCTCATCCTGTCCAGCGCGCTGCACGTTGCGTATCCGATCAACACCACCAGACACGCAGCGGGCTGGCTTCCAGCCTTGTCCGAAGGGCCTGTGCGACCGAACTGACGTAATCGGTCTGGTCCGGTCGTTGCGTTACGTAGTTGTGACACGTATGTATATCAGTTGAATCTGAGATGCTTCGAGGCCATTGCCTTGGAGCATTCTGCGTTCAGGTTCAGGCACGCCAGTCCTCCGAAGGGCGTGCTGCTGAGAGGGGCGGCGGACGCGAGCTGATCTCGAGATTGACCATCGACCACGTTTCAATGGCCCCCCGACCGCGTCGTCCAATCAAGCGTTCCAAGGCGTCGCCAAAGAGCAACAGCAAGGCGGCGACACCAACGCCTCCGAGCACCCGTGCCAGTGGCAAGGGTCAGAGCCGCCCGATCGCCCTCGTGCTCATTGACGACAACCGGCTGCTGCGCGAGGGGATCGTCGAAATGATCCGCAGCCAGCCGGGCTTCAAGGTTCTTGCGGCATCTGCTGACGCGATCGAGGCGCTGGAGAAAGTCAGGGAAGCGAAGCCAGACATCGTCCTCCTCGACTTCGGGTTGGAAGGCCACGACAGCCTGAGCCTGACCGCGACGGTCCACGCCGAAGTGCCGCAGGCGAGGGTGATCGTCATGGGACTCCTGCCCACCCAGGAGGACGTTGCCCGCTACGTCCGGGCCGGGGCGTCCGGGTTCGTAATGAAGGATGCGTCATTCGAGGAGTTCTTCGCCACGATTCGCGCCGTGGCCGGCGGGGCACAGGTCCTCCCCAAGCAGTTGACGAAATCGCTGTTCTCGCAAATCGTCCTCAACGCTCCCGTGAAGGACAAGGCACAGCTTCTCGATGCCGTCCGCCTGACCGCTCGCGAGCGCCAAGTCATCGATTTGCTCGGCGAGGGCCTCAGTAACAAGGAGATTGCGAGCCGGCTGCACATTGCGGTGCACACGGTCAAGAGTCACGTGCACAACGTCCTCGAGAAACTGGCATTGCATAGCCGCCTTGAAGTGGCGGCGTTCAGTCACGCGTCAGGCGGGTCGAAGGCCCTCTCGAAGTAGCTGGCTGGACCCCGGTCGTCGCCTAACGCTGCGTGCTCCACTAATGGCACGCGCCGCCGCTCCGGTCCCACACGCGGCCGCCGATGTCGATGAACGCGCTGCGCCAGGCGCCAGCGCCCAGGGTCAACTTCAGAACGCCGTGGTGTCCCTCGATCGTGTAGCGCGAGTTTCGGTCCAGCGGAGTCCGGAAACCACGCAGGTCGGTACCACCCGTTCCTACGACGATTTGTGTCATGCCCGCGACGGTATCGACCATTCCAGCCGGATTCATCGGGGCGAATCGTTCGTAGCTGTGGTCGTGACCCGTCAGGACCAGGTCGACACCTCCTCCAGACATGATGCTGTAGAGCGGATGCATCCCGGGCTGGGCCCCGTGGTAGCCGGAACTGAAGAGCGGCCGGTGAAGGTACGCGACCGTGCACTTCCTGGGACGGTTCTTGAATTCCGCCCTCAACCAGTCTTCCTGTGCCGTGCGGTCTTCCATGCTGAAGAGCGAGTTCATCGGGATCTCGCTATTCAGCACGATGACCCGCCATTCAGCAATGTCGTACGCGTAGTATCCCTTCTGGGGATCACCCGCACGCGCTCCGAAGTACTTGAAGTACGGCCCCGCACCGGCCGAGACGTATTCGTGGTTCCCAGGCGTGGGCCGGATTTTCTTCATGATCCGTTTGGTGCTGTCACCCCACGAGCCGCCCCAGCAGAGTTCGAACTCGCGCTTCGTGCCCGATTCATAGACCTGGTCCCCGAGACCAAAGACCGCGTCCTCCACTTTTGCAACGCTGTCGGCCCTGAGCACGCTGTCCACGATCGCGGCCGTGGACTCATCGCCGGTGACGCCGCACCTGGCGATATCGCCAGCACCAATCATGACTGCTGCGCCGCTCAGGGCGACCTCCTCGGCGGACGCATCGGCCGGCGGCGGCGTGATACGGACGGGGGGAATACACCCAATCACGAGCGTTGCAATGGCGAGCAGATTCGCGATCCAGATAGCCAGCGCGCGCCGTTGAAGTTGCCCAATGAACGTCACGGCGGGTCTCAGTAGTCGAAACCGAAGCCAAACAACCACCGGCGTTCCGGCCGGTTCGACGCCATTACCGTGATGCTCGTTCCCGGGCTCATAATGCCAAGCCAGAGCCCCGCCGCCATACCGGTGTGCCACCCGCCTGGCGACTGTCCGTCATCGAACACGCGGCCTGCCTCGACGAAGCCAAGTGCGCCGACGTTCAACGGCAGGATGAATGGGAATGCCGCGATCGGGAGTCGCAACTCGGCGGTGCCGTGCAACGCGGCGTCACCGGCGAAACGCTGGCGCGTCGCCGTGCGCAACGAATGCGAACCGCCCAGGAATGCCGCATCGAAATAGGGGAAGTCACCCCAGACTTTCTCGGCGCCGGCGCGGATGGCCAACAATGGATTAGTGAAGATGGGAAGCACGATGTGGGCAATTCCAACCGCTCCGACGCGAGAGTACGCACCGGTCGCGTCCCATGCCTCTGGGTACGCACTGCTGGTCAACGTGGCGATGAGGCCGGACTCCCATGGCGTCGTGCTTCCGATGCCTCCAGCCAGGGAATTTGCTGCCGCGCTGGATCGTGAGTCGTAGTTGAAGCTGAGTTGCAGACCTGCCTGACCGAACCGCGAGAATCCGTACGGTCGATCTTCCGAGAGCAGCCGGCCAGGGATGCTGTCGGTGACCGTGTACCTGACGATCGGGCCTAACGACACACTGCTTGCCGGATTGAACGCGTAGCCGAGAGCCGGGTGAAATTTCCACTGTGTCTGGCTGACGTCGTGGAACGCGTCGTCACTTTCCAGCGATTCATTTCCAAAGCCAAAGAACCGGGCGACTTCCAGTTGCGACATCGCGCTCCGGCTCAGCACGTGGAGCGAGGACTCCTCGAAACGATGGTCGGTGTCGAGTGCGATCCCGAACCCGTTGATGCTGGTCGAATAGCCAACCTGCAACGCAACGCGGCTCCGGTAAGGAATTGTCCTGAACCCGTACTGGGTGCGCACGATGCCGACTTGTGGGACGAGCCCCAGGTCGCGCCCGGTCTTGATACCGAAGGTGGGGCGCAGGCTCTGTCCATAATCGCGCTGGGCGGGCAGGAGCTGGCCATACGCCGGCAGCAGCGGCCGACGGTTGAAGACCTTGTGCGACTTGAAACTGTCGGTCGGATACCTGATCCAGTCCACCTTTCCGGCGTCGTAGAACCGAACGTGCGCTGCACGTGAGGTGCTGGAGTCGATCAGCACATTGCTGCCGTTTCCGCCAATCACGCGGACCAGAATACCCTTGTCAGCATTCCCCGTGACGACAGCCGTGTCGGCGCCCTCGTGCAGGTACAGGCGAATCTCCTGCGTGACGGCGGGGTCGAAATGGCGAACCAGATGGGGTGGCGCCGCTCCGGACCGCAAGCGGACCGCGACGGTCCCGTCACTGCGGTGTTCGATGATGGCCTTTTCAGCGGCGTCCGTCGTGTGGATATCCTGCACCCGAAACAACCGCCGATAGTATTTGTCGGCGGCTTTGGGCAGGAGGTCGCGACGCGACCGCACCTTCGCAACGAGAGCGGGCACTGATGCTCGATAGGGCGCGGGCATGTCGCGGAATGCGGCGTCAATCACCGAGTCGGTAATGGCGCGTGTCAGGCTTGCCGTTACCGAATCCCAGACCGTCTTGTCGAGGCCACCGAGGAGTCGCCGGTCGAGTTCACTGGCGTTCTGAAAGAGGGCCGGCACGCTCGGGTACGTTCCCGCAAACGTGACCAGCTCGGGTTTCGCCTTCCGCGCGACCTTCAGCAGGAATCCCTCGTACGACACCAGGACCTTGTCGCGATCGCGAGGGATGGGTACCCACGGTGATCCGTCCGCCGCGTCCATGCGCGCCCATTTCCACTGGTCGGGGTGACGATCATTGTCGTTGAGGAGCAGGTCGACCAGTCTCGCGCGCAGCAGGGCGCGGGCATCGATGTTCTCGGTCGGGTCTTCGTTGAGCCGCTTCAGCAGTGCTTCGCTGTCGATGATCTTGAGCGCACCGGCAAAGCCGGGGAGATCTTCGGGCACATTGGGATACGCTTCGATCATCCCGAGCATTCCCGCGAAGTCCTTGCGGAATTGCCCCAGGCGCTCATCGTCAGGCATAACGACGAGGATCGGCGAGGCGTGAGGGATGCCGGCCGCCTCGAGGAACGCCGGAGGGATGAGCGGGGCGAGCGGATGCGAGGCACTCAGGCCATCGATCATCGCCTTTTCGACGATGGTGCCCCCGAATCCTTCCAGGTCCATCATGAGTGCCTTGTGCACCGGGCGAAAGACGAACTCCACGTCGTTCAGCGTGACGAAGTGCAGGGTCTTTGTCTGGGCTCCGCCGCCCGTCTTTGTCGGGAGCACGCCACCGGCGAACGTCGTCAGGTCGAGGAAGGGCACGTTGATCGGCGCCGACCACAGGTCCCGATAGTTGCTGCCCAGCATCACGCGATGCAGGCCGCCGGCGCCGTATTGATCGCTGGCCCGCATCGTGGAATCGGCTCGAGGAGGTGGCGGGCCGTTCTGGGCCGGGGCACCCACGGACCCGAGCAACGTCAGCATCGTGGCGATGGCGAGCGCCAGCGACGCGTTAGGCATTCGGCGGAGGACGGTCATGGTGGCCCTGGTGTCGAGGCCGTCGGCGGCCACCGATACAGCGTAAGTGCAGCGGAGCGATTCGTTGCCTCGTCGCCCACGATCAGGATGCCGTCAGGTGTCAGCGCCAGCGCTTCTGCCTGCCCGTGTTTTCCAGGCAGGGGAATGGCGCGCACGAGCTCTCCCGAGGGCGTGATTTCGATGAGTGCCTTCTCCTGCGCCGCGATGAGCACGTAATTGCCCGTCGCGGGATCGACGGTGATATCCGAGGGATGCAGTCCCTTCCACGGATTGGACCCGATCACCGTCCGAAGCGGGATCGTGAGCGGGGCCAGTATCGAATCACGGCTGCCACCCAGTTGCCAGCGATACAGCACCAGCTGGTCACGGAGCTTGCGTGCCCCGACCCTCTTGCACGGCAGGACGAGGAATCCGCGCGCGCTGTCGAAGGCGACACCCTCGAATTCACACTCGTGGCCCAGTCGCGTGTCGTGGACGATAAAGCCCACGCGCTCACCGTCCTCACCCTCCGCAAACTCGTACAGCATGCCATCGCTCGCGACCAGGATGATCCTGCCCTCCATGGTCGTGATGCCCTCGAAATCGGCGCGCGCGTCAACCGCCGAGCCGATGCTGAAGCGCTTCAGCATCGCGCCGCGACGGGGGTCGATCACGTAGACGCGTCCCGTTTCGTCGCCATGCCCGAGCAGTCGGCCGTCACTCATCAGGGTCAACCCCGAGATCTCGCCCATCTCGCGCGGCAGAATCCATTTCGCGAGCGCGCTTGTGCGCGCCATCCCGACGTTCGCCAGGCTGGTAGTCAGCCGCTGACCGCGAGCCGACAACTCGGCTTCCCCCTTACGAGAGGCCGGCGACGTGGGACGACATCCCCCCCACACCATGAACCCACCAAACAGCAGGCACCCGAGGCGTGCGTTCATGGCGCGGCGCCATTCTGCGCTGTGGCGACCCCGTCGCCGAGCTCCAGGTCTATGGCGGCGATACGATCCCCAGCCTTTTCGCGGATTCCGGTGATGAACTCATCACGCGACATCGACTTGCCGAGTCGAACCAGGTAATAGACTTCCGACGGCTTACCGACATGGGTGACGACTTCATCGAGCACCCAGCGCTTGGTCAACTTGTCGAGTGCCTTCTGCATGAGGGCCTGTGCTTCGCCCACCGTGTCGCTGGTGATCGAAAGGACCGAGTTGAACCGCGGGTTTTTCTTGTTGGGGCCCAGCACCTTGCGAACGCGGTCTATCCGCTCGGCCAGCGCTTCCGCCTTCTTGGGCGTGAGCGCGAGCATGACATCGCGGTCGGGTACACCGGCGCCATTGCCGTTGGTGGGCTTAGCGAGATCCTTGAGCGGCTCGCTCCACTGCGACGCGGCCGTAGGCTGCAGGACGTTCCGGCCGAAGTCGTACCGCCACGTCAGCAGTACCACGAAGTTGAACGCGACCGAAGTGAAGATGCCGATCGCGAGCATGTGGACGCCGCCGGCGAATCCAACGCCGATCGCCAGGAAGATGTACACGACGTCCCGCGTTTCATCGAGCGTGGTGCGGAATCGGACGGCCGCAACCACCCCGGCCAGGCTGAAGGCGAGCGCAAGACTGTTCTGGACGATGAGCAGGATGCCCGCGACCACGATCGGCAGGATGAGGAGCGTCTGTACCAGCGACTGATCGTGTCCGGGGACTCGCCGGGCCGACATATAGACCCAGGTGACCGGCAACATGAGCGCCAGGATGCCGGCGATGACGAGCATCGTGTTGATCAACAGCTCGCCGAGCGAGCCCGGTCCAAGCGCCTCCTGTACAAATGCCGGCGCGTTCAAGCCGTCCTGCAGGATCTGTGGCGAGACGGACGTCGTGATTTCCCCGCTCATCAGGAGCGCATTGGCCGCCGGATAGAGGAACAACAGGATCCCGAGCGCGACGACCAGCACCGCGTAGTACGCGATCAGCCGCCGCAACGGTCGTTCGGAACCGAGGGTGACGGCATCGATGAGCCGCTTCATCATGGGCATGGCAATCCTGTCAGGGTCTGTGTGTCCTCGCGGCCACATCACGACGCGCGCGGTGCGATCCGGGCGGCGTCGGTGTGCGTGATGCACCAATGTGGGGAGGGAGTGCCGGCCTCCGGTGCCTGGTACCCCGCATGAACGTTAGGCGCAGGCGCCCCGCGCGGCTATCGCCACTCGGGATGAATGAAGGACTAGATCGGAGGGACTACGGCGCGTGGAGCGCGTGGGCGGCGCGATTCGGCAGTCGGACGGACGCGCGACGGAATCCCCATGCGGGCGCTGAACTCGTTGGAAAACGCTTCGACGCTCTTGAGCGCCCACGTTGCACAGCCAGATCCTAGGCACAGGTCTGGAAACCAGCGGGCCCGTGGGCCGAGCAGGGTGTTTGGCGAGAAACACGTGCGCAGTCGCCGTTGCAGGCTCTGATGCCGTTGGCGTTCATCGTGCCGCTCCGGCTGATGGTGCACGAGGGCGTCACGAAGCTCCAGCAAGCGCTCGACGTTCTTGAAGGTGGAGCGTCGCTCATTGAAACGCTCGGCGTCGACGGACTGGAGCGCTGCCTGATAGCGAAGCGTCAACCGTGCGTTTTCGGCGGACGGCCAGAGGGTCTCCAGTTGTGTGTGGGCCCGTGGCGGGATCGAGCTGCCGTTGCCGGTGCCGTTGGCCCGCTCGAACTCCAGGTACAACTCGTTGATCGATGATTCGAGGAACGCGACGGACGAAACGATTGCGCCCGTGACGCTGGCCCGATGGCGGGTCATTCCCTCCGGGCCCACGGCGGCGGCGCCGCGGGACTCGATTCGCTTCGCCATCGCGACGAAGTAGCCGGCCGCCAGCAGATGCTCGCGCTGGAAGCTGTGATCGATGCCCCCCTGTGGTCCGGTGGGTGTGGCGGTTACGGCCTGCGTGCGCAAGCGCCGGCGGTCAATCGTCTGTGGCAAATTGAATAATCAGGGTGAGTAGCTGTTGTTCACGCGCCGAGCCGCCCACCGGGCGCGCGTCTGGCTGGAGGCACTTGCGGTACGACCAGGATGTGCGCGGTGGGACGCAGAACTGATCCGGCGCCGTCTCAACGTGAGGGAGGGCGCAGGACCAAGAACGTTAGGCGGATTGGCGTCCCATGACCATCGCTCGTGAGATTGATCGCTGCTCCATCGTTGGTGATCGATCATGTGCGTACATCCTTTTCATTCTTGCCCGCCGATCAGGGTTTGGCGCATACTCCTTCATCGAGGAAGGCCAGCGGCTGTGGCTGATGGACCAATTCCCATCCACAGGCAACGCAACCCTCCACGAGGTGCAGGTATGAGCGCGAGAGTCCGACCGGTGAACGACGACGAATCGTCGGCAGCCGAGATGAAGCGGCGGGACCGCCTGACCGCGATTCGCTCAGAGCTGAGGTACAAGCGGCTCTTCGAAACGGCTCACGACGGGATACTGATCCTCGACGCGAGTAGCGGGCGTATCCTCGATGCCAATCCGTTCATGACGAACCTGCTTGGTCTTTCCCATGACGAACTCCTCGGGAAGGAACTGTGGCAGGTCGGCCTGCTGTTCGGCGACGAGCGAAGCCTCAACGCAGACTCGCTTCGCGAACCCGGGTTCATTCGTCATGAAGAGCGGTTCCTTCGGAGCGCGTCATACCCTGAGGGCATCGACGTGGAAGTCGTGAGCAACCGGTATCAGGAAGGCGGCGACGAGGTCATTCAGTACCACATTCGCGACATCACTGAGCGGAAGCGCGTGGCCATGAATGCGGCGCTGTATGTCGATGAACTTCTGGACGCCGATCGCCACAAGACTGAATTTCTCGCGATGCTTTCGCATGAATTGCGCAATGCACTCGCGCCGGTGGCGAACGCGTTGCTGATCCTTCGCCTTTCGCAGGAGTCTGATAACCCTGGCTCGAGCAAGGCCCGGACGATTATTGAGCGTCAGGTAGGACACTTGTCGCACCTCGTAAATGACCTGCTGGAGATCTCCTCCATTGATTCGGGACGCATGCGCCTTCAGTCGGGCCGTGTGGACCTGCGTGTCGTGGTGCAACGGTCGGTGGAGGCGATGATGGCGGCCTACGCACACCGCAAGCACGAGGTCTCCGTGGCGCTTCCGCCAGACCCTATCTGGCTGGATGGCGACGCGATCCGGCTGGAGCAGGTGGTAGTGAACTTGTTGAACAACGCCGCCACGTACACGCAGGATGGAGGGAGCATTGCGGTCATAGCGGACCACGCACAGGATCGAGCCGAGTTGCGGATTGCGGACACGGGAATGGGAATCGCACCGGAGTTGTTGCCGCGCGTGTTCGATCTCTTCACGCGGGCGGAGACTGCTCGGGATCACTCGCGCGGCGGGTTGGGCATCGGTCTGAACGTTGTGAAGCGCATCGTCGACCTGCACGGCGGCAGTGTCGAGGTACGAAGCGCGGGCCGTGGCGCCGGCAGTGAGTTCGTCGTATCGCTGCCGCTGGTAGCGTCCAGGGCGTAACCCACTCACTCCGGCGTCATCCTTACGAGCGATAGGGAATCGGCGCGGCACTGGCTATGGTTCGTGATACGCCTCCCCAAGGGGAATGGCAATGGCGACGTCGCGGTGAGAGGAGCGTGAGCCCTCCGGTTTCGCGATGGTAACGCCACCGGCGCGGGAATCTATGAACGGGCACCGCCGCCACCGCTCGACGCAGTGAGCCCAGGGTACGTCCGACCGGGCCGCGTCGCGCAAAACATCGACCAGACAAAACTGAAAGGGAGCAGCGGGCGCGCAATAACGCGCCGTGCCTAACAACCCCGACCACATCGGGCTGTGCTGCACCCACGGCATCACCAGGCGCCGCAAGGCGCCAGCACGCACACGTCTGAACGCGGCATCCTCGGCATCGAGTCTTCGCCGGCAATCCGCCACGCGGGTCTACGCAGCACAGGGAGCTCTCAAAATGGAGAATGACATGTCATACAGAATCATCGCACTCGGTGTCGCGGCGTTATTCGCGGCGTCTCCAGTGCATGCACAACGTCGCGGAACCGTGGAGCTGGGCGCGTTCGGCGGCGCGACGTCGTACGACAACAGCCTTCTCATCAACCGTGGATCCGGGGGTGGGCTGCGCATTGGTGCGTTCCTCGATCCCCGCTGGGCTATCGAATTCGATGGCAGCGGCATGGGTGCGGGTCGCCCCGCTGGCTTGCAGGAGGACGTCCATGTGACGTCACTATCGGCCCGCCTCACACTGACGCCGGTTGTCATGGGTCGGCTCTCGTGGGTGCTTGGCGCCGGCGGCGTTCACACCGACTACGGATTGCTATCAAGTTATGGCTTCACGGGACTGGTAGGCGCGAAGTACGCCTTCAGTGACCGCGTAGCTCTTCGCGTGGACGCGATCTCGGATTACATGCCGAAGCGCAAGGACACCAACGCCGGATTCCGCGCCGGATTCAGCTTCTTCCGCCAGCCTGTCACCCGCATGCAGACCGTCACGGTGGTCGGTCCGCCGGCGCCCGTGGCGCTGCATCAGGATTCCGTCAGCGCCAGCGAGCAGCGCCGTCTCCGGCTGGCTGACGCCAACTACAACGCCCTTCGGGATTCTCTGTCGCGTCCGATCCTGCTGAAGCCGACCGCTGCTTCGTCCGCTACGGCACTGTCGACGATGCGCGAGATGATTCACTTCACGACTGACAATTCCTTGCTGAACGACTCGGCGAAAGTGACGCTCGACAGCAAGGTCGTTGTTTTCAAGGCCAACCCGGCGATGCGCATTGTCATCGTTGGCAACACGGACGAGCGCGCAACCGACGCGTATAACCTGGCACTGGGCGGACGTCGTGCCGATGCGGCCAAGGCGTATCTGGTGAGCAAGGGTATCGATCCGATCCGGATCGAGATCGCCAGTCGCGGCGAGTCGCAGCCGATTGCGTCGGGAACATCAACGGATGCACAGGCGTTGAATCGACGTGTCGAGTTCCGCCTGCTGGTGGCTTCAGACTATCTGCTGCCACCGAAGATGTAGGGTGTGTGATCCGGGCCGTGTTGGCCCGGATCAGTAGAGCAGCGGGCGCCCGGACCGCGCCCGGCTGCATTACCCTGACGGAGATACACGTGCGAAAGAGCCTGCTTGCAGTAATCGCCCTGACGAGTGTGACAGCATGCACGCGCGGAGACCTGGACGCCGCGTCGAGCGACACTGGTCGTAACCTCGACCTCGTCCCGACCGACACCATCAACTCGTACAACGATCGACCGATTGTCGGAGCCCCCGTCACGCGAACATTGGCGATCGGTTCGCGCATCAATGGTTCATGGGATCGAACCATTAATTCGAGCAGCACCAAGGAGGGTGAGACCGTCACGATCACTGTCACGTCCGACGTGAAGGATGGTCGAGGGCGGGTGGTCATCCCGAATGGAGCCACGGTTGCCCTGCTCATCACAGATCTCGAGCCGGCGACGAGCCGCAGCGATCCGGACGGGAAGCTCGCACTCAGCGTGACCTCGACGACTTTCCGCGGAAAGACGTACGCCCTGCAGGGTGTCGTTACTTCGGTACCGCACTCGCTGAAGAGCCACGACATCGGGACGTCCGAAGTTAAGAAGGTTGCGATCGGAACGGCCGTTGGCGCGGCGGTCGGTCAGGTGATCGGCAAGGACACCAAAGCCACTGTCATTGGCGGCGCCGTTGGCGCGGTGGCCGGTGCAGCGGTCGCCAGGGAAACGAAGAATCGCGATCTCGTTGTCACCGTCGGAGCCCCAGTAGTGATTACTCTGACCGGCCCGTTCACGATCGCTGACGGACGCTGACGCACGGAGTGTAAGACGGAATTCGGAATCGCGAATCGAGAGTCGGGCGGGAGTCAGTGGGCTGCGCTCTCGCCCGTCCTCCGTCTCCTCGTCCTTATTTGATTCGCTCGTAGGTCGCGAAGGTCACTCCGGTTGTTTTACCAACGCTATCGGCGCGCATGTACATGACGCCGATAGTGTTTCCGTCGGGCGACAACACGTTTGTCAGGACCTGGGTCACGCGGCCGTCGCGCTTGTTCACGATCTCGTTGATGCGATCAGTGATCGCGCGGACCGATGTATGCGTCGTTCCGCTGCTGCCAGTGACCGGCATGTCCTTGCCATCAAAGTCCGTCGTGTACCACCACGAGGTGGTATCGCCGCGCGCATTGACCGACGTCACCGTCACCTTCATGCCCTTCGCGCCGAACGGCTCGTACGTCATGACGTTGCTCTGCGGCGCCGGCGATTCGGACTTGAGCTTCCATTGCCCGAACCGGGGGTTGGTGTTCTGGGCACCTGCGCCGCCGAGAGAAACCATTGTGGCCAGCGCGATTCCGACTGCTTGAAGCATCCGCGTCATAGGGATCACCGGGTTTGAGGCCAAGGTTCGGAGGCCAGGAGAGATCCGAAATCAGAGAACCGACGTAGCCCATCTGCGCTTCGCGCGTTCATCGCCTTCGGTCCTCTAACCTGGAGCCACACATGAATAAATGGAATCACCCGCGAGTCCCGCGAGTCCCGCTTGCGGTGCTCGCCGCCGTCACCCTGGCCGCCGGCTCTGTCGTCGCGGTCCGGGCGTTGTCGGCGTCGGACCATCAGGACACTCCGCTCGTCGAGTTCTCACCGCGGTTCGACGTCAACGATGTCTATGCCTTCCCGGCGCCAGGTGATCCGTCTCGCACTGTGCTGGCGCTGAGCACCAGTTCACCGCTGACGCCTGCGTTCACTCCCAGCGCTGCGTTCGGTACGAAAGATCAGCAGTTGTACCAGATCAAGATCGACAATACCGGTGACGCGCGCGAAGACCTCGTCTTTCAGCTCACGTTCACAGGCAAGGCCGGCAAACAGAAGGTTACGCTTCGCGGCCCGGTCGCCCCGAATGGCGTAGGCACGTCGAACACACTGGTTGGTGGCCCACAGATCAAGGGATACACCAACACGGTCATCACCTCCGGTGACATCAAGCTGTTTGCGGGCCCCCGCGACGATCCGTTCTTCATCGACCTCGAGGCGTTTTTCCGCATCCTTCCCGACCGTCGTCCGGAAGCGGGGCCACTGTCGACGATTACGCAGGGTCCCCTGACGTTTCGCGCTGCATCAGGTGCCAACCCAGCGGTGGATTTCGTCCGCGGCTTCAACGACCTGGCCATCGTGATCGAACTGCCGACATCCGCGATCGCGAATCCCGCGACCAGCGGTCGCTTTGGTGTGTGGGCAACCACCAGCCGCCCTCGCAGCTGAGCCGCTCTCTTTTTCTCCCAGCTTTCCACGAAACGCCGCTTGAATCCGACCGTATCCCGTTTCGTCTCGTTTTCCAAACAACCAGGAGTTCACTCACATGTTTGAACGAAGTCTCGCCATCGCGTCACAAGCACGACGCGTTGCCGCCCTAACGATGGCATTCGCCGCTGCCGCGTTCACGCTCGGCGCCTGCAGCGACAACAGCTCCATGGGTCCGAGCCAGTCAGCGTCCGATGTCTCTGCCGAAGATTTCGGTGATCGGGGGGATGACGCGATCTACGACCAGGTTGAATTCCTCGGCAATCCGCTGGTCAGCGAAGTGACAATCGTGAAGGCCAACCACGATGCCTACAATCGTACGCAGCCCTATAACTCCGCGACCTTCGGACCCCAGAGCCTGGCGTTCATCAATGCGTTCCGCGGCGCTCAGCCGGTTGTCGCCAATACACTGGGAGCAGTGCTCTATCCCGACATGCTCATCGTCGAGTCGTCGCGGAGCGCCGCGACCGCCGGCTGGCTTTCGTGGGCGCTCGCTGCTGGCTGGGGTGGCCGCAAACTCTCCGATGACGTCGTCGACGCCGGATTGTCGGCAATCTTCGGCAAGATCATCACAGCCGACGGAGCTTTCTGCGACAACTTTGCGCTGCCGTTGTGCACCGACAACGTCGGCGCAAACGACAAGGCTTTCGGCAGTTCATTCCCGTATCTCGCCGCACCGACTCCTTGATTGAAGACGAGCGACGATACTGGTAAAGAATTGAACCACAGTGAACACAGGGATCACAGGGGAACTCTGACTTGACCCGGTTTGGTGGACGCTCCCTGGTCGACGGCGTTATGACGTTCGCGGACGTCCCTGTGCTCACTGTGTTCTCTGTGGTTAAGTGTTTTGCGGAGGTTGGTTCATTCGAGAGGAGTCCGGTGCCGTGCGCTTGCGAACGTTCACTGTTTTTTCGATGATCGCGTGCACTTCGCCGGACGCGTCCTTCAGTTCCACCGTGAAGTGCCGGTCGAGTTTCTCGACTGATTCCAGTTCTGTCCGGATTCCGTCCACTACTTCGTCGGTGAGAAGGAACGTCGCGAACAACGTGGTTCGACCGGGACGACGGAAACGGATCGCGGCGGCTTTGTCCCAGACCACATAGGCCGGGCCGAGCACCTTCATCAGCATGATCATGTACACCGGGTCCACGGCGCCATACAGGCTGCCGCCATAGATCGTGCCGACGTAGTTCCGCGTCCGCCAGTTCAGCGGCAGTTTGACGTGGACTTCCTTGTAGTCGTGCCGCACGAACGTCGCGCGGCCGCCAGTTCCTCGATAGGCAGGGAACCAGTTCAGAAACCAACGGTCGAGCCGACTGCGCCAGGATTCGTGCATTCAGCCAATAGGGTCTGACCCGTATTTCGACTCGGCGTCAGGTGGCAACGCTCGGAATTGAGTCAGCGAGCGGCGGCGCCATCAGCCCAGCTCGGGACCTGCCATGAGGGTCTTGTGTTGCTCGGATCGCGTTCACCAGTTCGAGCGCCGTGCCTTCGAAGGGCGCCAACGCTCGTGTCGAAGTGCCTAACGGGGTGACTCGATCACCCCAGCGCATCAGCAGCGCCCCGAACGTAAGCCCGCCGCCAAAGCCGGGCATCAGGACGAGACTACCCGGTTTGATCCGCTCGTCGCGCACAGCCTCGACGAGGCTGACCGGCACAGTCGCCGCACTCATGTTTCCGTATTTGTGAACGGTCACCATGACGCGATCCATCGAGATGCCGGCGTATTTCGCGACGGCTTCAATGATGCGCAGGTTTGCCTGGTGCGGCACCACGAGTTCCACCTGGTCTGCGGTCACTCCTGCCTGGGCCAGCACACGGGCTGACGCGTCGCTCATGCCCTTCACGGCGCGCTTGAAGATCACCTGGCCGTCGAAATCCCAGAGGGTGTCGCCGAGTGTCACGTCCCGATTGGCATAGCCGCACCCGATGCCGCGCACGCGCAAGCTGGCGCGCGCCTCGACGTCACACCCAAGGACACTCGCCAGAACACCTTCTTCTTTTTCGGTCGCTTGCACCACAACGGCCGCCGCACCGTCGCCAAACAACACCGCAACATTCCGGTTGCTCCAGTCCATGTAGCGGCTGATCAGCTCCACCCCAATGACGACCGCGTTGCGCACCACGCCGGTCCGGACCATCGACGTCGCGGTGGTCAGTCCGTAGAGAAAGCTCGTGCACGCGGTATTGATATCCATGGCGGCCGCGCGGGTGGCGCCCAGTGAGGCCTGCACGCCTGACGCGCTGTTCGGCACGGCCTCTTCGTTGCTGCATCCGCCGTAAATGATCAGGTCGACGTCAGCTGGCTCGAGACCGGCGCAGGCCAGCGCGCGCGATGCGGCGACCGTTGCCATCTCGATCGCGCTGACATGCGAAATACGGCGCTCCTTCATGCCGGTCCGCGTCGTGATCCATTCGTCCGACGTCTCGAGGAAGGTGGACAGGTCCTCGTTCGTCAGGACGGCGGGCGGCATGCCGTCGCCCCAGCCGGTGATGGATGCGTAGGGCATTTTGTCAGGGTGAAAGGGTGAAAGGGTGCGAGGGTGGAATGGCGCAAGGGGAATCACACTTCCACCCTTCCACCCTTCCACCCTTCCACCCTATTTCCCTGGCTGATACTCCCTTTCGGTGTGCCCACGGAGCTGATGCCGATAGAAATACACGTCACGCAGATTCCCCGTCGCATAACGAGTTGCCTGGTCGATGAAGTGCTTCGAGCCCAGGTCGCCGCTCTCACCACCGGCACTGACCGCCCGCGCTCGCACGCTGTCGCGGCCGAATTCGACGACGGCGACAAAGCTGTTGCCGCTTGTGCCGTACCACTTCTTGCTGCCATTGCGTGGCGCGGCGCCGAATGAAGCCAGCGAGCCGTATGCGGCCGACGTGAACATCACGGGAATACTGGGCTTCGAGTCGTCGAACGGGTGAACGATCTCGGGACTGATCCGCTGGAATCGATTGATCTCACCCCAGGGGGTCTTCCACGCCCCGAAATCTGTCTGCAATCGATCGACGGCTGCCGACAATTGACGCAGGAGGCGCTCCGACTGGGGCACGGTCGAATCGGCCGCCGCTCCGCCCCCCCCCCGGCCACCACGCCCGCCACCGCCTGACGAGACGTAGAACACGCCCAGCGATGTCGGAACGGAACTGGCGCTCCAGCGATAATCCCAGCCGCGCAGCAGTTCGATCGGCTCGCGCAGCTTCGCCTTGAGCGGATGATCCGCGGGAGCGGAGTCATATGCCTTGAGCAAGGGCGGGATCGACGTTTCGAACGCCGGTTGGTAGCTGTCAAAGGCCGCGTCGACCAGGCCGTTCAGCGTGAAGTCCTTCTTGTCCTTGAGCACGCGAATGGCGTGCAGGCCGCGCGCGTTTTCCGAACCAGGGTCCATGTACCGCGGATAGTCCGATTGCTTCGGGCTCTCCGGACCGGCCGCCGAATACGGGAAGTTGTTCGTGTTGTACACCCAGCCCGACTTCGGATTGATCACGTTAGGGCTCTCGGACACACTATGGACGCCCTTCCAGTCCGTCGCCGGGTTGCTGCCGTCAACCGGCCGCGCCCAGTTGAAGCTGGTGTCGCGGCGCGGAACGAAGTTCGAATGCAGGTAGGCAAAGTTCCCCTCAGCGTCGGCGAACAGCGTGTTGTTCGAGGAGTTGGTGTGGAGCTCCATGACCTGCAGATACTCTTTCAGGTTCCGCGTCTTCGTCCGACCCCAGGATTGCTGAAGCGCTTTGAGGGGCTCTTCCATGATGCTGATGGCGACCCACTTGCCGTCTGTTTCCTTTACAATCGGACCGTGATGTGTGCGATATACGACAAACTTCCGTTCGGCTTTCCCGTCCGCCGTCTTGTAAGGCACCGTGATCGTCTTCTGCGCCACGGGCTTTTCCTCGGCGCCGCGCTTGTAGAAAACCCATCCGTCCTTCCGAACGATCGTCTCTTCGTATTCGTCGATGTTGTCGACGCTGCTGGAGGTGTGCATCCAGCCGGCCTTGTCGTTGAAGCCCTGATAGATGAAGAACTGGCCCCAGGTCGACGCACCGTAGGCATTGAGCCCTTCTTCACTCACCATCTGCAGTTCCGATCGGAAGAAGAAGGATGTGTGCGGGTTGATCAGCAGGAGCGCGCGCTTGTTGACGGTGTTCGAGGGTCCGATGGCGATGCCGTTCGAACCTCGTGGCTCATCGTCATTGTGGGCGGGCGCGAGGGGTTCGAGAATCGTGACCCGTGAGTCCTCCGTCTGCCCGTCTGCCCGTCTGCCCGATGTCTCATCACCGGTGCCCGTGGCGCGACCATAAAAGGCTTGCAGCGAATTCAGGTTGACCCGCCCGATATCGCCGCCAACGCTGCCTTCACTGAACGACAGCGGCATCCATGGCTCGAAGCGCGTGATCACGCGTGGCTTCACGTTTGGATGCGTGGCGAGGTAGAAGTTCAGCCCGTCCGCCCAGGCATCCATCAACTTTTTCAAGTCTGCCGGTGCGGATGCATACAGCTTCTTCATCTCCTCCGGGTCGATGAACAGCTTCATGCGGAGGTCGCTCCAGATCGCCGATTCACCCTCCGCCTCCGCCAGCCGACCTATGGAGTTCAGGTAGTTCGTCTCGATGCGGTTGAAATCATCTTCTGCCTGGGCGTAGATGGCGCCAAAGACCGCGTCGGCGTCCGTCTTTCCGTAGACGTGAGCGATGCCCCAATCATCGCGGATGATGGTGACGTTCTGGGCCTGTTGCTGCCACACCGCGAGTTCCGTGCGGGCGGACAGGTCCGGGACGCAGGCGCAGCAGGCGAGGGCGACAGCGAGGACGCGCATCTTCATGACGAACACTCAACGGGAAAGGAGTCGTACAGGCGTACGTACCATGGGGATGCTATGCTGTGGCGACGCCTGTTGGAATGGGGATTCTGGACGCGCGCGCTAAACTACCCACGTTGGCGCTTTGCCCCTGACCGCCGATGAGCGCCGACCTCTCCCTGCTGAGGTTCACATGGCCAGCTTGAAGACAATTCGGATACTTGCGTTGTTGCTTCCCGCGACCGCTGGTGCTCAGGCGGCGTCCGCCGCAGCCAAGCAGTTCCTCGACGCGTATACGATGGGCCAGTGGGCGGCGATGGCGAGTCTGGTCGATTCCGCCTCCCTGCCGGTCGTCAGGGCCGAGGCAGTTCGTTTCATGGAGAACATGCGGAAGTCGCAGGAAGTGCGGTCGCGCATGTCGGCCGATACCGGGGCCACCGCTGGCCTGCTCCGGATGATGGACGGACTGCAGACGGTCGTGGGCCCGAACATGCTGCGGATGATGTTCGCGCGCGTGGAGTCGGAGGCGGACCTCCAGGCGCTGTCAGATCGCGAACTGATGAGCCGATGGTTCGAGGCCAAGAGCCCCGCTTACCTCTTTCGTATCGGCGCGACGACGATGAGCGCCATGTTCGGCAGCAATATCTCGCCAGAGGCCAGGGCACTGGCTGAGGCGGAAATGGCATCCATCAAGCCGGTGACATGGGAGGTGATTGGCGAAGTCGTCGAACGCGAAGGTCTCGCGCACGTCTTGTATCGCTCAATGGGAACGAGCCCTGGTGCTACCAGCGCGCTGACGTTCAGGATCGCCGCCGACGGCAAGTGGTACCTGCCGTTCAGCCGGACGGACGACCAGCTGACCGTCCTGACGGGTGCTGTCTTGCGCAGCATGCTGCCAGCCGGCCTCCCCGGTATACGCTGAAGACGCCTGGTCGGCTCAGAGACGCGAGACAGCTTGGAATCAAGTTGGCGCGATTTCGCGCCAGTCGACCGGCAAACCGTCTGTCGAGGTTCGCTGTCGAAGGGGACCTGCATTTCATTCCCCATCCCGCAACGATGATCCGACGCGTCTCCGTGATCTCGCGATTTTCCTGGGTGATTGTCGCCACCGCCCTTGCTGGTGCTTCGGCCGCCGTCCGACTGCAAGTGCAGTCCCTTCCTGCGACTGCCCTCAGGGAGGACTTCGACGTTCTCTGGAAAGCGATCAGGGAGGCGCACGGTGGGCTGCACCGGCACGCCAATCCAGCTGACCTGGACAGTCGCGTCAACGCGCACCGCGCCCGACTCGACAAGCCGATGTCGGTTTCCGAATTCGCGGGGCGGATCTCTGAATCCATCGTTGAGCTCCGTGACGGCCACGCTCGACTGGAGTTCGACTCGACGATGGCGGCGGCGTTGGCGGCGGCGCACGTGCTTCCACTGCGCGTAGCCATCGAAGGCGACCGCCTCATCGTCGCCTACAACGATTCACCGTCGGACACCACGGTTCATCCAGGGATGGAGCTCGTCAGCATCAACGGTCGCGCGTCGAGCGACATCATTCGAAGCCTGCTGCCGAAGGTCTCCGGTGACGGCTTCATCGAGACCGGGAAGCGCGTGCGGCTTGCGCGCCAACTCCCGCAGCTGCACTGGCTCTACATCGAGCAGGGGAATGCGTACCGCGTCGTTGCGCGGGGTGAGTCTCGCACCGTTTCAGCCACGTTGCCTGGAATTCTGGAGCGTGATCGGAGCCAGGTGAACAACGCGGTCAACGCCCTAATCGCGGCGAACTTCGCCCGGCTTGACGGGCCACGCGGCAACATCGCGCTCGAACTGCTGGACGGCAGGACAGCCCGGCTGCGCGTCCGTGCATTCGACGGCGAGGCGTTTCCCGCGAACCTGGACAGCGCCTTCCGTTCGTTGCGCGATCGGGGCGTGACGTCTCTGGTGCTCGACCTCCGCGGCAACGGCGGCGGCGTCGACGAATACGGGGCCTTGCTCGTCTCGTATTTCGTCAGCGCGCCGTTCCGCTATTTCGACCACATCCGAGTTCCGTCGATCGCACCATCGTTCGCCACGTGGCCGCAGCGTACGTTCGAGGCCATGCGGACGGGAACCGTGCCGGACTCCACCGGCGGTTTCCGCCTAACGCGCGAACGGCACGGCGGTGTTGCCGAACAGCCGCCGGCCGGAACGCCGTTCGCCGGAAAGGTTGCGGTGCTGGTCGACGGCGCCACCTTCTCCACCGCGGCCGACGTCGCCGCCCAGCTCAGGTCGATGGGTCGGGCGACGTTCGTCGGGGAAGAAACTGCCGGCGGTTACGAGGGAAATACATCCGGGCTGAACGCCCTGATCGTGATGCCGAACTCCAGGTTGCGGCTCCGGATCATGATGTACGACTACTGGAATGCCGTGAAACCTCCAGCCGTGAAGGGGCGGGGCATTATCCCTGAGCACGCGGTCCTCCGTCGCGTCGCCGACATCCTGCGGGGTTCGGATCCCGCCATGGAGCGCGCGCTCTCCCTCCTCAAGTGATCAGGTTGGCATAGCACAAGAGAGCGATTGCGGTCCGACGCCGCGCGCTCCATCATCCGCCAGTTCGATTCTCCACCGGAGGATTCATGCGAGCGTCGGTATGGGTCGGGATTGCGCTGATTGTCGCCGGCGTCGCGGTCTACCTGCGAGGCGGCTTCACGAAGAAGACAGAGGTGCTCGATGTCGGCCCTCTCGAAGTTTCGACGTCTGAGCGCCAGTCGGTTCCACCCTGGATCGCCGGCCTGGCCGTTGGTGCGGGCGTCCTGCTCGTTGCTGCCGGCTTGCGCCAGAAAGCCTGAGTTCCCCGGGCTACATCCGCGGCGGTCGGGACATCGTCATGATCGACGCCACCAGGTCGATCCCTTCCCACAGGTTTCGCAGCCGCAGGTTTTTGTCCGGCCCGTGCTGATTGTTGTCGTGGTTGACCAGCGAGACACCCACCGTCGGCAGCTTCAGCCCTTCGCTGAATTCGCCGAACGGCATGCTGCCGCCTAACGTCGGCAGCTGGACGGGGATGACGGAGCCCCGCATGAGCGCCTTCGCCACGCCCCGTGCCAACGGTTCATCCATCGAAACACGTGTCGCTCGACTCCCGCCGCGCGCCAGGAGCGGGTGGCCGAGCCGTTCCTCCTCGGTCGGGTCCCGGTTCTGCGAGTATCACCGGCGCGCCGGTCGCGACGTCCTGGGTCTCAACGGTGAAACCGCGCGTCCGGAACATCTCGCCGAGCAGCACTGCGTTGCGACGCATGTCGGCGTCATTGCGCGCGACGTTCGGGATCGAGAGGAGGGTTATGAACTCGTCGACGATCTCGCGCTGATGCTGCGCAGCCCATGCGGCAACAGGAGACTGGGCCAGTGCTGGGACGGCAGTGAACACGGCGACGAAGCCGAGTCCGAGGAACTTCCGTATATCGAAGCGGGCCTGGAGTAGGAAAACGATTTCAGGACCAACCAGTGCCGAACGCCTGATCAGGCAACGGGTCTGACCCAAGGCGAAGGACGTTCCCATCGAGATCTTCGACATGCATCTCGAGAGCCCACGGAAAGTTGGTCGGCTCCATGCGAATGCGAGCACCCTTGGCGAAGTATTCGTCCCTGAGCGCCTGGGCGTCGCCAACACCGATCCATACCCACGCCGGTGGATTGCCCTGGTCGCCGACGGAAAGCATCAGGTTCGCGTCGCCCCGCGAGATTGACGCGAATTCGGTGACGTCCTGCCAGTCGAGGGTGAAACCGAGTTTGTCGCGGAAATAGTGAATGCTGGCCTCCAGGTTCTTGACCCGGAGGATCGGCGACGCGTGGTGAAAGTTGATCGGGAGGGACATGATCGATCGTGAATGTGCTTCCGGTCGCGAGCACGTCAATTACCCCAGCGGGGCAGTGACGAGGTTGTTGACTTGGTGCGTCACCACGACGTACGCTAGATCCGCGTTGCAGGACGCACCCCGTCCGCGGAAAGGGCCGAGCCCACCTGAACAGCACGAGACAGGTCAATTCCGATCTTCTTTCAGCCCGACATGCGGACACGGGCGACTTGAAAGGAGATCTCATGTCCGAGTCCAGTCTTCCGGCACGTCCGTCGCTGGAGCAGCTCCGCAAGCGCGCCAAGGACCTCCTTCGCGCTGCCCGCTCCGATGACGCCTCCGCCCTCCAGCGCCTGCAGTCGGGTGGCGCGCGTCACCACCCTCCTCGACTCGCCGACGCGCAGCACGTCATCGCCAGCGAGCACGGTTTCGCCAGTTGGCCGGATCTCGTTCACCACGTCGACGACGTCACGAACGCGCCTAACGCATTGGCATCCAGGCCGATGATCCGTCCCGACGCGCTGGAGGGCTCGCGCCCGTACGCCCTGGTCGACGGTTCCGTCGTGACGACTCAGGAGGTGTGGCACATGTTCGTCGCGACCCGCGACGGCGATCGCGGTGCAGTGAGGGCGCTGGTCGAGCAGGCGCCGGCACTCGCGGTCGTCGAGTACAACTACACTCCGCCTATCCATTTCGCCGTGCGCGAAGGTCACGTCGACCTGGTCGAGTTCCTCCTCGATCGCGGAGCCGATATCGCGTCGTACAAGACATATGCATTTGGCGACTCGCTCCTCATGATGGCCGAAGATCGCGAGCAACATGCCGTCGCGGCGTTGTTGCGAGAGCGCCTCTCGAAACAGTTCCGGCTGGCCGAAGGCACGAAGGGAATCATCGACGCCGCCCGGACCGGCGACATCGATGGTGTTCGTGCTGAACTGGCGAGAGATCCGAATCTGGCTCGTGTCAGCAATGATGTCGGAGACACGGCGCTCCATCATGCAGCTCACAATGGGCACCTGGGCATTGTGGAGCTACTGCTCGCCGCCGGAGCCGATCCCGACGCCGTGAGGGGAGATGGGTATCGCCCGATTCATTTGACGCTGATGCCGAACTTTCTCGTCGGCGTGCGGAACGGCGTCCAGGTTGCCACTGCGGACTTGTTGCTGGCGCGCGGCGCGCGTTACACCCTCTTCGTCGCCGCGTTGAGGCTTGATGTCCCGTTCATCCGCACAGCCCTGCAGCGCGATCCATCGCTGGCCAACGAGGAAGACACGAACCATCACCGGCCGCTGTCAGCGGCGGCGCGCCGCAACGACCTCGCGCTGGTGCGTCTCCTCCTCGACCACGGTGCAAATCCGAACCTGCCGGAAGAAGGAGCGCCGCGTGGCCACGCGCTCTGGGTCGCAGTCCACGATCGTCGTCACGAAATGGTTCGCCTGCTGCTCGAACACGGCGCCGATCCCAATGGCATGGTCGAATCGAGCGGGACGCCGATGATGATGGCCGAGCGAGACCAGGAGCTGTTCGAGTTGTTGAGGCAGTTCGGCGGCAAAGCAGAACGGAATGAACCGGACGAACTCGCACATCTCATCTCGAAGCGGCGTTTCGCCGACATTGAGCGCATGCTCCGCGACCGCCCGGAACTCATCCGGAACAAAGGCCTCTCATGGTGGCAGGGGGTTCTCGCCGGTCCTGCCCGCGATGGCGACCACGACCTGATCGCGATGCTGATGCGGCTAGGTGCGCGCGTGCCACCGGTCTCGGAGTGGGCGCCGTTCTACTACTTCAAGCACGAGGCCACGGCGGCGTTCCTGCTTCAACACGGCATGGGGCCGGATCACATGAACTGGCAACGCGTGACGTTACTGCATTACATGGCGGCCGAGGGAGAAATGGGAAAGGCCAGGCTGCTGCTGGACCACGGCGCCAACATCGATGCCATCGACGACGAATACCGTTCCACGCCGCTTGGCCTCGCCGCGCGTCGAGGACAGCGTGAGATGGTATCGCTCCTTCTCGAGCGCGGAGCTGATCCCGGTCTGGCCGCCGCGCCGTGGGCGACGCCACTCGCCTGGGCGAGCAAGCGGGGGTATTCCGATGTGATCGCCAGACTCACCGCCGCCGGTGCTTCCTGAGTCCGCCAGCTCGTGAAATGGGGTCAGACTCCATTAACACACGATCGGGTATGGGGAGAAGAAAGCCGTCTCCGTTAATGGAGTCTGACCCCATTTCCTGGTGTACAGGCACTCATGAAAACTGCCAAGCGGAGCAAATACAGCGAGTTTCTGGAAGCGGTCGCCGACGAGGTTTCACCCGCCCTGGAGTCCATCGACTTTGAGGAGTTGCTTCAGACACTCGTAACGTGGGCGGAGGCGAAGAAACCTCCGCTCGAGGAACGGACGAACGCAACGCGAACGACGATCTCATACGCGATTCCGGAGAACGATGTCCTCGTCTGGCGCGTGGCGCCGAGGATGAAAGACGGCGCCAAGGTCGAGGTGCTTCCGCGTGACTCGGCGTTGCTGCCGGGGCGCGCCCGGGACGCAATCGCGAAGGTGCTCGAGGCGCTCAGCCCGGGGATTAATCTCGAGCCGGACGATCGGTTCATGATACCGCTTCATAACCTTGTTCCTCCGAAGGCCATGAAGCAGTTCCTCGCGCTGTTGGACATCGCGCTCAAAGCCGGGCGGACACTTCACCGCGCTGCGTGAGCTAGTTTGTCGCGACCCTGTCGCGACTCGCCTTGCTGCGCTCCTCTACGATCTCGCCGAACACAAGCGAATGAGCCTGACGAGCTGTATGGAGGAGATCCTGCTGCACACCAACGAGCCGTACGGCGACGGGGTCGCCAGTCCACACACCAAAGGGCAGTTGGCGTACATCCAGGAGCTCAAGCGCAAACACGGGATCGACTACGATTCGCACGCGAGCTATCGATTTACTGAGGAATCGGTGCAATGACAGCGCCCCCTCCCCAACTCGAACGCATCGACGACCGCCTGACGCGATGGATGGCTCGCAACGGGCTGACGTTCCTGCGAATCAGTCTGGGCATCGTCTTTTTCTGGTTCGGCGTCCTGAAGTTCTTTCCCGAGATGAGTCCGGCTCAAGAGCTGGCGACCTGGACGCTTGATCGACTGTCAGGCGGACTCGTTCGACCTGCCATTTCGGTTCCGCTCCTCGCCACCTTGGAATGCCTGATTGGGCTTGGGCTTTTGTTCGGAGTTTTTCTCCGCGCCGTCATTCTGCTGCTTATGGTTCAGATGCTTGGCACGCTGACGCCGCTGGTGCTATTTCCCGAGACCGTGTTTTCGCATGTGCCTTACGCGCCAACCCTCGAGGGGCAGTACATCATCAAGAACGCGGTCCTGATCAGCGCCGCGATCGTACTCGGCGCGACGGTGCGCGGAGGCGGCTTGGTGGCGCAACCCGAGGTGCTCGAGACGGCCAAGCAAATTGATCGCGCTGAATCAACATAACGGACGATTCTCCCACCTTCTGACCTGACACCACGAACATGGCTACCAAACTCGACAAAGCCCTGAAGCGCGAACTCGACATCAATGGCGAGGCGTACATGCTCACCATCCAGCCCGAGGGGCTGAAGCTGGTTCCCAAGGGGAAACGCAACGGCCACGAGATCGCCTGGAAGGACATCGTGAGTGGCAGCGTCGCGTTGACGGGCGCGCTCAGCGCGTCATTGGACCGCCCCGAAGGCGACTGACTCGCCGCTAGCCGTGTTGGCCGGGAGCGGGACGCGGGATGACCTGACCAAGGTCGAGCAGGCGGTTCCACTGTTTGCCGTCGCCGACATGGCTCGGTCGCTCGCGTTTTATGTCGACGGCCTGGGCTTCAGCATGACGGAGAAGTGGGAGGTGGGCGGGATGGTCAAGTGGTGCTGGCTTAACATCGGCAGCGCCGCCGTGATGCTTCAGGAGATCAGCCCAAAGTGGAAGCCGGAAGGCAAACTCGGAGCTGGCGTGTCGATCAACTTCATCTGCCGTGACGCGCTTGCCCTGTACCGCGAGTTCCGATCACGTGGCGTGGATGCGCAGCGGCCGTTCGTGGGCAATGGGATGTGGGTGACGTCCCTCACTGATCCCGACGGCTATCCACTGCATTTCGAAAGCAAGACCGATGCGCCCGAAGAAAGCCAATTCAGCGATTAGTGACAGTTTCTCGATCGCTGCCGGCACTTTGAGGCTGGACCTTTCGTACGGTTCTCAAAGGTCACCAACAAGGGACGATGATCACTCTGCGATATCCGCAAGCGCCCATTACGCGCTTCGCAATCTTTCTTCTACTCGCTGTTCTCTGTTTCTACGCTAGCGGCGCAGTTGTTGGGCTGATGGGCGTGTCCGGACCATCGGCGGCGCCACTGTTCGGTGCCGCATTTGCGATCGGGCTGCTCGCCGCAACGCTGCTGTGTGCGCGCCTCGGCGGAGAGCGTCTTCCGAATCTCGGCTTCAGTTCATCGCGTCGAGACGTGGCGATGATGTTGCTGGCCTTCCTCGTCGGTGCGATCGCGTTCGGGGGCGCACTGCTCGTGCTCGGCCAATCGAGTGGCGGAAACTGGCAGCTGAACGGCAGCGCTCCTGTGCGCGGGGCGTTGGCGGGACTCGTTCCCGTGTTGTGCCTGTTCCTCGGCGAAGAACTCCTCTTTCGCGGTTACGCATTCCAGCAGCTGAAGCGCGTCGTCGGACCCGCCACTGCGGTAGGCGTGAGCGCTTCGGTCTTCGGCGTCTACCATCTGCTTGGATCGGGCGACTGGGCGATGGGAGCGTTCTTTCGCCTGCTCATGCCAACGTTAGGCGGACTGGTGTTCGGTTACGCCCTGGTTCGCACCGGGAGCCTCGCCGTGCCAGTTGGACTGCACTGGGGCGGGAACTGGATGCAATCCGCGGTTCTCGGACTCGGGCACGCGCCCACGAGCGACGCCATCCTGATCATGCCGCTGAGCGCCGAGCAGCTTCGCATCCTGTCAGCGCCCGACGTATTACCACATCTGCCCTATCTCGTGGCCCTCGGTATGATGGCGCTGCTTGTGTGGGCGGCGCCGATCCGCTCACGCCCACTAATCGCCAATCACTAGTTCACGGTGGGTACAGCGCGTTTGTCTCGTGCGCTGCGCGCTGCAACAAACGGATCGTCGCTTCGGGCGTGTTGAGCGTTCTCCCTTCGACTACCGCGACGCCGGGTAGAAGGCGGGCGTCGTGCCCCGTGATTCGCTCATAGATCACCAGTGCTGCGAGATACGTGCCGAGTGGTGAGGAATGCAGACCGTCGGAGCTGTAGAGCACCAGGTTGGGGTCCGTTTCCCACGCAGTAACCCACGCGCGCCCGGCGGGCATGAAAACCCCGCTCACTGCGGTTGCGGCCATCTGGTACGACACCCGCGCGGCGTCGAAGAACGCGATGCGATCGATCGTCGGCCAGACCATGTAGAGCGCCGGCGTCGCACCCACCCTGCGTATGTGCGTATCGAACAATTGCGCCGTGAGGATCAACGAATCGCGATTGATCGTTGTGGTAGATGGTCCTTGTTGAAGGACGACGTATTTCCACCCTCCCTCGGCAATCGTACCGAGAGCGTTGGAGCCGCCCTGGTAATGATCAATGAGCGCAAAGTTCGGCTGCGCCACCGTCGCGACGCGGATCGTGTCCCCAACCGACAGCGCCATGGAAGAGAGCGTTCCCGGGAGATCGTTGACGTAGGTGAGGCTGTTGCCAATGAACAGCACGCGCACGCCACCAGTCAGCGCTGGTTCGACGGGCGCGCCGCAGGCAATTCCCGTCCCGAAGAGCAGGGCCGAGGTGATCCCGAATACCACCAGTGGCGATCTCACGACTGCCTTCATCGGTCGCACTCCTCTCGATTGCCTTCGGTGGACGGCAGAAGCGTAGTCGCGGCCGCTGCGCGGACGCAAACGACCCGTCGGATGGTCGCGAAGCACTGTCGTCGTGCCCCCGCGGGCTGAATCCATCGGGCGGGGTAGGGTGTCGAATCGACTGCTCCCACGACATGGTGACGCTATGCGCCCGTTCGGATCTGCCGCTATAACGATGCTGACGTGCCTGACCGCGACTCATCTTTCAGGGCAGGTGCCGACCCTCTCCCGGGTTGGTGAAATCGGGTGCAGCGATTGTGGCAGCGCCGCGCAATTCGCGACCATCCGTGACGTTGCCGTCACTGACTCCGGTTGGGTGCTCGTGGTGAGTTCAGAGGCGCCGACGCTGCGACTCTTCGACCGCGACGGTCGTGTACGATGGACGGCGGGTCGGGAGGGTACCGGACCTGGCGAATACCGACTGCCAACGCGCGCCGCCGTCGGACCGCGCGGCGTGCAGGTCGTTGACATGACCCTTCGTCGCATAACGAGACTGGATGGCGAAGGAAAGTTCGTCAGCAGCGCACCGCTGGGAGGTTTCGCCTCGTCGACCGGAGTCCGTGGCCGTTCCGGCGAGGTGGTCACTCTGATCGACGACTTTCGCGGCGCGTTCACCCTGGTTCGCTGGTCGCCGAACGATTCCGGTGTGTCGATCGGCGCGGTGCCGAAGTCGGCGGCGGCACTGGCTGGAACCCTCACGATTCCGTCGATTGCGGTGTCGCCGTCGGGCAACGTGGCCGTCGTCCGCGATCCGAACGAATACCGCATCATCGTATTGTCCGCCTCAGGCCAGACGATTCGCGAGGTGACGCGCGAGATCCCGCGCCTGAAACGGACACCCGAAGAAATCGCGGCGATGGAGCGCCGGCGTCAGGCAGCAGCCAGTCGCCTTCGCGACGAACGCGGGCAACGCGGAGGTTCCGCGCCGGTGCTTCCGATCCGACCACCATCTGACGAGCTCAAGCCGCACATCGCGATCGACGGGATCCGGTTCGATGACGCCGGTCGTCTCTGGGCCAGGACCATGCGAGGGAACGAAAGCACTACCGTCTTCGATCTCTTCTCGCCTGACGGGCGTTACCTTGGCGAAGTGAACGTGCCTGCGTTTATCGGCGCGTTTGCGCTCGCCGGTCGCTGGTTGGTCGCCGACGTCGAGTCACCCGACGGGACGCCTCGCATTGTTTTCTGGGAAGTGCGGTAGGCGCCGGCTAATCGCGCGATGAAAGCATGGAGTTGCCTGCAGTCAGGAGCGCTCTGTGTCTCCGCGTCTCCGCGACTATTTTGATCGTGATGATCATTGCGCTCGCCTCCCCCCGAGTTGCGACATCGCTGGATGATGGTCTGGCGCGCATCGAGCGATTGGTCGCCGAGGCGGCGTCGCAGCACGCGCAGATCGTGTGTTTTCCGGAGGCGTATCTGCCGGGCCTGCGTGGTCAGGACTTCGAGGTGATCCCCTGGGACGCGGAGCAGGAGTCACGCGCGCTGCAGGCGGTGTCCCGGTTCGCGAAAACGCATCGAGTTGCCATCATCCTCAGTCTCGAGCTCACGGTGCCGGTCTGGCGTCAAATCGCCGCCGTGGTCATCGATGCCGAGGGCGATGTCGTGGGCCGCCAGACAAAAATCCAGCTTGACCCCAGCGAAGACCGGTTCTACATGCACGGCACTGGCCGCCGGATCTTCGAGGTCGACGGAGTGAAGTTTGGCGTAGTGATCTGTCACGAGGGTTGGCGTTATCCGGAGACGGTTCGCTGGGCGGCAACGCGCGGTGCAAAAATCGTCTTCCATCCGCAGCACACGGGCAACGAAACAAGCGGATTGCAGCTGACCGAGTGGGGCGCCGCGACCAACCCGTATTACGAGAAGGCGATGATGATGCGCAGCATCGAGAACTCGATCTGGTTCGCCAGCGTCAACTACGCGCTGCGATTTCAGGAAGCGGCAACGAGCCTGATCGATCCCTCGGGAAGGTGCGTTGCCTATCTGCCCTACGGTGAAGAAGGGGTGCTCGTCTACGCGATCGATGTCGAATCCGCAACCGGCCACCTCGCCAGTCGTTATGCACCGGAGCGGTACGACGAATCAGCCTGAACCCGGGACACCGATGAGATACGTCAGGTGCGCCGGTGACCCTCGTAGCGTGACCTTCCCGGCGTCCCACCGATAGCCAACATCGCCCAGGCTCGACGCGAGGTCCGCCAGCTCGCGCGGCGTGTACGCACGCAACTGTGAGACGAATCCGTCCCAGAAACACGTGAGCGGCACCAGCGGGATCAGATAGGTGAAGAGCAGTCGCTCCCAGCGAAACGGCGTGATGAAGGGCGTTGCGAGCAGCACCAGGATCGGCGTGAAGAACATCGTAGCCACGACGATAAAAATGGTGCGCTCCGGAATCTCGAACACGCCGATCGGTTGCCCGGCCGTCACCGCTGACTGCAACACAGCGCGCGCATCACTCGGCTTGAAATGATGGAATGCGTTGAAGACCGTGCGGAACCCGGTGAGTGAACGCGGCACATCGGTGGCGTCTACCGGAGTGGAGTAGCCTTCGATACCCGGGTCGTCCGTTGATAGCTGTTCAAACGCGGGCAGGTTCGGAAACTTGTCCGTCAGGATGAACCGCGCGTTCACGCCCGCGTCCGCGAGCTCTTTGCGCAGTGCAACAACCGGCCCGCCGCCGCCCGCGCACAAATCGACCACCGTCGTCGAAGCGGTCCGTCGCAGCGCCTCGGCGAGGAGCGGGACCACCGGCTGGTGCAGCGCCAATCTCGTTTCCATGAACTGGAGGTAGTCGGTGGCCAGGTCCCTGATTACTCGGGGAAACCAGGCCAGGTCTTCCAGCTCGACCAGGTGGAAGCGGGGAATCGTCACGCGGGGCCCGGCATCACGGACGGGTGCCTGACGAGTCCCCCGCGACGGCGAACAGCGACAACGGATCGACCGTCACCGACCCGTACCGCACGATGAAGTGCAGGTGCGGTCCCGTAACTCGTCCGGTCGCGCCGACGCGGCCGATCGTCTGGCCGCGCTGCACCGTGTCGCCCGCGGCAACGAGCTGCCGGGACAGGTGGAGGTACGCGCTTGACAGCCCTGCGCCATGATCGATGTACACGACGTTGCCGCCGTAGAAGAAGGCGTCCACGATGCGAACCACACCGCGGTTCGCGGCCAGCACCGGCGCACCGGTGGTGCCGGCAAAGTCGGTGCCCATGTGGCGCGACGTGATGGCCCCGTTGTATTCACGTCCACCACCGAAACCACTCGTTATGCGAGCGTCGCGCGGATGCCTGAATGGTCCGACCCAGAGCTGGGGCGTGGTGTGTGATCGTGTCGCGACGCCGACAGCCCGCTTCGACTCCCGGTCGATCCTCGCCGCCGTGGCCGAGTCGGGCGGGCGACCGAACGCCGGTGCGACCTGCAGCCGCTCGATCGGATAGTTGCCACTGGTGGTGCCAATGCGCGCCACGATGGAGTCGGACCCGCCACAGCGGACGACGATGGTGAGGGAGTCAGGCGAATCGATGGGGGCGGCGGCAAGTGATTCCGGGATGCTGTCAGCGGAGAAGTGGAGGGCCTCTCCCGCGACAGAGCCGGTCAGTTGGCTGCCCGGCGCAACGTTTCTCACCCGCACGCGAAATAGCGCGCCTTGCGTAGGAATTGCCGGTTCAGTGACGATGGTGGCGGCGGGCGTACACGTCGCGCCGCCCATCGAATCATTCGCGTAGTCGGCGGTCCCGCAAACGGCGACGATTGCGCCCAAGGCGAATGCGGCTCTCCCAGACATGCGCGCAATCTAAAACGCGCTGCGTGGCGAGTACTGGGTGCTTCAGCACCCAGCACTCACCGCCCAGCCGGATCTACTTTTTCCAGAGAATCACCCACCACGGATGATCATTGCTCGTGGCCGACGTCGCCGATGTCACCCAGACGCCGCCGTAAATGCTGCTGGCGGGAGGGTTGAACGTGACGACGTAGTCCCCACCTGACAGCGTGAGCGCAAACTTGCCATCCGCGCCTGTCGTGACGCTTTTCTCGGCGGCTCCAAGATCAGGATCGGCCTGCGTCCCACCCGTAATCGGGTATGCCGTGACGACCACACCGGAGACCCGCGGTGCCGTCGCCAACGAGTCATTGCCACTACCCGGCTCGGAAGGACCAAGCACCGTGCCGTGGAAGCTCCCAGGCGTTGGATTCGCCGGCGGTGTGGGGAGTGGATTGCCGATGCTGTCCTTGCCGTCGCGCTGTGCGAGCCCGGCCAATGGTGAGTTTTCAGTTTCCGTCGGGCTATCGGAGCACGCGACAACTAGTGCTGAACTCAGTGCAAGTGCGAGAAGAGAGACGTGCCCGCTGAAGCGCTTCATCGTGAACACCTCGACCGCTGACCGTGAGACGTTGACAGCCGACGCGAGAGCGTCACGCGCATTGACGTCGGCGGTGTGGACGCACGATGGACACGGCGTGCACGCGGCTCCCTGATCATGTGTGACAGAACTCAGGTGAACGTGATGAACCGCGTTATGCAGCAGACGAGGATAGCCGCAGCCTCAGGAACTGGCTGACGATCCTAAACCATCCGGAGTTCACGTGGGGAGGTTGTGACGCCAACCTCGGCGGTTGCAGTTCCCCCGGCCGCACCACAAGTTCGGGCCGTTTGCGGCTGCGGGAGATGCGATGACCTACGAGTCCGGGCAGGCGACGTGACCGAACACCCCCGTGACCGATTTCAAAAAACGGATGCGCTGTTCGATGCAGTCCTGGACATTCCGGCCGCGGAGCAGGACGCCTATCTGGCTCAGGCGGCCGGCGACGACACCGCATTGCTGGAAGACGTCCGGCAGCTGCTGACCGCGCACCGCGCCTCAGGAGACTTCCTCGAAAACGCCGCGCAGCCGGACGGAGCGGCGTTGCTGCGTGAGACGTGGGATGCGTCGGCGGCTCCGAGCCTGACGCGCGTCGGACCGTTCCGCGTTGTACGCGAAATCGGCCGAGGCGGCATGGGCACGGTGTACCTGGCCGAGCGGGACGACGCACAATTCGAGCAGCGCGTCGCGCTGAAGGTCGTGCGCGGTCTCGGTGCCGACGCGTCCCTCGTCAGGCGGTTTCGTGAAGAGCGGCGGATACTGGCTCGGCTCGAGCACCGCCATATCGCGCGACTGCTCGACGGGGGAGTCACCGATGACGGCACGCCGTGGTTCGCGATGGAGTTCATCGAAGGCGAGCGGATTGAACTCTGGTGTGATACTCGATCATTGTCGATTGACGCCCGGCTCCGCCTGTTCGAGGCGACGTGTGAAGCCGTGCAGTACGCGCACAGTCAGCTGGTCGTCCACCGCGACCTGAAACCGTCGAACATCCTGGTCACCGCCGCGGGCGAGCTGAAGCTGCTCGACTTCGGCGTGGCGAAATTGCTGAGCGCCGAGGACGTGGACGTAACGCAGACCGTTATTGGCATGACCCCGCAGTACGCGGCTCCTGAACAGGTGCGGGGTCAACCAGTCACCACGGCGACCGACATCTACGCGCTCGGCGTCCTGCTGTACGAGCTGCTGACCGGCAAGCGACCGTATGACGTCAGCCAGCGCTCAGCGGCCGAGATCGAGCGGATCGTCTGTGATGTCGAGCCGCCACGACCATCGACGACGTTCGACAGCGACGATCGCGCCGATCGAGCACGTAACCGCGGGACGACCGCCGACCGGTTGCAGCGTCGCCTCCGTGGCGACCTGGATACCATGGTCGCCAAGGCGATGAAGAAGAATCCTGCCGAACGGTATCCAACGGTAGCTGCCTTCGCCGAGGACCTGCGTCGCTATCTCAACCACGAGACAATCAGTGCGCGTCCCGATTCGCCGGCGTACCGGGCTGCCAGGTTCGTCCGCCGCCATCGCGGTAGTGTGACACTCGCGGCCGCGCTCGCCCTGGGGATCGTAGTCGTGACGCTTCGGGAATACCGCCTCCGAAGCCTCGCCGAGGCGGAGACGCGGACCGCTCGTTCGGTGGAGCAGTACCTCCTGACGGTCTTCGGTACCGCTGATCCATTTCTACCTAACGACACAAGTGCGGCCGGAACAACGGCGCGACAACTGCTCGATCGTGGCACCGCCCGGCTGGATACGGCGCTCGCCACAGAGCCTCAAGTTCGATCGCGGCTGCGAACCGCGCTCGGTCGAGTGTACGCCAGTCTCGGCTTGTACGATCAATCGGGTCGCCAATTGGAGCTGGCACTTTCGGAGCTACGTCAGCTGGGTAGCGATCGCAACGCCGCGGGGGCCGCGATCCTCGACGAGCTTGGCCTGCTGCGAGATCGTCAGGGTCGGATCGAGGAGGCCGACTCGTTGTTAGGCATGGCGCTCGAAAGGCACCGAAGCGTCTCAAGCGGCTCGGACTCCGCGACGGCGGCGACGCTCGAACACCTGTCGGAAGTGCGCCGGGAACGAAATGACTTTCCCGCCGCCGAGGCGCTGATACGTGAAGCGCTCTCCATCCGGCGGGCATTGCACGGCGACAGCGCGTTGGCCACCACCGTCAGCCAGCAAATGCTCGCGGAAGTGCTACACGACCAGGGCGCCGACTCACTGGCGGCTCCGCTTTTCCGCGAGGCCTTGGCAACACGTGAGCGCCTCCTCGGACGCGACCATCCGATGGTCGCGAAGACGATGTTCAATTTCGCGCTCACCGAGCGACGACTTGGCCACATCGCAGCGGCTGAGACGCTCTACCGGCGCACCCTCGACGTGCAACGGCGCACACTGGGAGAGGACCATCCCGCGGTCGCGTCCACGCTGAATGGGCTTGCGGACCTGTTGCAGAAGGCCGCCTCCCGCTCGGATGAAGCGGAGGTGTTGCTCCGTCAGGCTCTCGCCATCAACCGGCGTCGGTTGGGGGAGCAGCACGTGGAAGTCAGCACCAACCTTGGGAATCTCGCCGTGATCGTCCGCGAACGAGGCGACTACGCCGGGGCCGAGGCACTGCTTCGTCAGGCGTTGGCGATCGATGAGGCGACGTTTGGCCCGCAACACTCCTATGTCGCATACGATCTGAATGAGATAGCGACGGTGCTCCGGATGCGGGGAAAGCCTGACAGCGCCGTTCCGATCTTTCGCCGCGTGCTCGAGACGAATCGTCGGATTGGAGGCGAAGGCCATCGAAACACACTGGCCGTGAAAGTTCAGCTCGGACGTGCTCTGCGCGAGGACGGAAAGTTCAGCGAAGCGGCGGTCGTGTTCCGGGAAGCACTGACGCATCTCAAGACGGACAATCCGGACACCGATCCGTTCAAGGTCGGTGCCACTATTGGCCTGGGCCGCAGTCTCGTGCGGCTCGAAAAAACCGAAGAGGCCAGGAGTCTGCTCCTATCAGCGCTCGCCTCGAGCACCGCCAAATTCGGGCCGGACAATTATCGCACCGCCGAAGCACACCTGGGACTCGGTGAGTGCTTCATCGCGATGGGACAAAAGACCGACGCCGGAGCGTCGCTCACAGCCGCGCGCGCGATCCTGGAGCCTCAGCGGCGGACGCAGCCACTGCTCAGTGCCGAAGTGGAACGCGAACTGCGTCGGCTCCCACGCGTGCCTAACGGTCGCTGAAGCGATGACGGGGCGGCGAGGTCAGGGTTCAACCAACGCGCAGCACGAGGCTCCATGGCCTCGCGCCGCCAGTAATCGGAGCGACTTCATGGTTGGGTTCTCCGGGGAGGGGTGTGGATTGCGTTTCCCCTGTTCGGGGAAAAGCCCAGCCCAATGGGCCATTCGTGACACCTGGCGCGTTGCGGTTCGGCTCGCCAGGCCCCAAGTTCGGGACCGTTGCTGCGGGCAGGAGCCGCAATGAACCAGCAGTCCCAGTCAGGCGCAGGAGCACCGGCGCTGAACACCGCCGTGGACGGCCTTTTTCTGGCCGTCTATGACGAGTTGCGCCGGATCGCCCATAGGCACCTGCAGCATGAGCCGACGGGCCATACGCTGACGACGACGGACCTGGTCCACCAGGCCTACCTCACGCTCAGCGAACAGACCCGCGCCCAATGGTCTTCGCGTGCGCATTTCATGTCCGTCGCCGCGACTGCCATGCGTCGCATCCTGATCGATCACGCGCGAAGCCGGCTGAGCGCAAAGCACGGCGGCGACATGAAGCGCATTCCGCTGGAAACGGCGGCGCCCACCGTCGCGCAGCCACCGGATCTCCTTGTCGCGCTCGACGAAGCCCTGGTGCGACTGCGCACGCTCGACGCGCGACAGGCACAGGTCGTCGAGTGTCGCTTCTTCGGCGGAATGACGGAAGACGAAACCGCTGAGGCCCTCGGCATTGCCGTCCGGACTACACGTCGTGACTGGGTCAAGGCGAGAAGCTGGCTGTTTCGCGAGCTGTACGCGGACGCCGGCGAACCAACCTGACGAAGGTCTCGGATCGCGCCGGAGAGCACTGCAATGACCGACCAATCGCCCGATCGGTTCCGCCAGGTGGACGCGCTGTTCGATGCCGTACTGGACCAGCCCACGGGGGAACAGGACACCTTCCTGATTCGTGAGGCCGGGGACGATGCTGCGCTCCGCCGCGAAGTGCAGCAGCTGATGGCGGCTCATCGCGCCTCGGGTGACTTCCTGGAGCGCGCGGCCCAATCGGGTGCCGCGCCGGCGTTGCGAGACGCCTGGGACGCATCGCCGCCCACACCCTCGCGGGTGGGGCCGTTCCGCATCGAGCGCGAAATCGGTCGCGGCGGCATGGGTGCGGTGTACCTCGCCCAGCGGGACGACGCCCAGTTCGAGCAACGTGTCGCGCTCAAGATCGTTCGGGGCCTCGGCGCGGACGAGTTACTCGTCAGGCGCTTTCGGGATGAGCGACGGATCCTGGCCCGGCTCGAACACCGTCACATCGCACGGCTGCTTGATGGCGGGGTCACCGCGGACGGCGCGCCCTGGTTCGCCATGGAGTTCGTCGAGGGTGAGCGCCTCGATCGTTGGTGCGACGCCAAGGCGTTGAACGTCGATGCGCGACTGGCGCTGTTCGAGGACGCGTGTGAGGCCGTCCAGTACGCGCATCGACAGCTTGTCATCCATCGGGACCTCAAGCCATCGAACATCATGGTGACGGCCGGCGGCGAGCTGAAACTCCTCGACTTTGGTATCGCCAAGTTACTCGGCGCCGACGACACAGAGGCCACGCAAACGGGGCTGGCGATGACGCCCCAGTACGCGGCACCGGAACAGGTCCGGGGCGAGCCGGTGAGCACGGCGACCGATGTCTATGCGCTCGGCGTGCTGCTGTACGAATTGCTGACTGGCACGCGTCCCTACGACGTGAGTCAACGCACGCCGGCCGAAGTCGAGCGCATTGTCTCAGAGGTAGAGCCTCCGCGCCCTTCAACGACACTGGACGGCGCGGAACGGTTGGAACGCGCACGGGCACGTGGAACGCAACCGGATCGGTTGCAGCGGCGCTTGCGTGGGGACCTGGATGCGATCGTCATGAAGGCGCTGCGAAAGGAGCCTTCACGCCGATATCAGTCCGCAACGGAGCTGCTCGACGACTTGCGCCGCGAACGCGACGGTCGGCCGGTTCTGGCCCGACCGGAAAGCGCGGCGTATCGGCTGCGCAGGTTCGCCGGGCGTCACCGCGCGGCGCTCGCAGCCGCGACCGTTTTTGCGGCACTGCTCGTCGGCGGGTTCCTGCGCGAACGCTCCCTGCGTCACGTTGCCGAAGCGGAAGCGAGAAAGTCGGAAGCGGTTCAGGAGTACATGGTGAGCGTGTTCGACGTCGTTGATCCCTTCGCCGCCAAACCAACCAGCGGTGAGGAGGTGACGGCACGAGCGCTGCTCGAGCGCGGTGTGACGCGCGTCGATCGTGAACTGGCCGACCAGCCCGAGGTTCAGTCGGACATGCGTGTGGCGCTCGGGCGCATCTATTCAAACCTCGGATTGTACGACCGCGCCGAGGACCAGACGCGTCGTGCGCTCGAGCAGTTGCGGGTCCAGCATGGAACGAGACATCCCGATGTCGCGCTCGCCATGTCGCAGCTCGGGCTCGCGCTCATTCGCCGCAACCAATTCGACGAAGCCGACACATTGCTTCGCGGGGCTCTGGCGCAGCAGCGCCAGTTTCACGGGGATGTGGCGTCGGCAACCGTCCAGACACTGGATGCCCTGGCAACGCTGGAGCAGGAACGCGGGCATCTTCCCCAGGCCGACACGCTCTTCCGCGAAGCGCTCGACAGCCGCCGGCAATTGGCAAAGACCGAGGCGGACTCCGCGGATCTGGCCGCCGCGCTGAACAACCTCGGGCTTCTGCTGACCGTCCGCGGCCTGTACGAAGAGGCCGAACCGTTTGACCGCGAGGCAGTGGCTCTCAGCACGCGTGTGCGCGGCGCCAACCATCCGCTCACCGCACAACTCCTGCAGAACCTGGCGCAGGTGCGCCAATTTCGCGGCGACCTCGATGAGGCCGAGGCGCTGTACCGGCAAGCGCTCGACGCCAAGCGTAAGGCGTTAGGCGACCTGCATCCCAGTGTCACCATCAGCATGAACAACCTGGGCGGGTTTCTGGTCAGGGATCGTGGCAAGGTTGAGGAGGCCGACTCCCTCTTCAGGATCGCGATCGCGCTCGACCGTCGGCTGTTCGGGGACAGGCACGGATTCGTGGCGGCAGGGCTCAACAATCTCTCCAGCGCCGCCCGGCTGCGGGGACGATTCGATGAAGCGACGCGCCTGAGCCGGGAAGCCGTCGAGATCGCGAAGGTGGTGAACCCGGCTGCCAATCGCGAAACGGCAGTATACCTCAGCGGTCTGGGTGGGTCACTCTTTGGCGCGGGCGATCTCGCGGGTGCGGCGGCGGCGTTTCGCGAATCGCTCGGACAGTATCGCGAGGCACTGGGAGACGCCCACCTGTTTACCCAAACGCTCGCGGTGAGCCTCGGACGCGTTCAGCGCGAGCGAGGAGAACTGGGCGAGGCGGAACGGCTGTTCAACGGTGTGCTGGTCGCGCTTGACTCCATACGGACATCGAACAGGACGATGCGGATTGCCGCCCAGGTTGGACTGGGGCAGGTGATGACGGCGCGCGGTCAGGCCACGGGGGCCATTCCCCTGCTCGAACGCGCCGTTGCCGCGAGTATCGAGGCGTCGGGAGAGAACCACCTGAGAACCGCTGAAGCGCGCGTCGCCCTGGGACAGGCGCTACTCGGGGCAGGGCAGGCGGCGCGAGCCGAGCCAATCCTGAGGCTCGCGGTCGAGAAGATCGAACCGAGCGCGCTGGCGCAGCCACGACTGCTGGCAACGGCACGTCGTGCGCTGGATGACGCGAAGCGTGGAACGGACAAGTAGTCCGTCGACACCGGCCCGTCGTGATCTATCGCGTGGCGGAGAGCGAATCGCGAAGCTGGCAGTGCAGCCATCACCGCGATTCGCCGATGCGCGCCTAAACGCTACGGGCAGATGTTCGTCACGTTCGACGCAAAGACATTGTCCTTGTAGGTATTCGACGCGCCCGGTCCGGCCAGGCCGCAGGTGTTCGTCGCAAACGTGTTGTCGATGATGAAATTGCCCGTCCACCCTGTGCCGAACTTGATCCCCGCCGCGCTTCCGCTCACGAGATTCCCCTTGATCTCGTTGCCGGACCCGCCACCGCCGGTCAGATCGAAGCCGCCAACGGTGCTTCCGGAAATCGTGTTGCCTTTGAGCGTATTACCCGACTGGCCGAAGACGAGAATGCCGCTTGGGTTGTCGATGAGCGTGTTGCCAACCACCATGTTGTTGGTCGACACGATGCCGCTGGTCGTTGGGCGCAGCATGATCCCGCGCGAGGTATTTGCCCAGGCTCGATTCGCCTTCACGACATTGCCACTCGATCCGATCAGGAACACGGCCTCACGATTCAGGGTGAAGCCGTTGTCCTTGATCGTTACTCCCGTCGACTGCGAAACAAAAATGCCGGTGAGGAAGTTTCGTACGGTACCGCCGTGAATGACAACATCGGACCGCTGCCGCAGCGTGATTCCCACGCCGGTCGCATTGCCACTGATGACGTGGCCATTCAGGTTGATTCGGATGCCGTCGGCACCAACGGTCAACGCGTCGCCGGCGCACGTGAGGTCCTCTTCCAGCCGGACGTCGGTCGTGAGGACATCGCCACAGGATACGTCCGTCACTATAACGTGACTCGCGAACGGTTCGTCACGCGTACCTGACAGCGGTGACGTGATCTCCGGGCCGGTGTTACAGGCGGTGAACGCAAGGGCCGTCGCACAGCAGATGATGAATGAGCGCATCTACACATCTCCGGATGAACGGCCCGGTACGACGGACGTGTCGGTAACCTGACGGCCTAGTGTCGACCCAAGTTTGCCCGTACCTTCTCCCCTAATGCTCCCCTGCAAATGACCAGTCGGGGGAGAGTTCGCGAGGATGCCATGATCCGGTTTCGAGCGCTCGGTGCCGTCGACCTGACGCGCTCCGAAGGTCAGTCCCTTCGATCGGTTCTCTCGCAGCCCAAGCGTCTCGCGCTGCTCGCGTATCTCGTCATCGGCAGACCGCGCGGATTTCATCGCCGCGACAGACTCCTGGCGATGTTCTGGCCCGACGCAACCGAAGAGCGGGCACGCGCTTCACTCAATCGGGCGATCTACTTCCTCCGGCAACAGCTGGGGGAGCGTTGCATCATCAGTCGTGGCGATGACGAGGTCGCGATCGACGCTGAGGGCCTGTGGTCTGATGTCTCCGCGTTCGACGAGTGTCTCGAGAAAGGCCTCTGGCGTGAAGCACTCGAGCTATATCGCGGAGATCTTCTTCCCGGTTTCTTCACCTCGGACGCCAACGGTTTCGAGGAGTGGCTCGAGAGCGAGCGCGCTTACCTGAGGAATCGTGCGTCGCACGCGGCGTGGGCACTTGCGAACAAGGCTGAGTCGAACGGTGACATCGCGCTGGCGGCGACGTGGGCACGCCGCGGCGTCGAACTTGCTCCGTTCGGAGAGCCGGAGTTACGACATTTGCTGGTTCTGCTCGATGCCGCCGGCGATCGGGCCGGAGCGAGCGAGGCCTACCAACGCTTCGCGGCGCGCCTCGCTGGGCAACTCGAGCTCACTCCGGCCCCGGAAACGCAGGTCCTCATCGGGGAGATCCAGTCGCGCGAAGTCGCGACCGCTCCCGAGATAAAACGCGCCAACCCCAACGGCGACCCGCCTCCACCCGTCACGGTTGGCGCAACGTCGCCGCAACCCATCAGGCGCCGCCGCTGGGCAATCGCGGCCGCGGTCGCGCTGGTCGCCGTCACGACTCCAGCAATCCTGCTGGCTCGCGTCAATCGCAGGACCTTCGACGCGCATCGCGTCTACGTCGCGCGCTTTGCCAACCTGACGAGTGACCCGAACCTCGAGCCGCTCGGCCGCATCGCTGCGGATCGTGTCACGCAAGCGCTCAACGCCACCGGACTGCTGGAGATTGCGGCGCCGTCCGCGTCCGGCGACTCCATCGCCGGGACGTCATCGGATGCGCGACAGGCGTTCGTGTTGCAGCAAGCCGATCGGTGGCGCGCCGGCCTCGTCGTCTCCGGAGAGATTCAGCGTGACGGGCCGAACCTGACGATCCAGGCCTGGATTACTGATATCGTGCGCGGCCGTGTCGTGTGGCTGGTTGCACCGGTCGCCGCCCCGATCGACTCCGCGCAGCGCGCGATTGAAGAGATACGTGAGAGAGCGGCCGGTGCCGTCGTGACCCTCAACACGCCGCGATTCGCCGGCTGGCTGCCGATCGCAAGCCTGCCACCGCGGCTTCCGGCGTTCCAGGAGTTCGCATCCGGCGTGGACCTGCAGCTTCGTGGCGCCGATCGCGACGCACTCGATCACCTGCGTCGCGCCGTGGCACTCGATTCATCGTTCACGTGGGCACGGCTGCAACTGGCGCAGGCACACCATGCACTGTACGAAGCGACCGTTGCTGATTCGATTGCCGTTGCGCTGGACAAAGGCCGTGAGCGCCTCATGCCGTTACAGCGCCACGTGCTGGACTGGATGCTCGCTTTACGAGTGGAGGATCGGCTGGGTGCCTATCGTGCGATCAGCGATGCGGCGTCCCTGGTACCTGACGTCTTCCAGTTCATGCAGTCAGACGCGGCGTTCCGACTCAATCGGCCTCGTGAGGCAGCAGCGTTGCTCGAACGGCTTGGGCCTAGCAGTCCGTACAACCACGAAGTCGAGTACTGGAGTGCGCTGGGTCGCGCCTACCACGCGCTCGAAGACCGGAAACGCGAACTGAGTGTCGCTCGTCAGGCGCGTGAACGGTATCCGGATCGCATCAACGTGCTTTCATCTCTGCTGACCGCTTTGGCGGCGCAGGGGAAGGTCACCGAAGTCAGCGCATTGCTGGATTCCGCGCTGGCGTTCCCTCGACCAAAGCCTGAAGCCCAAGGCGTTGTTCTGGACATGTGGGGCCTCGGATTCTGGCCTGGACGGCTCATGATGACTGCGGCCACGGAGTTTCGCGCGCACGGATTCGACTCCGCCGCCGATGCAACATTCAAGCGCGCGATCGCGTGGTACAGAACGCTCGAACAGGCGGACGTACCTGAAGTAACGCACGAGTTCGAGCACGCGAGGCTGCTGTACTTCGCGCGCGAGTGGTCAGCAGCCGGGAAAAAGTTCAAGGTGCTTGCCGCAGCGGATCCCAATAACATCGTTTACGATGGATTCCTCGGAGTGATCGCCGCTCGACTGGGCGACACCTCGACTGCGCGCGTCATTCTCGCGAAGTTCGAGCAGCGGCGACCCGGACTAGAACGACCGCATGCGATTGCCGGCTATTGGATTGCAAGGATCAATGGCGTGCTTGGTGACGAGGCAGCGGCAATGCGTGGTCTCCGGGAATGTTTCGGTCCGCAAGGCCATCCAGGCGTGCTCCATGAGATGGACCTCGAAAGCCTCCGCAACTCGCGGGAGTTTCGCGAATTCACGCGCCCGAAAGATTGAACAGCGTTGACGTGGAACACGCTCCCTGCGTTAGGGTGAAGGCCTGAAGCGGGCCGACTGCGCGTCGGCGTCAAGGCAAGCTCGGCGGTCGCGGTCAACGGGACTACTACTCGCGAGTTAGACCTTCACATCAACACAAAGGGTCAGGCTGCGAGGCCTGACCCTTGTGCGTTCATTCCTGCGAAGCTCCCGAGGCAGGACTCGAACCTGCGACCCGGCGATTAACAGTCGCCTGCTCTACCAACTGAGCTACTCGGGAAGGGACGCGAAAAGTAACCCGGACTGGGGGGGACACCAAGGCCAGAGGCCAGAGGTCGGAGGCCAGAATCACAGGCCAACTGCGACGGAAAGCTGCGCTCACGGAAGCGCGCTCCGGTAACTTCGGACGGCACCCGACAACCACCATCATGACGGAAACAACTGCCCGGCCAATCGCGGTCATCACCGGCGCCTCGAGTGGCATTGGAGAGGAGTTCACTCGACAGCTTGCATCCCGTGGCTACGACCTCGTGCTGGTCGCGCGTCGAGTCGACAAACTCACAGAGCTGGCAGGACGGATGCGCTCCGTCCACAACGTGGAATGTGTGGCATTCGAGGCTGACATATCGAAACCTGACGAGCGCGATCGTTTGTGTGATGCGTTGTCCGCCGACGGTTCACGAGTCGAGATCCTCGTCAACAACGCAGGGTTCGGGACGCACGGATTCTTTCACGAAACCGACCTGCGTCGCGAATTGGAGCTGATCGACGTGAACTGTGCCGCGCCGGTCCATCTTACCAAACGCGTATTGCCCTGGATGCTCGAGCGAAAACGCGGATTCATCGTCAACGTTGCATCGCTGTCGGCCTTCACGCCCGGCCCGGTCATGGCGATGTATTTCGCGTCCAAGGCGTTCCTGCTGTCGTTTTCCGAAGCACTCTGGGAGGAATGTCGTGATACCGGTGTGGTGGTCACGGCGTTGTGCCCTGGGCCGGTTCGAACGGAGTTCCAGAAGACGGCGGGCCTTTCATCCAAGGCGCGTTCGAGCGGGACAGCTCCTGTTGCGGTTGAACGTGTTGTGCATGATGCGTTGGAAGGACTGTTCAGCGGAAAGCGCGTTGTGATTCCGGGCTATCAGGCGCGCATGGCCGCGCTGCTTTCCCGGTTGATGCCGAGAGAGAGAGCACTCAAGACCGTTCGCGCGATTCAGGAGGAACGGCGCAATCAATCACGCACGGAAGGCCAGAGGCCAGAGGCCAGAAGCCAGAGTTAACTCCTGCGCCGCGTCACGAGTCACGAGCCACCAGTTCTCGCCGCCCCGGAGTCTTCAGCAACGGTGCCAGCCATCTGCCCGTGATCGACCGCGGATTTCGCGCCACGTCTTCCGGCCGCCCCATCGCCACGACCTCTCCGCCTTCCGCACCCGCCTCCGGACCAAGATCGATCACCCAGTCAGCCAGCTTGATCACGTCGAGGTTGTGCTCGATCAGCACCAGCGTATGACCGGCATCGATGAGTCGATCCAGCACGCCCGATAACTTCCGGATGTCGTCGATATGAAGCCCGGTGGTCGGCTCGTCCATGATGTAGATCCGGCGGGCTAGTCCGTTGCGGCTGCCTTTCCGTTCGCCTAACGCCAATTCGCGCGCGATCTTGATCCGCTGCGCCTCGCCGCCCGACAGCGTCGTCGCCGACTGGCCGAGCCGGAGGTAACCCAGCCCCACTTGCTGCAACTGCCACAACGCTTGCCCGAGCTTTTCCTCCCAGACAAAAAACCGGATCGCCTGGTCGACCGTGAGCTGCAGGACGTCGTAAATGGACTTGCCCTTCACCGTGACCTCGAGCACGTCGGGCTTGAACCGACGCCCTCCGCACACGTCGCACGGGACGAACACGTCGGCCATGAACACCATCTCGACCTGAACGACGCCGGCGCCTTCACACCCGTCGCAGCGTCCGCCGGCGACGTTGAAGCTGAAGGTTCCCGGTGTGAATCGGCGTTCCCGCGCCAACGGTTGCGACGCGTAAATCCGCCGGATCTCATCGTACGCCTTCACGTAAGTCACCGGGTTCGACCTCGGCGTTCGGCCGATGGGCTCCTGATCGACCAGAACTACCGCATCCAGCATCTCCGCCCCCAGCAACGCGGTGTAAGCGCCGACGCGCTCGCCGAGGTGGCGGCGGGCACTGGAGGCGCCGGAGAGTCGCGTTTCGAGCGCCCGGTACAGCACATCATGGATCAGCGTGCTCTTACCCGACCCCGAAACGCCCGTCACCACGGTCAGGGCGCCTAACGGGATCTCGATGTTCACCTGTTTGAGGTTGTGTTCGCTCGCCCCTTTGAGGACGAGACGCGTCCGCGACAAGGGACGGCGCTTCTCCGGCACTGGGATCGACGCCGCGCCCGTCAGGTACTTTCCAGTCAACGGGCTCCGGTGCGCCTCGTCCACCGGGCCCTCGAAGACCACGCGCCCACCGTGTTCTCCGCTCCCTGGTCCCAGTTCGATCAGGTGATCCGCGGCCCGGATCGCCTCCAGGTCGTGCTCCACGACGAGGACGGTGTTCCCGCTGTCCCGCAGGCGCTTCAGCAGGGAAAGCAGCCGGTCCATGTCACGCGGATGAAGCCCGATCGACGGCTCATCGAGGACGTACAATGTGTCGACCAACCGTGCCCCAAGTGAATTGGCGAGCGAGATGCGCTGAGCCTCGCCACCCGAGAGGGTTCGGGCGGCACGGTCGAGCGTGATGTAACCAAGCCCGACGTCACACAGGAAGTCGACGCGATCAACGGCTTCGCGCAGCACGTGATGCGCTACTTCGCGCTCGAAGTCGGTGAGCGCGATGCCTCGCACCCAGGCTCTCAGCGCCTCGATCGTCAGCGCCGACACTTCGGCAATGTTTTGCCCGTCGACGCGAACGTTGAGCGCGTCCGGCTGTAGTCGTGCACCCTTGCATGCGGCGCAGGTCTTCGCCGTCTGGTACTGCCTGAGAAAGACGCGGATGTATTGCTTGTACCGCTTCTCCTCGAGATCCGACATGAAGGGAAAGATTCCCTTGAAGCTGCGTGTGCGTGCGTGGAGCAGCTGATGCCGCTGGTCGCGCCGCAGCTCGTGCCAGGGTGTCGTCATCGGGATCCCCTCACGCGACGCGAATTCCGCGAGTGTTCTCCGCCGACCGTCGTAACGAGGCTTCGTCCATGGATCGATCGCCCCGTCGCGCAGCGACCGCTCCGGATCGGGAACGATCAGCGCTTCGTCATACTCGAGCGTTGCCCCGAAGCCGTTACAAGTCGGGCACGCACCACGCGGATTGTTGAACGAGAAGAGCTGCGGCGAAGGTTGTGGTGCCCGGAATCCGTCGTTGGGGCATTCGAAGCGTTCGGTGAACCGAAGTCGGTGAGATGGTGAATCAGTGATTCGGTGAGTCGGAACCTCAATCACGACACAATCCCCGTCCCCGTCGCGAAACGCCGTCGCCACAGCTTCCGCTATCCGCCCCCGCAGCTCGACGTCAGGTGAAAGTCGATCGACGACGACGAGCAGGTCTTTCGCCTCCGTGAGCTTGATCCCCTCCGCCGAAGTTTCTTCGAGCGTCTTCATCTCCTCGTTTACCACGACCCGCATGAACCCCTGCGCGCGGAGGTTCTCTACAACCATCCCATCGGTCACCTTGGCAGAGAGCTTGAGCGGAAACGTGACGATGAATCGCGTCTCTTCCGGCAGTGCGAGCAGTGTGTCGGTAACCGACTGGACCGTATCCGGCTTCAGCTCGCGTCCGCAACGTGGGCAGAATGTCCGGCCGATCCGCGCCCAGAGCAGTCGCAGGTAGTCGTAGACTTCCGTCGACGTGCCGACCGTCGAACGCGACGTCCGCGTCGGGTTCTTCTGCTCGATGGCAACGGCTGGAGAGACGCCGTCGACGCCATCGACGTCGGGTTTCTCCATGCGCTCGAGGAACTGTCGCGCATACGCCGACAGCGACTCCACGTATCGACGTTGCCCCTCGGCGTAAACCGTGTCGAAGGCGAGGGATGATTTGCCTGACCCGGACGGACCCGTGATTACCGTTAGGCGGCGGCGCGGAATGGCGACGTCGAAACCCTTGAGGTTGTTCTGACGTGCGCCCCGAACGAGAATCTGGTCCTTCACGTCCCAAAGCTAAACGGGCCGCAGGGCAGCTCCCGCGGGGGCGCCAGGCTGGGTTAGAAACGTCCCAAGTCCCGTCGTCACTGCTGCTTGCGTGGTCCGCGGGTCGCGGAATAGCTTCCCCCACTCCATCGCGGGCGGTGGTGGTAGTCGCGGCTGGTTAGAGCCGCCGATAGTTTGTTCCCGCCGGCCCATCCTCTATCCCCAGATGCGACAATTCCAGGTTCGCGCGACCGTGACCCAGCCGGCTCTGGAGGCCGTGCTTCGCTACCGGTGGTCCGAGGACCTGCCAATTGACCCGCGCCGGGGGATTGCTGCCTAGTGGATATGCATGTAGCCGCCCGCAGTGACGTGGGCATGGTACGATCGGGGAATGAGGACTCCTTCTTCGCTCATGCCAGCAAGCAGGGCGGCCTCTTCATCGTGGCCGATGGCATGGGCGGTCACGCCGCCGGTGAAGTGGCGAGCGAGATGGCGGTCCAGATCGTGTCCCGGGAGCTCGGCGACATGTATCAGCTGACCGGCCAGCCGCCCCGCGACCGGGTGGCGGAGTCGATCAGGACCGCCAATCGCGCCATCTACGAGCGAACGATCAACGAGTCCGACAAGCAGGGCATGGGGACGACGGTGTCGGTCCTGATCGTTGCCGGTGCCCGCTGGCTCATCGGCCAGGTCGGCGACTCGCGCATTTACCTCCTCCGGGACGGGGCGCTCACCCAGCTCACGAAAGACCACTCCTACGTGCAGGAGCAGGTCGACGCCGGGTTGCTCACGCCCGAACAGGCGCGGTACCACCCCTACAGCAACGTGATCACACGCTGCGTGGGTGCAGGGGAAGAGGTCGAGGCCGACACGTTCACCGGCGAGTTCCGGTCAGGCGACGTCTTTCTCGTCTGCAGCGACGGCCTCACCGGAATGGTCGACGACCGGCGGTTGCAGCAACTGCTCCTCTCACGTGCCTCGGCCGGCCGGATTGTCGACGCCCTCATCGCCGAGGCGAACTATCGCGGCGGACTGGACAACGTGACCGCTGTGGTCGTGCAGATTCTCTCCGCCGACACCGGCGACGATGAGAAGACTGAAGAGTCGCCGGCCCTGGCGACCCCGCCCGGCGGAGCGCCGACCTCGAACGCGGCCTGATGTCCAACGAGTCGGTCGGCGCGCTGGCCGAGTTGTACCTCGGCAACCTGCTGTACGCCCTGGAACGCTGCGCCGTGTCGTTGGAGCAAGAAGGGAAGAAGGACGATGCCGATTTTTATCGGGCGATTGCGAGGAAGCTGGCAAACGCGCGCGGCAAGGAACAAACACGCTGAGCGCTCAGCGTCAGTTCAGGAGTGGCTCCCCATTCGCCACCCGCGACCTGACCTGACTTTCAGGCATCGTCGCAAGCTTCACGACCTTCTTCCGATCGAGCTGGACCGGACTCGCCACGAAGACTCGAAGCCACCGCGCCGATCGATACAATTCGTTCGACAGCATCGGGAGATTGATCGAACCCTCGAGTCCTTCACCGGTCAGCCGTTTGACCTCTCCATTCCGGTGCAACACAGGAAGGTCGAGGTCGAGCATCTGCGTTTTCGTCGGGTAGTCGAGCAGGACGTCACCTCGATCCAGTCCGAGCTCGCGCGCAATCTGGTCCTCGGCGGCTGCAGCGAGGCGCCGGTCCGAGGCGATCCATTCTCCAGCATCCTCCGGCAATTCCGCACTCGGGCACTCGAACGCGCGTTTGTGTAGCCTCCGTTCGCGGAGACCCTTCAACAGTGGCGACGGGGCGCGCTCCTCGAGCTGATGGAGAAGGGCTTCGTCGCTGAACGAAGCCAGCTCGCTGACCTTGATGGCGTGGGCCTCGATTGCATCGGCCACCAGCCGCTTGTACATCGCCGTCGCGCTCCGCACCGCGTGATGCCAGTAGACGTTTCGATACATCTGGTACTTCGCGAACAGCAGCGACTC